>Ga0105242_10003881_pt1 | contig 11615 bp, 13 predicted proteins | sample KBSM24metaG_FD_81521 | JGI IMG/M metagenome (GOLD analysis project Ga0105242, IMG submission 81521) | Miscanthus rhizosphere microbial communities from Kellogg Biological Station, Michigan, USA - KBS M2-4 metaG | ecosystem: Host-associated > Plants > Roots > Rhizosphere > Soil | place...
ACCGGAGATCAATGACCGTTCGCACGCACCTGATCGACCTGTTGTCAGCTCAGCCGCGCTCGGTCTCGTCCATCGCGCGCGAGTTGGAGTTCCGGCGCGGCGATGTCGAAGAGGATCTGCGGCACGCGCTGCGATCCGCGCGCGCCGCAGGTCACCAGGTGACCGTGATTCCCGCCCGCTGCCGCAGCTGCGGCTTCACCTTCGACGAGGAGAAGCTGTCGAAGCCGGGCAAATGCCCTGAGTGCCGCGGGACCCGCCTCTACGAGGCGCAGATCTTCATCGAGCCGCGGTGAGCTTCTGAGCGGCCCCACCTCAGAGGTTTCGTCTCAGAGGTTTGGTCTCAGAGGTTCCGTCTCAGAGGTTTCGTCTCAGAGGTTTCGTCTCAGAGACCGCAGATTCTCACCGCGCCGCGGCCCGCTGGACCGTGAATTTCTGCACACGACGGCCGGTTGACGCCTCGCCGACGTAGAGATTGCCCTGATTGTCGATGCTCATCCCGTGCGGCCTGAGCATCTGGCCGACCTGCCGTCCCCCGCGCCCGAAGTTGCCGACGATCTCCAGATCCGATCGCCGGAGAATCCAGACCTTGTGATTGGTGCCGTCGGCGACATAGAGCCACTGCTGCTGGGGATCCGGCGAGAGGACGGGCACGAACGCAGAGCCGGACGACAGCGTCGCCGGCGCGATGACTTTCTCGGCGAGGAACTTGCCCTGGTGATCGAAGACCTGAATGCGATTGCCACGCCGGTCCGCGACGTAGATCTTCCCGTCCGTCGAACCGGTGATCCCGTGCGGTGTCGAGAACTGCTTCGGCAGCGCACCGCTCACCATCGTCTTGGGATCGAACCGCTCGGTGTCGTCCGGCACGTTGCCGTAGGCTCCCCAGTGCCGCAGGTACTTGCCGGTCGCTGCATCGAACACGATGACGCGGCGGTTGCGGTAGCCGTCCGAGATGTAGGCTTCGTTGGTCTTGGGATCCACCCAGATCCCTGACGGCCCGCCGAGCAGGTGCGTATCGGCGCTGCCGCCGGTCTTCTCGTACTCACCGAGCGTCAGCAGATGCTTGCCGTCACGGGTGAACTTCATCACGCGGTGACGGTTGTAGCTGCCCACCCAGACGAAATCGTTGTGATCGACGAAGATGCCGTGCGGCTCGCGCGGCCAGTCGGTGAAGTCGGTAAACGATCCCTGACCCCAGCCCTGTACCAGCTTGCCCTGTTGATCGAATTCCAGCACTGGCGGCGCCGCCTTACAGCAGGTGCCCAGCTGCACCGGCTTCGGCTTGGCAGGATCGAGGCCCGCCACCTTCCACGGTTCCTCGTAGAGCTCTTCCTCCGTCAGCGTCTCCGGAAGATGCGTGACCCACACGTGCTGCTTGGCGTCCACGAAGACGCCGGTGACGGCGCCCATGATCCAGTGGTCGGGCATTTCCTGCGGCCACGAGGGGTCGACCTTGAAGGCCGGCACGGCCGAGGCCTGACCGGTGATGCGCGGTGCGAACGTAACGACGAGGGCGCTGCAGATGAGAAGCGCGGCGCAGAGATGAGGCAATCGGAGATTCGGCATGATGAGCGAGTATAACGAACCTGACCGTCGAGAGAGCGGCGCGATCGGTTCGCGAAGTCACCTGCGCGTGCCGTGACGTTCGGAGACGTTATCGGCAGTTGGCCGGCGGACGAATCGGACCGATCCATCGGCGCGCGGCATCGAGCAGCGCTCCGTCGCACCTCATCGAGTCGAGCGCGGCGGGCGCGATTGCCACGCCGCCAACCGCGTACTGAAAACCGATCGCCGCGCCGCCGATGGCGATCGATCCCACGGCCAGACCGCCGATCGACAGGCCCGCGCCGAATGCGGCGCCGCCGACGGCGAGCAGCAGGCCGAGCGATGCGCCGCCGACGGTGATCAGGCCGCACGCCAGCCCGCCAATCGCGACCACGCCAATCGAGATATTGCCGATCGCGATGACACCCTTCGCAATCCGTGGACGCATCGTGTCAGGATCGACACCGGCGCAGACGTGCACGAGCGGCCAGCCGCCGACGGTGATCGACGACTTGTAGTCGAAGCCGGGGCCGTACCCATAGACGTACCGGGGACGTGTGAAGGCGTTCATTTCGACACCCGCTTGAAAGTGAGCGGCAGGCTCAGCGGACCTTGCGTCCAGGTGCCGACCAGCTCGTTGTCCGCATTGAGAACGGCCGTATAGCTCGCGCTGACGACGGCCAGGTCGATGGTGAGGTTCGACGCCTTCTGTGTCATCGCGATCGGAATTTCCACGTTGCTCCCGTCGACATCCTGAATCGTGCCCGTGGACGTCCCATCCGGGAGGTTCGACATTTTCAACACCAGCCGTTCCGGCTTTCCGCCGACCTCGATGGAGCCGTTCCAGGTGCCCTCGAGCTCCTTGCCGATCGGCGGGTTCTTTGGTGCGGGCGCGATGCGGGCATCGCCGGTCCGCTTCAGATCGAACGGGATGTTGAAGCCGCCCTGCGTGGTCACGAACTCCCCGGAGATCGACGTGGCGTCAGACTGCGTGCCCCGGAACACCCCGCCGCCGTTTGCCTTGATCTCGAACGACACCGTGCGGCCGTCGCGCGACACGTTCGACAGCGGCAGACCCTTGACGCCTTGATCGGCCTGGGTGAACGTGCCGCCGAGCACACCGGCGGCGTTGGTCGTGAGGTCGATCTCGACCGCGACCTCGCGCGAGCTGGCACCGTTGAACGGCGGGACATGGATGGCGCCGGTCCAGTGTCCGGTTGGATCGACCGGGGCCTGCGCGAACACGACGCGCGCAGGCACGGGCAGCAGCGACGCGGCGATGAGCAGGCGAGCGACAGTGCGCATCTGAAACTCCTGTGTGTGGCGCGTCAGAAGTCCTGGCGCGCGAGGTTTCTGCTCGCGGCAACGAGCATCGCCGCCGACACCGCCATGCTGGCGAGCAGTCCCAGCCATGGCAGCCCACCGTCCCGAAAATAGGTTTCCCCGTCCATGATGCCGAACAGGCTGTAGCGGGAGATCTCGCCCAGGAACGGCTCGTAGATACCGATCGCCGCCGCGACGGCGCAGACGATCAACGCGGGACGCCAGACGTCGTTGAAGACGGTGGAGAGCAGGCAGGTCGCGCTGAACAACACCGCCGATGCGATGAAGGCGCAGGCGCCGTACGCGAGCGCGGCTCCCAGGCCGAACGTCTGACCGACGGCCGGCGAGAGCAGCGGGAGCAGCAGGGAGGGCACGAAGGCGAGGACGGCCAGTTCCGCCAGCCCGGTTGCGGCGCGGACCCCGAACAGACGATCGCGCGAGACCGGCAGCGACAGCGTGAACAGCCCGCCGCCGCCAGTCACCTGGGAAAGGAGCCCGCCCGTGCCGAGCAGCGCGGCGAACAGCGACAGCATCTGCACGTTGTTCTGCCGGAGCCACTGCGCCCAGATGTAGCCGCCGTAGGTGCGCGACAGATCCGCGATGGCTTTGATGCGCTGTCCGACCAGACTGCTCGTGTCGATCGAGGGCACCAGCGGCAGCATGCGCTCGACGCGGGGGTAGGCAAACACCGTCCCGGCAACCGACAGGATCAGGACGGCCATCCCGATGAGGAAGCGCCACCGCGTCTCGAGCCACGCCTTGTACCAGAGCATGTCAGTTCTCTCCGACAACCGTTTCGAGAAAGATTTCCTTGAGCGTTGCGGGAACGGTTTGCACCGACACCGGGTTGAGGGCGCGCGCTTCGGCGGCGATGCCGTCGGCCCCCGCGCTCGACAACACCGTCAGCACGCGGCCCTGTCGCCGGACCCGTTCGACGCCCGGCGCCGTGAAGGTGACCTGCGGTGCCTCGCCGTCGAAGACCAGCTCCACGTGGCAGTACCGCTCCCGGACATCGTCGAGCGATCCCGACACCACGAGGCGGCCTCGATCGATGATGGCGACACGGTCCGCGATTTGATCGACTTCTGCGATCTGGTGCGACGAGAAGAACACGGTCATCTCCTCGTTGGCGACATGGCCGACCAGCGCCTGGAGCACCTCCTCGGTCATCGCCGGATCCAGCCCCGAGGTGGGCTCATCGAGAATCAGCAGGTCCGCGCCGCGACAGAGCGCCAGCAGCAGGGCAAGCTTGGTGCGGGTGCCGCGCGAGAGCGCCTTGACCTTCCGCTCCGGCGGCAAATCGAACGATCGGCGGTACCGCTGCTCCAGGTCGTCGCGCCAGCGCGGAAAAAAGGCGGCGGTGAACCGGATGGTTTCCGCGACGGTCATGTAGTCGTAGAGATCCTTGTCATCGCTGACGAAACCAATGCGGCGGCGCACATCGACGCCGCCGGCTTCCGATCCCGCGGGGACGCCGAAGACGTGCGCCGTCCCGCTCGTGGCCCGCGCCATGCCGAGGAGTACCTTGATGGTGGTGGTCTTGCCCGCACCGTTGCGCCCGAGGAACCCGCAGATCGAACCGGCGGGAACCGCGAGGCTCAGCCCGCGCAAGGCCTCGACGGCACCGTACTGTTTGCACAGCCCGGACGTTTCGATGACGAAGGTGTCACTCACCCTGGCCTCCCGTGCGGTCCAATCCCGCCAGTGCCGCCTCGAAGAGCCGCCGGATTTCCTCGTCGGTGACGCCGCGCGCGCGAAGGCGCTCGACCGCGGAGGCGACCAGCGTCTGCCCGGCGCGGAGTTTGTCGGTCGCCTTCTTGGCGCGGCCGTTCGATGACACGAACGCTCCGGCCCCGTGACGAAGCTCGATGACGCCTTCGTGCTCCAGCTCCCGGTAGGCCTTGGCGACGGTATTCGGGTTGATCACGAGCTCCTCCGCGAGCGGCCGGATGCCGGGCAGCTGCTCCCCGGGGCGCAGTGCGCCGGTTTCGATGCTGTGCTTCACCTGCTCCATCAACTGGAGGTAGATGGGCACGCCGGACGAGGGGTTGGGCCTGAGCAGCATGTGAACTGTACTACTGAACTAACACAGTATCACTGTCTACTACGGAGGCGGGTGCTGTCAAGTTCCCCCCCTTGGAAGGGGGGATTGCAGGATTGCAGGATTGCAGAAAGGGAAGGACGTAAGTGATACTCCGCGTACTCAATGGTTCCGGTTCAGCTGCCGAAGGCGTTCACTCATGGCGACGTCCTGCGCTGGCGCAGGGTCGGCGGCTTGACGCTCGCAGAGGTCCAGTACGCGGCCGGCCAGCGGGTTCACAGGCATATCCATCCGCATGCGCGGTTCGTGCTGCTGCTGTCCGGCGGCATCACCGAAATTCGCGGCGACGATACGCAGACGTACGGACCTTCGACGCTGCTGTTCCGGCGCGGTGACGAACCGCACGCCTACATGGTCGGACGGACCGGTGCGACCTGCCTGATCGTGGATGTCGACGAGGAGTGGCAGGCTCGCGCGAGGCTGCACGCGCCCGTGCTCGAACAGTCGGCCGCGTTCGGCGGCGGTTTCGTGCTGCATCTCGCGCATCGCCTCTACGGCGAGTTCCGGCAGCGCGACGAGGTGTCCCGCCTCGCGATCGAGAGCATCACGCTCGGCGTGCTCGCGGAAGCGTCGCGCCGCGCGGCACAGGCGACCGAGCGGCCCGCACCGAGCTGGCTGCAACAGGCGCGGGCGCTGGTCGACACGCACTTCTCCAAGCCGCTGCCGCTCGTCGAGGTCGCACGGCGCGTCGGGGTGCACCCGGTCCACCTCGCGCGTACGTTTCGCCGGGTGCATCGGATCACCTTCGCCGGGTATGTCCGCCACGTGCGGATCGAGTTTGCTCGCCGCGAGCTCGAGGCATCGGTCACTCCGCTCGGCGACATCGCCGTCGCGGCCGGCTTCTGCGATCAGAGTCACTTCTCGAGACTGTTCAAGCGCTACACAGGCCAGACCCCCGCCGAATACCGTCTCGCGTTCCAGACGCGCTAAGCCGATCCCAGCACGTTGGTTGCGTGCAAGACGCCCGCAGACCGCATGCGGCACCCTTGCGCATGAGTCTCTTCTCGAAAAAGTCGTTCAGCGATCTCCAGGCCGAAGCGGATCGCGGACTCCTGCGCCGCTCGCTTGGACCGTGGAACCTGACCGCGCTCGGCATCGGTTCGATCATCGGTACCGGCATCTTCGTGCTGACCGGCACGGCGGCATCGCAGAACGCCGGTCCGGCGCTGGTCCTCTCGATGATCATCTCCGCCGTCGGCTGCGCGTTCTCCGGCCTGTGCTACGCCGAGTTCTCCGCGATGGTACCCGTGGCCGGCAGCGCCTATACCTACGCGTACGCGACGATGGGCGAGCTCATCGCGTGGATCATCGGCTGGGACCTGATCCTGGAGTACGCGCTCAGCGTCGCCACCGTGGCCGTCGGCTGGTCCGGTTATTTCGTCAGCCTCGCGCGCGACATCGGCATCGTCATCCCTCCGGGGCTGGCGGCGCCGCCGCCGGAAGGCCTGTTCAATCTGCCCGCGGCGGTGATCGTGCTCGTGGTCGCGGCGCTGCTCGTGATCGGCATCAAGCAATCGGCGGATACGAACACGCTCCTCGTGGCGATCAAGTCGCTGGTGCTCGTCGTGTTCGTCGTGGCGGGCGCCTCGTATGTGAAGCGCGCGAACCTCACGCCGTTCGTGCCGCCGAACCTCGGGCCGTTCGGACAGTTCGGGTGGAGCGGTGTACTTCGCGGAGCGGGCGTGATGTTCTTCGCCTACATCGGGTTCGACGCGGTGTCGACGGCCGCGCAGGAAGCGCGCAACCCATCGCGCGACATGCCGATCGGAATCCTCGGGTCGCTGGCGATCTGCACTGTCATCTACATGCTGGTCGCCGTGGTGCTCGTCGGCATCGTGCCGTACCGCCAGCTGAACGTTGCCGACCCGTTGGCGGTCGGAATCGACGCGACCGGCATCACCTGGCTGAGCCCAGTGATCAAGGTGGCAGCCCTCTTCGGCCTGTTCAGCACGATGCTCGTGCAACTGCTCGGGCAGACGCGCATCTTCTACTCGATGAGCCGGGACGGCCTGCTGCCGCGCGTGTTCGCGGCCGTGCACCCGCGCTTCCGGACACCACATGTGAGCACGGTGTTGACCGGCATCATCATCGCGATGCTGGCCGGTCTCACGCCGATCGGCGTGCTCGGACAACTCGTCAGCATCGGCACGCTCCTGGCGTTCGTGCTGGTCAGCATCGGCGTGGTCATTCTTCGTTCCACCGCGCCCGACGTTCCTCGTCCGTTCCGTACCCCGTGGGTACCCTTCGTTCCAATAGCCGGTGCCGTGATCTGCCTGGCGCAGATGGTCGGACTGCCGCTCGCTACGTGGGAGCGCCTGGTGATCTGGCTGGCGATCGGCCTGGTCGTGTACTTCTCCTATTCCTGGCGTGCGTCGCTGCTTTCGTCAGGACGAGTGACCGCCGACGGCATACAATCGTCTGCGGTCGATGGCCTCAGATGAAACGCCGCCTGTCCGGCGACGGCGTCCGCGTTACCCTGGCAGGAATCCCCGTAAGTTTCACGAGAAGTACAAGGAGCTGAACCCGGATCGGTACGAGGCCGAGGTCCTGAAGATCGTCGACTCCGGCAAGACACCCGCGGGCACGCACCGCGCGATCATGGTCGACGAAGTCCTGGCCGTGCTCGCGCCGAAACCGGGCGCCATTGCGGTTGACTGCACGCTCGGCTTTGGTGCCCATGCGAAGGCGCTACTGGCGCGCATTCAGCCGGATGGCCTGTTGATCGGGCTCGACGTCGATCCCATCGAGCTCCCTCGCACCGTCGGCCGATTGCGCGCGGCCGGGTTCCTCGAGAGCAGCTTCCGGGCTCATCGCAGCAACTTCGCCGGCCTGCCGCAGGTGCTGGCGGCAGAGGGCATCGCGCGTGCGGATCTGATTCTCGCCGACCTCGGGGTCTCGTCGATGCAACTCGACAACCCGGAGCGAGGGTTCACCTTCAAGGAGCCGGGGCCGCTCGACATGCGGATGAACCCCGCGCGCGGAGAGCCGGCCGCGCGGTTCCTCGCGCACCAGAGCGAACACAAACTCGCGCGAATCCTCGAAGAGAACGCCGACGAGCCGGATGCGCTTCTGATCGCCGGAGCGCTGAAGGCGCGGTCGATTGCGACGACCCTGGACCTCCGCCGCTGCGTGGAAGAGGCGCTCGTCACCGCTCGCCCGAAGAGCAGCGATGGGGAAGTCGAGAAGGCGGTACGCCGGACGTTTCAGGCGCTGCGGATCGCCGTCAACGACGAGTTCTCGGCGCTCGACTCGTTCCTGCGTCAGTTGCCTGAGTGCCTCGCCGCAGGCGGCCGCGCCGCCGTGCTGACCTTTCATTCCGGCGAGGATCGCCGCGTGAAGAAGGCCTTCGAAGCCGGCCGCGACGCTGGCCTCTACGAGACCATCGCCGACGAGGTCGTGCGCCCAACACCCGAGGAAGTACGAGCCAATCCCCGCGCCGGCCCGGCGAAGCTGCGATGGGCCGTTCGGGCCTGAGATCTGCCCGGGTCGTAGCGGTTTCCCTCGTGAAACGAACGGACGGGTCTCCTCACCATGCTGGTGAACCGGCTTGTTTACGGTTCGGTGAAAGGCCGGTTCGAACGCCTCGCCCCGTCGCCGAGGAGACAACGCCGTGCGCATTGCAACGCTCATCATGGTGGCCGCCGTTCCAGCCGCGGCCGCTCTCGGACTCACCTCGGAGTCCTTACATTTCACGACCGCCTCGGCCGTCGTTCTCGCTGCGAGTTCCGATCGGTACGATGACGACGAACGCAGCCTGAATCGAAACCTCTCGGAAGCGCTCTCCGCGGCAAAGTTCACCGGCGGAATCGAGCAGACGTTCCGCAAGAAGATCGAAAGGAACCTCGGCCGCCCGATCGATCTGAAGCTGGCGAATCTGGGCAGGCTGTTGTGGTTCGACAAGCTGCAGTCCCTTGGCCGCGACAACAGCTGCGGCGGCTGCCACTCCCCGACGAACGGCATGGGCGATTCGCAGCCCATCGCCATCGGTGTCCAGAACAACAACCTGGTCGGTGCGCATCGGATCGGACCGAGAAACCAGCGGCGAGCGCCGACGGTCGTCAACGCGGCCTTATACCCGAACATGATGTGGAACAGCCGCCTCGCGTCGGTGGCGGGAAGTCCGTTCGACAACTCGCAGGGTTTCAGCCTCTCTTTGTTTTCGGTCCCGGAGGATCTCGGGACGCCGGGGGCGTCGGCTCGCTTCTCGTTCGCTCAGAACACGCTGAACGGCGTGACGCACCTGCTCCAGGCCCAGGCCCATGTACCGCCCACCGAACTGACCGAGCTGGCCGGTTTCAAGGGAAGCTGCCCGAACGGCGTGCCCGATCCGTGGCTCGGTCCGCGCTTCTGCCAGTTCGACGATGGAACGAGCCCGGGAGAGGCGTTGCCGCCGCCTGACGCGAGCGGTCTGCGGAATGAGCCCATCCGGCAGGCGATGCTCGCGGCGCTGAACGGCTCGGCCGCGTACCGCGACCTGTTCAGGGAGCTGTTTCCTGAGACGGGACCGCCGGAGAACAAACCGATCGACTTCTTCATGGTCGGCAAGGCGATCGCCGAGTTCGAGTTCACGCTCGTGTTCGCCGATGCGCCGCTCGATCGCTTTGGCCGCGGCTACGTGGACGCGATGACCTCGTCCCAGAAGCGCGGGGCGCTGCTGTTTTTCGGCAAGGGCAAATGCGTTGAGTGCCACCGCGTCGACGGCGACTCGAACGAGATGTTCAGCGACTTCGAGGAACACGTCGTCGGCGTGCCTCAGAACGCGCCGGTGTTCGGCGCCCGTCTCGGCAATGTCATCTTCTCCGGTCCCGGCGGCGACGAGGACTTTGGCCGCGAGGAACGGACGGGCGATCCGGCGGACCGCTACAAGTTCCGCACGGCGCCGCTGCGCAACCTGGCCGTGTCGTCCGCGTTCTTCCACAACGGCGCCTTCATTCGCCTCGAGGACGCCATCCGATTCCACTTGAACGTCGTCGGCGCCGCGCGGAAGTACAGCCCGGTGGCGGCCGGTCTGCCCGCCGATCTCACGCACCGGATTGGCCCGCCTGTTCCAAAGACGCTGATCGACGCCCGCCTTCGGAATCCGCTGACCCTGGACGACCAGGAATTCCGCGATCTGCTCCACTTCATCGAGCAGGGCCTGCTGGACCCACGGGTCAAGCGGACGCACATGTGCGAGCTGATTCCGGAGTCGGTCCCAAGCGGATTGCCAATGATGGTGTTCGAGGACTGTCCACATTCTTAGGGCAGGACGGGCAGGAGGGGCAGGAGGGGCAGGAGGGGCAGGATGGGCGGGATGGGCAGGACAGGCAGGATCGGCGGATAGACTGGACGAAGAGCGTTACAATTCGACCGCTTTCATGGCGACTCCGACACCGGCCAGCCAGTTGCGATCGTTTCTCGATCGGTTCTCGCCTGAGATCGCCGCGCTCGCGCGCGTGGCACGCGCCAAGCTGCGCAAGCGCCTGCCGGGCGCGATCGAGATGGTGTACGACAACTACAACGCGCTGGTGATCGGCTTCAGTCCGACCGATCGTCCGTCGGACGCCATTCTGTCGGTGGTGATCTTCCCCAAGCGCGTGAGCATCTGCTTCATCCAGGGCAAGCACCTCCCGGATCCCGACGGCGTGTTGATAGGCGGCGGAAACCAGGTCCGGTTCGTTCGCCTCGATGAGGACGCCAAAATCCTGGACACGCCGCCGCTGCGCGCGCTCATCACCGAAGCAATCGACTTCGGCGAGACGCCATTTCGAGGCCGCGGTCAGCTCGTCGTCAGGGCGATTTCCAGGAAGCAGCGTCCCCGCCGCTAGGATTGGCCCTGCATTCTTTGCAGATGTTCGCCGGCACGACCACAAAAGGCCGACGCTCAATGGACTTGCGAGGCGTAAGCCCGTGGTTGCCTGCGGACGGGAGCGGAAGGCGTCTTGCACATCATCGGCGTTCACCCATGCACACCCCGCCGGATCGACACGGAAACGCGAGGCCGACTATGAGAGCTGTGGGCGCACGATTCGCCGTCACGATGAAGTACAGCGCTCTCGTGTGCGCCGCCTGGCTGCTCAGCGCCACGTGCACAATCGCGGCGCCGATTACCATCGGCACCTTCGAGGTGCTCAACGACACCTCCGATCCGTTCTTCGCGGGACCGACGTTCCTCGTCACCAACGACTCGGCTCTGGCTGGAATACCCGCGACGTTCGGCGACCTGCACCTCGTGCTCGATCTGGTGGACCTGAGTACTCAGGACTTCCTGCTGACCGACGCCCTTGAACCGTCCGTAGGGATCGATTCGAACGGACTGGTCGACGGCTTCGGAGCCTCGCTCCTGCCGGATCTTTCAACGGTCCTCGACGCCTACCTCACGCTGACGCTCCTGGATCCGGTCACACACCTGGCGTTGGCGGGCACCGTGTCGCTCGGCCCGCTCGACCCTCCCGCGTGTGACGGCTGCACGACCCGGATGCTCGACTTCAGAGACCAGTCGACCCTGGCGATTCAGTTCGATCAGACGACGCCCGTTCCCGAGCCGGCGACGCTGCTCCTGATGGGTGGAGGCCTTGCGACGCTGGCCAGCCGGCGGAAGCGTGCTTCCTAGGCGTTGTCGTCGCGACGGCACCACAAGACTTTGAACGCCACGAAACCCACGAAA
>Ga0105242_10003885_pt1 | contig 11613 bp, 12 predicted proteins | sample KBSM24metaG_FD_81521 | JGI IMG/M metagenome (GOLD analysis project Ga0105242, IMG submission 81521) | Miscanthus rhizosphere microbial communities from Kellogg Biological Station, Michigan, USA - KBS M2-4 metaG | ecosystem: Host-associated > Plants > Roots > Rhizosphere > Soil | place...
CCGGAGGCGCGACACAGGGGCAACGGCCCCGGGCGACGGCCGACGCCGTGCGGACGGCGCCGCTCGCCGCAACCGCGACGCCCACGTTCAGAGTCTCGCCGCCTGCCCTGACGCCGACACTGTCCCCTGAGCGTCTCGAGCCTGCGGCAACCGCGGATGCCGTGCCGGACGCGATTGTCCCCGTAAAACGGGTGGATCCGGTTCTGCCGCCGCCGGCAGCGGTACCAGCCCGGGCGGCTATCGGGACGCCGCCCCCGATTGCCGAAAGTGTATCTGCGGCTGTCGCAGAACGACCGGCACCCGTGCCCGCGGTTGACCGCCCGTCCGCGACGACGCCGGCTCCGGCTCCGGTTGAACGGGTTCCCGAACCACCGCCGTCAGTCAGCCCGCGTGTCGAGCGGCCGCCGGACGCACCGTCGACCGTCGCCGCGGACGACCCGGCGTTGATTCGCGACGCGCTCCAACGCTACCGCCACGCTTACAACGCCCTCGATGCGCGGCTGGCGCACGCCGTCTATCCCGGTGTGGACGAAGCCGCGTTGGCGCATGCGTTCGAGGGATTGCGCTCGCAGTCGCTCGAGTTCGAGGTCTGCAGTGTGGACGCGCTGGCCGAATCATCGGCGCGCGCGGTCTGCCGCGGATCGGCTCGTTACGTGCCGAAAATCGGGAGCCGCGAACCGCGCGCGGAGGCGCGCGTCTGGACGTTCAGGCTGAGAAAAAACGACGGCGACTGGAGGATCGAGAGCGCCTGGACCGATCGATAGCCGCGGAGAGCGCCTCTAGCGTTGGAGCACGTAGTCGAAACCAACGAACGGCGCGAACGCCGCCGTCAGGCCTGCGTGCGTCAGCGGCACGGTGACGCTGCCGGCCATCACCCACGTGTCGGTCAGATTCCACCGAAACCCGGGAACCAGCACTATCGTCCGCAGTGAGTCCGTGCCCGGGACCAGGCGGATCGTCTGGACCCCGGCGATCGTCGGATGCGGGCCCGCGACTGACACGATGTCCCCCGGGGTGTTGATCCAGCGGCCGAGCAGTTCCCCGACGACCGTGACTCGCGGGCTCGCCGCGACCGCCAGCGCCCCGTCATAGCTCAACTCGCGCGCGAGGCCGCCGACGCTGACGCCGGCGTTGCCGTGGGCCGACACGGCGCCGCGCTCGATCGATCCGATGCCCGACAGTTTCAGGGCCGGGGCGCCCGCGCCGAGCAGATCCTGGTCGCGTCCAGTCGGCAGCCGCAGATCCAGCGCCGCGGCGACGCCGCTGCCGCCGTCGCCGGCCAGCCGGTATTTACTCCTGACCGTCACGTCGGCGAGACCGACCGAGTGCGCGCGGGCATCGGCCTGCGTGAATGTCCGTCCGCGGTACGTGTTCACGCGCGAGCCGTCGACGTGCAGCGACACGATCGGCGCCGCGACCGCGATCTCGAGTTCGTCGGTGATGCCGATGGTGCCCGCCAGCGTCACGACGCTCGCGTCCATGTTCAGCACCAGCCGATCCACGTCGAACGGCGACGACTCGTCGACAAACTTGTTGGCCGTGGTGACGAACGAACCATCGCGAAGGCTGGTGCCATCGAGCGACTGGAATTGCAGGTGTTGAAACGTCAGGCTGAACGCGGCCTGCCCGCTCCCGGTCGTCTGCGCGCGATCGACGAAGGACGGTCCGAAGGTCTGCGTCACCCGCTCGACGGTCCCGAGCCGCGGGTTGAGGCGCAGGGCGAACGCCCCCGGGGAGGCGGGCACGGGCAGCGTCGCGAGATTCGCGCGCAGGGCGCGCGCGATGGTATCGCTCGTTGCCTGGGCAGCGCTTCGATCGCGCTCCACGCTGCCGGTGGCCACCGACTGGTTCGTGAGCAGAAACGTGAGGACGTCGGAGACTGACTGGCCGGAGGCGGGGGCCGCCGCGGCCAGGAGGCAGCCGAACGCGATGCTGGCGAGCCGGCTCGTCATTGCTTCTTCTTGAACTGGACCTTCGTCGCAAGGACCTTCAGATCGGCCTGCATCGTGCCCGTGACGGTCACGTCCACCCCCGCGCGGAGGTCGGCGCACTCGCCGTTTTTGAACTCGGTCGACGCGTTCACGATGATCGTCGTCGTTTTGACGACGAAGGCGACGGCCGGGCATCGACCGATCAGCGCGGCGACCGCTCCGTCCGTCGTGACGGGCGGCAGCGGCGGCGTGGGCGGAGGGGCCGGCGGCGGTGTCGGGGGAGGCGGCGGCGGAGCCGGTGGATTCGGTGGCGTCGGCGCCGGGGGAGCGGGCGCGCCTTCCTGGGTAACCGTGAGCGATTGGCCGCCGGCGGTGACGTGACCGATGCGTTGTGCGCCGGCGTTTGCGTCCGCCGACAGACTCACCGTCCCGTTGGCCGTGCCGCTCTGCCCCGAGGTGATCCGCAGCCACGGCGCGTCGCTGGAGGCGGTCCAGCTGCAGCCGGTCAGCGTCTGGAGACTTGCCTGAAGGGCGCCGCCGCCGAAGCCCACCGACAAGCCGGAGACGTTCCAGCTGTAGCGGCAGGCCGCCGCCGATTGATTGACGTCAACGGTCTGCCCGCCGACGCTGAACGTGGCCGTGCGAACCGCCGGCATCGGGTTCGCCTCAACCGTGTATGGAATCGATGCGTCGCCTTGTCCGTTTGCCGTGGTCATCGACACCCAGCTCGCGGTCGAGCCAACGGACCAGGTGCAATCGCGCGTCGCCGATATCGTCAGCGTTCCCTGCCCGCCGGCCGCTGGGAAAACCGCCGGCGTCGCAGCTGCCGTGACTTGGCACTTCTGGGCAGATGGCGCGACCACGGAGGTCGAGGTCTCGGTGGATGTGCAGGCCGCTGATCCCGCGAATACCGCCAGCAAGGATGCGATAAGCGAATGGGTGAAGCAGCCGCGTCGAGTACGCACGCGGCGGCATGTGCATTCTCTGCGCCAGCTTCAGCGGCTGCTCCAGTCTTGCTGTCGGCGCTATAGTGGTGGAGGGGCGTGGCGCATGCGTACACAGCTGATCTTTATCCTGCTGCTCGGCCTTTCCTCCGTCGCCGGCGCCCAACACCACCATCGCGCGGCTTCGGCGCCGCTTGCCGTGACCGTTCCGCAGCTGCCGCCCGTCGGTTTGCCGCTGCCTTCGATTGGCCTGCCCCATCCGCCGACGGGCCTGCCTCCGCTGGCCGCACCGGGCACGCCAAACGGCGTTCGACATTACCGCCATGCCGCCGCAGGCCGCTACGCTTCGCGCCCGTTGTCATCCGCGGTCTACATCGTCCCGGCCTTCGTCGGTTCCGTCGGCCCCTATGCGCTCGACGTATCCGGCGCTCCCGATCCGGCGCCGGTGGGCGGCGGCCTTCGCGTGGAGGTGGCGCCGGGCGTCTTCGGACAGGTGTACCTCGACGGCTACTACGTCGGCACGACAGAAGAGCTCGACCGGCCCGTGGATATCGCGAGCGGGCGGCATTCGATCGAGATCCGCGCCGACGGGTACCAGCCGGCCCAGGACGACATCGCCGTGACGCCTGGCCGATCGATGACCTACCGCGGCCTGTTGAAACAGGTGCCAGTGACCTCGGCGGCGGTCGGCGCGCCGCCCGCCCTGGAATCCGCGCGGCCGAAGACGTTTTACGTGATACCCGGCTGCTATGTGGGGGACGTCCTGCCCGAGGAGAGCACGGTGCCCGCCGGGTGCGATCCGCACCGCGCGATTGCCGTGCGGCGCTGACGCCCGGCTGGGCGGGTTGGACCTATCGCGCCTGGGGCCACGCAATCGGTCCGGTGGCAAATCGCTGAAACAATTGCGTCAGCAGCTCGGCGTTCCCGCCGGCGAGATAGTCGTAGGCGGCATCCCATTCGCCGCCGCTTTTCCATCCGGTCTGCACGAGGGTCACCTTGGTTGACGAGGGCGACACCGGGGAGAACTCGAACGTGGCCTGCGTCCGCGTTTCGCGCACGAGGGGAAACCGGTCCGGCGCGAGCGCCGAGATCACGATCTGGCGTTTCGGCGTCAGCGACAGGATGGTTCCGCCTCCGGTGCTCTGCGGGAAGATCGCCAGCCAGTCGCCGCCGGGCTTCGCGTCGACGCGCACGTCGCGCCACAACCAGGACGCGAGGCCGTCGGGCGTCGTGAACGCGTCCCACACGGCGTCGAGGGATCCGGGCACGATCACCTCGAACTGAAGTGCCCTGGCCGGAGACGTCACTTTCGTGACGGTGACGGGATCCGCCCCGCGAACCCCAGGCGCCAGAGTCACGGCAAGCGCCAACGCCCCAGCCATCGCCGTCGTCGTCGCTCTCATCGTCGCTTTCATGACCGCGCCCTCCCTGATGGCCTTTTCTTCATGAGGCCGTTGAAATGCACCCGCAGCTGCCGGATGCAGGCGTCGAACGGCTCGATCGACCGGAACGCCCGCGACTGCATGACGCCGCCTTCCATCACCGTCAGCACGAATGCGGCGACATCCTGCGGCTTCGCGATGCCGGCTTCGCGCACGCACGCCTCGACGGCCTTGCGCCACGCGGTGAAGTTCCGTGCGATGCGCTCGTGCGCGGGCGCGTTCTCGGCGTCGAGCTCGAGCGCCAGCCGGCCGATGGGGCAGCCGTACTGGCAGTTCGTGCCGACGAGCCGCTCGCGGTACGAGTCGAGGAGGGCAAAGATGCGCTCGACGGGCGCCTTGTGCTTCTCGAAGGCCGGCTGGATCACGTGCGGGTCGAGCAGGTCCTCGTACGTCTCGAGGACGGTCCGCAGAACGGCGTCCTTGCTCTCGAAGAAGTGATAGAAGCTGCCGCTGTTCGCGCCCGCCCGCTGGAGCAGTTCCGCGAGCCCGGTCGCGGCGTAGCCCTTTTCCCAGAACAGATCGCGCGCCGCCTCCACGATCCGCTGCCGCGTGTCGCCCGTCTTCATACTTGAACGATCAACTAAATCATGGCGCGGGGCCGCCTGTCAACCTGCTTACGGCTCAGCCGTGAGACACTGCCGCCCATGACCTACCTCAAGGCCATCGTCGTGGGCGTCGCGACGGCGTTGGCGGCGACCGTGCTGCTCTTTGTTGGCATGTTCGTCCTGCCTGCGTGGCTCTCGATGGCCTTCAGCGGATCGGGGGGCATCGGAGCGGTGTCGATCGGATCCACTTCCGTCGGACTGGTGCTGATCGTGGGCTTCGCCGCCGGTTTCTTCTGGACCCTTCGAAGACGCAAACGCCGCGGCCGGTCAGTTCGCGAGCATGTGCAGCACGACGACCGCCAGGACTCCCGCTGACGTGAACGTCGTCCCGGCGACGAAGAACGTCGCGACGGGAGCCGCGCCGGCGGATGCGAACTCGACGTCCCGGTTCCAGCCGCGCAGCAACGTGAGGCAGCCGGCGGCGAGCACGGCCAGCGGCAGAATCAGCAGGAGCAGCCACAGCGTCCAGATCCGCGCCGCATACCACGTCACGACTCCCTGGGCGACTCGCGCCAGTTCGTATTGCGGCGGGTCGCCCGTGCCCACGAGGACGGCGGACAGGAAGAGGATGGCGGGGAAGATGAGGGTGGCCTGCAGGCCCGCGACCAGGCGTATCAGCGTGCGCATGTGGCTTTGTAACACAAAGTGCACGTCCCGGCAAGGACATCGTCGGCTGGCTAGAATGGGCGCGGACTGGACCGCTCCAGGGGGTGGACATGAGGGAAGAATCACCGCGCCGTGTCGTTCGGATCGGCATGCGCCTGGGCGCCCTCCTGGCGATGTTGTGGATTCAATGGACCGGGCTCGACGCCCAGTGGCTGCACTACCCGACAGCCGGCGTGCCGAGGACATCGGGCGGCCGCCCGAATCTCGACGCGCCCCCACCGAGAGCCGCCGACGGCAAACCGGATTTATCCGGCCTCTGGGACGTCGAGCACAACCGGCCGTGTCCCCCCGACGGCTGCGCGGACATGCCGGTCGGACACGAATTCATCGACATTGGCTGGAGCGTCAAGGGCGGAGTGCCGTACCTCCCGTGGGCGAGAGCCCTGGCGAAAAAACGCACCGAGGATCTCAGGGTGGAGGACCCGACGTCGTTCTGCCTTCCAATCGGCATCGTGCGGCTGCATACGATGGCGCTGCTCAAGAAAATCGTGCAGACGCCGGGGCTCCTCGTCATCCTCAACGAGCACAACGCCACCTACCGCCAGATCTTCACGGACGGACGGCCCCTGCCGGTCGATCCAAACCCGTCATGGGTCGGCTATTCCACGGGACGCTGGGAAGGAGACACGCTGGTCGTGCAGAGCACGGGCTTCCGCGACGGGCTGTGGCTCGACGCCAACGGGAGTCCACTGACCGAAGGCGCGCGGCTCACCGAGAAATTCCGGAGGGTCAGCTACGGAAAACTCCAAATCGACGTGACCGTCGACGACGTGAAGGCGTACAGCGCCCCCTGGACCGTGAGGCTCAATCAGTTCCTCGCGCTCGACACCGATCTGGTCGACTACATCTGCCACGAGAACGAGAAGGACCTGCCCCACCTGGTGGGGAAGTAGCGACGGCCGTCAGCCGAGCCAGCCGGCCGCGAGCTGCTTGGCGTGCGCGACGATCGCGTTGCGCATGAACATCGCGACCGTCACGGGACCGACGCCACCCGGCACCGGCGTCACCCAGCTCGCCACCTCTTTCACGGCGTCGGTGTCCACGTCGCCCACGATCGTTGTCTCGCCGTCGGGGCCGGTGACCTGGTTGATGCCGATGTCGATGACGGCCGCGCCCGGCTTCACCATGTCGGCGCGGAGGAACTTCGGCTTGCCGACGGCGACGAGCACGGCGTCCGCGCGCCGTGAATGCGCGGCGACCGAGCGCGTCTCATGGTGGCAGACCGTGACCGTCGCTCCCTCGGCCATCAACAGGAACGCGGCGGGTTTCCCGACGATTTCGGAATGGCCGACCATCACGACCTCGAGGCCGTGCAGCGAGAGACCGGTCGCCTTGATCAGCTCGACGGACGCCGCCGCGGTGCAGGGAGCCAGCGCCAGATCGTTGTAGACGATGTTGCCGATCGACGCGGGGTTCATGCCCTCGATGTCCTTGAGCGGGTGAATGGCAGAGGCGAGCGAGCGCCCGTTGATGTGCGGCGGCACCGGTCGCTGGAGGATGACGCCCAGCACGCCGGCATCGTCGTTCATCGCGACGAGCCGAGCCTTGCATTCGTCCTGGCCGATCTCGCGCGGCCACGTCTGAGACTCGAAGCGGAGCCCCACCTTCTCGGCGGCGCGCGCCTGGCCGCGGACGTAGACCGCCACTTCCTTGTGGTCGCCGATGCTGACCGAGACGAGGCGTCCGATCGCGTGAGCCGCGGCGGCCTGCCGCACGCGGTCCGCCACCTCGTCCAGGATGCGGTCGCGGACGATCCTGCCGTCCAGGAGCCGGTGATCTCTCATCCGCTATTTCTTCGCCGCCTGGACCCGGCCCGTCGAGGGCGGCACGTGTCCCTTCAGCCGCAGGTAGACGACGATGTTGCCGTAGTGCTCGTTGTTGTGGGCGGTGTTGAAGACGAGGACGCCGCCGCGCGTGGCATCGCGGGCGCCGCCGGGCGCGGGCGTCTTGATCGCCAGGCTGAAGCTGGCGTCGGTCGTGGAGGTGTACGCGGCGTCGCAGTAGGCCAGCGAATCGCTCAGCGCCTTGACCAGCACGGCTTTGTCCGCCGCCTTTTCGTAGTTGGCCGTGGCCGGAGACTTCTCGCCGGTCGCCTGCGAGCAGAAGAAGAAGTTCGCGTTGGCGACGTGTCCGATGAGCTCGCCGAAGCTGCGGACGTCGGGCGTCGGCTTGAAGGCGTAGTCGCCGGCCGGCATCGCCGCGGCCGCTTCGGCCAGGTTGCGGCGGATGTTCGCGTGCATTGCGCGCGAGACGGCGGCGATCGATGGCGACGCGAGCTCGCCGAAACCCGAGTCGGTTGTCTGCGCCGAGGCCGGCAGGTTCAGAAACGCCAGCGCCGCCGCCATGATCAGTGTGCGCATCTGGACACTCCCCGGCAATCGTAGCAGGCAGGCCCGAAGGCCTGCACTACGCAAATTTGTCGGGGAGCGGGGCTCAGATGCGGACGTTCGACGGCATCTCGAGCTTCCCGACGAGCGACACCATGTCGTGGAACGCGTAGGTCGTGATGGGCTCGTGCTGCCGCAGGTCGAGATGCCCGGGCGCCCGCTGCTTGAGCGGGACGTAGTCTTCGGGCAGCGTGTCGACGCTGGCGATCTGCCGCAGTCCGGCGAAATATCCGGCGACGTCGTGATCGAGCGTCACCCGCGCCGGCAGTGGGCGGCCCTTCCTCGGCATGATCTCGCGGTTCGCGGCCAGGACGGCCTGCGCATCGCTGCCGTCCAGGTTCACGCCGTATTCCTGCGCGAAGAAGTCCCGGATCTCGGCCTGGAAGTCCTCCATCGCGTCGAAGAGAAACTGCCCCTGCTCGTCGCTCCAGAACACGAGGAACCAGTCCTTCAGACCCGTGCCCCGATCCCGATCGATGAGCTCGCGGCGGATGCGGCCGGAAATCGGGTAGCGGTCCGGAGCCGTCTCGCTGAGATCGAGCCACCGCTCCATGAAGTCCATGGCCTGCACCCCGTGCTCGATCTGCACGTAGTAGAGCAGGTATTTGAGCAGCCCGAGCTTGACGAACAGCTTGTACGCCAGCCCCAGGTCGAACATCCGCCCGTACTCCTCGCGCGTGAAGCTGTAGGTCGACTCGACGAACCCGTCCTCGCCGACCACGATCTGGAACTTGCGCTGGTACGCCGCGTCCGCCATCGGGGCGTTCGGCATCACGCTGGTGGCGAACAGCATGGCGGTGACCTTGTGATCGAAGCAGAACTGAAGGTCCTTCTTGCACGTCTCGAACGTCTGCCCCGGCAGGCCCAGCATGATGTCCGAGACGGCGGGGATGTCCTCCTTGTGGAAGAAGGTGATCATCTTCCGGTACTCGGACATCTTGATGTTCGCGCGCTCGACGTTCTTCAGGATCTGCTCGTCGGTCGTCTGCATCGAGATCTGGCCGCTCGCGATCAGCCCGGCATCGCTCAGCACCTTGACGATCTCCGTGAGGCGGGGGCTGGCCGTCTTCGCGTTGGTGTACCCCACTTCGAGCGGGTACCCGTACTTCTCCTTCATCGAAACGATGAAGCGCGCGATGTCGAGGTCGCGCGGCAGAATGCCGAAGTTGGCATCGCAGAACCCCAGCGTCTGGATCTGGTGTTTCGCCGCAAACTCGACTTCGCCGAACACGCGTTCGTCGCTGAGCCGCGCGATCTTCGCCAGCGTGGCGGCGCCCCAGTCGCAGAACGTGCAGCCGTACGGACAACCGCGGTTGGTTTCGACCGGGAGGTAGAACTTGCCGTCCACCCAGTGGTCGAACTCGCCGGTCGTGTACGGCGACGGGTAGATCCCGAGGTCCATCGTGCGGGCGCGATCCGGCGTGCGCACCAGGCGGCCGTTCTGCCGGACGGTGAGCCCCTCCACGGCTGATAAATCCGCGCGCGCCAGGTCGGACGGTTCAACGCCCGACTTCGCAATGGTTCCGAGGAGATCGGCCAGCGTGACCTCGCCCTCGTGGCGCACGGCCGCGTCGACGTAGGGGTGCGCCGCAAAGTACTTCTCGCACGCCGCCGCGTCCCTCGGGATGTGGGGGCCTCCGACGATGACGAGCGAGCCGGGCGCGCGGCGTTTGATGCGCTCGGCGAAATCGCAGTTGACCTGGTGATTCCAGACGTAGTGGGAGAGGAGGAAGATGCCGGGCTGTTTAGGGAAGCCGTCGACGAGCGCCGGGACGTCCCGTCCCTGGACGGGCGTGATGCGGCCGAACGCAAACCGATCGAGCAACTCGCCGTCGCGGTGAACCTTTGCGTACGCGGTGAGACATCCGAGCGCGTAAAAACTGCTCCAGAACTCCATCGGCTCCCGGTTCGCGCCGAGCGACACCGGGTAGACGCCGATCTTGTTCGAGCCGGCCCGGCCCAGGGCGGAAGCGAACGCGGATGTCCAGCCACTTTTTCTCAATCAACCCCCCAAAAGGAAGTGTTCCGACGGGAACCCGTGCAAGGCATGAGCAGAAACTGAGCCGTTCTTCACGCGGTTTTTGGCCGGAATTGAGGCCCGTCTTACGAAGGGCCACTGAAATCCTGCGCAAAGGGCTCCGTCGGGGTGAAAAGAAGTCGTCCCACTGGGAGACTTCATGGGCCCTGGCATCGCCTAGAATGCGAAGGCATTTTGGGGAGGCTTGAGATGAAAACGCTTTGCCGCGCCGCCGGCGCGACACTCGTCGCCGGCACGTTGCTGTCCGTTGCAACGGGGGCACCCCGCGCGCAGGCCGCGGTCTCTCACGTCAAGGGCCTCGGCAACTTCAGCCACATCGTGGCGGACCTGGACCGGTCGCTGGCGTTCTATCGCGACGGCCTCGGCCTTGAAGTGACGGGGCCCGCGGCGGTGTTCCGCCCCGACCCGGTGATCATGAAGCTCGCGAATGTGCCTGGAGCCCAGACGCGCTACACGTGGCTGAAGATCCCCGGCTCGCCCATGGCTGTCGAGCTGATCGAATACAAGGACATCGATCGCGCCCCCGTGTCGCCGAGGTTCCAGGATCCGGGCGCCACCACGCTGTCGGTGCGCGTCCGCGAACTGGACGGGACGATCGCGAGGCTGAAGGCGCTGGGAGGACGGGTGATCACCGTGGCCGGCGTGCCCTCCGAGATCGGCGGCCGCTCGCGCATCGTGTTCATGCAGGATCCGGATGGCTTCGTCATCGAGCTGAGCCAGGCGCTCACGCCGCCGGCGTCGCAGCCCGACACGCCGGGGAACGTCCTCGGCGCGAGCTTCGAGCTGACGATTGCCGACACCGACAAAACGATCACGTTCTATCGCGATCTGCTCGGCCTGCTGCCGACGGCCGGCGCGGCGTTCAACGGCGACGCGCTGATGGCCGACACCGCCGGCACGCCCGGCGCGCGGTTTCGCCAGAGCCGTGTGCAGGTGCCGGGTACCTCCGATGTGATCCGGCTGATCGAGTTCGCGGGCATCGATCGCCAACCGCTCGGCAGCCGTCTGCAGGATCCGGGCATGGCGATGCTGCAGGTCATGGTGCGCGACGTGGACGCGCTCGTTGCGGTCCTCAAGGCCGGCGGCGCGTCGATCGTGACCGTGGGCGGCGCCCCGCTCGACTTCGGGCCGCTGCGCATAGCCGTGGTGCGCGATCCGAACAACCTGTTCCTCGAGCTGATCCAGCGCCCGTCCCAGTGAACTTTCCGGACGGGTGCGGCGTCTAAACCGGCGACCCATGCGTCTCGGCCGAGTCACGACACTGGCCGCGGCGGTGCTGCTCGCAGCCCGCGCCGCCACCGCCCAGACGGCCCTCTCCGGCGACACCATCCACATCACGCGCGCAACCGGGCCCATCACGGTCGACGGCGACCTCTCGGATGCCGCCTGGCGAGACGCCACGCGCGTGGAGAAGTGGTACGAGACGAAGCCGGGCGACAACCTCGAGCCGAAGGTCAGGAACGTCGGGTACCTGACGTTCGACGACAAGTATTTTTACGCGGCATTCGAGTTCGACGACCCGAATCCGTCCACCATCCGCGCGCCGTTTGCCGATCGCGACAACATCAACGGCAACTACAACGACTACGGCGGCGTCATC
>Ga0105242_10003887_pt1 | contig 11604 bp, 15 predicted proteins | sample KBSM24metaG_FD_81521 | JGI IMG/M metagenome (GOLD analysis project Ga0105242, IMG submission 81521) | Miscanthus rhizosphere microbial communities from Kellogg Biological Station, Michigan, USA - KBS M2-4 metaG | ecosystem: Host-associated > Plants > Roots > Rhizosphere > Soil | place...
ATGAACCGCGCTACGGCATGGTGCTCGCCGGGGGCAAGAGCGAAGATAACTACTACGATATCGTGTTCCATGAGCCGGGCCGCATCGACCGGATACTCGCGCGGCGCGCCCGTCATGACGACGCGGTGGACATCATCGAGGCGCTGAACCTGCGGCATGATCGGACGAAGTTCTTCGACGCGCATCCCGACGCGGTGGAGCGGCGTATTCCAGGCGTGGAGTGATGGCGTACACGACCGACTGGACACCGATACCGGAGACGTCGAACCCCCGGTTCGGTTGTCCCGCGTGCCGCTCACGAGACGTTGCCTTCCGAGAATGGGAGTCATCCGACGGTGCGCATGAGGATACCCACTACCGCTGTGAGGCGTGCGGTAAGTCGTGGTGGGTCGAAGACAGTGACGCCTGATTTACTACAGGAGTGAAACTACATGGTTAAAATGAAACCGGCGACCCTGACATACGAGCAGGAGCGCAAGATGGAAATCGCGCGTGTGGCGTTCATGGTATCGAGCCCATTTTATTCCCACCTCTATTACTCGCTGGGCCGTGAGATATTCACGAAGGACATGCCGACGGCGGCGACTGACGGGCGTCGCATACTTCTCAATCCCGATTACATCTGCGGGTTCACCGTGCCGGAACAGGTGTTCATCCTCGCCCATGAGATGAGCCATCTGGTGAGCCAGCATCCCACGCGGATGGTGCACTACAAGCGCGAAGGCAAGTTGAGAAACCTGCCCTACGATCAGATGTTCGCCAATGTCTGCGCTGACTACTGTATTAACGCCGATCTGGTTGAGACGGGCGTCGGCACGATCAATCCCGCGTGGCTCTTTGATAAGGCCATCAAGGGCAGCGAGTTGTGGGAGGACGTCTACGAGCGGCTGTTCAAACAGGGCATGTGCCCGCCGCCGCCGAAGCGCAAGGGTTCGGGCCAGGGCGGGCAAAAGGGCGACCAACAGGCGCTCAACGGTGACGGGACCTTTGACGAGATCCTGGAGCCGCCCACGGACGCGGACGGTGGCACGGACCTGCCCAGCGAGAGCGAGTTCAAGGAAGCCGTGGCCCAGGCTTACGCTGTCGCCAAGGCCATGGGTGACGTGCCGGGCAGCATCCAGCGTCTGGTCGAGGAGATACTGGCACCGCAGATCGACTGGCGTGAGCATGTGCGACTGCTCGTGACGGGCAAGGTGGGCTATCGCGGCGAGACATGGACGAAACCCAACCGGCGCAGGTTGGTGATGAACCCCATCACGATCATGCCGGGGCGTAACGGTTATGGTTGTAATACCGTAGTAGTCGGCGTCGATACCTCGGGCTCGGTCGGGCCGGACGAGATGCAGGTGTTCATGAGCGAACTGAGCGGCGTGCTGCAGGACGTGCGACCCAAACGTATCGTGGTGGTCGGCTGCGATGCCGCTGTCTCGCAGGTCGACGAGCTTTACTCGGTGAGCGAGTTCGAGGCCCTGCGCGTGAAGGGCATCAAGGGCGGCGGCGGCACGCGCTTCGAGCCTGTCTTCGACCATGTGAAGGAGCAGGACCTGCGTCCCGACGCGCTCATCTATCTGACGGACATGGAGGGCACTTTCCCCGACGAAGCGCCAGCCTACCCCGTGATCTGGGCGGCGACGGGCGATCACGTGGGGCCGTTCGGCGACACGGTTCGTATTAAAATCTGAGGAGTGAGAACGTATGGACGAAGTAAGGAAGTTCCTGCTCGCGCAGCATGAGAAGCTGCGCGTTCAGGTCGAGATGCTGCACACGCACATGCGTGTCATCCAGGGCATGATCGACGACCTGCCCGAGGGGACATCGGAAATAATCCCGGAGTTTACGACCGGAGTGAAGTCCAACGGCATGTATGTCACGGAGGGCTTGCCGCCGCGCAAGGTCAGGACGGGTACGGGCCGCAAGCGCGGAACCTACAAGCCCAGGGTCTATGACACGCCGACCGTGGACATCGTGAAGACCGCGCTTGAGGCGGCGGGTGAGGAGGGGCTGACGGCCAGGGAACTGGCGGATCTGGCGAACATGCCCAACGGCACGGCGTCGGGGCGGCTGTCGAACATGAAGAAGCAAGGGCTGGTGATGCACATCGCGCCCAAATACTTCGCCGTCCATTCCGAGCCGCAGGATAACAACCAATGATGAACCCGTTCCTGGACTGGATCGGCTATCCGAAGTTCGATCTGTTCGACATCGTGATAACGCTCGCCATTGGGTTTCTCGCGGGCTGTGTCTATGACGCTTGCATAAAGAAGGAGTGATATCATGCCGAACTGGCAACTGAATGACAACGTGAAGACCTTCCTGCGCCAGCGCGCGGAGCGGCTGTGCCAGCGCACGCTCGACTACGCTTTCTCCGACTTCCCACTCGACCACGAGGACGTGCAAATGGCGGCGCTCTCTCGTGATACGGTGGAGACGATGGGCCGACTCGCGAAGCAAAAGGTTTCACTCCCGTCGTATGCTGAAGCGCGCTTTGGTTTTCAGCGCGGGCAACTGCCGGGGTTGCTTCGCGGCACCATCGTCAGGCTCAAACTGCGCACGCCCATCTACCTGAGAACGGAGCCGGACAACTACATGCGCACGCTGTCGTTCACTCCCGGCGCGAGCGGATATGTGCACCTGGACTTCGAGCAGGAGCCGCTGCCCGAGGAGAAGCAAAAGGCCCTGGTCGCGTGGCTCAACAGGGCGGTGCGTCAAAAGCGCATGACCGAGATCACCAACTTCGTCGTCAGGGACGTGGTGAACGCACACGCCAAAACCTGCGCGCACCTGCATCGCATGTGGCCCACGCTCGCCACGCTCATCAATGACGTGGAGGGCACCGGCTATCATCTGGCGCGCAGCCAGGACAGACTCTGGCATGACACATGGCGGGACAGGCTGCACGCCGTGCACCGGCCATTGGCTATCTACGAGCCAGCCGCGACGGTCATGGACCAGCTGCGCCCGCTGATGAAGCTGGCCGACACCGTGCTCGCGGCGGGCATGATGCTGACGCCCTACGACCATACCCAGGAGCCCATCGTGGCGACCGTGGAATACTGGGAGAAGTTGCCGACGGACAGGACTTTCGAATAGGAGGGGTGGGTGATCGTTACGATAGACTTCGAGACTTACTACGATAAACAATACTCGCTGAAGAAAATGAGCGAGGTGGACTACATTCTCGATCCGCGTTTCGAAGCGATCATGTGTTCGATGAAAGTGGGGGATCGACCGACCGTAGTAAACATCGGCGAGGATGCGATACGCGCCGGGTTCGCCTGTATTGATTGGTCAAAGACGGCGGTGCTGGCGCACAACATGCGCTTCGACGGGGCGATACTGGCGTGGCGCTTCGGTATCGTTCCCGCGCTCTACCTGGACACGCTGGGCATGGCCAACGCCATCACCCGGCCCGTGCTGACCTATGCCAGCTTGGCCAAGCTGGCGGCGCACTTCAAACTGGAAGCCAAGGGCACCACGGTACAGGACATGATGGGGCGTAACCTCGCCAGCCTGAACGTCATGGAGCGCACCACCTACGCGAACTACTGCGCGCACGACACGGACCTCTGCCGCGCCATCTTCGACAAGTTCATCAAGGTATTTCCTCCGAGCGAGCTAAAGGTTTTGGATCTCAGCTTGCGCATGTTCATCGAGCCCCAGGTTCGGCTGAACGCCGCCAAGCTGGCCGAGTACCTGCATCTGGTCCAGGCCGAGAAGGCCGCGTCGCTCGCTCGCGTGTCGCATATCCCCGAGGAGGTGTTCTCCTCGAACATAAAGTTCGCTGAGTTACTCCGGTCGTATGGTGTCGAGCCGCCGACCAAGATCTCGCCCACGACCGGGCAGCCCACCTTCGCGCTGGCCAGGAACGACCGGGAGTTCAAGGATCTGTGCGCCGACCCCGACATACCCCTGGACGCGCAGGTGGCGCTGGCGGTGCGCCTGGGTGCCAAATCCACCATCGACGAGACACGCACCGCCACGCTGCTGAACCTGTCGCAGCGCAGCTGGGACTGGGGCTTCGGGGGAGTGGGCAAGATGCCCGTGCCCTACAAATACTACGGCGCGCACACCGGGCGCTTCTCTGGCGACGGCGGGTATAACTTCGCCAACCTGCGCCGGGGCTCGCCCATAAGGGACGCCATCGAGGCACCACCGGGTATGCGCATCGTGCACCGGGATAGTTCCCAGATCGAGGCGCGCATGGTCGCGTGGCTGGCCGGATGTGACAAGCTGGTCGATGCGTTCCAGGAAGGACGCGACGTCTATTCCGAGTTCGCCACGAAGTTCTACGGTCGTAAAATCACCAGGGAGGACACGCTCGAACGGTTCACCGGCAAGACCGCCATCCTGAGCCTGGGATACGGGGCTGGAGCCGAGAAATTCCGCCATGCCCTCTACATAGGGGCGGGCGGGCTGAGCGTCACGCTGGACCTGCTGGAAGCGGACAAGCTGGTGAACACGTACCGGAACCTCTATTCCGAAATAAAGCAACTATGGTGGCGGGGCAACGCCGCGCTGAAACGAATGATCAACCCGCGCGACGTGCCCGACCCCGGCATCCCCGTCATCGAGATCGGCGCGGAGTGCGTGTACCTGCCCAACGGCATGGCTATCGCCTACCCGGATCTGAAAGAGGAGCCGGACGATGGCGTATGGGGGCGTAAGACAACTTATCGTGGCGTGTTCGGTGGTCCGCGCAAGATATATGGCGCTAAATTCATCGAGAATATCACTCAGGGCTTGGCTCGGATCGTCGTTACCGACATAATGCTCGCCGTGCATCGCGACTCGGGATACCGCCCGTTCATGAGCACATATGACTCGCATGACTACCTCGTGCCGGAAAGCGAAGTGCGTGACTTCGATGCGGTATTGGAACGTGCTTTCGCTGTCGCCCCCACATGGGCACCGGACCTTCCGCTGGCGAGCGAAGGGGGCTGGGGACGGACGTTGCTTGAAGCCGAAAAAGGAGTGAACCAATGACTACCAAGCTCAAAACGCCATACGTCCCGACCAGTCCCGGTTGGATGCTGGTAACGCCGGACATCGCGCGTGAGTGGCTCAAAGTTAACAGCGGGAACCGCAATGTTCGACAGGCGACGGTTAAGTATCTGGCGGATCAGATACGTGTCGGGCGCTTCGAAAGGATCGGCGACGGTATTGATTTTCATTACGATGGCAGACTGCTTAACGGCCAGCATCGTCTGTTGGCGATCATCATGGCGGACATGGCCGTCGAGTTGCTGGTGGTGCCTGGGCTGAGCGACGAGGCTTACACGGTCCGTGACCGTGGTAACAACAAATCCGCGTCTGACGTGCTGCATCTGCCGGGCAACCTGCTGGCGGACGCTTCATTATGTTTTCGTATCACCACGTCCACGGCTGGCAGGATATCGGAGATGGACCAGCGAGACATCACCACGTGGTGGCTACCGGCGCACGAGGCGATGATTAAAGGCGCGAGGTCATCCAAGGGGTTGAGCAGCGCGTCGATCCGTGTCGGCTTCGGCGCGCGGTGGGCCATCCAGGTCAACGCCAGGGCGCGCGAGTATGTCGCGACGCAGTATAAAGCCATGATGGCGAACGATACCGACGTCATGACCAAGGCGACGGCGGCGTTATGGAAACGGTTTTCCCAACGGGAGGTAAAGAAAGGCTCGTCCATCGAGCGTGTGGACGCGGCGGTGCTTAGCTTCTACTGCGCCGATCCGATCAGGGCCAACGTGGCACCGCTGATGCGCGACGCCGAGGGCTCACGGAACATCCTGCGCGCCGTGATCGTCAACATGGAGGAAGCCTACACGACGGCTCCGCTGGGCGCGGAGCACCCTTATATGTTCCCCCCGAAGCTGACCCAAACTCAGATCGCCCCCCGTTTACGTCAGTCTGTTAAACCCACGGACAATTCGTTAGGACTGCATCTCCCATGAGCACTACGGTCGTAAATCCAGAGGGGTTTTCCTGGAGCTACACGGCGCTGAAGAACTTCGAGACCTGCCCGCGCCGCTACTACGCCTACAACGTTTCCAAGGACGTCAAGGAGCCCGAGGGCAAGCCCCTGATCGAGGGCAAGCGCGTCCACGAGGCGTTCGACGCCCGCGTGGGCCGTGGCACGCCCCTGCCGCCCGATCTGGTGCCGCACGAGAAGCTGCTGGACAGGCTCGCCAACGCCGAGGGCTCGGTGCATACGGAGCAGAAGCTGGCACTCGACAGTTCGCTGTCACCGTCCAAGTTCTTTGGCCGGGGTGCGTGGTTCCGCATGGTGCTGGACTACACCAACATCAACGGCGAGCGCGCCACCGTCATCGACTACAAGACGGGCAAGCCGACCGAGGACATGACGCAGCTGCAACTGGCGGCGGTGGTGACCTTCGCCCATGCGACGAAGGTGAAGAAGATCCGCGCCGCGTTGGCGTTCATCGCTTACGATCATATCGAGCGCGCCACGTTTACCCGTGAGAGCGTGACCGAGATCTGGGGGGATATCCTCCCGCGCGTGGGGAAAATGGTCCATGCCAGACAAGCACAGGAATATCCTCCAAATCCTGGCGGGCTATGTAAGCGGTGGTGTGCCGTTACCTCCTGTCCCTTCCATGGGAAGTGATAACATGGGCGTCGATCCGCTGGGCCTCGCCGGGGCAGCCGCCTCGCCCAACTACAACAACATCGGCATCGCCATGGCGCAACAGGCACAGGCGGTGAACGCATACCAGAATGTTCTGGGAGCCGCGCGACAGGCCACGCCGTTCGTGACCGTCCAACCCATGCGCGTGTTCATCGAAGCGCGCACCAAGATCCTGGTCGATCAGCTACCGTTCCGGGTGCTGGCGCGTATATCCCGGTTGGAGTTCGGCACGGACCGCATCACGGTTTGCTTCGATAACATGCGCGAACTTGAACTGACCGACGTGGACAGGTTTCCGTCGGACGAACATATCTCCAGGATATTACTGGATGCGCCATGACGCGCATCCCTCGGAGCGAACTGAAAACCTATAACATAACAGACTTCGGCAACACCGTTTCTTATGGCATCCAAACCCGGTTGTTGCGAAAGCAGTTTCCCAGGAAGGTGCGTGACAAGATCCTCTTCGACGTGGGTATGCACGAGGGCGTGCCGTGGGTGGCCATCCATCGGGACGACAAGCGGGACGCGTGGTGGCGCGTCATCCGAAAAGGCAACGAAACCGTGCTGGCCAGCGCGCCCCTGCTGCCCATAACCAAACGCTTCGAGAACATGCTGATCGAATACGCGGTCATCGACCCCGAACTCATCGCATATGTGCTGATTAGTTTATGACGGGAGTAAAACATGAGCACCCCAGAGGGTAAGGTTAAAGACAAAATCAAGAAACTACTGGACCGATACGAAGAGGAGATCTACTATTTCATGCCGGTCCAGATGGGGCTGGGTAGTCGCACCGTTGACTTTCTCTGTTGCGCCAACGGGCGCTTCTTCTCCATCGAGGCCAAGGCCAAGTCGGGCCGCACGACGCGGCTCCAAGAGCGTGTCATGGAGCGTATGCGCCGGTCGGGAGCCACGACGTTCCTGATCGTCGGCGTGGACGATACCGAGGGATTTGGCGAACTAGAGGAATACCTGGAAGGGATCATGGTGCACGGATGAACGCTGAGACGCCGATCACATTCATCACCAAGGACGGGCAGCACGTCGCCGTCCCATGGGATGGCGCGCTGGCGTCGGCGGTGCCGCACGCGAGGCCCTTTGTCTGGCAGGGCTCGCGGATGCTCCTGCTGCCCAACAAGCCCGACGAGGCCCGCATCGCCCGCAACGTGGGCATCCCCGTCCCGGCACCCATTCTGACCCGCTACGACTGGCTGAACACCAAACCCTGGGATATCCAGCGCACCACGGCGGCGCTGCTGTCCGAGAGCGACCGGTGCTACGTTTTGAGTTCGATGGGGACCGGCAAGACCAGATCCGTCATCTACGCCGCCGACTACCTCATGCGGACCGGTCAGGCCAAACGAATGATCGTGGTCGCGCCGCTCAGCACGCTCACCCCCGTCTGGGAAAAGGAGTTGTTCCAGCTGGTGATGGGCCGCAGGGTGGTCGTTCTCTACGGTAGTAAAGAAAAACGTATCAAGCTGTTGAACTCAGGTTCTGACATATGTGTGGTAAATCATCATGGATTACGAGTCCTCGGCACGGCGGTCCAGGAAGCTGGTTTTGATATCGTTGTTCTGGATGAGCTTGCTATTTATCGTAACCGTCGTACGGAGTTGTGGAACTCCGCGCGAGCCCTTATCGCGCATCCCGGCGTCAAATACGCCTGGGGGCTGACCGGGAGTCCCACGCCAAACGCCCCAACGGACGCCTGGGCGCAGGTGCGGCTGCTCACCCCCGAGCGCACCGTGAGATCCTTCACGGCGTTCCAGGACCTGACCATGCGGCGGATCAACCAGTTCCGCTGGTATCCGAAGCCGGACGCGAACGCCATCGTGCGTCAGGCCATGTCGCCATCGGTCAGATATACGCGCGATGACGTGATGGAGTTACCGGAGTGCTCGATTGTCGACCGGGCGGTCATGCTCGACCCGGACGCCAAGAAAGCCTACTCGCTGTTGTATCACAAAGCTCACATGCTGACCCAGAAGAACGAGGACATCTCGGCGGTCAACCAGGGCGTGCTGCATAACAAACTACTACAGGTGTCGTGCGGGTATCTCTATACCGACAAACATACCGTTTACGAAATGGACGCGACGACGCGATTGTCGGCGTTGACCGAAGTGCTTGATGAGACCGAGCGGAAAGTATTGGTCATGGTTCCGTTCATGCACGCGCTACTCGGTGTGTCGGCGTATTTGCGTAAACAAAAATATGATATCGCGATCATACACGGCGGTATCGGTCGCACGGCGCGTGATAAAATCTTCAGTGATTTCCAGGGAACTTCCATGCCCAGGATAATCGTTGCGCATCCACAAACTTTAGCACATGGCTTGACACTGACCGAGGCGGACACTATTGTCTGGTATTCGCCGACCACGAGCCTTGAGATTTACGAACAGGCGAACGCGCGGATCAATCGACCAGGGCAGAAACATAAGACGATGATCGTCCATATGGTAGGCACCCCCGTCGAACAGGCCACGTACACGAAGTTGCGTCAGCGTCAGCGTATGCAGAATTGTTTGCTGGATTTGTTCCATCAACAAAAGAAGGCGTTCTAAACGTAATGTGAGTTCGCTGACCACCCCCCGCGCAACGAAAAAACCAACTACGGGAGTAAAACAATGTGAGTGTCAAAAAACGCATACGTGAGCTTGAGAGAAGAGGCTATGTGGTAACGAAAACCAATGGCCAACATCTCAAGCTCACCCGACCGGGCATGTCCGGCATGGTGTTCACGGGCAGCACGCCGGGTGACGGCATACGTGGCGGCAAGGAACTAAACCAGGATCTGAGGCGTGTGTTTGGAAAGGAGTGAACCATGGCGGCGTATGGCACGCGAGGGATGCCGGTTTGGATCTGGCAACGTAAGCGCCCCAACGAAAGCGTGGAGGATTTCCTCCGACGGATCGAGCGTGAAGCCGAGATGCAACAGTCCATGAGCCAAGACAAGCGGCGTACCGGTTTCGGAAGAGTGCTACCGACGTTTGATAACGAGGAGTGAAACAAGTGGGTGAAACAGTCGAACGTCCACGGATGACCATGGACAACATGATTGAAAAGTATGTCAAAATTCGTGACAAAAAGAAGGTGTTGGAGGATCAACATAAAGAGGCGATGAAGCCCTACACCAGCGCGCTCGACAAGCTGGAAGCCTACATGCTCGAAGCGATGCACCAGTCGGGGCTGAAGTCGATGAAGTCGCCGCACGGCACGGCTTATCAGGCGGTGCGCACGTCGGCCAAGGTCACGGACTGGGCGGCGGCTCTGGGTTACATACGTGAGCATGACGCGTGGGATCTTTTGGAAGCACGGATTTCCAAACTCGCGTTACAGGAACTAACTGAGACCACGAAGGAAACCGTTCCGGGGGTTGAAACTTCGTCGGAGGTGGTAGTCAATGTGCGACGCGCCAGCGACACCGCCAAGTTATCCACATCGGACAAGGAGTGATACAAATGGACAATCAGTTGGTTAACCTCGGTGCCGCGCCGCAGCACCTCATGGGGTCGAACGGGCTGCGCCTCAATCAGGCGGCGCGGGCCAATCTCCAGGCATCGTTCGCGGTGCTTAAAATTCGCGGCAAGAACTGGCGCGTGCGTTACCGTGGGGAGGAGATCCTCATCGAGATGTCGGCTGGCACCGACCACCAGGGCAAGCCGTTGCCGAAAGCGCCCGTGCAATCCGTTGACATGGTGGTCGTCGGTATCGCCACCGCGATCAGCAAGAAGTGGTATCAGAACGGTTTCACGGGCGGCGAGAGCAAAGCTCCTGATTGCTTCAGCGTGAACGGGGTATCACCTGATCCGGCCAGCGCACTCAAACAGAACAGCATGTGTGCCACGTGCCCGCAGAATATCTGGGGCTCGGCCACGACCGAGAACGGACGCAAGGCGAAGGCGTGCCGCGATGGCCGTCGCATCGCCATGGTTCCCGCTGGCGACGTGAGCAATGACGTCTATGGCGGTGCCATGCTGCTCGATATCCCGCCAACGTCCCTTGCGAACCTGGATCGTTACACCCGTCAGCTTGAGCGGTTGGGTGCCGACATCTCCCAGGTGGTGACGCGCATCGGGTTCAACCCCGCCGTGACGCACCAGGAACTGACCTTCACCAGCATCGGCTGGATCGAGAGCGCGGAAGATTACTCCACGGTCATCGAGCATGGTCGTTCCGATATCGTCCAACGCATGTTGGAGGACGCGACGGCGGACGTGGTATCCGAACCGGCCACGACGCTGGGGGCGCGCCCGGCGCATCTCCAGTTGGCCCGCCCGTCCCCGGCGGCGCAGGTCAGCGAGCCGGACGAGCCGGAACCGAGCCCGGTTCCGACACCTCCCCCGCCGCCCGTTCCGGTGCCACCGCAACCAGCGGCAGCCGCGCCAGCACCGGCCCGTAAGGCGACGGGTTCCGCCACGCCAGCCACGCCAGCTGCGGCGACCGTGGTCATCCAGGGCGCGCCCGCCTCGTTAGAGGACGAGATCAGCAACCTGCTCAACGACGATTGAGGTTGACCTCTGGGGGCGTGGTGCCAGCCACGCCCTCTTTCACTTAGGGGTCAACAATGAACACGGCAGCGGATGTAGAAGGCTTTTTGTCGCGTGTGGTTCCCGTCCAAGGGAATTATCTGACCATCACATGGAAGGGCGAAGGACGAGGCTGGGCCTCACGAAGTTTCCCACCGTTACAGGTATCCCAGGCGGCGAGTTGGTTACGCTGGGCGTCGAGCATCAAGGCCGACGCCTATTTCGCTGTCGCATCCTACAACGTCGCCGAGATCGGCACCTCGCAGAAGGGCGAGCCCACGGTCCGCGCCAAGCGCGAACAGGCCAACGTGCATCTGATACGCACGCTGGTCATCGACGCCGACGTCAAGCGGGACGGCGACAAGAAAGACGCCACCAAGGTTTTTTCCGACCGTAGTAAAGCCATCGAGTGGCTCAAGGCTTTCACCAAGGCCACGGGTA
>Ga0105242_10003892_pt1 | contig 11602 bp, 12 predicted proteins | sample KBSM24metaG_FD_81521 | JGI IMG/M metagenome (GOLD analysis project Ga0105242, IMG submission 81521) | Miscanthus rhizosphere microbial communities from Kellogg Biological Station, Michigan, USA - KBS M2-4 metaG | ecosystem: Host-associated > Plants > Roots > Rhizosphere > Soil | place...
ACCCATGAAAGAATTAATCCAAAAACAGCAGCTTTTTTTAGTCCACCATTGATATCTGCAATTTCAACATAATTTCTGATGCTGCTTTCATAGTCTTCAGGGCTTAACTCTAAAACATACACGCATACAATATAACCACCAATGATACCAAAAATCATAGAAAACAGCGTTAAAAACGGCATAATTACTGTGCTTGCAACTATTCGAGGAACAACTAAATATTGAAAAATATTAATGCGTAATGTTTTGAGGGCATCAATTTGTTCAGTTATTATCATCGTGCCAATTTCAGCGGTTATGGCTGATCCTGCACGGCCAGTTACCATAAGCGCAGTTAGCACGGGCCCCAGTTCGCGAATTATACCAAGAGCAACAATGGCACCAATAAATTGTTCGCCGCCAACTCGTTGAAAGCCAATATATGTTTGTAAAGCAAGTACCATTCCGGTAAATAACCCTGTTAAAACAATAATGCTGAATGATTCAACGCCAATGCGATTCATTTGAGCAAATGTTTTAGATATTTTTAATTTTGAAGTAAAAAGGGTTTTTATAGCGTGCAAAAAGAAAAGAGTAAATTCACCAGTGCGCGTACATATATTGATAACAGACAAACCTATAAAGTCGATACATTGAATGATCATATGCTCTCTTCTTTTTATTATCACCGATCAATACAATGCATTACTCATTGGTATCAGAGTTGTCTGGCTGTAGAGGCATAGGGGTTATAGGTTGGGTTATTTGTTTTGTTGTTACATATTTAAAGCTTTTATGTTCTGTTGTTTTCATCAAAGAAAGCATCAGTGCTCCAGCCATAAAAATAGCACCTAGAATCCAGGAAATTTTTTGAAATAGATCTTGTCCGCCACCACCACCAAAAATCATTTGCGCTCCGCCACCAAGACCTCCAAGGCCTAAGCCACTTTTGCCTTTTTGCATGAGAATGATGAGGACGAGAAAGAGGCAATTAAGAATATAAAGTGTTAATAAAAATCCGTATAACATGGTTTTCCTTCCTATTGAGAGTATTTATTATTGAGAGTATACCATGTTTAAAATTTTAATAAAATCATGTTCTGTTACTTGCGGGGTAAATTAGCACTTAGTTTTTTGTGCAAGTTAATTGTGTTCTTGCTCAGTTTTATATATTAATGTATTATTGTAGTCATTATAAAAACAATAACTACATAAGGATTTTCGTGAAAAAATTTATATTTGTCAGGCTTGGAGTCTGTTTTTTAGCATTAATCAATCATGCTTCTGCATTCAGTATGAATTCACTGCCAGCTGAATTGAAGATCTCTATTTTATCTCGTTGTTATAACAATAATGCCAATGAAGCAATTGCTGTAAATAATATTATGCACCGGGTAATAAAACTACAAAAGACCTGTAAAGATTTTCAACAAGCACTTACTTGTGAGGTTGTTAGTGGACTGTTTGCAAGGTTCAGCGATGATACAAAAACAAGCTTTTTAGATAAGATCATTGTACACAATAATAATCATGAGCGTAATAAATATTCTGATGAAGCATGGAGCTATATTCCTTCTTATTATTATTCATCAAAATCATTTTTTGCAGTGTGCGTAATACTGGGTGGTGGAAAACTGGAAGAATTTGCTCATAATAAACTTGTTAATTCAGCTTTTCATTATAATGATACTGCATTAATTTCATTATTATGTACTGAAGACAAAATAAATTTAAATAATCTTCATTGGCATAAAGCGCCATTATTTTTTTATATATGCACGGTAGAAATGGCTAAAATATGTGAAAAAAAGGTTAATTTTCACACTATTACTGCAAATGATTCTTTTTATCCTAACATTCTATGGAGAGCAACTTTTAATAAGGATATTCCATCAGAACTTTTAAATTTTTATCTTGAAAAAGAGATCGCTATAGTATCTCGGCCTTCTGATGGACAATCTTTATTACATTTATTATCGCTTACAACGAAATATGCTACAGCAGATACTAATGTATTAAATAAAGTAAAATTACTGCTCGCAAAAAATCCTGATCTTATTAATGATCTTAATAAGGACAAAAAAACACCACTTGATTCTGCTATAGATGTTTTAGTATCAATTCGTTTTGTTGATTTAATCCTTGGTTCAACAGAATGCACAAAGGAATATATTAAATCACTCAAAGAGCATGGCGGAAAAACATCAAAAGAGTTATCGGCTTCATGTAACAAGCCAGAGGAGTGTATACTCTTTTAAAGAAGTGTTTTTTACTTTCTTTGTTTTCGTTTTCAATTTCTTGTGCTGTTTTGACAGAAAAAGCAGGTTTTTCCTGTGCCTATATTAGTATCGCTTATGGTCACAATAGGCATGGCTTTTCTAATATGATATATTAAAGAGTTACCATCGCCACATGAAAATTTAGATCCAGGTTTTAGCTGGATCTAAACGTTTTTATAAATAATTGTATTAACTTATTGCATTTTTATTGGAGGAGATATACAATTAGTAATAATAACATTTTTTTGTTATAGTATTAAGATAATAAAACGATAGAGGTTTTTATGAGAATTTTAAGAAGGCAGATTGTTGGATTACTTGTTTTATTCTATGGAACATTGCCATTGCATGGGATGTTTACACCATCATCACGGCTATCTAGGGCAATGCGGCAAAAGAGGAAACAATTGCAATCCACACAATACCAATTGGGGCAACAAAAAATGGGATATGGTGGTACTACGCCTGATCAACCAGGTTTTTCCTTTTTGGGTTGGGTAAAATCATTTTTTGAATCCAAGCAACCTGAGCCTTTGGTACAACAACAATTTCTTCCTAGATCGATAGAACAAAAATCGTTTTCTACGGCTGTGCCTATACAACAACAATTTTTTAGACAAGAAGAGCCATTATCTCATCTTGCTCAAGAAGGATTTTCTGAGCAACAAGAACCTTTTGTGCAAAAAGAAGAAGATACAATTCGTCGCGATGAGATGTTTATGTTTATAAGAAGTGAATTAGGTCGAGCGAAAGAATATTTTACCCATGTAAGAGGTGGTGATTTATCGCGTATTCTTAATAAATTATATGAATATGAAGATGTATTAAATCAGGAAAAAGATGGACGTACAATCTTAGGAGAAATTGTGCCGTTGTATGGATTTCATTTAAAGACTGATATGGATAAAACTAAATTATTTAAACCATTGCATACTATTCGGGCAGGAACAATTTTAGAATTTTTTAGAGAAGTTAAAGAGTTGGGCATTAATCATATGACGCTTAATGATTTTATGGAAATTGAAAAAATAAAAAATGAATTTATTTTTTTTCTGATTGCTCGTTATAAAGGAGCAGAGGAATTAATACCTCTTAGCGATATATTAGATATGGCAGATGTTTTTAGGGAATTAAAGGGTGAGGAATTTTTCTTTAACTCAAAGGCAGATGAGCTTACTATAATGTGGAGATATGGATCTTTTGTGGATATTGAATCTAGCTATAGAAAAGGTAGATCATCTTGGGATAAGAAAGAGAATATTAAAACTTATAATGGTTTAGTGAAATTGTTAAAAGATGCGGTATCGAGTATTTTTGGTGAAAAATCAGAATTCTATCAAAATTTTATTAATAGATTACAACAGGTGCATTATTATACAAATGATGAGATTAATGAAATTGAGAAAATGAGAGACAAGATAGAGTCAGAGTTAGTAGATGTAAAACAAAAAAAATTATGGCAAGAGTGGCAGGAGCTTAGAGAGCAAAAGCAAGCTGAAAAAGAAAAGCAATCAGTTGAGAAAGAAAAGCAACGAGTTGAGAAAGAAAAATATGAAAAGTTTCAGCAAGAATTGGCATATGCAAATGAGCAAAAGAAAAAGGCAACATTTAAAAAAGGGCAAGGAGAGAGGGATAGGCAAGAGCAAATAAAAAGAGAACAACAGTTGGAATGGGCTAAGAAGGAAGAAGAGCGAAAGAAAAAAGAAGAAGAAGAGCAAAAGCGAAGGTATGAGCAGGAACAACAAGAACGAGATAAGCTACGACAAGAAAAGCAGCAAGAAGAATTTAGAAAAAGTGAAGAAGAACGAGAAAAGAGAGAACAATCAGAGCAAGAAGAGAGAGAACGACTCTCTTCTGAAGAATTAAAGTTGCTGATGGCGTTGGCGCGTGGAGAATATATTAAATCGTTAAAGGAAAATACTCCTAAAAATGAGCCAGTTCCTAATATTTTTAGAGAGTCTTCTGATAAGGAATTAGAAATCGTTTATAAAAAATTGATACAAAAGCTTCATCCTGATAAGATGGGCGATAAAGCAAAAGCTCAATTGTTGAACGCAGTTAGGACAGAATATATTAATATAAAGAAAGCGTTAAATAAAAGTAATTCAAGTCAATCATCGTGGGAATAATTACTTTTTTGTTCTTTCTTTTTCTTGTTCATCTATTCTGCTTAAATATACTTTTTGTATCTCGTACCAATAATCACTGGTATTAGATCGTCCATATTGCCCAACAAGTGCTTTTTCAAAATCTTCGGCATTGATACGGCTAATTCTTTTAATATCATTAAAGTCTTTCTGTTCAAGAATTCCTTTTTCATCTCTTAGGTTTATAATAATATTTAATCCATCTTCTTCTATTCTTTTTTTTATACGCTCACGCCGATTTATTTCATCCCGAGGATCTTTTTCATGAAAATTTGCTTTTGATAATTGATAATCTGGTTTCCATTGAATATCGGATTGAATTTTATTTATTGCTCTTTGATTGGCTTGCAAATAATCAGTTACGGTTCTTATTGAAACATCATTATGAAATTTATCGGCAAGAAGATTAATGATCTCAGTGTTATCAGTCCAAGGCCATTGCCAGCAATGCGTGAGGTTTGAGTTTGTCGAAATTGCGATAAGGATTGCGAGTGCTATTCTTTTTATTATTGCCATAAATAAAGTCTTTTTAATTTAGTTGGCTTGTTGCTTTATAAGATATTCTTCAATAAAATTTTTATAGTTATTGCAGTCAACCAGTTCATTATCATCATTTGATTTTAAAATATAAAAATCTTCATCTGAAGGATGAGTAGATAATGAACAAGAAGTTACAGAATATTTTTCTAATGGCGTCATTTCTTTATGTTGCCATTCTTTGCCACAAGTCATAGTAATGGAGAAATTGTTATTTCTAATATTATGTATTATCACAGGTATATTTCTATCTAAGCTCTTGGAAATATAGTGGTTTTTAATAGCGGAGTTCCTCCAAATTTCTACGAGCTTACATTTTTGATGGCGACAGGATATAAAGATTGCATCTGGTATTCTTGTACAATATGTAATATTTGTGTTGCCACCCATAAAACCTGTAACTACTGCAAAAAATAATATATTTTTGATATTCATTGATTTCTTTATTTTAAACTAGTTGTTTTGTTGCTGCGCAATATGCTCTTCAACAAAATTGATATAGTCATTACAGGTTCTTTTTCCTACAAACCAGGCTGTTTGTAAAACATAAAAATCTTTAGATGTGCCATCTTCACCTGAAGAGCAAAAGGTTACACCATAATTCTTCAATGGAGTTGTTTTTTGTTCAACCAATTCTTTTACAGAAGCTATAGTCAATTCTTTTGCAGAAGCTATAGCAATATCATGTATTAACATGAGCGTGTTTTCATTTAAATCTCTAGTAGTGGTAACAGGCTCGTGATCTAAATAGAAGTTTTCTATTAGTTCATATTTTTTCTTTTTGGTGTTGTAAATTATTGTGATTGTGTCGCTAGTTGCAGCATGGACATTGTTAATTACAAAACCTGCAACAGCAATTGTAAGTAATATATTTTTGATATTCATATATTTATTCCTTTATTTTAAGTTAGTCGTTTTCTTGCTGTGCAATATGCTCTTTAATAAAATCTGCATAACCATTACAGTAATGCTTAAGTTCATCATTGTTCTCTTCGTTTTCAATAAAACCTGATTGTAAAACATAAAAATCTTGAGAAAGCCCGGATTTACGCGGAGTGCATAAGGTTACATCATAAACTTTCAATGGAGTCTTTATTGTTTTTGCCAATTCTTTTGCAGAAGTTATAGTTTTATTGTTATTTTTATCATGTATTAAGATGAGCGTGTTTTCATTTAGGTCCCTAGTGCATGAGTTAGGCTTTCTATCTAATAAGAAGCTTTCTATTAATTTATATTGCTTTGTTTCTTCGCTGTAGACTATTGTGATTGAATTACGGCGTATAGCATGTGCGCTGTTTATTGCAAAACCTGCAACAGTAATTATAAATAATATGTTTTTGATATTCATTAATTTGGCCTTTCAATAATTGATTGTTGTGTATTTCTTTTTTCGAGTATTATATAATCTTGTTCAAGATTTTCATTACATATTTCGGTGTTATTTGTTCCAGCGACAAGAGTATTTTTTAATATTATTATTATTTTATCAAATATATGCTATTTGTCAAGCTATAAAGTCGTTAATAGAGAAGGGCAGGGCTAGAATTGCTGTTTTTGGTCCTTTTTTTGGGTGAGATATTGGTATACTGTGTTTACTTGGATTTTATCAATTAAATATGAACTATAGGATTATTATGCATACAAATAATGTAGCAATAGCAGAAGCGTATTATACAGCAATGGCAAGCAAAAATAGTGTTGAGATGGAAAAATATCTTCATCCCCATGCTCAATTAATTGGACCTTTGTCTAATCTAAGCGGTAAAGAAGCAATTCTCGAAGCAGCACAAAAAGCTTTTGTGGTACTTAAAAGGATTGTTATTCGTGCTAAATTTGGCTTTGAAGATCACGTTATGTTGGCATATGATTGGGACTTTAATGATCCGATTGGTAATTTGCGTGCAGCTGTATTAATGACTTTTCAGGATAATTTTATCACAAAAATTGAGCTATTTTTTGATGCTCGTGCTTTTATGAAAAAATAATATGCATGATAAAATAAAGATAATTATTGTTATTTAAAAAACTAAAGGATCATCGATTAATATATCAATGATCCTTTAGTTTTTTCTAGATTGTATGAATGTTTACTTTGCTTGTTGTTTTATATAATCAATGAGCGAGAGAAAAGGTGATATTTGTTGTTGAGACAATCGACAGTCAAGATAGTATCCAATGCTTCCATTATATTTATCAGATGCTGCAGGTCGACCTGTAATGAAAAAACCCTGACCATGTTCGTGCTTATATATTTCTATTTTATCTTGATCCTCTTTTGGCCATGTTTTAAAGTCATTGACAAAGTCTGCAATTGGCTTGCTTAATTTTGCAATATTATCTTGAAAAAATAATTCTTCATTTGTGTGTTCTGTTTGATTATTGTGCATTGAATAAGAGATGCCAGTAATTATAAGCGATAAAAATAATGCTGTTAGATAGTATTTTCATAATAACATTCTCCCGGTAAAACTAATTTAGATAAAACATATACTCTATTTACAAAGTAACACAAATAGAATATATGTCAATAGAGAGATTGAATTTTAAAATGTATGATATCCAATCTTTTTTTATATTTTTAAAGTAATCACTTCATTATTTATTAATAAAAACCTGTTCTAGTGGATCATAGTAATGTTTTTGTTAAAATGTTATTTCTATTTGACATATGTCATGATTTTGATATACTGTTTAACAGGGCGAATTAATAAGATTTTTTATCAATAAGGAAATATGGTGATCAAAAAACAAATAATATTTTTAATAAGCATGCTTAGCTTTATTTCATACAATACAATGCCAATGAAACGCTCGCATCCAAAAACAATAGAAGCGATCTATAGGCAAAAAAAGTTATGTAAAATACGCAATGAAAGCAATATAATAACGCAAAAATTTCAAGTGCTTCAAGAGTGTCAAGAGTGTCAAGAGATTGAAGATGAGTATAAAGGCTATATACATGAATTAACAAAAAAATCACAACGCCCAAATGAGGTATGTGTACCTATGTGGGGTTCGGGTTCAATAAGTAGTCAACCAATATCAAATCAACCTCTTATTCTTTCTACATCAGGATTAGCTGGGTGTATAGCAACAGCACTTCATGTTAAATATAATAATGGTGAACAGTATGCGGGTATGACACATTATCCACCAAGTTCAATCAATGTACAAAAGAATGCCGTAAGGAATTTATGGTTAGAGGCATTTGCAAGTCAACATCAAACCAAAAAAATAGAGGCCGTTAATTCTTTTGTCATTGTGCCAGGAGAAGAGCAAAAAAATAATGATCACTGGGAGCTAGTCATAGCAAGTCAAGAAAATAGAATTTGCACATCTCTTCATACGGTTCCTTCAGAAATTAGCCTTAGTAAAGAGCAGATCGTAGAAACTTATAGTTGGCCATATTATATGATTGATATGATTTGCAGAGATGAATCACTACTAAAGCCGAGAGATCTTGAGGTTGTGTTGGGGCATAATGGGACATCTATTACATTGAATAAGCAACCATACAAACAAAAGAGGTTATCATATTCAATTAATCGTCAACTTAACAATAATAGCAAAACTTTTTCTCCTTACAAAGCAATTGAGGGCTATCCACCAAGATTATTGATTGAATGGAAAAAATAATAATTCATCATACCAATGCTACCATAACCCTCATATACATAAAACATGAGGGTTATTTATTGTTTTTTAACTTTTTTTATCTTTGGCATAAGCTCAGCTTCAATATCGGCCATGGTTGGAAAACTACTGTGTAATTTTTTAGGTAACGTTTCTAAGCTTTTTGTTATATATTCAGCTACGCCAATAGGCTTTTTGATATCACGTAACGCGTATTCAACTTTGAGCTTATTTTTACTTTTGCAGAGCAAGATGCCAATAGAGGGGCTATCAGTTTTATGTTTAAGAGTATCATCAATCGCTGAAAGATAGAAATTAAGCTTACCTGCATATTCCGGTTTAAAATCGGTAGTTTTGAGTTCTACAACACAATAGCAGCGTAGATGTATGTGATAAAAAAGAAGGTCAAGATAGTAATCATCTCCGGCGATTTCAAGATGATATTGTCTGCCAATAAAAGCAAAGCCTTTACCCAGTTCCAGTAATAATTTTTGTATGTGATCAACAAGGCCTTGCTCGAGTTCCAATTCACGAAAGCCTGCTTCTAGGGTTAAAAAATCAAAATTATATGGGTCTTTAAGGGTTTCTTGTGCAAGCTGGGATTGAGGGTCTGGTAATTGTTGAGCAAAATTTGTAATTGCTTTGCCGTGTCGTGTATAGGCTTTATTTTTTATCCAATCTTCTAAGGCAGATCTACTGAGTCCATGTTTGATTGTTTGTTCCACATACCACAAGCGTTCTTCTGTGTTTTTAATCTTTTCTATCAAAAGAACATTGTGCCCCCATGGGATATTGACGATTGGGAGCATGTTTATTTGTCCCACAGCTTGTGGGACAATTGCATAAGTTAGGTAAAAAGCACGCATTCTTGATATATTAGTTCGAGAGAATCCTTGAATGCCGGGAAGGGCATATTGGAGGTCTCGACAAAGTTTATCTATAATGAGGGCTCCCCAGCCTTCTTGTTCCTGTTTTTCAACAATAGATTTACCAATTTCCCAATACAGTTGAATTAATTCACTATTAACGGCAAGCGATGCTTTAAACTGTGCATGCTGTACTTTGTTTTTTAAGTGTTCAAGAAATAGTTGATAATCGGATGTGGTATTAATTATTTTTTTACTTTTGACGTTCATGGGTGGCGTCCTTATAATAAATATATTTTTATTATCATAACATACGTGCAGTATTGTTATACGATAATTTTTGCAAAATTTTCAAAATTAGTGCTAGCTTTGCCAATTAAAAAACCGTTGATATGAGGTATATTTTTTAATTGCTTAATACTTGTTGGATTGACGCTGCCGCCATAGAGTAGTTGAATAGAATTATCAGGAAGGTGTATTGTAAGCAATTCTGTTAGCCAGATAAAAATTTCTTGAAGATGGTGTTGTTCAGGGATAATGTTAGTGCCAATTGACCAGATTGGTTCATAAGCAATGATAATATGATTGTTATTGTGTTGTATTGCATTAATAATGGATTTCAGTTGTTGTGCAAGCACAGTGAATGTTGTTTTGTTATTGTATTCTTTTTTTGTTTCACCAATACAGATAATTGGTTGAATGGCGTGTTGATAAAGTAGCGCTATTTTTTGAGTGATAATATCAGAGGTTTCTCCATAATGAATGCGTCGTTCGTTATGGCCGACTATGCAGTAAGCAACTCCAGCTTGTGTTAATGTTTGCGCAGATACTTCTCCCGTGTAAGGCCCCGATATATTTTCAGAACAATTTTGTGCACCAACAGCAATGGTGCTATTTTTGAATATTTCAATAATTGGAGTAAGGGCAACAAATGATGGGCATATAATAATATTAGCGTTGTGAGATAATTTTTTTAACGTATCATAATTTTGCAAACAAAAGTTGATACTTTCATTAAAAGACAGATACATTTTCCAGTTGGCTACATACATATAGTTCATGGTAATACCTTTTTTTGTGGATATTAGCATGAATTTTTTTGCAAGTCTTTTTTTCTTTTTAATCGATGATAACTTATCGCAAAATGATGAGTGTAATCACGTAACGCGATTAATAATTTTCCAACATTGGTGTGTATGTCAAGACGAATGCCATGAGGAAATTGTGGGCCATAGAGAGTTTCTTCACGTTTGGCTAAGCTAACTAATGGTGCATCTGGTAAAACGTGTTGCGCTGCGCTTAATTGACCTTTGCCGCCATCAATGACAATAAGATCAGGAATATCAGATTTGTTTTTATATCTACGCTGTATAATTTCTTGTAATGCAGCATAATCATTTTGTTCAGTTAATGATTTTATTTTAAAGTGACGGAACATCGCTTTTTCTGGTTTGCCATCGGTAAATCGTACACATGATCCAACCAAAAAACTGCTCTGGAAGTGTGAAATATCAAAACAATCAATAGTGCGTACAGGGGTAGAAAAACCTAAAAATGTTTGCAAGTCAGTATTGATAGTATTATCAATGATTGATGGGTATGGCGTTGGTGTGCTTGCAACAAAGATGTCAGTTGCAAATTTATCTGCGCTAAAATGCACATTGAGTGTAGTAAAAATAGTATCTACATTGCACAAATATTCATTCATGTGTTGTGCTTTTTCAAATGCATACTGTGCACTGTAGAGAGCTATATGTTCTTTAACTTTTGCAATAAAATCGTTTTGATTATTTTTTAATGCTTCTTGTGCGAGTTGTATACGCAGGCTATAATCGATAGCATCAAAATCTGGTCGACAGCTTCCTGCGCAGTTACCAATATGATAATCTAAGCATCCGAGGTCAATTTTTTTATTACAGAGATTGAGCTTAAATGTTTGCATGAGAAAGTGGTATGTTCTGCGCGCAGGAGTTTTTTGTAAAAATGGACCAAAGTAGATTCCTTTTTTCTTCTTGTTGCGCACTAATTCAACAGTAGGAATTTCATTGTGCGTAAAAAGAATATATAAAAAAGGTTGTCCTTCTTTGAGTAGTACATTGAATTTTGGTTTATGTTTTTGTACCAAATCAGCTTCTAACAGTAAGCTTTCTGTTTCTGTTGG
>Ga0105242_10003893_pt1 | contig 11601 bp, 19 predicted proteins | sample KBSM24metaG_FD_81521 | JGI IMG/M metagenome (GOLD analysis project Ga0105242, IMG submission 81521) | Miscanthus rhizosphere microbial communities from Kellogg Biological Station, Michigan, USA - KBS M2-4 metaG | ecosystem: Host-associated > Plants > Roots > Rhizosphere > Soil | place...
GCGCATCTTGGCGTCAAGCCGGAAGTTCAAATGCAGCGCCCGGCCATGGCTCGACTCGTCGATTCGACGCACCTCAGCCCCGGCCCGAGCAAGCCGGTCCACGACCCACTCGCGATCAGCATGGCCGACAGTGATGCGTGATGCAGATCTCGTCCCGTCTCCCAGCCAGTAGCCGAGGAGATAAGGATCTATGGGCAGCGCAGCTGCCGGAGCGTTCGGCACCAAGTCACACGGAACGCGCCATCGATACTCCATCCGGCCGTTGTCCGAGCGCCTAACCCCCACGCCGTGCCGAAGGATCTCCTCCGTGCTGAGGACTTCCTGCCGTTTTGAGTCCTTGGACCTGACGGTCCAGAGATGCCCTCCGCCGACAATGTGACGACCGCCATCGGTGAAAGTGACCTCGTAGCAGCGCTCATCCTGGTAGACGGGTGAGCAAGCAACCACCCGCGTCGGCTCACCATCGCTCCCGAAGACTTCCGCTCCGGGCTGGATTTCGCCGATCGTGGTCCAACCTGCCGTCGTCAGGATCTCGGTATCGAGGCTATGCGGACCCTTCCCGTTCTGGCGGGGGACAACAAGGCCGACCTCGAAAGCTGCCCATTGCCCGTTCTTCGCCTCACCCAAAGATTCCGCTAGGACGTACTGCTCCCACGGGTCGAGGACGAGACCAGCGAGCCGCGCAAGGTCGACGGCTTCCTTGCCGGTCGAGCTGACGCAGGGTGGAATGCAGCTAATTCGTGGCCGCCGCACCCCCCTTGCGTCGGGCGCGGCGCCGCTCGGCGAGGTCGTCAACTCCGTCGCTCTCCTCTTTCTCGGGCGCCAACTCGCGCAGGCGGTCCAAGGTCTCGTTCAGCGTTTTCGCGCACTGCCCCTTGGAGGTCGCGGAGTTGAAGGGATGGTCGAGTTCGAGAGCCAGCCGGAGTGCCACCGCTGCGAGGCCCGATTTGGCGAGCTGCTCATCGCGCTCGGCGATTTCCGCGAGGTCCAGTTCGACCGCCTCGACGACATCGGAGCGCGGGTAGTCGGCCAAGGGGCCGAAGAGCTCGGCTGCCACCTCGGCGGGGATCTCGATCAGCGCGTGACTGCGGTTGGTCCCGAAGACACTGATGACGCGAACCGAGGGACCGAAGGGGTTGGCGCCTGGAGCGTCTCTCTTTCGCGCCACTGCCTCACCACCTTCTAGACTGGCGCCGCTTCGGCTTCTTGCTGTTGGTATCCCGATTGCAACCGACGTGTTCGGGACCGAGATAGCGAGACCGATCATTGCGGTCGTGGCCGAGATCCCAGTCTTCGCCGGGGGCGATTCGAAATCCGCAGCGCGCGCACTTCACGCCGCCTGCGGCAACTGCCGGCGCGAGAGACCTGCGAAGCGCTTGATGATGCGCTCCATAGCCTCTTTTCGTGGTCGCTCCAGGGCCATAGCGAGGCATCTTCGCCCCTCCGGTTTAGGAAGTTTTGAACCTCGGGGAGAGAAAAGATTGACTCGGCGGGTCAAGAAGCGGAGGGCCATAAAAAACCCCGCCCCTGCCTTGAGCAGCCCTCGATGCTCAAGGCAGCCACCACCCCAGCAGCACCCCGAAGGCCACGATCCCTATGAGACAGAGCGCTTCCTTGGTCCGGGTCCACTCCGGTGAGCCAACTCGGCCTCAGAGGTGTCCCCGGGAGCCGCGGCTCCCGGGGCACCGCCCGCATCGGAGGGCCTGAGTATTAGGTGAACTCGCCCCGACTTAGGCTCGGGGAATGCTGGCTGGCATTTGTGGGTTCGAATCCCACGCCCTCCGCTAATGACAATCCATCGTAGTCATCGGACTTGACGCTGTAAAGCGTTAGCTCGGCCATGCGGGGAGCAGCCACCTGTAGCGACGGGAGTGCTTGCGCTTGTGGGTCACGCCGCCATCTCCCTCTCCTCAGCGGGTAGTGAAGCGAGCCAGCAGGCGTTGCACTCAGGGCCTCGGTTGTAGACGGACAGGGGCTGGGTGCAGCCGAGGCGAGAGCAGATCCGCCCCTTCGGATACGTGGGTGGCAGGTCTTCCTTGCGAGGAGCTGGCTGGATTGCCTTGGCCCCGTGGAGGTTCATGGTGCGGGTGGTTCGGGTGACCAACTCCATGGGCTCAGATCCCCATCCCCAGCCAGTCGTGCCAGTTGGAGATGGCGTAGATGACGAGGGCGACGACCAGGATGAAGGTCAGGGTGGCGAGGGCGCGTTCGAGCGGGGTCACGGCTCATTCCCCGCTCTTGTCGTCTCGGCGTTCGAGCGGGCCGGGTGCTGACTCACTGCGGGGGCGCCAGGTGTCGACGGTCTCGTTCATGCGAGCTTGGCGAGGACGTCCGACTCGCGCAGCACGAGCAGGTCGTCGCCCTCCACCGTCACCTCGGTGCCGCCATATTTGGAGTAGAGGACCTCGTCGCCCACCGCGACGCGCAAGGGGCGGAGCGAACCGTCCGAGTTGAAGCTGCCCTCACCAGCTGCGACAACCGTGCCGCGCTGGGTTTTCTCCTGGGCCACTGCCGGGAGCACAATGCCGCTGGCAGTGGTGCTCTCCGGGTCCTGTGGTCGCACGACAACTCGATCGTCAATTGGTTGCAGTCGCATCGCTGCCGTCCTTTCGTAGAGAAGCGGCCACCGGCCGGCCTGCCCTGGATGGCAAAAGCCCCCGACTCAGCCGAAGGCAAGGGCGTGAAGATGGGCGGGCAGGTAGAGGGCGCGCGCTTCTCCCCGCTTGAACACGACCTCACGGTCGAGGCGCAATGGCGCGGTGCGAGGCTCTACCTGCCCTGCTCGACCGATCAGGCCGAACGGTGTGAGACCGAGTGACCAGTGAAGGTCTACGTCGGCCTGAAGATGAAGCCGAGAGGAGGTACTTCGGGCTGTTCCCAAGAGCGGCGGCGGCTTCTGTTAGCCGCAGCGAGGATGGCCCAGGACAGCGTGAGAAGTCTAGACGGCTTCGGCGGACGTTTCCACCGGCGCTGCCGTGTCGGCGATCGATACGGGGTTCGCGCCGCTGGCGAGATAGCGCCTGCGGGCCTCCGCTGCTCGCTGCCCGCGCTGGAAGGATTTCTGCATTTGGCGGTGCTTGGCGCGCTGCTTGATCGCCTCTTCGTCGGCGATCTGCGCGTAGCGCTTGAGGCTCGCGTCATCTACGCCTTCGCGCTCGTCCACGGTGGACTTGCCTCCACCGCCGTAGCCCCGGGCCGAGTCGTCAGACAGCTTGGGTGCCTTGTACTCGCCCTTTTTGACGACGCGCTTCTTCTGGCGGGTCTTCAGGCCGGCTGAGCGGTTGCCGGTTGGGGCTGCCGCGAGGGTGCGGACCTGTTCGCGGATGTCGAAGGCATCAAACTCCAGCTGCCAGCGCCCTTCCTTCAGCTTGGGCTCGCGGAAGACGATCCAGACCGTCGGCTCGCTTGGGATCTCGATGAGAAGGTCGACGCCCTCCTCAATCGTCGCCCTCCGTTCGGCCTCCGTTCGCGCGATGAACTGCTTGCCACCCCGCGAGCTGGCGAGGACAACCTTTTGCCCGGCTTCAACCTCTGGCTTGATCTCTCCGGGCTTCATCTTGATGGCGGTGTGGTCACCAGCGAAGATTGCGTTGCGCTGTTCGAGGGTGAGCGAGAAGGCCGGCTTGCCGTTGCGGCTTAGGTGCTCCTCGTCCTCCTCGGCTTCGATCTCAAGGTGCGCAGGGCAGCGAGACACGAAGTGGTTGGACTCGGCCGCGACCTCGACCAGCACCGCTCCGGGCGAGCCGCAGTAGCCGCAATCGGGCCGATCCTCCTCGGCTACCTCGACAGTCGGGAGATCGGGCGCAGTTGCGTGCGTCATGCAGCCTCCCCAACGAGCTTGGGCGCGGCCTGCCGAATGGCACGCCCGCGTTGGATTAGCCGAGATGGACTGTCGCCTACGAAGTCAGCCGGCTCGATGCCTTCGGTGCAGCCGAGAAGCTCGGCGAGACGCCGCGCTTGGTCAAGGTCAAGTAGGGAGAATTCTTCGTCAAAGTCGATGCGGCCAGCACGGATCAGCGCATCGTCTAGGCGTTCGCGATCATTCGTCGTCAGGATCGTGATCAGCCCGTGAGGGGTCCAGACGCCATCGAGGGCGTTGAGCATTGCGGCAACCGAGACCTTGTCCTGCTTGTCCTCGCGCTCGGTGGCGGCGTGGAAGACGTCGACGTCCTCGATCAACAGAACGGAGCGCGGCTCGATCTGCCCGACGAAGGTCATCAGGTCGGTGTCCTTCTCCATGTCGCCTAACGGCAGGTAGTAGGTCGGTAGGCCGAAGTGGTTGGCCAAAGCACGGGCGACGCTGGTCTTGCCCGTGCCCGGTGCGCCGTGGAAGAGATAGCCGCGATGCCAAGGCTGAGAGGTGCGGTTGTACTCCTCCTCGCTGGCCAGGAAGGCGCCCAGATCGTCGACTAGGCGCTCCATCTGACCGGCCTTGAGGACAACGCTGTCAAGGCTGCGGATGGGGAGGTCGCCTCGCCGGCGCCAGTCTTTCCCCCACGGGCTTGGCATGAAGAGTGCGGGCGGGCGGGCGAGCTTCACTGCCAATAGCCCTTCGATCATCCGAACCACCGCATCGCGCCCTGCGGCATCGGCGGCCGTGAAGGTGATTTTTTCCATCATCTGCCGCCAGTTGTCCGACAGGCTGACGCGTGCGGGGATGTCTTCCCGCTCAACCGCTACATACACCCGGTGGCCATCGATCTGGAGCGTCTGGACCCGGCTGCCGTCGTAGCGAAGACGGACCTCGGCCTCTTCGCTCGCAGCTCCAGGGCCGTAGGAATCGATCTTGGCGACGCCGTGGGCCGGCAGGGCGGTCGTGGCGATCATCGCCTTGCGCTCGGCCTCCGGGATGCGCTCCAGCACCCATTCGTGCAGGTCGGGATAGATCTCGTCGGTGCCGCCTACGGTGATCGTGTAGGCGTCTCGCCGGCGCAACTTCTCGTAGGCGCGTTTGGCAAGCGGCGCCAGCGTCTGGGCTGCGGCGGCAAGGGCGACTGCCTGCTTCGTCCGCCGACCGCCAAGGCGCTCGATAGCGCCAAGGTGCTCAGAGCCGAAAGCGGCGACGGGTGCTGCCTCCCCTTTGCTCACGCGCCAGCCTTCCGGCGCCGTGCATCCATCCAGAGCGTGTAGCCGACCACCGCCCAGACGAGGCACGTTTCAAATCGTGCTCGGCTCACGCCTCTCCCCCATCCTGTCGCTGCCCGCTGGGAAGGATCAGGTCAAGCTCGCCGGCAAGGACGCGGTGGACCTTCTCGGTTTCAAGGCCGGTGCGGTGGTCCTTGCAGAGCCTGTAGGGGTGGAGGATGTAGGAGCGGACCGAATTGTGTTCGTAGTAGTTGGGGCCGTGGTCTAGGCCGACGGTGACCTGGGCGAAACAGCTATGCCGCCTGCCCTGCTCGTCGAAGGGGCTGATGCGAACCAGGCGGTGAACGCCCGGCTCGTTCGAGAGATCGCCGTCCCAGGCGTCGTACATCTCTCGGAGCATCCGTGCCCAGTCCTGGGAATCGATGCCCCCGGCGCCGGCGGTCACCTTCACAACGCTCACACGAACACCCCCTGCAGCTCGGCCTCAAAGCCGGCGGCGATCTCTTCGAGGATCCCCCGCCACTTCTCGCAGCCCGCATCGACGTCTCCGGCGCATTCGTCGGCTAGGCGGCTAGGGCAGCCGTGCAAGTTCTCAGCGAGGTTACGGACGCCTCGGGCGATGACCTCGTCCAGATGGGCGAAGAGATCCCACGAGTCGCGCAAGCTGATGCCGTGCTCAACCCGTTCGCGGCGGTGGCACCGCTCCTTCCTGTCCCAGCAGAAGAGGGTGCTCACGCCGACATCGCTTCCTGTCGGGAATTAGGGCTTTGGCTGGCTCCGAAGTAGTTCATTCATGCGGAATCAGGATCGGGCCGAAGGTCGGGTGAAGAATTGAGGGTTGGCCTGGGCGATCCCCTGGGCGCCGGCCGGCGAGACAGCGGCGGGATCGAAGTTCGACTCGGCCAGCAGCTGTGCCGCGAGCAGTGCCGCCGAGACGTTCCAACGGACGGCCGCCTGCAGCAAGGGAGCGCGGAACCGCGAGGGGACGAAGCTCGGCAGTGCCTCGGCGCCCAGCGCCTCTCCCCCTCTCCCGCCAGCACCAAGCGCCTCGCCTGCCGGCGAGCAGGGTGCCGGCCCGGCGTCGTAGCCGTAGTGCCACGGCTCCCAGGAGTACCTCTGTACAAAGCCGAACCGGCTCGCGTGTGCGGCGAGCCAGGCATAGGCAGCATCGGGACCGAGGTCGAGCTCGGTCGCACAGCGGTGTAGCGAGTGACCCGGTGGCGCCACCCAAGTCGGATCGGGATGGGCTTCGAACAGCGCCGCCTGTTCCGCGTCGGAACGAAAGCCGGAGACGACCAGCAGGGCGACGCCGTCATCGCTCGCAGCAGCCGCCATGCGATCGAAGACGACGGCGACATCCGGCCTCATTCCCTCGCCGTCGCGATAGACGAGCGGTCCGCCATAGCCACCGCCGCTCGCCGTTGCGGGCGCCGCTGCGGACCTGGCAGGTGCCGCGGCTTCGGCCAGGGCCGATGCCTCGACCCGCTGCTCGCCGCCATCGAGATCGAGACTGGCCAACACGACCGCTCGCACCCGCAGCGGAGCAAAGGAGGCAAGGTCGGGAAAGCCGAGCTGGATCAGACGCGGCGCAACGCCGTTTGCCAGCCCCGCACCCAGCGCCGCGACTCGGGCGCGGGCCACATAGGCGACCTTGTCAAGGTGGATCGGGTTGGGCAGGCCGTTGGGCAGGGTCGGCGGCGAGAGCAGTCGCGGCAGGTCGTCCCGCATCGAGCGGGCGGCCGAGATCGCGATCAGGTCGGCGGCCCTTTGCACACGGCCTTTGCCCGTGACGGCCCCGGCGATCGCCACCAGGGCCATAGCCGCCGCGATCAGGACGAAACATGCCGCCAAGGTAAGGATCAGGGCCTGTCCACGCTCGCGCTCCGCCGGTGCGATCCACATGCAGAGGACCCTGGCGAGGATCGCCGCACCCGTGGCGCGTAAAACGCAAAATGTCTGTGCCTATTTCGCCACGGAAGCGAACCTTTCCGCGGGCGCGACCGTAAACCCGGTCGTCAAGCGACCAGAGGGAGAGTCATGCACCGTTCTGCCAGTTCCCCCATCCTCAAGCTCGGCCTCGCCGTGCTCGCCGTGCTTCTACTCGGGGCCAGCGGCAGCGCCGCCGCCCGGGCGACGAAGGTCGTCGCCAAGGAAGTCGAAAGCCCAACGCTCGGCAAGACGGTCCTCGCAAACTTGCGCGGCCGCACTCTCTACAGCCTCAGCGCCGAGAAGAACGGCCGCTTTATCTGCACCGGCTCCTGCCTCAACAGCTGGCGCCCCCTGCTCGTCGCCGCGAACGCGAAGCCGACCGGTCCCGTCAAGCTCGGAACGATCGAACGACCCGAAGGCAAGACCCAGGTCACCTACAAGGGCCGCCCCCTCTACACGTTCGTCGGCGACTCGAAGGCTGGGGACGCAAACGGCGAGGGCATCAAAGACGTCGGCACCTGGCACGCCGCCACTCTGGCGAGCACGCCGCAGCCGTCTGAACCGAGTCCGCAGCCGGAACCCGGCTACCCCTACTAGGCGAGAGCCGCGATCTCGGTCATAGGCAAAGAGCGGTCGCGGCGATCAACTGATCTATGGCACGGGGGAGTCAGCGCTCAGATAAAAGCTTTCGGCAGATCGACGCGGGCAGTCCGCCCGGGGCGCCGGGCGGGAGACTGCCGAAGAGGGCGCGGCGCTCGGCGACCCAGGGGAGGCGCTGCTTGAGGACGGCGACGGATGGGACCCGGCCGAGCAGGTCACGGACCGCGAGCGCCAGCAGCGAACGGTCGCGGGGCAGGTCGGCGCGCAGGAGGACGCCCGAGAGAGCGCCGACGGCGCAGTCGAGGAGGGGCTCAACGTTAGCCGCGCCGACATGGAGCACGCGCAGCTCGTCGCGGGCGGCGGCAGCAGCCGCGAGCGCCGACTCGAACCCCTCGGGCCCGCAGTCGACCGCGAGGTGACAGACGTGGCCGCGTGCAGCTACACGCGCGCCGGGAAGATGGGCAACCAGTCGCTCCTCGAGACGCTGCGCGGCGACCGAGGCGAGCAAGGTCGGCCGCGGCGGTCGGCCGCCGATGTCGATAAGCAGCGTCGCACGGTCGACGTCGGCGGCGGCACAGGCAAGCGCCGCCGCGGTCGGCCGCGATCCCTCGGCGCCGCCAACGGCGGCGACGAGTACAGCCGGGCCGGAGGGCGGCAGGGTTGCCCTCACCGTGCCGGCCTCGCGCTCGCGGTGCTGGTCAACATCAGCCATCGGGACACCGCCTCCAGCGGCGAAGGTGCCGCCAGCTTCACGGTGACGCGGCCACCCTCGACCTCGACCGCCACCTCTCCACGGGCCCAGCCCGGCAGCGCTGCCCGCGCCGCGTCCGCCGCCGGGCGACCGGAAGCCAGCGCCAAGGCCCCCGCCTCGGCGGCACCGTCGGCAAGGGTCAGCGCATAGCCAGCGATGAGTAGCTGCAGCGCCACCGTCGCCGCCAGCAACAGCGCCGGCAGGGCCGCGACCAGCTCGACCGTCGCCTGGCCGCGTGAATCAGCCACCGCTGTCCTCCAAAGACGCGCTGGCACCGACCTTGACGGCCGGCATCCCCGGGAAGAGCAGCGGCACCGCCACCCGCACCGACACTCCGTCGTCCTCCTCGACGCTGGCGCCGCGGCGCATCGGCGGCGGCAGCGCTCTCCGCGCCACCGCCGCCGGGTCCCCACCCACCAGCGCCGCCCGCGCCCCCGCACGAGCGGCCACGCTCGCCGACCAGAGAGCCTGACCGGCGAGCATCACCTGCGCCGCCGCTAGGAGCGCCAGAAGCAGGAAAGGGATCACCGCGATCAGCTCGACCGATGCGGTCCCGGCCTCCCTCTGGCTCGCGTCGCTGACGTCTCCAAACGGCATGCGACGACCCTTCCAGGCGTCGACGCACAGGTGGCGCGCAAGGCGTCAGAACTCTGTGAATTCTTCGGCGCGGCAGTGTGCCGGCCGGCTTAGTAGGTGTTCGCCTCGAGCCAGATTCGCCAGATCGCCGCGATCGAGCCAGCGAGCAGGACGATCCAGAGCAGGGTGCCGGCACCACTGGAGAAGAGCTTGTCGGTACCGGCGATCAGCAGCGCGATCAGCCCGAAGGCGGCGTAGAAGATCGCCCGTCGGCTGTCGCTCAGGGTCGCCAGGGTCAGTTGGTTCTGGCGGCTCAGCGTGTAGAGCATCCAAGCGATCCCGGCCAGGAAGGCCATCGTCAGCGCCGTGAAGACCGTTTCGACCACGTTGCCGCCGGCCGGGGCAAAGGCGACGCCCAGCGACAGCAACATGATGATCGCGACATTGCGAACGGTGCGCACCGCCTCAGTGTACGCCGCTTCAGGCCTCCGCCGGTAGGGGGGGGAAGCCCTACTTGCTGGTCATCACGACGATGCCGACGACGACCGCCGCCGCAGTCGCGGCCAGCGCCAACGCCGCAGTCGCGGCAGCCGCACCCGCCGCCAGCGGCCGCTGCGCGCGGCTGAGGTCGGCGAACCGCGCCACGCCCCAGATCGCCACCGAGAAGACGACGGTGATGCCGACGCCGGCGGCTACCGAGACGATCACCGTCTCCAGCAGCTCCTTGCCCTCGACGAGGGTGGCGATCATCCGCTCGACGCCGGCACCGGCGCCCCCCGTTGCGCCCGTCGCACGAATGCCGCGGCGATCAGCGAAATCGAGGCGAGCGTAACGAGGATCGGCCCCAGCGCGCCAGTGCCGAAGACCCGGGTCACCCCATAGGCAAGGGCCCCGATCGCCGCCGCGGCCGGCAAGGTCAGCAGCCAGGCGACGATGATGTTGCCGGCCACCCCCCAGCGCACTGCCGAGACCCGTTTCGCCGCCCCGGCACCCATCACACCACCGTTGATCACATGCGTGGTCGAGAGCGGGAAGCCGAAGTGGGTGGAGGCAAGGATCACCGCGGCGCCGGCCCCTTGCGACGAGAAGCCCTGGGCGGCGTCCATCTTGATGATCCGGGTGCCGGTGGTCTTGATGATCCGCCAGCCACCGCTGTAGGTGCCGGCGGCAATCGCCGTCGCCGAAGCAGCGATCACCCAGAGCGGCGGGTCGGAATTGACACCGAGGCTGCCGTTGGCGATCAGCGCCAGGGTGATCACCCCCATCGTCTTCTGGGCGTCGTTGGTCCCATGCGCCAGCGCCAGCATGCCGCCGGAGACAATTTGCCCGTAGCGGAAGCCCCGCGTCACCGTCCCCGGCCGCTGGCGGGCGACGACGCGGTAGATCAGGGCGATCGATGCACCGGCGACGATGAAGGCGAGGATCGGTGCGATCACGGCGGGGATCAGGACTTTGCCGACCAGCCCTTCGGTGAGCACCGCGTCGAAGCCCGCCGCCGCCACGGCGGAGCCGACGACACCTCCGATCAGCGCGTGCGACGAGCTTGATGGCAACCCAAACCACCAGGTGACCAGGTTCCAGGTGATCGCCCCAATCAAGCCGGCGAAGACCACCGTCGGCGTCACCACTTCGGCGCTGACGACGTCGTTGGCGACCGTCGCCGCGACCGAGATCGAGATGAAGGCGCCGACGAAGTTGAGTAGCGCTGCGAAGCCGATCGCCACCTGCGGCCGGGCTGCGCCGGTTGAGATCGAGGTGGCGACGACGTTTGCAGTGTCGTGGAACCCGTTCGTGAAGTCGAAAGCGAGCGCCGTCCCGACGACGATAACCAGGATGACGTCGGAGCTCACGAGTTCTTGATGACGATCCCCTCGAGGATCTGCGCCGCCTTCTCGGTCGAATCAATCGCCTCCTCGAGCACGGCAAACATGTCCTTCCAGCGAATCACGACCATCGGGTCGATGCCGTTCGAGAAGAGTGAGGCGACGGCGTCGCGGGAGATTCGGTCGCCTTCGTTCTCGAGTCTGTGGATCTCGATCCAGTATTTATCGAGATCCTTGAACTCGGGCAGATGCTCAAGGCCGGCGGCGAGCTGTTCGCAGGCCGCGACCAGCACCTTGGTTAGGGCCTGGGCCTGCTCCATCGGTGCCTCGATTTGGTAAAGCCCAAGGAAATCGGCGGCCTCCTCGGTGAAGTCGACGATGTCGTCGATCTGGGTCGCCAGGCCGTAGATGTCCTCACGGTCCATCGGCGTCACGAAGGTCGTGTTCAACCGTTTGACGATCTCGTGGGTGAGTCGATCGCCCTCGTGCTCGGCCTCGACAACCTGCGCCGCCATGCCCTCGGCGTCGGGCCAGGTTCCCATCATCTGGTCGAGCAGCTTCGCGGTCCGCACCGTGTTCTTGCCTGCTTCGACGAAGAGGTCGAAGAAGGTGCGGTCACGGGGTAGGAGCGAGAGGCGCGCCACCGAACAATCCTATTCGCTGCGTCCAGCCCGGCGGTCGTTCATCGGCCGGCAGCCGCGGCTCATCAGCCAGCTGCCGTTGCGAGCTGTTCGGCCGCCCGCAAAGCGTGGCGCTCGCGCAGCTCCGCCTGGACGCTGCGCCGCTCCTCCGGCGGGACGAAGGTCCGCGTCCAGACCCCGTCGGAATCGAGCTCCC
>Ga0105242_10003894_pt1 | contig 11599 bp, 10 predicted proteins | sample KBSM24metaG_FD_81521 | JGI IMG/M metagenome (GOLD analysis project Ga0105242, IMG submission 81521) | Miscanthus rhizosphere microbial communities from Kellogg Biological Station, Michigan, USA - KBS M2-4 metaG | ecosystem: Host-associated > Plants > Roots > Rhizosphere > Soil | place...
AGCACGGCGCGATCACCATTCCCCTGGTCTTGAAGGTGCCGGAGGCGATGGGGGCTGCGATATCGCTCACGGCATAGGCGAAGTCGGCGCGCGCGGCGATGTCCTTGGGCTTGAGGCTGGTCTCGTAGCCGACCGTCATCTCGGCCGCCTTGCTCATGACGAGATGCGATTCGAGTCGCAGATCCTTCACGGCCGCCAGCAGGCGGATGCCGAGCGCCACGCCCGACGCGCCGCTCAAGCCCACGATGACCCGGTCTTTTTGCCCGTTTTCTGCGGAACTTTTCCCCATCCCTCCCCTTTACGCTTTGACAGTGATGTGGGGAAGAGGGGCGTGACAGGGACCCATCTTGGTGCTCTAATTGTGACGCCTAAATGAAGAGGTATCGCATGACACTTCAGCCAGGGCATATCCACGAGCTCTCCGAAAAACATAAGCAACTCGAAGAGACCATCACCGCCGAAATGACCAATCCCGACTGGGATGAAGTCCGGATCGCGGCGCTGAAAAAAGAAAAACTCCGCGTCAAAGACGAGCTGGAACGGTTACGAACCAGCCTCCACTGATCTTACCCCACGGCAGCCCTGACGGCGGGCGATGACACGCGCATGCGCGTGAACAGCAATGCCGCGAGCACCAGGAACAGGCTCGCCGTCAGGAATGCCGCGCCGGGGAAATAGACCGGCGCGCGGGCGCTCGAGAAATAGGCGAAGAGGTTGGTAAGCAGCGGCGGCGACACGATCGACGTCAGGCTGCCGATGCAGGCCAGTGCGCCTTGCAGTTCGCCCTGCTCGCTCGGCCCCACCATCCGCGACATGATCCCGTTCAGCGCGGGCGAGACGAAAGCCATCAGCGCGAAGGGCACCATGAAGGCGAAGATCTCCCAGCTCGCGGTCGCGAAGGCATAGCCCGCGAAACCGACGGCGCCGCAGGCGAGCCCCAGATAGACCGACGCGGTCTCGCCGATCCTGGGGATTACCGCGCGCACCAGCCCGCCATAGACGATGGCCATCAGCACGCCGACCGTCATCAGCGAATAGCCCACCATCTGCGGCGTCCAATGGAACTTGGCATATACGTAGAAGGCGAAGACGGACGGATTCGAGTCGTGCGCCAGCCGCATCAGGACGAAGACGACGACGACCCAGAATATGCCGGGCAGCCGCCTCAGCGAGTTCAGGGCGCTGAGCGGGTTGGCGCGCCACAGCTCGAACTTGCGGCGATGCTCGGGCTTCAAGGACTCCTTGAGCACGAAGAAGCCGAACAGCGCATTGAGCAGCGACAGGCCGGCCGCGAAGAAGAACGGCACGCGCGGCCCATAGGCGCCGAGCATGCCGCCGAGCGCGGGGCCCAGCACGAAGCCGATGCTGAAAGCGGCGCCGGTCAGCCCGAAATTGGCGGCGCGTTTCTCAGGGCTTGAGATGTCGGCGATATAGGCGTTGGCGGTGGTGTAGCTGGCGCCGGCGAGGCCCGACAACGCGCGCGCGACGAACAGCCAGGCGATGGTGGGCGCCAGGCCCGTGATCAGGTAGTCGATGCCGAGCGCCAGCAGCGAGAGGATGAGCACCGGACGGCGGCCGAAACGGTCGCTCAGGTTGCCGATCACCGGCGCGCCGATGAACTGCATCAGGGCATAGACGAAGAACAGCCAGCCGCTCCATTGGGCGGCGCCCGCCATGTCCAGGTGGGTGAGCTCGGCGATGATCTTCGGCCCGACGGGGATGATGATGCCGAGCCCGATCGAGTCCACGACCATGGTGACGAAGATGAAGGCGAAGGCGTAACGGCTCGCAAAGGATCGTGTTTCGGCGTCGCTCACCGCGGGGCCCCTCGTTTTCGGCGAGGGGAAGCTATGCCGGGCGGCCGCGCGCGTCTTGTAAAAAATTTCCCGCCTCAGGCAAGGCCCAGGTCCTTGCGCGCTTCGGCATCGACCACTTCCCAGGGACGCTTGCCGCTGAAGCGGGCGGCGGCGAGCACGAGGTTCATCTGCCCGTCATCGGCAAGCAGCGGCGCGGCAAAGAACTCGCCGGTGAGGAAGGTCATGCCCTTGGTGTCCTCGCGGCTCAGGAAGCGCAGCGGTGCGCGCACGCCAAGCGTCGCATCCAGCGCGCCGTGCCAGCGCTTGACGTAATCCGCCGGGATCGCCTCGTCGATGAACTTGCCTGTGAGGTCGCCCAGGATCTGCGCGAAGGCAGTGCCCATCAGCCGCACGCGGTAGCGCCGCTCTGCGCCGCCGGAGAGCCGCTCGTACAGGGCCACGTCGCGCAGGAAGGGCTTGAGCAGCCGCGGCGACATCACGCGGCGCGGCGGGATGGCGCCGTCGTGCGCTTCGCTGCGCCAAAGATCGAGAAGCCGCGTCAGCTCGGGATGCACGAAGCGCAAGCTCTGGTCGCAGAGCGAATGCCAGTTCCCCGCCGCCGATGTCCTGTTGTATTCGGCGGCTCCCCCGATCACTGCGTCCATCCCAGCTTCGCCCCCGCGCGTGTGTGGCTCGCACCGCTTCGAGTCTTAGCGCTGATTCGCGGGAGGGGTCAAAAAAATTCAATAACGACAAAGGCTTGAAACTACATCCTATCATTGTATTTTCTGAGCGCTCAACCTTTCGTGCGGCCAGGATCGCTTTGGCTTCAGCGATCAGCCGGCGGCCCGCGCGCACCAGGTCCATGACCGCTTTGCGCCGCGCGATGGCGGCTTTGGAATAGCCGCCATGGCGGAGCCGGTTGGTGTTGCCCGGCTGGCCGCCGCGGCGGCGCGGTATTCGAACCTCATTTCTCACCACAAATCATGCTCCTGCTGGCGCAGCTTGATATAGGCATGGGTGAGCTGCGCCGAGACCGCGCCCAGGCGCACGGCGCTGTTGATCTCCCGCTCGCGGTCGGGCGACACGTCCACGCGCGCGAGGGCGGCGTGCACGCCGTCCAATGTGAGGCGCACCGTATCCGTGATCCTGATTTGAAGGCTCTCTTCCGTTTTCCGCCCGGCGGCGCTTTGGCTTGTCATGCGCGCATTATGCGCCCGCCCTGGTGCCTGTATGATAAGCAAAACGACAAGTGCCTGATCCGCCTCGATAAAAGGCGGATCCGCTGTCTGATAAGGCGTCTGATAGCGCCGTCAGTCGGCCAGCGCGTAGAGCGTGATCGACTGCGCCGGCGCGGTATCGGCCAGCACGCCGCCGGACCAGGCGATGTCGGGCAGCGCCTGGATCGTGTTGCTCGCGGTCAGGCGCCAGGCCTTGGCGGTGCCGGACTTGGCGAAATGGGCGAGCTTGAGATGCAGGTCGCTGGCCTGGTTGAGCTGCTTGTTGATCACCATCACCGTCATGGTGCCGTCCTGGCGCAGGGCTGCGAAGGCCGCGACATTGTCGGGATTCTTGACCGACGCCTTGACGCTGGTATCGCCGAAGCCATGGCCGTGGCCGTCGGCGTTGCGGTACATCTGCATCGCCTTGAAGGTCGGCGTCGAGGCCTTGGGCGTCGTCCAGCGCGTCGCCGCGTCGAGCCCTTCGCGGCCGAAGATGCCGAGCACGTCGGCCTGCGCCGTCGCGCCGTTGATATGGTTGTCGGCGCCCCAGCTGTACTCGGTGATCGCGACCGGCGTATCGGCGTAATAGTAATCCTGCACCCAGCCCTTCAGCCGCGGGATCAGGTTCACCTTGTCGGCGATCCAGCTTTCGGACTTGTAGGTGGGATCCCACAGCTGGCGTGTCGAGCGGTTGCGCAGCAGCTGGGTCTTCGGCGAATGGTCGTTGCCGTATTCGCTGCCCTGCGGATAGAAGTGCACGCTCACGACGTCGACCGGCCTGCCCGCCTTCTTCCATTCGGAGAGCAGCCACGGGATATAGTCGACGCCCTTCTGCGGCCCGTCGTGATCGGGCCAGCAGCAATAGCCGTGGTCGGCCGCGTATTGCTGGTCGTAGCCGGAATAGAAATAGCCTTCCCAGCCCCATTCCTCGGGCGCCACGATCTTGGCGCCCGGATCGACCGCCTTGATCTTGGCGGAAGCGGCGATGACCTTGTCGCGATACTCGTCCGAATGCGGTCCGATGGGATGGACGTCGCGATGGGTGTCGAACCAGATGCTCGGCTCGTTGTCCATCAGGTAGTATTGGACGCCGCCGGCATTCGACTTGCCCCAGCGCTTGACGAGATGCTTGATCCATTTCTGCTCGTCTGCGGGCGTGTCGGCGACATAGGCGTCGTTCGGATCGTTGCCGGTGATGGGCGTGCTGCAGTCCTGCTTGTAGCCGTTGCCCGCGTCGGGGAACCAGAAATCTGTGTCGCATTGCCGGCCGTATTTCTCGACCGAGAAGCCCGGCAGGATCTTGCGGCCGCTGTCCAGCTTGGCGACCCAGCCCATCAGCGGCACGGTCAGCATCGGCTCGGCGCCGCCGGCCTTGGCATCGGCGACGAAGCTGTCGCCGTCCGCGCCGGCCTTGGCGCTCTTGCCCGGATAGGACTCGTAATAATAGTCCATGCCCAGGTTGGTCGCGTTCTGCTGCCAGTTATAGGCCGAGGTCGCGTTGCCGCCCTGTCGGTTCAGCGGCGCGCCCAGCGTCTCGAGATCCGCCGTGCTCGCGAAATTCACGCCATAGATGCGCGGGTCGATCGGATGACGGTTCGCGGTGGCGTCGATCGAGACCGTCACGGTCGCGGCGAGCGCGGAGGTGGAGAGCAAGGCTGCGCAGAACGCGGCAGGGATATGGCGAAGCGTCATGTGGCGCACCTCTCGTTTCGCGGGTCGGGCGCCGCATCATAGCGCCGCCGGGCGGGCGCGGCAGCGAAATATTTTTGCAGGTGAACGGCGCGTTTCGGAAGTGGCGGGCGTTAGAGCTAATTCGCTCACCCGACTCCCTTCGCCAGCTCGCGCAGCTTGAACTTCTGCACCTTGCCCGTGGAAGTCTTGGGCAGCTCGGCGAAGACGATGTGGCGCGGGCATTTGTAATGCGCCAGGTTCTCGCGGCAATAGGCGATCAGGTCGGTGTCGCTCACCGACTCGTGCCCCGGCTTCCTCTCGACGAAGGCGCAAGGGGTCTCGCCCCATTTCTCGTCGGGGCGCGCGACCACGGCGGCGAACATCACCGACGGGTGCTTGAGCAGCGTGTCTTCGACCTCGATGGACGAGATGTTCTCGCCGCCCGAGATGATGATGTCCTTGGAGCGGTCCTTGAGCTGCACATAGCCGTCCGCGTGCAGGACGCCGAGATCGCCGGAATGGAACCAGCCGCCGGCAAAGGCCTCATGCGTCGCGCTTGGGTTCTTCAGATAGCCCTTCATCACGATATTGCCGCGGAACATGACCTCGCCCAGCGTCGCGCCGTCGGCAGGCGTCTGTTCCATGGTCTCCGGGTCCAGCACGGTCAGCCCGTCGAGCGCGTGATAGCGCACGCCCTGGCGCGCCTTCTTCGCCGCGCGGCCGTTGGCGTCGAGATCGTCCCAGTCCGACTTCCATTCGTTGACCACCGAGGGACCATAGGTCTCGGTCAGGCCGTAGACATGGGTGACGTTGAAGCCGGCCTCGGCCATCTGCGCCAGCACCTGTTCCGGCGGCGGGGCTGCGGCAGTGATGAACTGCACGGTGTGGGGCAGCGCGCGGCGCTCACCCGCGGGCGCGTTGACGAGCGTCGACATCACGATGGGCGCGCCGCACAGATGCGTGACGCCGTGATCGGCGATGGCGTCGTACATGGCCTTCGCACGTACCCAGCGCAGGCAGACATGGGTGCCGGCGACGACCGACAAGGTCCAGGGGAAGCACCAGCCGTTGCAGTGGAACATCGGCACAGTCCACAGATAGACCGGGTGGCGCGGCATGTTCGCGGCGATGACGTTGCCGTAGCCCATCAAGGTCGCGCCGCGGTGATGGAACACGACGCCTTTTGGATTGCCCGTCGTGCCGGAGGTATAGTTGAGCGCGATGGCGTCCCATTCGTCGCGCGGCGGGGTCCAGGCATGATCCGGGTCGCCGCTCTCCAGGAAGGCTTCGTATTCGATCTCGCCCAGCAGCGCGCCGTCCTGCGGGAATTCGCGGTCGTCATAGTCGATGACCAGCGGCTTCACCTTGGCCAGCGCCAGCGTCTGCTTGACGATGGGGGCGAACTCGCGGTCGGTGATCAGCACCTTGGCCTCGCCGTGGTCGAGCATGAAGGCGAGGGCGGCAGGGTCGAGCCGCGTGTTCAGCGTGTTCAGCACGCCGCCCGCCATCGGCACGCCGTAATGCAGCTCGAGCATGCCGGGCGTGTTGGTCATCATCGCCGAGACCGTGTCGCCGCGCTTGACGCCGCGGCTCGCCAGCGCCGAGGCGAGGCGGCGCGCGCGCGCATAGAACTGCGCGTAATTCGTGCGCCCGTTGCCGTGGATGATCGCGAGGCGCTCCGGGAAGACCCTGGCGGCGCGCTCCAGGAAGCCCATCGGATGCAGCGGCTGATAGTTGGCGGCGTTGCGGTCGAGGTCCTTGTCGTAAGGACTGGCATTCGGCCGCGCCGTCACCGGGCGGGCGACCGGACGCGCGACGCGGGGGCGGCGCGCGGGACGGGTCGAGGATGCGGCTGCGGGCTTGCGCGCGGATCGCGGCGCCGCTTTGGCGGCGGGCGGCTTGGGCGCGGGCTTGCGTGGCGAGGGCAGCTTGCGCGGCGTCGGCGCCAGCTTGGACGCGAAGCGCGTGGCCGATGCCCTGCGCGGCGCAGGCGCCGGCTTGTGCGGCCTGCGCGCGGTGCGCGGTGCGGCTTTGGCGGCAGGCTTGGAAGGAGAGGGCTTGAACGGGGAAGGCTTGGACGCGGCGGGCGCTTTGCGCGCGGGCGGTGTCTTGGCCTTGGCCTTGGCCTTGGGCGCGGCCGCGCGCAATTTCGCCTTCCTGGACGCCGTCTTCCCGGGCGTCTTCTTCGAAGGCGTTTTCGGTGTCTTGCGCTTGGCCATGCTTCGGTCCGCGGTTCCCCAGGGAAAAGCTAGTAAATACGGCGGTGAGCGGCAAGCGCATGGACGCCCCGGTCCCGCATTGCTAGGAAAGCCGCATCATTCAAGGGAACGCGATGTCCGAAGAGGTGGAAGGGGCGAAGCCGCGCGGCTTGCGCGCGCTCTATGCGTGGATGCTGCGCAATGCGGAAGGACGCCATGCCTGGGTGGCGCTGGCGGGCTTCGCTTTCGCGGAAGCCTCGTTCTTCCCGATCCCGCCGGACGTGATGCTGCTGCCGATGATGCTGGCCGAAAGGAAGCGCGCCTTCGTGCTCGCCGCCTGGTGCACCTTGTGGTCGGTGATCGGCGGCATGCTCGGCTATGCCATCGGCGCGCTGTTCTGGGACACGGCGGGGTTGTGGCTGGTCGGCCTGCTCCATATCCCGCTCGCCAGCGTCGAGGCCTTGCGCGCCAAATATGCGGCCCACGCCTATCTCATTGCGGCGCAGGGCTTGACCCCGATCCCCTACAAGCTCGTCACCATCTCGGCCGGCCTCGCCAATGTGCCGTTCCTCACCTTCATGCTCTATTCGGCGATGGCGCGCAGCGTGCGCTTCATCGTGCTCGAGGGCCTGGCGATCCATCTCTTCGGCGCCCAGGCCAAGGCCTTCATCGAGAAGCGCCTCGAGCTCGTCTTCGTCCTCTTCCTGGTCGCGCTGGTGGGAGGTTTTGTGATGGTGCGCTATTTATTCTGATCGGCCGTGGCCCCCGCCGCATTCCTGCCCTGCTTTGACTTGATAAGCCGCCTGCGCCGAAGCTCAGGCGCGGCATGGGACATGTCATGCGCAAGCAGCTCTTCTCGATCGGCGCGATCCTGTTCTCGGCGGCGATCTTCATCGCCGGCAACGGGCTGATCGGCACGCTGATCCCGGTGCGCGCGCGGCTGGCGGGCTTCTCGACCGACACCTTGGGCCTCATCGGCTCGGCCTATTACGTGGGCTTCGTGCTCGGCTGTTTCGCAGGGCCGCGGCTGCTCGCCCGCGTCGGCCACAGCCGCACCTTCGCGGTCTGCGCCGGCATCGCGGCGGCGACGACCCTGTTCCAGTCGATCTATGTCAGCGCGCCGGTCTGGGTGGTGATGCGCGCGGGCTTCGGCTTCGCGGCGGCGAGCCTCTACATGGTGATCGAAAGCTGGCTCAACGACCGCGCCGAGCCGGCGTCGCGCGGCCGCATCTTCGCCACCTACATGACGGTCAACTACGCCAGCATGATCGTCGGCCAGATGCTGTTCTCGTCGAACAAGCCGACCAGCTTCACGCTCTTCGACCTCACCGCGGGGCTCTATGCGCTGTGCCTGATCCCGGTCGGGCTCACGCTCCTGCCGCAGCCGCAAGCCGCCCAGGTGCCCAAGATCCGCCCCTTGCGGCTCTTCCGCACCTCGCCCGTGGGCGTGGTGGGCTGCATCGCGGTCGGGCTCGCCAACAGCGCGGTCTGGGCCTGGGCGCCGATCTTCGCGCAGGACCACGGCCTGACCCGCATGTGGCTGTCGATCTTCATGAGCATCCTGACCCTCGGCGGCGCGGTGGTGCAGCTTCCCTTGGGCCGGCTCTCCGACCATCTCGACCGCAGGCTCGTGATCCTCGGCATCTGCGTGACCTCGGCGGCGCTCGGCGTGGTGCTCTACATGATGGCCGGCCGCAGCAGCCCGGGCGTGCTGCTCCTGCTGATCGGCGCCTTCGGCATCTCGGCGCTGCCGTTCTATGGGCTCGCCGTGGCCCATGCCAACGACCGCATCCCGCGCGAGGCTTTCGTCGAGGCTTCGGCGACGCTTCTGATGCTGAACGGGCTCGCGGCCTGCTTCGGCCCGTCCCTGGCGGCGCAGGTGATCCAATATTTCGGCAGCGGCGCGCTGTTCCTCTATACCGCCGCGATCCATGCCGCCATGGCGGTGTTCGTGATCGCGCGCCTGCGCATGCGCGAGGTCCTGATCGGCGAGACGCGCGACCGCTTCGAGCCCATGCCGCAGCAGGGCTCGGTCGCGGGCCTGGAGCTCGATCCGCGCGGCGAGACGAAGGTGGCCTGACAGTGAGGTCAATGCTCCGCCACCGGCGCCGCGTCGCGCAGGATCATCGTGCGCGCGAAGGGCACCAGCACCAAAGCGGCCACGAAGATCGCGGCCATGACCAGGAACACGTCGCGGAAAGCCAGGGTGAGCGCCTGCAGGCCCACCGTCTGCGCCAGGGCGCCGTCCATCATCAGCCGCGCATGCGCCGCGTCCGCGGTGTGGCGCGCCATGATCGCGCCGGCATGGGCGAGGCCGGCGGGGTTGGCATGCGCGAGCGCCTCGCCGAAGCGCTCGACGTTCAGCCGCACGCTGTCCTGAATCCAGGTCGTGGCGGCGGCGATGCCGATGGCGCCGCCCAGGTTGCGCATCAGGTTGAACAGGCCCGAGGCGTAACGCAGTTCGCTGGGCGGAACACCGTTCAGCGCCATGCCGACCGCCGGTACGATGCAGAGCAGGATCGAGAAGCCGCGCAGCGCCTGCGGCCAGAGCAGCTCCCAGAAGCCCCAGACCGGCGTGATCTGCGCCATCAGCCAGCACGAGGCCGCGAACAGCGAGAAGCCCACCGCGATGACGATGCGCTGGTCGATCAGGGTGGTGAGCCTTGCGGCCAGGGGCGCGCCCGCGGTCATGAAGATGCCGGCGACGAAAACGGTCGTGCCGATCTCCATGCTGGAGAAGCCGCGCACCCGGCCCAGGAACAGCGGCGTCAGATAGACCGCCGAATAGAGCCCGAAGCCGATCACGACGTTCAGCGCGCAGGCAAGCGCGAAGGTCGGGCGCCTGAACGGCGAGAGCTTCAGGATAGGCATCCGCGAGAAGAACGAGCGCTCGAAGAACACCACGGCGCCGACCGCGGATATGAGCGCGGCGGTGGCGACGGCCTGATCCTCCAGCCATTGATGGCGCGGCCCTTCCTCGAGCACATATTGCAGCGCGCCTAGGAACATCGCCAGCGAGAGCGCGTGCAGCCAGTCGATGCGCTTGAGCATGGCGAGGTTGGGCTCGTCGACCCTGCCCAGGATCGGCATCAGCACGGTGATGACGATACCGGGGCCGATATTGATGAAGAACAGCCAGCGCCAGCTCACCGCATCGGTGATCCAGCCGCCGATGGTGGGGCCGAGCGTCGGCGCCAGGGTCGCCACCACGCCCAGCACCGCCGGCACCATGGCGCGGCGCTTGCCGTCGAACATCGCAAAGCCGGTGGCGAAGACGGTCGGCACCATCGCGCCGCCGACGAAGCCCTGGATGGCGCGGAACACGGTCATGGATTCGATGCTCCAGGCCGCGCCGCACAACAGGCTCGACAAGGTGAACAGCGCCGCCGAGAGCGTGAACAGCCAGCGCGTCGACAAGGCCTGGGAGAGGAAGGCGGCGAGCGGGATCATCACGATCTCGGCCATCAGATAGGCGGTCTGCACCCAGGCGATCTCGTCGGGACCCGCAGAGAGCCCGGCCTGGATGGAGTTCAGGGAGGCCGCCACGACCTGGGTGTCGAGCAGCGCCATGAACTGGCCGAACGCCATGACCGCGAAGATCAGCAGCTTGCGGCCGTTCGAGAGGTTTTCCAGGCTCATGCGCTGCGCCCTTGACGGATGATATGACGGGCATCATATAATCCGGGACAGGAGAGTTGCAATGCGCTATTCGCAGGACCACAAGGACGAGACCCGCCAGCGGCTTCTCAAGATCGCCGGCCGCGCGCTGCGCACCAAGGGCCCGGACGGCGTCGCGGTGGCCGAGGTGATGAAGGAAGCCGGCCTGACCCATGGCGGCTTCTACGCCCATTTCAAGAACAAGGACGCGATGCTGGTCGAGACGCTGGGCGGCATCTTCGCGCGCTCGCGCGGCAAGTTCCTGGCGGCGACCGAAGGTTTGCCGCCGCGCGCCGCGCTGGCGAGCTATATCGACTTCTACGTCTCGCCGCGCCACCGCGACAATGCGGCGAGCGGCTGCCCGGTCACCGCGCTCAACTCCGACCTGCCGCGCCAGTCCAAGGCGCTGCGCACCGCCTTCGACAAGGGCGTGAAGGCGCTGGTGGCAGGGCTGACGCAGCTCATCCGCGAGGCGCGCGTCGAAGAGGGCGCCGAAGAGGGCGCCGCTGCGCTCGCTGCGTCCGTGATCTCCGCGATGGCGGGTGCCGTCGCGATCTCGCGCGCCGTCTCCGACAAGGTTCTCTCCGACCAGATGTTGGCGGCGGCGCGCGAGAGCATCAAGCAAAGGCTCGGCGTCGGCGATGCCGATCTCTCGAGGAGTGCGCGTTCATGACCGCCGTGACCGTGGGCGATCTTCCCCGCCGCATCGCTATGCCCAAGCGCGCCCTGCTCGTGGCGGGCGCCGCGGCGCTCGCCATCGCCGCGGGCGCGGCCTGGATCGCGATGCCCGCGACCTCGGTCTCGACCGACGACGCCTATGTCAAAGCCGATTCCACCGTCATCGCGCCCAAGGTTCAGGGCCTGATCGCGCAGGTGCTGGTGCGCGACAACCAGCGTGTGCGCAAGGGCCAGCCGCTGATCCGCATCGACGGCGAGGACTACCTGCAGGCCGTGCAGGCGGCCGAAGCCGAGGTGCAGTCGGCGCAAGCTTCGCTGGCGCAGCTGCCCGCGCAGGAACAGCTCGCCGCTGCCAATGCCGATGCCGCCCGGGCCG
>Ga0105242_10003895_pt1 | contig 11598 bp, 10 predicted proteins | sample KBSM24metaG_FD_81521 | JGI IMG/M metagenome (GOLD analysis project Ga0105242, IMG submission 81521) | Miscanthus rhizosphere microbial communities from Kellogg Biological Station, Michigan, USA - KBS M2-4 metaG | ecosystem: Host-associated > Plants > Roots > Rhizosphere > Soil | place...
CACGATAATCCGCGCGCGGCATGCGGGCGTCATGCGCGGCCGATGCTTCTGTGTGCGCGCGCATTGTTTTGATTAGATTTCTTGGAGTGCCAACCGGGTGGTCGCGATCGGCGTTGTCCAGCCGGCCGAGGAAAGTCCGGGCTCCATTGGGCGCGCTGCCAGGTAACGCCTGGGCACGAGCGACGAAAGGCGTTCGTGACGGACAGTGCCACAGAAAACACACCGCCGACGGTCTTCGGATCGGGTAAGGGTGAAAAGGCGAGTTAAGAGCTCACCGCGCGTCCGGCAACGGGCGCGGCAAGGCAAACCCCAGCGGGAGCAAGGCCAAATAGGCAGCGAGAGGTGCCCACCTCGATCAAGACGCTGCGGGTAGGCTGCTAGAGGGCGCAGGCGACTGCGCTCCGAGAGGAATGACCATCGGGACGCTCGTCGTCCTCACAGAACCCGGCTTACAGGTTGGCACGGCGGCGCGTTGCTTCGGCAACGCGCCGCGCTGTCATTCGTCGTCGAATTCACGCGCGTGTGGCGGTCGAGGAGTCGGGCGTTCCTCGGTCGTGCGCGGCGCCTGCATCAGTCCGCGCGACGGCATCCATCGTCCGGTGAAGACCTGCCGAAGGGCGCGCCAAATGAGACGGACGGCGACGATCATGCCGGCGAGTAGCAGGAGCGCGACGGCGAGCGTGATGAAGGGATGCTGCCAGATCGCGGTCGCGACGCCGGCGACGAGCACGAGCTCAGCGACGTTGGCAACGCCGTTGGTGACGGGCTCGGGGGACGCGTCGATGGCGTAGCGGAGGCCGAGCTTCGTCGTGTGGGTCGTGACGGCGAGGCCTCCGCCGAGTAACGCCGCGATGAGCACGACGAGCGGATCTCCGTGCCAGGCGGTGGCGGCGGCGAGTGCCGCGGCGGCCGGCGGGCGGATGAAGCTGTGAAGCGTCTCCCAGGCCGCGGCTACGCCGGGGATCAGCGTCGCGGCAAACTCGATGAGGTAGAGCGCGACGGCGACGACGATGACGCCCATGTTGGCGAACGCCTCGACGGTCGACGGCACGTTGTGCACCCACCCGTACCGGACGGCGAGTCCGGTGACGGCAACGGTCGCATAGAGATTGAAGCCGGCCGCGTACGCCAAGCCGAGCGACTGCATCAGCGTCACCAAGCCAATCAACTCAACGTGCTCCCGCCCCCCGGGGGAGGCCGTGCATGCTAGTCGAGCAGGCGCAGCGGCATCACGAGGCAGAGGTACTGCGCCGGGTCGGCCCAGCCTTCGGGCTCGACGGTGGCGGCGCGCTCCGGTGCCTTGAACGTGAGTCGCACCTCATCGGTGGGAATAAAGCGCAGAATCTCGAGCAGGTAATTGGCATTGAAGCCGATATCGAGCGGGTCGCCGGAGTATCTAACGGCGAGCTCGTCGGCGGCCTCGCCCAAGTCCGGCGTCTGAACGCTGAACTTGAGCATTCCTGCATTAAAGGAAAGTCGAATGCGGTGCGTCTGATCCGACGCGATGATCGACATCCGGCGCAGCGCACTGGTCAGCGCCTGGCGATCGGCGATGGCAACGCGATTGTTGTCGCGCGGAATGACCTGGTCGTAGTTGGGGTACGGACCCTCGATCAGACGGGTGAACACGGCCGTGAAGGGCGATCGGAAGCCGAGATGGTTTTCGCCCTTGGCGATCTCGAGTTCCTCGTCTTCCGGGAACAGTCGGCGGATCTGTTCGAGGGCTTTCGGCGGAACGATCAGGTCGGTGGCCGGCGCGCCGGCCGACTTGATTGGAACTTCCATCTTGGCGAGACGATGCCCGTTCGTCGCGACCATGCGCATCATTTCCGGCTTGAGCTCCCACAAGACGCCGTTGAGAATCGGTCGGCTTTCCTCGGTGGAGACCGCAAACGCCGTATGCGAGATCAGCTTTTGGAGATCCCCGGAGCGGATCCGCCAACTCTCGTTGAACTTGACGTTCGGGAACGCCGGGAATTCGTCACGTGGGAGGCCGAGGATCTTGAAGTGCGTGCGACCACAATCGAGGGTAACGCGCTGCTCCCCGGCAGCGGCAATACGAACGGGGGCGGGCGGAAGCTCTCGAGCGATCTCGCTGAGCTTCTTCGCGGGGATTGTGATCGCGCCGGGTGATTCGACGTCGGCGGCGACCTCGGTGGTCACCGCGATGTCGAGATCGGTGCCGGACAGCCGAATGCCTTTGTCGGTCGCCTCGACCATGATATTCGCGAGCACCGGCAAAGTTGTCTTCGCCGGAATGCTTGCGGTCACTGCGGCAAGACCTTCCTGCAACTTTTCCCGGGAGATCGTAAACCGCATCACGGCTCCTATGATGTGCAAAAGCGCAGACGCCTTACTAGCTCTTTCTAAAGAGCTTCAAACTAGTAGGAGTAGTAGAGCGCTGTTGGTCGCGTGGAAATCGCTGGAAGTTACACCGGACCAATCAGTTCCACTATAGCTCCTCGTGTGGATCGCGTGTGGGGAACGAGAGTTGTCCGGATCGTACGGCGGAGAAGTTCGGAAAGACGTAGACGGCGTGTGGATAGGAGTGGGTTTTCTGTTCAATTCCGCAAGCTTTCCAACGCGGCTTGCAGCTTTCCCAATCGCTGGGCGAAGGACGGATCTTCTTTCACCATGGCGCTGACGCGCTCGAGGCTGTGAATGACTGTGGAATGGTCACGTCCACCGAAGGCCGCGCCGATCTCGACGAGCTGCATCCCGAGCAGCTCGCGCATGAGGTGCATCGCGACTTGGCGTGGAACGGTGAGATTTTTCGTGCGCGTCTTGGAGCGAAGCCCCTCGGTGGTCACGCCCCACTCTTTGGCTACCGACTGCTGAATAGCGGCGGTGTTGAGGGCCGGCGCCTCGGGGGTGTCGCCGTCGGCGGGTTTCAGCTTATCGCGTAGCGCGTCCCGGGCGACTTCGACAGTGATCTCGCGATGCTTGAGCGAAGCGAACGCCAAGAGCTTGATGATCGACCCTTCCAGCTCACGCACGCTCGATCGGACGTTCTCGGCGATGAACCGGATGACCTCTTCGGGGATCGTGAGCTCGAGGTGATCGAGCTGCGCCTTCTGACGCAGGATTGCGATCCGATGTTCGAGATCTGGAAGCTCGATGTCAGCGACCATGCCCCATTGGAAGCGAGACACGAGGCGGGCTTCGAGGCCCGGGATCTCCGACGGCGGGCGATCGCTGGTGAGGACGATCTGCCGACCGCCCTCATACAGCGCGTTGAAAGTGTGGAAGAACTCTTCCTGCATCGCCTCTTTCCCTTTCAGGAAATGGACGTCGTCGACGAGGAGGAGGTCGGTCTCACGAAACCGGCGCCGGAAATCGGCGGTCGTTCGGTTCTGAATGGCGGCGACGAGCTCGTTGGTGAACTGCTCGGTACCGATGAACGTGATTCGAGTCTCGGGCTTTCGTTGGAGGATCTCATGGGCGATCGCTTGCATGAGATGAGTCTTGCCGAGCCCGGTTTCGCCGTAGAGGAAGAGCGGGTTGTAGACTTTGCCGGGGGCTTGGGCGACCGCATGTGCGGCGGCGGCGGCAAGCTCGTTCGACTTACCAATAATAAAGTGCTTGAAAGTGTATCGATCGCTTAATGGCGGCGAGTTAGTGGCGCCATTCTGTCCCTGAATTGGCCGCTGTTTCGGCTGCGCGATGAACAGGTCCATCTGGGACCTGGTCCGCCGTTCTTCGGTGACCTTGAAGACAACCGCCAATGGATGCCCGAGCGCGATCGGCGCGAGGCTGGCGAGGAGCTCTGAATGCTTGGACTCGTTCCAATCCGCGGCGAACTGGTCGGGAGCACCGACGTAGATGGTGTCGTCCGCGAGAGAGAGTGCCTCAGTCGGCTCGAGCCAGGTTTTGAATGTTTGCGCGGGGAGCTCTTGTCGAGCTCGATCGAGCAATCGGCTCCAAGCTTCGTGGGCGGTCAGCGTCATGTGGGACGAGCGGGAAATCGAGGCGGGGGAGCGAAGCTAGCGCGCCGTGTGGAAAAAGCAATTGCGTGAGGTGGTTACTTTCCCCCGATCTTGATCTATCCGCTGATGTGGGATACGTTTACCGGTTCTCAGGTCGTACCATCCGCACAGTTTTTGGAGTTATCATGGGCAAGCCGACGTATCGTCCCCGCAACAAGCGCCGTATCAAAACTCACGGGTTTCGCACGCGCATGGAGACGAAGTGGGGACGCGAAACACTCAGCCGGCGCCGTAAGAAGGGTCGCAAACGTCTCACCGTTAAGCTGCCAAGCAAGTACGCAGGCGTCTAACGGGGAGGGCGGCTTTGGCTTCTCGCGCCGCGAGCGATTGGCGCGAGGTACCGACATTCAGAATGTCATTCGAGAGGGGAGGCGGGTTCGGACGACGTACCTCGATGTCCGGATTCTCGCTTCCCCTCTTCGTCATACGCGGGTCGCGATCGTGGTTCCTCGTTACAAGCACAGTGTCGTTCGACGCAATCGGGTGAAGCGGTGGCTGCGCGAGCTCGTGCGTCTCGAGCTCCTTCCCGCATTGCGGGTCGCATCGTACGACGTCGCGATTCGCTCGCGCCCAAACGCGTACGACGCCAGCCTGGACGATCTGGCGGTCGACATCGCCCAGGTAGTTCGCCAGACCCGCGGCGCGGTGACGCGGTAACGTGCGCACGATTCTCATTCTCGCGGTACGCGGCTACCAGGTCGCGATCTCGCCGCTCCTGCCGGCCTCATGCCGCTATTATCCAAGTTGTTCGGCATACGCCATTGAGGCGATCGAACGACATGGCGCGCTTCGCGGCGCATGGCTCGCCGCTCGCAGAATTGCGCGGTGTCACCCGTTTCGGCCGGGCGGGTACGATCCGGTCCCCTAGATCACGGCAACTCGACCACCTGCATGGATAAACGCACACTTCTGGCGCTCGCACTGATGGCGCTCGTCATCGTCGTCACGCCGCGCTTGTTCTCGTCAAAGCCTCCGGCGGTCTCGACGAAAGACAGCGCCGCGGCTGTTCCTGGCTCCGCAAGTGACACCGTCGCCAGCGCGAAAAACGCCGCGCCGTCGACGCCACCCGCCGACACCACGTCCAAGGTCGCGGTCAGTCCTCCGCCGGCGCCGGCGCGAAGGGACACTGCGCCACGCGAGGTCGTGGCGCTGACGACGCCGCGCGCCGAGTATTCGCTCACGAACCCTGGTGCGGCGCCGAAGGCGGTTCGTATCGGTTCGTATAAGGATCTCCGTCCGGGCCATCCCGCCGACGCGGGTGTGACAATCACGGACGGAGGAGCCGGGGGGGGAACGCGCGCGTTGCTCGGCTTTCGCGTTGCTCGTGGCACCGACACGATCGCGCTGGACACTCTGAAATTCACCGTTGCGCAGGAAGGCTCGAAGGTGACGTTCAGTTCGCCCGTCGTGACGTTGTCGTACGACACAACGACGGACGGATATCGAACCGCCGTGAGGGGAACGGTCGCCGGCGCGGGTCCGGGAGCATCCTTGCTCATTGACCTGCCGACCACGCTCCGCTCCGTGGAAGCCGACACCGCGGACGACATGCGACACTTGGCGTTCGGCTACAAGATTCCGCTTCGCGACGTGACGAGTGTGCCGTTCGGCAAACTGGATCCGGGCGCCGTGCGCGCGGACACGGGATCGTTCCAGTGGGTCTCGGTTCGCACCAAGTATTGGCTGGTGGCGCTCATGCAACCCGTCGGCGCGAAGCCCGCCGGCATATTCCGCGGTCTGGTGATGCGCGGCGGTCCTCGCCTCGGAAAGATCCCGAGTCTGGCGGATGCCACGACATCACTCCCACTCGCCAACGGAGCATTCGCGTTCGACCTGTTCATCGGTCCCCAGTCGTGGCAGGAGCTCCATGCGATGGGGAACGATCTCGAGAACGTGAATCCGTATGCCGGTTGGTTCCACGCAGTCGTTCAGCCGTTCGCGACGATCGTGATGCGTGTGCTCCTCTGGATGCGCGCAACGTTTCGGGTGAACTACGGCTGGGTCCTCGTGTTGTTCGGCGTCGGGATTCGTCTGCTTCTGTGGCCGCTCAACCAGAAGGCGATGCGCACGAGCATCCAGATGCAGCGCCTGCAGCCCGAGCTGACGGAGATTCAGAAACGCTACAAGGACAATCCGGAAAAGCAGCGCGAAGCGCTCGTGAAGGTGTACGCGGACCACGGAATGAGCCCATTCAGCCCGATGCTCGGCTGCGTCCCGATGTTGTTGCCGATGCCGGTGCTCTTCGCGCTCTACTTCGTGTTCCAGAACACGATCGAGTTCCGCGGTGTGTCGTTCTTGTGGCTGCCGGACATCTCGTTGCGCGATCCGTTCTACATCATTCCGATCGTCATGGGCGCGTCGATGTTCGTGCTGTCGTGGATCGGCATGCGCGCATCGCCGCCGAATCCCCAGGCGAAGGTGATGAGCTACATGATGCCGGCGATGTTCACGGTCATGTTCCTCAACTTCGCGTCAGGTCTCAATCTGTACTACGCGGCGCAGAACATCGCAGCGTTGCCGCAGCAATGGGTGCTAAGCCGTGAGCGGGCCAAGGCCGGCGTAGGCGTGAGTCAAACCGCGAGCACGAATCCCGCAAGTCGCTCCCGGAGGACCTAGAAACCAGCGCCGAAACGGGGGGCGAGGGCGGGAGTACGCAATGCGAGTCACATACATCGGCCACGCCACTCTCCTGCTCGAGCTCGACGGCGTTCGGATCCTCACCGACCCGAATTTCGAACCGAAGCTCGGACGTCTGCTTCCACGAGTCTCGGCGCCGGGGATCGCGCTCGCCGATCTGCCGAAGCTCGACGCACTGCTGCTCACTCACGCGCATGCTGACCACCTCTCGTTCGATTCACTCGGACGTCTGCCGCGCGACATTCCGCTGATCACGCCGCCGCCGGTGGCGAAATGGCTTCGCCGGCTCGGGTTCGAATCCGCCGTTCCGATGGCGCCGGGCGAATCGATGCGACTCGGCGGCGTCACGCTGCATGCGGCGGCGGCAACACACAAAGGCAATCGGTACGGCTTCGATCGATGGCGGAGCGCCGCGAACATGTACCTGCTCGAGGCGTCGACGACGACGTTTTTTGCGGGCGACACGGCCCTCGTCGACGACACGCATCATCTGGTCGAACGGACGTTGTGGAAGCATGGGAGGGAGCTCGATCTGGCGCTCCTGCCGATCGGCTATGCCCCGTGGTGGAAGCCGGGTTTTCGCAAAGGCCACCTGACGCACGAGGATGCTCTGGAATTGTTCGAGCGCCTCCGAGCCTCGGTGTTCGTTCCATACCACTGGGGGACGTTCCGCCACGTGACGGCGACCGCGCATGATGCGATCAACCGTCTGAAAGCGCGCCTCGCCTCGCATCATTTGAGCGACGCCGTGAAGATTCTCGAGCCGGGTGAGACGCTCGATGTCGCGGCGCGTGGAGGAGTCCCAGCGCACTAGATGCTCGATCACGACAGCGCGAGTCCCCTCGACCTTTCAGACACAATCGTTGCCGTGGCGACGGCGCCGGGGCGCGGCGCGCTGGCGATCGTTAGGCTGTCCGGCCCGCGCGCGCATTCGATTGCGCGCGCGACGCTCGACCGTTGGCCTGATGCCGCGCGTCGCGTTGTCGTATCGCCGCTGCGCGACGCATCCGGCGCCGAACTCGATCAAGTCGTCGTCACGCGTTACGACGCGCCGGCGTCGTACACCGGCGAAGACGCCGTCGAATTCGTCACGCATGGTGGATCCGTCGTTTCGGCGACGGTGTCCGCGGCGCTTGTCGCGCGGGGGGCGAGGCCTGCCGCGCCGGGCGAGTTCACGCGGCGCGCCGTCCTCAACGGGAAGATGGATGTGCTGCAGGCGGAGGCGACGTCGGATCTGGTCGATGCGCGATCGCGCGCCGCGCAGTCGCTTGCCCTGCGCCAATTGGATGGTGGACTCAGCCGCAGAGTGCTCGAACTCCGATCTCAGGTCGTCGAGCTCGAGGCTCTCATCGCCTACGACATCGACTTTCCCGAAGAAGACGACGGACCGATCGCACCCGCGAGAATCGCGGCCGCTGCGGATGGAGTGATCGGCGCGCTCGAACGACTGCTGGCGACGTCGAAGACGGGCGAGCTCGTCCGCGATGGAGCGCTCGTTGTTCTTGCCGGAGCGCCGAACGTCGGGAAGTCATCCCTGTTCAACGCGCTGCTCGGCGAATCGCGGGCGATCGTGACAAACATCCCTGGAACGACGCGTGACGCGATCGAAGCGGTGATCGATACGACGGACGTTCCGCTGCGCCTCGTCGATACCGCGGGAATTCGCGAAGCAACCGATGTCGTCGAGCGACTGGGCGTCGAAGTGAGCGGCTCGTACGTCGCTCGCGCGGCGGTGGTCCTTGCCTGCGGCGACGATGACGACAGCATGCGAGCGATCGGAACGGGATTGTTGGGTCGCACGAATGCCCCCGTGCTCGCGGTGCGCACGAAGTCGGACCTCGCGCCGGTGAGCGACGGAGCGCTCGAGTCAGCGAAACAGGTCCTCGGCGCGCGCGCGGCGATCGCTGTGAGCGCGGAACGTGGCGACGGGTTGAGCGAGCTCGTTGATCTGATACAATCGGTGATCGCGGGCGACGCGGTGGCCGATCTCGACGCGCCAATCCTGACGCGAGAGCGACATCGGTTCGCGATTGGCCGAGCGCGAGACGAGGTTGCCGAGTTTCTCGATCGATGGCGCCACGGCGACGTTCCGGCGCCGGTCGCCGCCGTTCACCTGCACGACGCGGTCGCGGCGCTCGAAGAGTTGATCGGTGTCGTCGACGTCGAGCATGTGCTCGACGAGGTGTTCCGTCGTTTTTGCGTGGGGAAGTAAGCGGCGGGGGGGCTACGCCGTGAGCGCCGCGGCGTGTCCAACAGTGGCGATCTCTTCGGCGCTCGCTCGAATCGACCAGGCGAGCCCTCGGGCGGCGACGGCGGGTTCGGCGAGTCTCGCGCCGAGATAATAGCCGGCTCGCTCCGGCAAAACGTATCGGTCGACGGTGCGTGCTTCGTCGCTCATTCCGCCCGAGAGGTAGCGAAGCCGAAGGCCGAGACCACGCCGGTCGAGATCGGCGGCAATGGCGCGCCCGACGACCGGTTCGAGCTGTCGGACGTCGGCATATTGCCGGCGTTCATAGCCGAAGTACTCCCAAGCGGCGTGCCCCGGGCTGACCGCGCGTGAGACGTGAACGGCCAACCCTTCGTTGACAAGGAGCTCGCGAAGCGTGGCCCGTCGACCGGTGTCCCAGTACGAGTAGTTGCCACCGGCATCCTGGACGATGGAGCGGAGCTCGCTTCGACTCGCGGGCGACGTATAGCGAACGACGTGGGAGACTTCGTGCGCGAGCCAGGCGGGGATGAGCTCGGGATCGAGGCCGAGGCCCTCGGTCTGTGTGTTGGTCTGGCCGGTGAAATGCTCAAGGCAGACGAACGCGATGCCGCGACCGTCGACGACAAGCTCGCCCGCGTTTGCCGCGCCGACGCCAACCATGAGAACGACGTCGACGTCGCAGTCCATCTCGAGAATCTGGCGGCACTGCTGTTCGGTGGCGCGCGCGAGACTCACGACATCGGTTCGGTCCAGCATTGCGGCGACGTCGTCATGACCGGCGTCGATGGTCGAGCGGACGATGTCGACGAAGTGCGGCGTTTCGGGATCGATGACGTAATTCTGCCAGTAGGGCTGGAGAATGCGTCGGTGATTGTCGAAGTAGCGCTGGTAGGCGGCGAGGCGGTCGGTGCTCTCGAGAACGGCGAAGAAATCAGGGAGCAGGTTGATCAGCATTCGACCGGACGCGGGGAGGGCGGCGCGCGAGTCGTGCGATCGCGTCGCACGATGGACGCGGAATGATAGTTGTGGCCTAGTACGTGAACAAGAGTCCCGCGATTCCCCTCGTGTGTGAACAAGAGTCCCGCGACAGGCCCTCCCGGCATGGCACAATTTTTCCTTTTCACACCTGTGGAAAGGATGTAGACGTAGGCGGGAGAGGCACCGATGACCACGCTTCAGCAGATCGAATTGCAATGCCCGATTTGCGAGACGCGTTTTCGCTCGCAAACGGTGGTGTCGACCAACTCCTTCGGGGGCAAGCGCACGGATTTTCACGAGCGCGCCGCGGGCACGCAGCCGCTGCCCTATTTGATCCATACATGCAATCGCTGTGGCTACTCTGGCGCCGATCGCGACTTCACAGACGAAGCAGAAGTCACGGCGGTGCTCAAGGAGCGGGTATGGAACGAGCTGGCACCAGCGATCACGTGCGGCACACTGAACGGCTCCGAGAAGTACGAAGCCGCAGCAAAAGTTGCAGAATGGCAGGGCATGGAGCCGCGGCACATCGCGGATCTATTGCTTCGTGCCGCGTGGTGCTGTGTGGACGAAGGCGACGTCGAGGCCGAGCGTTTTTTCAGACGCAAGGCAGAATGGAAGTTCGAGGAATCGCTCTCGAGCTTTGACGGAGTAGCACGAGAGGAACGTGCAGTTCTGACCTACCTGGTCGGCGAACTTTGGCGTCGTGTTGGTGACGGCGGCCAGGCCAGCTCATGGCTCAATCGGGTGCAGGTCGAGGTAGTGGACTCGCAATCACAGCAGTGGGTGATCGATGCTGCGCGCCAGCAGCGGGACTGCCCGAGAGAGTGGTTTGGGTGAGAGACACCGGACACCAGACACGAGACACGGGTTAAGAGAAGGGCCGTCAGCTTTCAGGGCGGCTCTTCTCTTACCGGGTTCCGAAGAGGCGGTCGCCGGCATCGCCAAGGCCGGGGAGAATGTAGCCGTGATCGTTGAGCTCCCGGTCGAGCGCCGCGCAATAGACGATTACGTCGGGATGCTCCGAGGCGAGTCGCCGAACCCCCTCGGGTGCGGCGACGAGGCACATAAAGCGAATGCGAGTCGCGCCGGCGCGCTTGAGTGAAGCTACGGCGGCTGCGGCGCTGCCGCCGGTCGCAAGCATCGGATCGAGCAAGAAGAAGTCGCGCTCGGAAGCGTCGCCGGGAACCTTGAAGTAGTAGTCGACGGGCTCGAGCGTGTCGTGATCGCGGTACAGACCTATGTGACCGACGCGCGCTCCCGGAACGAGGCGGTAGATGCCTTCGACCATGCCGAGGCCGGCGCGCAGGATCGGCACGAGCGTGAGTTTCTTGCCGCTGACGCGCCGACCCGTGGTGCGCTCGAGCGGCGTCGCGACTGTCGCGTCCTCGAGGGGCAGATCGCTCGTCGCCTCGTACGCCATGAGCATCGCGATCTCGTCGACGAGCTCCTTGAAGATTTTCGTGGGCGTTTCGCGGTCGCGCAGGATGCTGAGTTTGTGCTGCACGAGCGGGTGCGACACGATGCGCAGCGTCGGGAACCCGGGGGTGGTGTGCATGGCGCGCAAAGGTACTAATTTCGCGCCCATGAAAGAATACCAGGCCGTCATCCTGCGCCTCACGCGCCACACGCACGACGACGAGGACGCGCTTACCGATCTGCTCAATGAGCGGAGTCGAGGCGGATGGGAGCCGAGCATGATGACCCAGGAGGCCGGTCGCCTGACAATCGTGTTCGCGCGTCCGAGCGATCGCGAACGGTAGCGGGAAACCGGCGCCTCCGGACCCA
>Ga0105242_10003897_pt1 | contig 11596 bp, 11 predicted proteins | sample KBSM24metaG_FD_81521 | JGI IMG/M metagenome (GOLD analysis project Ga0105242, IMG submission 81521) | Miscanthus rhizosphere microbial communities from Kellogg Biological Station, Michigan, USA - KBS M2-4 metaG | ecosystem: Host-associated > Plants > Roots > Rhizosphere > Soil | place...
GCGAACTTGAATGGCGGAGAGGGGGAGATTCGAACTCCCGGAACCCGTGAAGGTTCAACAGTTTTCGAGACTGCCGCAATCGACCACTCTGCCACCTCTCCGCGACAACTCAGTTTAACATGTCGCTACGCTGCCGCCTGCGCAGCCAGCCTCTCCACCACCGCGATATTCGCTATCAGTTCGTCCGCCAATCCGTGGCGTTCTTTGAGATAGGCCAGGCTGTTGTAGGAAATCCAGACTTTCTGATTCGCGTCTTCCCAGACCAGAATTTTGAGAGGCAAGTCGATCGCGCTGCTGGGCGCCGCCAGCATCAGCGGAGTTCCCGCCTGCGGATTTCCGAAGATTAATAACTTTGTCGGGCGCATCTTCATGCCGATTTTTTCCGCCTCGCCGCTGTGATCGATCCGCGCGAACAGAATGACCCCCTTCTCGTGAAGAATGCCTTGGAGACGCTCTATCGTTTCATCGACGGAATGATTGCTAGGCTTGTCGACGATGCCGTTAGCTGTCGTTCGCATGTGGTATATTACCACCCTATGGCAACGGCACTTCGAGCCATGGGTTGGGTTGCAGCAGTGCTGCTCGCGTCGTCCATTACACCTGCGTTTCAAGGGCCGCTATTGGTGTCGCGGCCTCCTGTCCCCTCTGTGTCAAGCGACACTTTGCCGCTCAACATCCGTGTGGATACCACACTGGTTCTGATCCCAGCCCACGTCACTACCAGCAACGGTGCGTCCGTCACCGATCTTTTGAAAGACAACTTTCGCGTGAGCGAAGACAACATCGAGCAGAAGATCACTTATTTTGCGAAGGACGACGCGCCCATTTCCATCGGTGTACTGCTCGATACCAGCGGCAGCATGCGCAATAAAGTGCACCGGTCATCGGAAGCGGCGGCCACTTTCTTTCAGACCGCCAACCCGCAAGACGAATTCTTTTTGATCGAATTCAATGATCGCCCGACGCTTACCGTTCCCTTCACTAACGATCCGGACGAGTTGTACCGCCATGTGAAACACGCCCATCCCTTCGGGCGCACCTCGCTGCTGGACGCGGTGCACATGGCGTCGATCCAGATGAAACGGGCGCGCAACCCACGCAAGGCGATCCTGATCATATCGGACGGCGGCGATAACCGCAGCCGGTTCACGGCGCGGCAAGTGCGGGACGACGTGCTGGAGTCCGATATGCAGACTTATGCGATCGGAATTTTCGAGGCTGGCTCGACTCGCAAACTGACGGCCGAGGAGCAGCACGGCCCGGATCTTCTGGAAGAGCTGGCGGAGGCGACCGGCGGCAGACACTATCGCGTCGACGATATCGACCAGTTGGCCACTGTCGCGGGGCGCGTCAGCACGGATTTACGTAACCAGTATTTGCTCGGCTACACGTCGAGCAACGAAGAGCGGGATGGCAAGTACCGGCAAGTCAAAGTGAATGTGACTGCAAATAGCGCGGCGAAGCTCAGAACTTACTATCGCCGCGGCTACTACGCGCCGCTACAGTGATTCATGGCTGGGCGTGAGCGGCGGCGGGCATGGGTTCCGCTTGGGGAGCAGTCGCGGCCACGCGCTTTGGCGGCGTCCTCTTAGCGAATTTTCTCACCGGTGCATGTTTCTTGGCCGCCTTCTTGGCCACAGCCTTTTTCCCAGCGCGGGCGACTTTCTTAGGCGCCGCCTTCTTGGCGGCTGGCGAGGCTTGCACTTTCACAGCCTCTTTCACACTCAGCATGGCAGCTTTCAAATCCTTGAGCGCCTCGCGCAGGTGGGGCGCACTGACCGAAAATCGTTCCGCCACATCCGACATTAACGACTCGATTTTGGTGAGCCGCTTGAGAGCTTTATTCGCTTTCATGTTCGCTCCTCTCCGTTGGCCTTTAAGATATCACAACGATTTATGTGGTTCCGGCGATGCGCTTCGCGCGCACGATGAAACGGTCGGGAGCGGGTCCGACGAAGTAGAACGGATAGCAGGTGACCAGCGTCAAGACCTCCTGCCCGTCTGAACTTAAAACGGAGACGTCAGAGGGACTCACAATTTCCGTGGTCACGACGCGGTAACGATACTCACCTTGCAGCGTGGTGAGCATAATGACGTCATTCTGGCGGATATTGCGCAAGGGCCGGAACAGCGTATCGCGGTGGCCGGCGATGCCTACATTACCCGGTTGGCCCGGCAGCGCCGTGCCGCGAATGTGCCCGCCGGCGCGGCGCAAGGTGGTTTCATCGGTACCTTCGGCAACAACCATGGTTATCCCGAGCCGTGGGATTTCCATGCGCCCCAGCAATCCATTCATCGCATCCGCACCGGGACCGGGCGGAGGAGCCGGCCGCAGTTGGCGGTCAAACGCACGGCTCGCCTGCCGCTGGAAATTCCAAGTATCCGCCAGCACGAACGCGCAATAGCCCAACAGGCAGGCGGCAGCTGCGAAAAGGGTTGCCTGCGACCAACGCAATAGCCGGCGCAGCGGTTGTTGCGGCACGGCGACTCTCATTTGGCTCCAGCGCTATACCCTGCCCGGGTGCGCACCGATAGTTTCCCCTCGGTCTTCGCTCGCACGGTCAGACGAACCTTGTGGTAGGTCCCGTCCTTCTTGGCACTCATCGACGAGTAGCCGATGGTGTATTGATCCCGGATGTCACGTGCGATGCGTTGGCAAATTTGTAGGGTTTCACTGACTTCAGCGGGGAAAAACGCTTCGCCGCCGGTCTCGTGCGCCAGGCGCTGGAGCACCCGCGGGTTCTTGTCGGGATCGTCCGCCTCGAAAATACCGATGGTGTAGATCATCGCGCTGGACTGTTCCGTCATCTTCAGGACGCTGTCGAGAGTGGCTTTGCTCGCGTTATCGCCGCCATCGCTGATAACGATCAGGACTTTCTTGTCGCTGCTGCCTTTCTGCAGGCGCTTGAGCCCTTCGGCAATGGCGTCGTAGAGCGCAGTGGTACCCACCGCCGGCGCTCCCCAAATCGCCGCGCCCAGTCTATCGGCGCTATCGCTGAAATCCATACCGATGGGCAGCCCCAGGGACGCGATCTCGTTGAAATTGACGACGAACATCTGATCGTTGGGATTGCTTGAATGGACGAAGGCCAAAGCGCCGGCGGTCACATCCTTGAGCTTCGTGCGCATGCTGCCGCTGTGGTCGATGATCAGGCCGACCGTCACCGGTGTGTCTTCGTGCCGGAATAAGCGGATCGGCTGCGGACGGCCGTCTTCGAATACTTCGAAATCCTTTCGTCCGAGTTCCATGACGGTATGGCCCTCGCGGTCGCGCACGGTGGCCTGCAAAACCACCAGGTCGACATCCACGGAGATGCGGAACGCTTCCGGCTCCAGGCTTTTCGCGGACGGCGGCACTTGCCCTAGTGCGGCCCATCCCACAAGTAGAACCAGTACGGCCGCAGGTTTCATGACGACTCCGTTACGAGGCCTCTATGCGGCGATACTCCGGCTGCCACATGGCGTCTTCCACTTGCTGGACGATATCTACTAGTTTAGCGCCAGCCAAGCCCTCCTGGACAGCGGCTTCGACGACGGCCACTGCGACCGTCACCGTCACGCTGCGCAGATCTTCGATATGCGGCAGCAGAGTCGCACCCGCCAAGCGCACCGCCACCAGACTCGAAAGCGCATTGGCCGCGGCCACCAGCATGCCGACGCTAATGTAGCGTGCACGCGACACGATTGCGCCCAAGCCCACGCCCGGGTAGAGCATAGCATTGTTCAACTGGCCGATCACGTGAGTGATGCCTTTGTAAGTGACCGGCGTGAACGAACCCCCGGTGGCGATCAAGGCGCGCCCGTCGGTCCAGGCGATTAGATCCGCGGCGGTGGCTTCGGCCAGCGAAGATGGACTGGAAAGCGGAAAGATAATCGGCCGGTCGGTATGCCAGGCCATTTCGCGAATAATCGGCTCGGTGAATGCGCCCGCGCAACCGGAAGTGCCGATCAGCATGGTCGGTCGCACTTGATGGACCACTTCGGCGAGGCCAATGGTGCCCGAGCCTGCCGCGCCATCGCGCCTCCAGCCTTTTACTTCAGCGGCAATGCGAGCGTAAGCCTCATGATAGTCGCGCAGTTGATCGCCCATGTCGTCGGTAAGCAGGCCCTTGGAGTCCACGCACCAAAACCGCCGGCTGGCGGCCTCCTCGGACAGACCTTCGCGGACCATGGCATCACGGATAAAGTCGGCGATGCCGATTCCCGCGGTACCTGTGCCGAAAATCACAATCCGCTGATTTCGCAGAGGAGTTCCGCACACCCTCATAGCGGAGGTCACAGCCGCCAGAGTAATCGCGCCAGTACCCTGCAAATCGTCGCTGAAGGTACGGAATTGACCGCGATATTTTTCCAGAATCCGCCGGGCATTGCCGGGCGCGAAATCTTCCAACTGCAGCACCGCTTGCGGAAACAGCCGACTGGCGGTGCGGATGTAGGTGTCGATAAAAGTGTCGTAGCGTTCGCCGCGCACTCGCGCGTGCCGGTTGCCGGGATACATCGGGTCCTTGCACAGGCTCTCGCGATTGGTGCCCACATCGATCATGACGGGAATCACCCGCGCCGGGTCGATTCCACCGGCCGCCGTATAGATAGCCAGCTTGCCGATGGCGATTTCAATCCCGCCCACGCCCCAATCGCCGATCCCGAAGATTTGTTCGGCATCGGTCGCCAGAATGAGATCGACGTCGCCGGGACCGACGCCCAGGTTCTTGAACGCCGCTTCAATCCCTTCAGGCTGGTTGATCGAAAGGTACACGCCCCGCGGACGCCGGCATTCGTGATGGTACTGCTCCATCGCCAGCCCGACCGTACGGTCATTGACGATAGGAATCATCTCGCGGGAATGTTCAGAAAGCAGACGGAAGAACAGCACTTCGTTGCGGTCGTGGAGAGCCGTCAGATAGATGTTCTTGCCCAACGCATCCGGCAGCCGCTGATACTGGACGTACGCCGAGGCGACTTGCGATTCGAGAGTGCTGATCACTGGCGGGAGCAAGCCGTCGAGCCCCAGGGCTTCGCGCTCCTGCTCCGTGAAAGCCGAACCCTTATTGAGAAGCGGCGTCGTGAGAACCGCCATGCCCCGCTTCTTGGTGTGGTGTGTCTCCGCTCCTCCAGGCTGAGTTTTCCGCAAGGGTGGTACCAATAATGGGACGACTTTTTGTTGCATCCGGACTCCTTCACGCCGCGGACAGCCCTACAGGGGGCGGCGCGCCCCAGCGGCGCGCCAGTTCAATTTCATAAGACCTAAAGCGAGCGCTTCTGGATCAGGCCCAAGGTCAGGGCGCCAGCCAAAGCCAGCATCCCGAAGAGCGCCACCATGGGCAGCGAGCTTGCGGTGGCCGGAAGCGTTTCCGCCACCGGAGCAGCCTGCGCCAGTAACACCGGCGGAACCGGCGTCACTACCTGGGCGATTTCCACTTCCTCGCCGGTCGGTTGCACCGCCATGACAGGCGCCTTCTCAAGCAGGACCACAACCGGCTCGTTCGGGGTTTTGACCGCTACGCTAACTTCGGGCACGATGTCGGCCGAAGTGGAGAGGACCGTAGTATTTGTTTCTTTCGCCAGGATGATCGCTCTTGCCTTCGGATAGACGAATTCCTCGCCCCATTCCTTGCCCGGATAGAACCAGGCGCGCAGCGCTTCGGGCTGGCCCGCCGGACGTTCGCGGAACGTCATCACGGTTTTATCGGTGGCTTTCAGGCGCAGGTTGGGGATGGCCAGGATGGTCGCGTAAATCGTCAATTCATCCTTGCTGAAGATCTGCACAATGTGGCGGTCCGACTTCGAATCCAGGACCTTGAATACGTACGTGCCAGCCGGCAGGATTCCAAAACCCTGTAAGTGCACGCCGGGGATCTCGACAGGTCCGCTAAATGTGATGGTGGTCTTCTTGTCCCACTCGTCGGCTCGGGCGCTCGATGAAACGGCTACGCCGAGAAGTGCCATGCAGAGTACGGTCGGTGCTGCTTTCAAAACGTTCATAGATCTCCTTGTGTTGGTGTTCCTAAACTCTCCGATACCAGAGGCGCTGGTCTCGCACTCTGAGTTAGGCACGCCGGGGTCCGTTGGTGGCGCGAAAATCAGAATGCGCTTGATGGCCCCGAAAGTGATGTTTGTGGCTCAGGGCGAGAACTTGGATTGCCGGCGTGTCGGGCGGATCTGACCGCGCCCGGTCATACATGACCGGATAAGGTCAATGAGTAGGGAGTTTGCTGGGGCCGCGAAACTGCGCCTCAAGCGGACTTCTTGCGATCGAAGACCAGCAACGCAATGCCACCCAGCAGCGCCATGGCGCCCACGATGGGCGGTAGCGGTAGCGTATGAGTTTTCTCAGCAGTGACGTGGAGGGGGCCGAGGTCGACAACGCTCTCCCGGCTTTGGTAGCTGATCCCCTGGTAGGCAAACGCGATGATCCCCAGAACAATCAGGGCAATCGCCATTATTTTCGAGGTATTCATGGGGTCACCGCGTCAGCCGGTAGCTGCTGATCGGACCCCACAGCCCCGTAACCTGCAACACCCAAACCGACACAGCCACCACGACCACTACATTCAAGATCGCCTTGATGCTCGAAGCCATGGGGATGAAGCGGTTAATCAAGTACAACGCCATGCCGGCCACGACCAGGGCCAGCACAATATTTATTAAAGGCATTTGGTGCTCCTGCTGCCGTCAACAGGCAATTCATCCTCCATTGCGGGCCGGCCCCCCGTCGCGGACTTAATGTTCTGACCGTGGAGAGTCGGTCGAGCGGGAACTCCACGGCCTCTCGAGCGCCAGTACCCTTACTGGCGGCGCAACAGTGCGAGACCCAACAGAGCGCCTCCCACCAGACCCAACGTGGCCGGCTCGGGGATGCTGCTTGAACCGCCCAGAGCTCCCTGCACCGTGGTGCTGCCGATCTGCGCGCCGGACGTCGGATTCACAATGATGGTGAAGGGGGTGACTGTGAAAAACGTCGAACCGAAATTGCCGATCGTCGCATGGTTCGTGCCGGTCCCAATTTGCGCCGGGGCCCAGGCGATCACGATGGTGCTTTGATCGAGAAACACCGAACCACCCATCGAGGTACCGACAAAGGTACCGGTGGCGCCGTCGGTCAGATCCGTGATGACCATGTTAAACGTGAAACCGCCGAAGGTCGCGCCCACGCCACCCGATAGCGTCGTGCAACTGGCGCACGCCAGCGTGAAATTCCCGAAGTTGATGCCCGACGGAATGGCCACACTGGCGTTGGGATCCGCCACAAACCCGAGGGTCGCCGCCGCGCCGGAGGACTGGTTCAAGTTCAGATTGCCGCTGCCGTTGAACCCCGTGCCCGCCGAGCCCGTGGCGGTGGTGTTGAAAGTGATGGTGGCTGCGCTGGCGCTCATGGCCATGCTGAAAATTGCCACGCCGGTGATGGACACGGCTTGGACGAGACGTCCGAGTTTCATTTTTACTTATCTCCTTTGTTGTGTTAGTAATAGCCCGCCCCCACGTGAGAGCAGATAGGGATGTAAATGCAGTCGTCAGCCCAAAAGAGCGGCGCGCCTTCACGCTTTGTCGAAGCGCTTCAATTCACTGGATTTGTATTGTGCGACGCGTCTCACCTGCAGAGTTGTGACTGCGCAATGCTACTGACCGTCGGCTGTCGAATGACCATTCATGGTCAAATTAAGAGTTCTGAAGTCCACGCCAATCGAGTGAAAATCTGATAGTCCGTACTATTCCGTCAGGAGATTTTCGCCCTCCCAAGAGTAGGATGTGCCCATTTATGGTCACAATAAACGTTCGCTAAACTCCATTCAATGCTAGAGTGGAGTCTGACCGCCATTCTCGGCGTCCCACTGTTTGGAGAGCACGTCTTCTTCAGGCCGCCGGCTTCCTGGATCGACGGGGCAAGGAGAAACGCGTTCTGAACTCCACGGCCTCTCCACCACTAACCAACCTTTGGCTCATCGAAAACGGTCCCAAGGAACTCGAGTCGTTGTTCCGCGCGATTGTGTTTCATCCGTCGGCGCCGATTCTGCTCGCCGACGACGATCGTAACTACACCGAAGCCAGTGTCGGCGCCGGCAAGCTACTGGGTCTGCCGCGAGCGAAAATCATCGGCAAGAGTCTGGATGATTTTGCAGATCCCGATTTTAAGCCGGTGCTTTCCGAGCGTTGGAGGGCGTTCCTCGAAGAAGGCGAGCAAGCGGGCACGCTGCCGCTGGTAGGCCCGGACGGCACGCCGCGCGAAGTCGAGTACACCGCCAAGGTTAACGTGTTGCCGGTCCGCCACCTGCTGGTGCTGCGCGATAAGAGCAAGCGCGAGTCGGAGCGGGACGCGACTCCCGACATCATTCCGCCGTGGGTGCAGGACTACGCCCTGTTCCTGCTCGATGCCGAGGGGCAGATTGCCGCGTGGTATGCCGGAGCGGCACGCATTTACGGATATAAGAGCGAGGAGACCATAGGATGCCACGTGTCCTGCCTCTATGCCAGCGATGATAGTCTGCGTGCCAAGCTGGATGAAGAATTGCGGCGCGCGGCTGCCGAAGGCCACCTGGGTAACGAAGGCTGGCAGGTGAAGCAGGACGGCTCAAGGTTTTGGGCCAACGTCATCACCATGTCGCTCAAAGACGAGGACGGGGTGCTGCAGGGGTTCGCGCGCGTGGTGCGTGATTTTAGCGACCGTCACGAGAGAGACGAGAAGTTACGGCGCAGCCGCGCGCGTCTGCGGCCGCTACCGGCGGAGTCGACCATCGCAGGGATCGTTTCCGGAGAATTCGACCGGATTCCGGAGGCGAACGACGCGTTCCTCGATCTGGTCGGCTACAGCCGCGAGGATCTGCTGGCCGGCCGCCTAGTCTGGCCCGACCTCACGCCGCGGGAATATGAAGCCTTGGACGAATTGGCTCACGAAGAGGGGCTGCGCTTCGGCGCCTGCACGCCCTTCGAAAAAGAGTTGATCCGCCAGGACGGAACGCGCGTGCCGGTGCTGGTGGCTACCGCAGTGCTGAAACTCTCTCCCTTCCGCTGGATTACGTTCGTCACCGATTTGCGAGAACGCGACCGGCAGGAGAATGTCGACGTGGACGTCCCGCTCACGGAGCATCAGTTTGAGGAGATTGTTGGAACCAGCGCGGCCCTGAAGCGCGTGCTGGGGCAAGTGGAAGTGGTGGCGCCGACCGACGCCACGGTATTGATTCTGGGCGAAACCGGTACCGGCAAGGAGTTGATCGCGCGCGCAATTCACCGCTTGAGCCCGCGGCGCAATCTTCCCTTCATCAGCTTGAACTGCGCGGCGATTCCCACTGGATTGCTCGAAAGCGAGCTGTTTGGCTATGAGCGCGGGGCTTTCACCGGCGCGTTGGGACAAAAGATCGGCCGCTTTGAAATGGCGCATCGCGGGACTTTGTTTTTAGATGAAGTGGGCGACATTCCCCTGGATTTGCAGCCCAAGCTGCTGCGCGCCTTGCAGGAAAAATCCTTCGAGAGATTGGGCGGAACGCGTACCATTCCCATCGATGTGCGCCTGGTAGCAGCGACGAACCGGAATTTAACTCAAATGATGGGCGACAAACTATTTCGTAGCGATCTGTACTATCGCCTGAAAGTGTTCCCCATCATTGCGCCTCCGCTGCGGGATCATCCCGAGGATATTCCCACGCTGGCGCGCCACTTCACCAAGAAGTACGCGGAGAAGATGGATCGCAAGATCGAAAGCATTCCATCGGAAACCATGAAGGCGTTAGTCGCCTGGTCCTGGCCGGGGAACGTACGCGAGTTGGAAAACTTCATTGAGCGCTCAGTGATTCTGTCGCGCGGCCCCGGCCTGCGTGCGCCCTTGGCTGAGCTAAGGGCGGACGCTCCGGAGGCCGGCGGCAACTCCACGCTCGAGAACGTCGAGCGCGATCACATCCTGCGCATTTTCCGCGAGACCGGCGGCGTGATCAGCGCCGCGGCCAACCGCTTGGGAGTGCCACGCACCACACTGAACGCCATGATGAAAAAGCTGGGCATCTCGCGCAGCGACCTGTAACAATCACACGATTATGGTGACCGCCAGCCGCTCGTACGGGTAGCTACGGTTGTATAAATAGTAGCCGTCATCGTCCCAGTCAATATAAAGATCGTCCGCGTCATACCAGTTGGGGTCCCAATCGCTCGGCCAGGGATCCAGCAGTAAGAACGAATACCCTCCGTACTGGAAGCGCGGATAGCCCAGGTACATCGACGGCTGCACGCCGATACGGAAGTAATGTCCCAGTCCAAAATAGAGCCCAAAGGTCTGTTGCGGAATGTAGTAGCCGCCATAACCTCCACGCTGCGACCAAGTGCGATGATCGGAAGCCCAGCGTTGTGAGCGGAACTGCTGGAAGTTGTTCTTCCCTTGCCAGGCGCCTTGCTGTAGCCAGCCGCGCTGTTGCTGCCATCCCCGTGCCTGCTGCTGTGTGCGCTGCTGCGGTACGCGGTATGGCTGCGTGCGCTGGGCGCGCTGCTGTTGTTGCTGAGGTTGTGGTACCCGCTGCGGCGTCTGGTGCTGCACGCGCTGCTGTTGCTGTTGTTGCGGCTGCTGCGCGCGCTCCGGCCGTTGTTGCTGGACTTGCGGCTGTTGCACCCGTTCGGGCCGTTGCTGTTGGACTTGCGGCTGCACGTGCTCGGGCCGCTGCTGTTGCTGTACTCGCTGTTGCTGTTGTGAGGGCTGTTGCGCCCGCTCCGGCTGCTGCGGCCGTTCGGCATGTTGCTGCTGCCCCGGTGGTGCGTGCTGCTCCCGCTGCTGAGCCGGCCCGCCGCCCTTCCGCTCTCCTTGTTTGTTTTCCTCGTGTTGCGCATAGACTGGTATCATCGTTGCGATACACAGGAAGACGGCGGTGGTACCCGTTACACTCACAAATCGCATGGTTATCACTCCTACTCGACCTTTATCCTCGCACGTCAGGTGCCAAGCGCGGCTGCCCCGGAGCCTCCGGAGCGAGGATGGCCGATGCCGTGCATACAGGCATCACCATGTTACTGCGCCGTTTACCGATCCCAACACCGTCCCTTTTGCACGGGGAAGGAGGCCGGCGCTTGCTGCTGGCCAGCGCGCTGGGCTTGCTTTTCATGGGCGTAAGCCCCGCGCAGCAGGCGGATCCCCTTTCCTGGCAAGGCAAACTGAGTTTTCACGCCTCGGCCGCCTACAGCCCGTCGTCTTTGGTGGGCACAGCTGCCTATAGCGGCTTTCTGCAAGAAATCGACTTCCCGCGGGAGTGGGGACAAGGAGCTTCGGGTTACGGCAAGCGCCTGGGCTCGGGACTGGCCTATGCCGGAATGCGCAATACGATGAGCTTCGCTCTCGACACAACGCTGCATGAGGACCCGCGATATTACCGATCGAGCGACACCGGCTTCTGGCGCCGCACGATGCACGCCTTACGCGGTACCATCCTGACGCGGACAGATTCGGGCGGCGAGACACTGTCCTGGTGGCGGCTGGGAAGCTCCTATGGCGCCACCTATCTCTCGAACCAGTGGTATCCCGACCGCGTTAACACGGTAAAACTGGATCTAACTGAGGGCACGACACAAATCGGCTTCGATTTCCTGGCCAATGTCGGCGCTGAATTCTGGCCGGACGTCAAGAAAA
>Ga0105242_10003899_pt1 | contig 11595 bp, 10 predicted proteins | sample KBSM24metaG_FD_81521 | JGI IMG/M metagenome (GOLD analysis project Ga0105242, IMG submission 81521) | Miscanthus rhizosphere microbial communities from Kellogg Biological Station, Michigan, USA - KBS M2-4 metaG | ecosystem: Host-associated > Plants > Roots > Rhizosphere > Soil | place...
CGACCGCCGGCCTCGGGCTCGCGGCGGGCCTGCCGGCCGTGCTCGCCTTGTCGCACGCGATGGGCGCGCTGCTGTTCGGGATCAGCCCGACCGACTTCAGGACGATGAGCTCGGGGGTCGCGCTGTTGATCGTGGTCGCGGCCGCCGCCAGCATCGCGCCGGCATGGAGGGCTTCGAGAGTGGACCCGATCGTGGCGCTCAGGCAGGAATAGGGGACGGGTTTCACGGTTCACGGTTCACGGTTCACGGTTCACGGTTCGGGCTTCCTGCTAGAATTCGGGAAAGCGAGGGCCCGATGACGACGCGCATTGTGACGACGTTCATTGTCGCAGCGGGCCTGTCCGCGGGCCTGGCCGCTCAGAAGCCGGCGCCAAAACCGTCGTCGGCCGCTGTCGCGAAGACGTCCTGGGGAGATCCGGACCTGCAGGGCACGTGGTCCGGCGACTCCGCGTTCGCCATCCCGATGCAGCGTCCTGAAGCCCTGGGCACGAAGGCCGAGCTGACCGACCAGGAGTACGCCGACAAGCTGGCCCGCGACGAGCAGTCGCGCAACCGGGCATCCGGCGCGGTCGGGCCGTTCAGGAACGACGGCGCCTGGCTGGACAAGACCTTCCGTCAGACGTCGTTGATTCTCGAGCCGGCCAACGGCCGGACGCCGCCGCTGACGCCGGAAGCCGAGCGCCTGCGCGCCGCCGCGCCCCGCGGCACCTACGGCAACGGCCCGCTCGACAGCCCCGAGGATTTCACCCTCTACGACCGCTGCATCTCTCTCGGCGCGGTCGGATCCATGACGCCCAAGATTTACGGCAACGGCTACCGCATCATCCAGGCGCCGGGCTACGTCGCCCTGATGTCGGAGATGATCCACGAGGCGCGCATCATTCCGCTCGACGGCCGGCCGCACATCGGGAAGAAGATTCAGTCGTATCTGGGGGATTCGCGCGGCCACTGGGAAGGCCGCACGCTGGTCATCGAAACGACGAACCTGAACGGCCGCACGAATTACTCGGCGGTGAACATGACGCTCGTCGAGCGCCTGACGCGCGTCGAACCGGACGTCCTCCGCTACGAAGCGATCATCGACGATCCCTCGACGTACACCGCGCGTGTGCGGATTTCAATCCCGTTCACATCGCCGGCCGGGTATCGGGTGCTTCCGTACGACTGCCACGAGGGGAATCTTGCGGTACTCCAGGGGCTCGGCGGAGAACGGGCGGAAGATGCCGCGCTCGCGGCCGACGCCGGACGCGGCATTGTCCGTCCACGGCGGCCGATTCAGGGCGGCCTGACGGTCGGGGGACAACCCATCCCCGAAAGCGGTCCGGCGCAGAACTGACTACTGCGGCACCAGCGTGTTGCTGGTGAAACACCAGCTGACGAGGGCCTGTCCAAAGCGGCGCGTGATCGCGTCCGGAACGTCGCGCTCGGCCACCTTCTGGAAGTCGAACTTGATCTCCCCGTCGGGCGCGACCGTCGCCAGCAGCGATCCATAGACGTTCGTCATGGCGACCTTCGGCGACGGCACCGGCAGCCTGTAGCGCTGGGCGCCGGCCGTGCCGATGACCCATCCCGGCAGGACGCCGCCGTGCTCGCGCAGATATTGCGAGTCGTACACGTCTTCCATGTAGAAGTGCTGGTGGCTCGCCAGCACGTACACGCGCTTGCGGCCGTTGTCGCGCGCCTTGAGCAGGCTGGCGTACACGCGGCGGCCGGTTTCCGTGCTCTGCGGCGATTCGTTCATGCTGTGGTCGAAGTTGTAGCCGTCCGGCAACGCCTTGTGCATCCCTGCGACGATCGTCCGCACGGACGGGTTGGCTACGTCGCGCGCGAGCGCCCGTTCAAACCAGGCGAGCTGCGTCTCGTTGAACTCGTCGTTCGACGCGTTGTCGAGATAGAAAAACGAGACACCGCGGTCGATCCAATGAAAGTACGTCTTGACGCTCTGGTCGTCCGGGCTGTCGATGACACGCTGCGCGCGCAGCGCCGGCGTGTCGTGCCACGGCCCGAACTTCGAGAGGAACTCCACGCGGGTCTTCGGATAGACCACCTCGTGGTTGCCGATGCCGACCAGAAACGGAATCGCGCCGAACGGCGCCATCTGGTTTTCCAGGAAGTCCTGCCACTGCATCGCGTGGTACTGGTCGATCGTCAGCGGCGAGGCCAGAAACTCGGGGCGGTTCAGGATGTCTTCGTCCACGCCCGACGTCCGGCGGAGATCGCCCAGGTGCCAGTAGAACGACACATTGTTTTTTCGCGCCGTCTCGGCGATGGCCGGCATCACGATGTCCCCGCAGTTGCGCGCGTCCGCCGACACGAGGAACGTCCACGACCGTTCGGCGCCGCCGTTCTGTTGGGCTCGGGCCAGCCGCCCGGAAGACGCCACGCCAGCGGCCAGCACGACCGCGTACCACCACTGTCGCCACATGGGGCGCCATTTTACCCCGGCTATCGGGGCACGCGAGCGCTCAGGGCGGCGAGCTTCGTCCCGACAATCCGCATCTGAAACGCGTTCGCCGGGTGCGCGTAGAACACATCGAGATCGCGATCGCGCACCCCGAGCTGGCGGAGAACGTCGTGCGCGATCCGCGCAGGCTTTCCGAAACGCCGCTCGTAGTCCTCGACCATTTCCGTCTCGTAGCGGGCGAACGCCGCCGTATCCGCGTCCCATGTCGCGGGCCGCGGCGGCGGCGGCGCGTGGCGGCTCCGCTCGGCGACAAACGCCAGGATGGACGCTGACAACTGCGCGGTACTCAGCCTGAACTCGGCGTTCTGGGCCGAGACGATGTAATCGAACTGGCGCTCGTGCACCCACGCGTCGGCGGCGTACCAGCCGCCGGCGATGGCCATGAACATCACGAACGCGGCCAGCCGGCTCTGGCGTCCGAACGAGGCGTGCGACGTCGCGATCCAGCACAGCAGCTTGAGCGTGAGCAGGACGGCCGCCGCGCCGAACGACCAGATTGCGACGTCGATCGCCGGCGGAGCGAGGCGCGCTCCGATCTCGCCGAACGCGATCAGGACCGCGACGGGTGGTCCGATGAAAGGCCAGCCGAGCGCGTGGCGCATATTCGGAATTATCGTCATTTTGCGCACGCTCATGCTTTCTTGATATCGGCGCGATAGGATTTCGCTCGTGCCCGGACCTCGGACAACGCTGGCGACACGAGCGCGGCCGGGCGCTGCGCTCTGTGTCGCGATCGCCCTGCTCGCGCTGCCCGCGAGCGTGTCGGCCTCGCTCGGCCGCGACGCGTCGTCGGTTGACGCGGATCGGGTGCGCATGCAGGGCGCCCTCCTCCGCATCTCGCGCGACGATGCGTACACCGTGCACGAACTGCAGTCGTCCTCTGGAACGGCGGTGCGCGAGTACGTGTCGTCGACCGGCACCGTGTTTGCGGTCGCGTGGCAGGGACCATGGCTGCCCGACCTGCGGCAGCTACTGGGCCCGTATTTCGACGATTATCAGCGGGCGCTTCAAACCGCGTCAGCCGGACGGAAGGCGCGCGGGCCGCTGACGATCTCGCTGCCGGACCTCACCGTCCAGATCGCGGGCCATCCGCGCGCATTTTCCGGCCGGGCGTTCGTGCCGCGCCTGATGCCGCTTCGGGTGCAGGCGGAGGCGATTCGATAGGCGCGCCCGCGCCGCGCAGGTGAAACGGTGCATCGAACGCTGCTGCTGTCGGCTTTTCTCGTGGCCCAGGAACTCACACCGCAGTGCGGCGGAACGCCTGCGGGTTCCGCGCCGGCGGCGCCGGCCGACAACGTCCAGTCGATCGTCGTGAACGCCGGGCCGACCGGCGACTATTTCAACGGCGCGTTCACCAGCGTCACGATTTGCGCGCCCGGCCAGTCGGCCGGCTGCCAGACGATCGACGGCGTGCTCGTGGACACCGGGTCCACCGGACTGCGTGTCCTTTCGAGCGTGTTGACGATCGCGCTTCCCCAACAGGTGGGTTCGAGCGGAGCGCCGATCGTCGAGTGCGCCCAGTTCCTCGACGGGTTCACCTGGGGGCCCGTTCAGATGGGGGACGTGAAGCTTGCGGGCGAGCAGGCCAGTTCCGTGCCCATCCAGGTGATCGATGAGCGTGCGTTCCCGAACATCCCCGCGGCCTGTTCGAGCTCGGGGGTTGCGGAAGACACGCTCGACAAGCTCGGCGCCAACGCCATTCTCGGTATCGGCCTGTTCAGGCAGGACTGTGGGCCGGCCTGCGCGTTCGTCGGGGCGTCGAACCCGGGTCTGTACTATGCATGCCCGGCGACAGGGTGCCAGCCGGCGGCGGTGTCGCTCTCCAACCAGCTGCAGAATCCGGTGGCGCTGTTCTCCAGGGACAACAACGGGGTCGTGATTCAGTTTCCGGCCGTGGCGGCCGGCGGGGCCTTCTCGGTGACGGGCTCGCTCGTCTTCGGCATCGGCACACAGTCCAACAACGGGCTCGGATCGGCGAAAGTGCTCGCGGTGGATGCCGCCGGCAACATCACGACGATCTTCGGCGGCCAGTCGTATCCATCAAGTTTCATCGACTCGGGGTCGAACGGCATTTACTTCCTCGACGCGGGGACCAGCGGCCTGCCGTTGTGCCAGGACAGCGCGGACTTCTATTGTCCGGCCACGCCGCAAGCCCTTTCCGCCACGAACCGCGGCGCGAACGGCGTCACCATCCCCGCGCCGTTCAACGTGGGGAACGCCGACACGCTCGACAGCCGCTTCTCCGCGTTCAACGAAATCGCGGGGCCGAACCCCGGCGGTTTCGATTTCGGGCTCGGGTTCTTCTTCGGCCGGAGCGTGTATACGGCCATCGAGGGCCAGGGCACGCCGGGGGGCGCGGGGCCCTACTTCGCGTATTGATTTGTTTGCGTCAGGAGGAGTAGTGCAGGCCTTCAGGCCTGCCGGGCCAGAGCGTGACCAACGCCAGGAATCAGGACTTTGACCGGGCCTGCGAGGCAGGCCTGAAGGCCTGCACTACTCCAACATCAGAGGGCGCTCAGGCCGGCGCCAGGCGCGCGATCCCCGGTGGCGTCGCAGCTTCGAGGCCGCGGCGCTCGCCAATCTGCTGCCGCCACATCGCGTAGTACAGCCCCTTCTGTTCGACCAGTTCGTCGTGCCGGCCCGTCTCGACGATGCGGCCGCGCTCGAGGACGTGAATGCGATCCGCGTGCAGAATCGTCGACAGCCGGTGCGCGATGAGCACGGTCATGGCGTCGCGGCCGCTGGCCACCGCCCGAATCGTGTCGACGATCCCCTCCTCGGTCAGCGAGTCGAGCGACGAGGTGGCTTCGTCGAAGACGAGGAGGTGAGGGCGGCGGAGCAGCGCCCGGGCGATTGAGAGCCGCTGCTTCTCCCCGCCCGACACCTTCACGCCGCCTTCGCCGATCACCGTGTCGAGGCCGCGCTCCGCCCGGGCCAGCAGGTTGTCGCACGCCGCCTTCTTGAGCACGCTGAGGCACTCGGCGTCCGAGGCGGCCGGGTTCACGAAGAGCAGGTTCTCCCGAATCGTCCCCGAGAACAGCTGCGTGTCCTGGGTGACGAAGCCGATCTGCGCGCGCAGATCGTCGAGGTCCGTTTCGATTCCCGGCGTCCCGTCGTAGAGAATGCGGCCCGACAGCGGGCGATACAGCCCGACCAGCAGCTTCACGAGCGTGGTCTTGCCGGCGCCCGACGGTCCCACGAACGCGATGGTCTCGCCGCGCGTCAGCCTGAACGAGATGTCGCTGACGGCGGGAGAAGACGCCGACTGGTGCTGGAACGTCACGTGTTCGAACGCCAGCGTCCGGAGATCGCGCACCGGCACGGGGTTGAGGGGCCTGGGCTCTTCCGGGATCCGCAGGATGTCTTCGTAGACGTTGAGGGACGCTTCGGTTTCCCTGTAGATGTTGATGATGTTTCCGAGCTCCTGCAGCGGGCCGAAGATGAAGAACGAGTAGATGAACAACGAGAAGAACTGCCCGACCGTGATGGCGCGCGTGTAAATGAGGTAGAGCATCAGGAACATGATGCTCGTGCGCAGCAGGTTCACGGCGGTCCCCTGGATGAAGCTCAGGCTCCTGAGGTAGCGCACCTTCTTCAGCTCGAGGCGCAGGATCTTCGCGGTGGTGCCGTTCAGCCGCTCGATCTCCTGCTGCTGGAGGCCGAGGCTCTTCACCAGCTCGATGTTGCGGAGTGATTCGGTCGTCGATCCGGCGAGGGCCGTCGTTTCCGCGACGATGACCTTCTGAATCTGCTTGATGCGCCGGCTGAGCACGGAGCTGAGCAGCCCGAGGATCGGCACGGTGAGGAAGTACACCGGGGCGATCAGCCAGTGCACACTGAACGCGTACACCATCACGAAGATGATCCCGACGAGCGACGTGAAGAGGACGTTGATGGCCGTCGAGATCAGCTTCTCGACATCGGAGCGGACCTTCTGGAGCCGGCCGAGCGTTTCGCCGCTGCGCTGATCCTCGAAGACAGAGTAGGGGAGCTTCAGCGAGTGCTGGATGCCGTCGGAGTACAGCTGCGCGCCGATCCGCTGCGTGATGACGTTGATGTAGTAGTCCTGGAAATTCTTCGCCACGCGCGACACGAACGCCACGCCGACGGCCGCGCCGAGCAGCAGGCTGACGCCGCTAAAGAACTGGCCTGTCGTGTATTCCTGGAAGCGGGTGGCGTACTCGTCGATCACATGACGGAGGATCAGCGGGTCGAGCAGCGAGAAGACCTGGTTGATCGCGGCCAGGACGAGGGCCAGGCCCACGAGGCCCTTATAGCTGCGCAGGTAGCCGTAGAGCACCTTCATGCCGCTGATTGTACGTGAGGGGAAACGCGAAACCGGCATGACCCCGTGAGAGGCCATGCCGGTGGAGAAGAGTCGGTCGAGCTGGTTACTGAATCGGGGTCGCGGCGGCCGGAATCGGGTCGGCCGGAGGAGCCGCGGCGCTCGCGTAGAAGATCGTGCCCTGCTCGGTCGTCGCGAACGAACGCGTGCCCGTCGAACCGAACGAGAGCGGACGCGCCGTCGCGTAGTAGTTGGTCGTGGTCGCCGTGCAGCCCGCCGGGGGTGCCGGAATCGCCGCGCCCAGGGTCGACTGAACCATCGTCACGTTGAAGCCGCTCTTGGCCACCGTGGCCGCGCTCGTGAGGTCGGGCGAGAGGAAGTTACCCGCGATGCGCAGCTCGGTCAGGCTCGGCGAGTAGCCGTTGCACTGCTGCGAGTAGTTCTGCTGCGAGGTGTTGATGGCGCGCATCGACCCGATGGCCGAAGCCTCGTTGCCCGACATACGGGCGCGGAGCAAGCCAGGCACCGCGATCGCCGCGATGATGCCGATGATCGCAACCACAATCAGCAGCTCGATCAGTGTGAAACCCTTCTGGTTCGTTCTCATCACTCTCTTCTCCTTAAAACAAAGCTTTCAGTTTGACGTCCGCTCCCGTCTTGGGGCGGCCGTGCCCGACTCTTGAGCAACCGCGATGCCAGATCCATACAGTTTCCAAGATCAATCTGTTCAGTCGTTTACGCCGTATGGCTCGGCAGGCTTACGCGAAGCATGACAGTATTTGTCACCAAAGCCTGACCCGTAATGTCATATAGAGTCGTGTAGCCCATGCCCAACGCCTCTCCACACGTCGATCTCCAGGCGGCCGCCGCCGATTCCATGCGTGCACACGGCTTCGAGCCCGAATTCTCGCCGCAGGTCCTGAGCGAGGTCGCCGCCCTCGAGGCGCACCCGCCGCCCGTCGGCCCCGGCCAGGGCATTCGCGACCTGCGGCAGCTGCCCTGGTCGTCAATCGACAACGACACGTCGCGCGATCTCGATCAGCTCGAGGTCGCGGAACCCCTGCCGGACGGCGCGACGCGGATCCAGGTGGCCATCGCCGATGTGGACGCGTTCGTCCGCCGGGGGTCGGCGATCGACGACCACGCGTCGCGCGCCACGACGACCGTCTACACGGGCGTCAGGAACTTTCCGATGCTGCCGGAGGCGCTTTCGACGCGCGCGACGTCGCTCCTCGAATCACAGGACAACCTGAGCGTCGTGATCGAATTCGTCGTGGCGTTGGACGGCGCCGTGCGGTCGAGCGACGTCTATCGCGCGGTCGTGCGCAACACGGCCCAACTGACCTACGACGGCGTGGCCGCGTGGATCGACGGGGGCCCGGCGCCGCGCAAGGTGGCGGCGTCCCCCGCGCTGCAGTCCCAGCTCCACCTTCAGGACGCAGCGGCCCAGTTGCTCAGGCAGGCCCGATACCGGCACGGCGCGCTGAACATCGAGACAATCGAAACGCGTCCGGTGGTTCTGCACGGCCAGGTCGTGGATATCGTCCGCCAGGGGAAGAACCGCGCGACTGAGCTCATCGAAGACTTCATGATCGCGGCCAACGAAATCGTGGCGCGGATGCTCGAGGCGCGGCAGGTGTCGTCGATCCGCCGCGTGGTCAAGACGCCCGAACGCTGGGACCGCATCGTCGCCCTCGCGCGCGGTGTCGGGAGCACACTGCCAGACGCGCCCGATTCCGGGGCCCTGAACGAGTTCCTGATCAAGCGCAAGGCCGCCGATCCGGATCGGTTCGCGGACCTGTCGCTGGCCGTCATCAAGTTGATGGGGCCCGGGGAATATGTCCTCGAACGGCCGGGCGATGTGAACCACGGGCACTTCGGGCTGGCGGTGGAGGACTACACGCATTCCACGGCGCCCAATCGCCGCTTCGCGGACCTCGTCACGCAGCGCCTGATCAAGGCGGCGCTTGCCGGCCAGCCCTCGCCGTACAGCGACGACGACCTGGCGCGCATCGCGGAAAACTGCACGCTCAAGGAAAACGCCTCGCGAAAAGTCGAGCGCGAGATGTCCAAGCGCATTGCCGCCGTCGCGATGTCGGGCAGAATCGGCGAGGTGTTCGACGCCGTCGTGACGGGCGTCACGCCGCGCGGCACCTTCGTCCGCATCATGACGCCTCGCGTCGAAGGCCTGCTGGCCCGGGGCCAGCAGGGCGCCGACGTCGGCGACAAACTGCGCGTGACGCTTATAAGTACTGATGTCCAGCACGGGTACATTGATTTCGCGCGTGCCGGGGATCGGATGTAGACTGCGGGGCGCCACATGGAGCTGCGTCACCTGCGGGCGTTTACCGCCATCGCCGAGCTGCACAGCTTTTCAAAAGCCGCCCGGCAGCTCCACGTCGCTCAGCCCCCGTTGAGCCGCCAGATCAGTCAGCTTGAACGGGAACTCGGCGTGAAGCTGTTCGTGCGCGCCGCCAGCGGGGTCGCGCTCACGCGTGAAGGGGCCGTGCTCCTCGAGCAGGCGCGGACGGTGCTGGCCGATACCGCGGGCTTCCTCGACCTGGCCAGCCGCGCCAAGGCCGGCCTCGCCAACCCGCTGCGCGTCGCCATGGCGCCGGGCATGTGCGAAGCCGTCAACCGCATCCGCCTGCACATCGTCGAGCGATCGCCGGATCTGATATTCGAAGGCGTGGACATGGCCTCGTCCGCCCAGCACGACGCGCTCCGCCGGCGGATCATGGACGTGGGCCTGCTGCGCCACGTCGCCGAGGACCCTGACGTCCAATCCGAGCCGCTGTTCACCGAGCGCTTCGTCGTCATGGTCAGCGAACGCCATCCGCTTGCGAGGCACAAGTCGCTGCACATCAGTCAGCTCGCGAACGAGCGGCTGCTGCTCCAGGACCGCGACTGGGCGTCGTTGGCCCACGACAGGATTCTGGCGCTCTTTTCCGCGGCGGGTCTCACACCTCGGATCGTGACGCTCGAGGCGATGCCCGGAAACCAGGCGGCGATGCTGTCCGTGGTGTCGGGCGACGTGATTTGCTTCGCGCTTCGCGGCGCCCACAGCAAGAGCTACCAGCCTCTTCGCGGCGTCGCCGTCGTGCCGCTCAACGAGCCGAATGCCGAGTTCGAGGTGCAGGTCGCGTGGCGCCGAGGGGAGACGTCGGCGCTCGTCTGCGATTTCCTGAAGTCTGCACGAGAACTATTTCCGGCCGGCCAACTGGCCTCCAACGCATCCTGATGGCGCCGGCAGGCCTGAAGGCCTGCACTACTTCACGCCGGCAGGCCTGAAGGCCTGCACTACTTCTTCGCGTCCGTGCCTTGCAGCGGCCAGAACTGAAAGAACTCCGAGTAGTAAATGAGGAACGGAAACGTGACGCTCAGCAGCGCCGACGCAAGCCAGATTTCGAAGTCGTAGGTCGGCGGACCGGGACGGACGTCGCCCGTGACCAGCGGGGCGAGGCGGCCGTACATCCAGGACAGCGATTCGCCGATTACGACCACGGCGACCACGTTCAAGACGCCCTTGCCGGGCTGAGTCATCTTTCCAAACAGCGAACCCTTCAGCATGTTCTGCACGACGATCGTGCCGAAGATGAAGGGCACCGGCACGAGGACCATGAACGCGACCGGATCCATGCCCTGCGCGACAACCCCCACGTAGAAGATGGCGCCGCCCAGCGCCAGCACGACGATCGTCCAGACCAGTCCCAGCACGGGCTGGCGCATGATCGCGGGAACCGTCGTGAGCGGCCACAGGTCGAAGTTCACCATCAGAAACATGGCCGACAGGCACGACAGGTAGAACACCAGCGCGTGCCAGGCAGGGAACAATCCCTGCGGATCCTGCGCCGCGACGTACACCGGCGCGTCCCGCATGAAGCCGTAGTTGAAGAACACCCGGAACAGCACGTAGTTCACGACGTAGCAGGCGACGAGCATCACGATCCCGGCAACGACCGGATTCTTCAAGAACCCGGTGAACGGCCAGCCGCCCCACATGATCGCCGCCCAGAACGTGATGACGACGGACACGATGCTGAACATCGCGAGCATCGGCGTCGGCGGGCTGATGCGGCCGCCAATCGCGACGTGGCAGATCGCGGCGACTACGAGGCCGACGGCCAGCGTCGTGAGCGTCAGCAGCAGGCCCTTGGCCGGCTGGCTCCGTCCGGCCACGAACCCCGGGTCGGCCCGCCAGGTGACCGCCGCGACAATCTGGATCGGGATCACGCAGAGAAGAAAGTAGGCGACCCATCCCGTGAACACGGGGAACGTGAAGAACGAGATGAAGCCCAGCGCGAGCGCGATCATGAGGCCGGTCGCGACGATGCCGACGGCGGGTTGCTTGAGAGTTGCCACGTCGAATCCTTCCTAGGCGACGGTCTCCGGTTCGTTGAGGCGCCCGTAGCGTCCGCGAAAGAAGAGCAGCGGCGCGTGCCCGGCGTCGCTGCGGTGCAGCGCCTGCACGCGTCCCACGACGATCCAGTGATCGCCGCCCTCGAGGATCGTTTCCACGGCGCAACTGAGCGCAGCGATGCATCCGTCCAGCCTGTGGGCGCCGTCCCACGGGATGAACGAGAACGGGGGAGGCGCCGGCTCTTTCCAGCCGCCGGCGAAGTAGGTGGAGACATCCTGCTGGGTGTCGGCCAGCATGTTGATCGAAAAGCGATTCGTGTGGCGGATCGCCTGGCTCATGTGCGCCGACTTGCCGCAGCAGAAGAGGACGAGCGGCGGGTCGAGCGACAGGGACGTGAAGGCGTTCGCCGTCATCCCGCGGACGTCGCCGTCCACTTCGGCGGCGACGACCGTCACGCCGGTCGCGAAGTGACCGACCGTCTGGCGA
>Ga0105242_10003900_pt1 | contig 11595 bp, 12 predicted proteins | sample KBSM24metaG_FD_81521 | JGI IMG/M metagenome (GOLD analysis project Ga0105242, IMG submission 81521) | Miscanthus rhizosphere microbial communities from Kellogg Biological Station, Michigan, USA - KBS M2-4 metaG | ecosystem: Host-associated > Plants > Roots > Rhizosphere > Soil | place...
AAGCAGCTCGACGCGGGAATTGACGCCATGCGAAGGCTAGGCCAGGTTTTGGACGAGACTAAGCCGGACGCCCTGGTGATTCTCGCCAGCGACCACCTTGAGACGTTCTTCCTGCAATCTGTCCCGACCTTCGCGGTGATCGCCGGGGAGCGCGCGACGACTGCCTTCGCAGGCCGATCCTGGAACCCGCTCATTCACCAGGCGCTAGCCGAGGATCTTCTGGACGGACTGGTACGCCGTGATTTCGATATGGCCTATTCACAGGACGCTGTGCTGGGACATTCCTTTGCCGCGCCATTCGAGTGGATCCTGGGTACTCGGGACATCCGCGTGGTGCCGATTTTCGTGAACACGTATCTGCCACCCCTGCCACGGCCTCAGCGCTGTGCCGCTTTGGGCCGGGCGATCGCGGAAATCGTGGCAGCCAAGCCGGAGCGCGTCGCGCTTCTCGCCAGCGGCGGAATGTCCCATTACCCAGGCACTGCGAAGTATTACCAGCCCGCGTACGATTTCGACCGGTGGTGCATCCGCGAGCTCGAAAACAGCCACACGGATTCGTTCCTGGACTTGACACCCGAGCAATTGGACGAGGTAGGTAATACCGAGATGTTGCCTTGGGCGATCGTACTCGGCGCCGTGGGCGCACAACATATGGAATTGTTCTCGTACCAGGAAACCTCGCATCACGGCCATGCGGTGGCTCGCTTCCACCCTGGTGTAAAACCGGATCCAGAGCCGTCGCGGGCATATCAATTCCAGAGCCATCCGTATCGTTTCTACGACCATCCGCCACTCGCCGCATATCGGCTGAACAAGCTCCTCTATGAGTCGCGTCACAAACCGGCTCTGAGACAGCGAATGTTTCGCGACCTCGATGCCGTAAGCGCCGAATATGGGCTCGGAATGGATGAAGCCAAAGCAATGCGGGCGGTGTTCGAATTCCGGCACCTCGATGGAGACCGCCCTGCGCTGGACGCAGAGCCTGCTGTTGGTGTGGGCGCCCATCCTGTGGGTGCGTTGATGGCGGTCCATGTCCTGCAGCAGGAAAAGCGAGCGATGCGGATGCCAGCGGTGACCTCGCACGACGTTGCGCTGTCCGTCACTCATTGATCCATCACCGCTCGCTAACGTTCCGCGGATCCTCTTCGCTGAACTCTGGGGCAGCTAGTAGTCCGGCGGATAACTCTGCGGGCACTGAACTCGGAGAATTGGTGTCTGATCAAGACAAGAACAGCTTAGAGGCGGGACCCTTGCTAGCCGTCCGCGTCCGCCTATGCGGATTCACACACTAACCACCGGACACGGAGCCTCACGCACAATCGAATAGGCGTTCGGTCTTAAACGTCCCGAATTTCCCTCCCGCGGGCTTCGTCCGATCACGACAAGATCGGCGTTCAGCCGCGTGGCCGCAACCCGCACCACCTGGGCCGGATCTTCCTTTTCGATCAGACTGAGCCGAGCAGAAATTTGCGAAAAGGCTCGTATCCGTGGGTTGGCATCACGATCAAGTCTGGCTTTTCACGGTGAGCGAATTCGACAACGCTCGCAGCTGGATCCCCGGTAAGCACGGCCTTCGTGACCTTGGCTCCGGTAAGGTCGGCTTGGTGGTACGTACGTGGCTGCACCCGTTCAAACGCTGATTACAGGACAGGAAGACTCGCACACGATTGCGAGGGAATGCGCGCGCAGCCGGCCAAGCCGCTTGCGTACGTGACCTCGGCCCACCACTAGGAGGTCAGCCTTCCGTTGTCGGACCGTGGCCGCCAGCCGCTTTGCAACGTCGCCGCCTCGAATCAATAAGGGAAGCGAGAGCCCAACCTCTTTGGTATGTCGTGCAAACGTTTCCTGAGCTTCGCCAATCAGGTATTTCCGCACGGCTTTCTCGCCACGATTCTGTGAAGTTTCATTGATGGCCGGGTTGACATATACGAATGCTAGATTCGCTCCCCACTTAGAAGCAAGATCACTTGCCCAACGCATTAGCGTAGAAGTGCCATCACCGAGGTCAATCGCGCACAACATATTGCGAGTATTGCCCGCCTGCGATTTGGTTGCATGCGTGGATGTCCAGACTGCACACGGCGCATCATGCAGCACCTTGGCGGTTACCGAACCAGTTAAGAAACGTCGAAATGGGCCGTACCCGCGGGTCGGCATCATAATGAGATCAGCGTGGTCCTTCCGCGTGCGATCAACGATGTGCTGGGCGGGATCGCCTTCCTCGATGACATGTTGAACGGCGACCGACTTGAAGTGCCGGTCAATAAAGCGTCTCATCGAGAGATCAGACTTTTGTCGCAACTCCTTTCGAACTTGAGCATACACTCGGTCTGAGCTTGCGAACCGCCAAGTCGGAGGGACGACTATAGAATGAATCAGCGTGAGCTGTGAGCCGGAGTGGGTGACCAGCGATTTCACCCATGGAGCCGCAACCACGCAAGGCGGGGAAAAGTCGACCGGGAAAAGAACTCTTTGCAGCTTAACCATTTGTGCTCTTTGTGGAGGCTAGTGCAAGTAGATTACCAGGGCCGCGGGGGTCGATGTAGTGGTTCTTGTCATTGAGCTTGTTCAGTTGTTTGGTGGAGGTTGGACACCGGCAGAGCCGGAACACCCATCTGCGCTGGAACGCGCAGTCTCGCACTTTAATATTCTGCGCAAGCTCTTTGTTTGCCGCTCAGCGAAGACAGCCAAAAGTGGTTAACTGATTGCCCTTGTTCTAGCGACTCAGGTAACGCACCAAGGAGGATTCGCCATGAGAGTAATCACGAAGAACACGCTGGTTCGAAGCGTATACTTCGCCGGACTGGCTTCGTGGCCATTGAGGGCTGCTGACGTATCCGCGGACTCGGGTGCAGGAAACTTCTATGCCCTTGTGCTCGGCCTAATGGCAACTCTCTTCGGTGGTATGGCGTTATGTTACGGCCTTGTTAAGCTCGCTGAGAGGATCGTACATTCCTTCCAGGCCAAACATATTGTGCCAGCGTCGGTCCCACCCATTCGGCATGTCGCTTGAAGATCTATGACTGTGATATAGCGCACTACAAAGTACAGGTAGTACCGAAAGGAAGTGCCGATTCAGAATCCAACTTCGTCGAGTCATCTGTGCTCAGGGATACAAATCGTTGTAGTTTATCGCCCACTTCGGATCGGGGTTGGATAGCCGGATCAGTACGGGGCGAGAGTTCGCTAAGCCGAAGCGACCGGTGAACGCCGCGTACGCTGCTCGGCTACCGTTCGGATTGGCGAGACTTCTGTACTTGGTGTGAGCGCAACGGGCAGCGAGCCCTCCCCGCGTCGCCTGAGGCTGTGGCGGCGTACATCGCTGAATGCGCCGGAAGATTAAAGGTCGGGAGTATTCTCCGGCGCCTCAACGTGATTGCAGAGGCTCACAAAGCGACGGAACTGGACTCGCCCACGTCGTCAGGAATGGTGCGGAACACTCTGAAAGGTATCCGACGAACCGTAGGAACGGCAGCCGTTCAGAAGGCCCCCGCAGTGACGGCTGACATTCGAGCCATGCTGGAAGCCACGGACACCGGTTTGATCGGCACGCGTGACCGCGCCATGGTCCTGCTGGGATTCGCGGGGGCGTTTCGTCGTTCTGAAATCGTGGGTCTAGACTTTTCGGATCTGACCTTCAGCCGGGACGGCCTGACGGTCACACTACGGCGTAGCAAGACTGATCAGGAGGCCCAAGGCTGCAAGATTGGCATTCCGTATGGCTCTAATCCCGAGACCTGTCCAGTTCGCACCCTGCAAGCTTGGCTTGAGAAAGCTGGCATCACAGACGGGCCTGCGTTCCGTTCGCTCAATCGCCACGGTGCGGTGCAGCCGGGCCGCCTCTCGCCCGTTGACGTTGCGCGGGTGGTAAAGAAACTCGCGGAACGTGCGGGACTCGATCCTGCCAAGTATGCGGGCCACTCCCTCCGTGCCGGGCACGCCACCAGTGCAGCGGCCTCTGGCGCGTCGGAGCGCTCGATCATGAATCAGACCGGGCATCGGTCTGTGCAGATGGTGCGGCGGTATATTCGGGAGGGCAGTCTGTTCAGGGAGAATAGCGCAGGAAAGTTGGGTCTGTGACCCCGAAGGCTCAGCGCTACGCTGCGCCCAATGTGGGATCTTTTGGCAACAGCCGCGAACTCCACTGCTGATAGTGAGTTTCGAGGGTTTCGGTGATTTCGTCAGCCAAGCCTTCTAAATCTCCCAGCTTATAGTTGGGCGTTTCATCACTGCCGGAGGGGCGGCTGAAGATCAGCAGATCAGGCGTTCCGAAAACTCGTTGGATCACAAGCTGCCAAGAAGCCAGCCGGTGAGTGTCCAAAAACTTCTGGTGGATGACAGCAAGCTGAGCATCTAATTGCGGCGTAATCCCTTGTGTCACTAATCCAGTTTTGTGATCCATGACCTCGACTGTTGTGACTTCCATGTCTCTCTCCTATCAGGTTCCTCCGCCTGCATTATGCAACAGTTCGTGCAAACGCGTTATGTGCCGGGACCAGACCAGATAAGCGGTAATGTCCGGCGGAATATGGGAGACTACCGCCCCCAATTCCTTGTTTCTGGATTACCCATCCGCAACTCACAAAAACATCCAAACCTAGTGCCAGCCTTGTAACAAAACACCTTTAGAAACCATCGCCAGCATGGAGGCCGGTATGGGACACGCAGCGCCAACCGCATCGCTAACCCAAGTCGCCCTGGCGCGGCTGGATCATCTCATTGAAGAGGTCAAACACGCTCAGGGCGCACAGATCGACCTGTTACTTGAACATTTGCAGGGTGCCCGAATATACCTCCTTGGTGCAATGCCTGACGAGTATGAGTTTAGTCTGCAAGAGGCACGAAGACTTGCGCCGCAGGCTAACTTTGCAGTACAGAAAGCGATAGAGCAGGATGTTGAAGTCTTGCTGGAGCAGATGCCACCTGCCGTGCCTCAGCCTCAGTCCGCTCCCGTGAGGAGTACTGAGCCAAGAACACTTAATGATGCGGGAAAGAGCGAACTCTACCGCTTCTTTAAGGGTTCCGCAACCACGCTTGGGGTTTTCTATCCTACCTACTATATTTTCGCGTCGTTCCCGTCGCTTCAGCATGCGCAGAATGCGGCGAAAATTCTGGAGGCGGCTGGTTTTCGCGAAACGATTGCGGCATCAGCGGCGGAGACATTCGCGTTCATGAATGAAATCCGATCTGAAGTCGGTCTGTGGGGAGCCTTGATGTCCAGCATCTCCCGTTTCTTCGGAACGGAAGAGGTGTTCGTTGAAATTGACCTAGCGAAGATCGACGCTGGTGCTGCCTTCCTGGCGGTTTACTGTCGCCGAGAAGAGCAGGCAGAACGCATCTCCGATCTAGTCATGCCATTTGAACCGATTGCAATGCAGCTTTATCTGCCCGGCGGCATACGCAGTTTGATTGCCGGAAAGTCTCCGGGACCGCAGGGCAACCATTCGCGATAGGCGTCCAAATCTGTGCGGAGGTTTCAATGCAACAGCGTGGTCTGACGATACCTGAACTGATACTGATCGCGGCTACTCGCGTAGCGCTGGGCGCAGGCTTGGGCCTGTTGATCGGCGACAAACTTCGGAGCGATGTCCGAAAGGGCGCTGGATGGGCGTTGTTGGGAGTAGGTGTAGTTACAACAATCCCTCTTGTCATGGGCGTACTTAGCAAACCGCCGGTCTCGCTAAAAAGAGTGGCATAGGTCCAACAAACGTCCTCACTGGAGCATTGGTTGATACTCTGGGTGCCGCCGGATATACGTCGCCACAAAGGAACAGACAGGAACCACTTTCAAGCCACGCTCCCTGGCCAGTTGAAGCGCCGTCCGCGTTAGTTCGCTCGCAACGCCATGACCCCGTGCTTCTGGGGGCACCTGGACATGCAGCAGCCACATAGCGTCGCGTGCAATTTGATAACGCAAAATGCCCAGCCCGCCCTCCACCGAGATTTCAAGGCGGTTTAGAGTCTCAGCGTTTGTGATATTCATGCGCTTAGGTCCAATATTAGGCTTTCCAAACAAACCTTGCGGGCATGTGATCCATCGCGTCGCTCCAAGCGTGAAGCTTGAGAGCTGCTGAGCGGCCTTTCAGGAGTTTCATCACCGCGACTTGGTCCGCGTGCGGAGTGGTTTGGCCCTCCTTGGGTTGTCCTAGCTGCACACCGATATCAACGTCTTGAATAGGGTCGTGCTCTGTAAGAATGCTGCCGAGCGCAACTACGCTCTGTAGGCGCACACCCTCTGCGGGATCTTTCAGGGCGTACTCAGCCGCCCGGTCCTCTAGGTCTGTAAGTAACTCTTCAGCTTTGGCCCGCTTGAGACGCGCCGGGCGCACCCCTGCTAGTTTGTTGCCGCTGTCTGTATTGCGCCAAGTCTCCTTCTTCCCACGGACGGGCTCAACGTAGCCAGTGAGCGCCATCATCGTGGCAACCTCCCTAGCTGTTGCCAGACCAATGCCAAGTGCCTCTCCAAGATAGGCTGATGTCCAGAAGTTCTCCAGCGCTGCCTGCTTCAGGAAAATCAGCATAGCGTCTGGCGAGATTCTGGTTTCGGGCTTCATATGTGACGGAGCTCAACAGTCCTCCTTCCAGTTTATCCGCCGCTCTGAGCGGCCCGGACATGTCTCGTTTTGCGCTCCTATTCCGCTATTTGAAGCAGGGAGGCAACTTAGCAGAAGACGTGTGGCCTAGATTGTGTCACCCGTCCACAGGGTTTCAATCACATCGCATCGGCCACACTACGGGAGCCACTCGCGGCGAAGAGCGCCCCGTTGGTTGATGCAGAATGACATCGATTCGTGTCCGTTTCACCTGGAGTGCTGTTTATTCCCGAACTACATCGGCAGCCTTCTTATCCGTCCGCATCGCAACAAAATGTGAGTGCCTCAAGTGGTTGTCTGGCGTCCATTCCACGAACTCAAATTGCGCAACAAGAACCGGTTTCAGCCACCGGCAGTCCTTCATCTTGGCGGCCGTCAAACCCCGACCCCGACAGGCAGGTCTGCAAAAGGACACACATCGGATTCCAACCCGGCGAACTTGCACATTAGCTCCGCCCGAATCGCGGGAGTAAACCCGTTCCTAGTTTTTGCCGCGAAGAGCAGTGTCTTTCCCTCGTAGTATCCAAACAAAGCGCGTCAAATGTTGGTCCCTTGTGGCAGGCCGGTGACGACGCGCGAGGCGTCGCCTCTGACTAGAAACTATATTTCGCCGACAACTGAATAATGCGCGGACTGCCGTTAGCACTGCCCGCCGAATTCACGTCGCTGGTGATCTTGCCGAAGTTAGCACTGTTCAACGCCGTGGTGGGCACATTGAAGTTCACCCGGTTTTGGACATTGAAGGCTTCGCCGCGGATTTCGAAAGCATGGTTTTCGAAAATGGCGAAGCGCCGGCTAACGCTTACATTCACGCTGAAGTAATTTGGCCCATAAATATTGTAGGCGCCCAGATTGCCGTATGTGCCGGTAGTCGGCACCGTAAAAGCTTTCGGATTGAGCCAGCAGCTAGGGCTGCGTTGGACGCAATAGACATCATCGAGCACCTGGTTGGGCCGCTGCCCGCCAACACCAGTGAGAGCGCTGTCGACGCCGCTCGTAACCGTAATGGGCGTTCCCGATCGGAAGCTCAAGATCGGAGACAGCTGCCAACCCGAACCCACGGCATGCAGCAGGCGCCCACTGAAGTTGGGTGATTGCAAAACCGCCGACGCGTTCACGATGTGGCGGATGTCGATACCGCCGCAGTTGCCGCGGTCAAATGCGCGATTGTCCGGACGCACGTAGCTGCCGCCAATGGCCAGCGAAACCGGATCGGCAATGCAATGGGACCACGTATAGTTTGCTAGCACGGTGAAGTTACGGGCAAAACGGTGGTTCACCGAAGCCAGGAACGCATTGTAACTGGCATTGGCTCCGTCGTCGAGCGTCGTCACGCCGGAAATGGAAGGGCCCTGGGTGGGATTCACCAGCGTCAACACACGTCGCTGCGCATTGTTGCTCAGCGTCGAACACGGCGTATAGGTCACGCCGCCGAGGACACAGCTATCGGCTGGCAGATAGACCGAAGGATTCAGCGACTTTGAAGCCCACATGTGCGTCGTATGATTACCCAGGTAACTGACGGAGGCGAGCCAGTTGGCGCCAAACTGCCGCTGCACCGTCAGGTTCCATTGCTGGAGGTAGGTAGGCCGGAGGTTCAACGGAACCGTAAGAAAGCCCAGGTTGCTTGGAAACACCGCGTCTTTGGATGACTTCACCGGGAACGGATTGCCTCCCGGATAGCCCGCCCAAGGATCATCGAATTTCACCGGCGTGTTCGGGTTGGTTACACCCAAGCCCCAGGGTGCCGTGCCGCCGTAGGCATCGAAAAACAGAGTGTGCGGCACGTCGTTGAGAATGCCCCAGGAAGCCCGAATGCTCATTTTGCCGTCGCCCATGGGATCATATGCCAGCCCAATGCGCGGCGCAAAATTCGGCCAGTAGATATGGCTCGGCCGACCGTTGGTATCGAACCCGGGGTCTCCCGGGTATTGCACGCCCGCAGGGGCATTGGGATAAATCGAGGATCGCACGCCCGCATCGTAGAGGGAACGCTCAAAGTGGGTTACATGGTCATATTTCAATTGCGGCCCGAGGTAAGGCTCCCAGCGAAGGCCGTAATTGAGGGTCAGCCGCGAATTGATGCGCCAATTATCTTGGCCATAGAAGCCATAGTAAGGAACCCGCTCGGAATCCAGCGTGCCGCTCGACTGGCTGAAGGCCGAGGCCTTGCCGAGCAGGAAGTCCGCCATGGGGAAGTTGCCCGTGAACTGGCCGCTAAAGGTGAAGCTTCCGGCATTTGTACCCACAAAGTAAGCGTTCTGCACTTCATGAATCCAATTTGCGCCAAACTGCAGCTGATGGTTGCTCCGCTGAATGCTGACGTCGTCAGCGAACTGGAAGCTCTGCGTGGGTACGGCTGCGGCAAATGAATTCTGGCCGACACTGTTAAAGGTGCCCGTCACGATGACGTTCAGGTTGTTAGGCGTGGGCGGCGGAGCCAGTGGAATGCCTAGATCGGCCGCCGTCAATTTAGTCACTTGTGTCTTATTGATCGCCGCGCGGTTGAAGTTCGCCCTGAAGCTGTTAACGGTGCTCCCATTCGGAACCCAGGTTTCGCCGATCGTCACCGAGTTCACCAGGTTATCGGGCGAAGCGTCGATGATTGACAGCGGGTTCCCGGAGTAACTGATCGGCGAAAGCGAATGCGCCGCCAAGTACCGGATAAAGACGGTGTGCTTGCCGTTGATCTGCCAATCCACCTTCGTTACTCCGGAGTATTCGCTAAAGTTGTTCAGCGTCGTAAATGAAGTCTGTCCGCACTCGTTTACCGGCACGTTGTAAATCGACATCATCTTCAGTGCGGCGGGGTTGAACAGCGACGTGGGGACTTGATTCCCCACAAACGGCGCCGGGAGGTTAAGGGCCACAGCGCGGCAGGCGGTTGACGTAATCGTGCGAAAATCGCCTCTCAGCATATCCGGAGTCGGCAGAAACGCAGTGTTCTTAGAGGCGTCAGAGCTCTGCTTGGTCTGTTGGTAGCCGCCAAAGAAGAACAACTTATTTCGGACGATCGGCCCACCGAAGGTTCCCCCAAACTGATGCCGGCGCAGGGTGTCCGGCTGTGCTGCAAAGAAATTTCGTGTCGTCAGAGCCCGGTTGCGGAGGAACTCGAATGCATTGCCGTGGAAAGCGTTGCTGCCCGACTTGGTCACCGCATTGATGGCCCCTCCAGCGTGCTGGCCATACTGCGCCAGCAGCGCACTGGTCTCCACTTTGAACTCTTGCAACGCATCAGGGAACGGCAGCGGCAAACCGGCGTTATTGACCGGGTCGTTATGCGATGCGCCGTCAAGCGTGTAGGTCAAGCCATTGGCCGGACTGCCGCCTACGCTAATCGCGATTGCGTTGGGATAGTTTTTCTGTGAAATCAGTTGCCCGGAGTTGGCGATCGGCACCGGAACCGCGGCGCCCGTTAACATCACCAATTCGGTCGCTACGCGACCGTTCAGAGGAAGTTCTGCGACGCGCCTCTGATCCACCACCTGGCCAATGCCCGAGGTATTAGCTTCCACCATGGCTGCTCCGGCTTCCACCGTGATCGACTCCGTCACGGAACCAAGCTTCAATGTAATGTCAATAGTGGGATTCGTGTTTACTTGCAGAACGATGCCTGACTGAACGAACGTGCTGAAGCCGACCTTCTTCGCTTCCAGTCGGTAAGGGCCGATTGGTAGACTCGGCAAACGATAGGCGCCGTCAGCTTCGGTTTCACCCGTGCGAACAAATCCTGTGTCGGTTTGGGTAACGGTGACGTTTGCCCCGGCCACTACTGAACCTGTCGAGTCGCGGACGGTCCCAGTAATTTGCGAGACAGCGGCCGACTGGGCCAGCAGACTCCCGCTTACAATCAAGGTAATAACGGCAAGAATTCCACTCTTCATTTCGATGGCCCCTTTAAGTTCCCTTCCGACAGCATAGCAGTAGGATACCCAACGATCATTCATTTCGCAGATTCCGGCTGTGGATTCCCTAGCGGTCCGCTCCAACCTCTAGGACTAGCCTCTGGCGTTTTAGCTGCGCAGGCTGCGAACAGGGCGTGTGATTCCGAGCTCAACCTCGACGGCTTAATCTTGAACCAATCCGCAGCGTCCTGGTATCGCACGTCTTCGTGCTGCTTCGCGCGAGTATAGGCGTAGTAGTGTTCTAGCGCCTCAATCACAAGCGGGACATACTCTTCGGGCAGGTCGATTTTCACGCCTTGATTCTATCAACCGTCGGCGGCTTGGACTGCACCGCACGGTGGGTCATAGCAATCTACTTCTAGTTCATTTCCGGCGTGACCGGTCTTTCATGGCCGCGATTTTCGCCGATGTGAGCTCCTTGGCAGTTGGGACGTCGTGTCCTGGGCGTAGGCCGATTACTTCAATCGTGAGGCCAGCCTCACGCCGCCGTGGCGAACCATCGCCGCATCTCTGCCCTTGAAACCATCCCCGTCCGCTCCGCGATGATGATCCCGCCGCGCAAGAGTACGAAATATGGAATCGACTGGACCCGAAACTTGGCGGCTAACGCCGGGGATTCCTCCGTGTTGACCTTGAGGATCAAGCCCCGTCCGGCAATCTCTCGCGCGAGCGCGTCGACTTCGGGGGCACTCATGCGGCAGGGTTGACACCACTCCGCCCAAAAGTCCACCAACACGGGCACCTTGGCTTCGCGGTTGATCTCGGCGAATCGCGACGCGTCAACCTCGATGGGCTCCGAGACGGGCGGCAAGGCGGCTTTGCACGAGCCGCAACGGCCAGTATCGGACAAATGTTTCGCAGGAATGCGGTTGTTAGCACCACAGGCCGTGCAGGCTCGGATCATGAGCGTCTCTTAGCTGTAAATTACCACGAGCGCCGAGCCTGCGGAGCGATCCACGCTCGAACCCGCATGGGGCGAACAAAGGGAGAACATGGTATCCTGGCGGACCTATGGCGGAGCCCGAGCGCCCGTTGACCGAACAGGAGCTGAGAGCACTCCAGCAGAACCTAGCAAGGTTGAGCGAACCGAGCGTCAA
>Ga0105242_10003906_pt1 | contig 11588 bp, 7 predicted proteins | sample KBSM24metaG_FD_81521 | JGI IMG/M metagenome (GOLD analysis project Ga0105242, IMG submission 81521) | Miscanthus rhizosphere microbial communities from Kellogg Biological Station, Michigan, USA - KBS M2-4 metaG | ecosystem: Host-associated > Plants > Roots > Rhizosphere > Soil | place: Michigan...
CTGGTGGTCCGGTTCGGATTCACATGATTCCTGCGCACCGATTTCGGCACGGCCATGCGAGCGGCGGGAGACAATCCGGCGATGATCATCGCGCAGGGGGTTGACCGGCGGGGGATGGTGGAGCTGGCGCTCGCACTCGCGAACGGCCTCGTGGCGTTCTCCGGCGCGCTGATCGCGCAGTATCAGGGCTTCGCCGACGTCACGATGGGCGTCGGCACGCTCGTCGCCGGCATGGCGGCGGTGATTCTGGGGGAGACGCTCAAGCCTCGCAAGGCGCGGCTGGGGGCGACCATCGCGATGGTCGCCGTCGGTGCGGTCGTCTTCCGCGGGCTGATCGCCGTAGCGCTTCGCGTCGGGCTCGATCCCGTCGATCTCAAGCTCGCAACCGCCGCCTTCGTCCTCGCGACGCTGGCGCTGCCCAACTTCCGCCGTCGGCTGCGCCAGGGAGGGCCCCGCGCATGATCGAGCTCACCTCATTGGAGAAGACGTTCGAGCAGCCGGGCGGAGACGTGGTGCCCGCGTTGCGAGGCGTGAGCCTGACGATGCCTGCGGGCCAGTTCCTCACGGTGATCGGCAGCAATGGGTCCGGGAAATCGACGATCCTGAACGTGATCGCCGGGACGTACCTGACCGACACGGGCACGATCCGCATCGGCGACGTGGACGTGACGCGCTGGCCGGAGCACCGGCGCGCCGCCCTCGTGGGCCGGGTGTTTCAGGATCCGTTCAAGGGGACGTGCCCGTCGATGACGGTCGCGGAGAATCTGCGGATGGCCGAGCTCCGCGGCAAACGCCGTGGCCTGCGTGTTGGTCTCGACCGCGCATCGCTCGAGCGGTATCGCCAGGCGCTGGCGTCGTTAGGTATGCGGCTCGAGGGCCGGCTGCAGGCATCCATGGGCACGCTGTCCGGCGGCCAGCGGCAGGCGGTGACGCTGCTCATGGCCACGCTCACGCGACCCGATCTGCTGCTCCTCGACGAGCACACCGCGGCGCTCGATCCGCGCGCGGCCGAGCAGATCATGCTCGTCACGGATCAGGTGGTGCGCACGCAGCGCCTCACGACGCTCATGGTCACGCACAGCATGGACCAGGCGGTCCGGTTCGGCGACCGCACGATCATGATGCATCGGGGGATGGTCATCGCGGATCTGTCGGGCGACGAACGACGCGGTGTGACGGAGGCCGACCTGCTCGTTAGGTTCGCCGAGCTGCGCTACACGGCGGAGATGCGGGTGACGAAGGACCTCGCCACCTCGTCCCAGCCGCGCCCGACGGGTGGCTGACGTGCGAACAACGTAGACGCGCTATGGCGAACCGTAACGATTGGTAGCGTTTTCCATGCGTCGGCCAAGCGACTTCTCCTCGGCCACGAAAACGCGCGACATTCATCCGCCGCCGAGCTCACGGTCGATTGCATCAGCGTCGCTGAGACGTTGCGACACCTACCCCGACAGACCCTCCCCTCGGCTCGAGTCGCGGTGACGAAAAGTTGGTCACGGATCTCGTTAGGGCCCCCAGGCCGAGGACACGTGCCGTTCGAGGCCGTGCTGGGCCGCCGCGCTCGGCTGGCCGACAGCCTAACGTGCGGATCGCTCCGGCCCTGCTCGGTGTAAACCTTCCGCGGGTCGCGTCGAACCACGGTGGCCGACCGATCGCTCTGCGCCTCGAGTGTCAAGCCGCCCACGATCACTGAGCGTGGCAGCGTTCAGGTCGCAGCTGCACTTGGCGGTGCTGGCTGGGCATCTTCAGCCTTTCGGCCGCATCAGCTCTTCGTATGGTGGGTACCCACGCAGAAGTCGGAGGTCAGGGTCACGATGCCAGTCGCCTCTGTCACCAGCGCCCGCTTCCTCAATCGCTCTACGGAGCAGATTGGTCGCTTCCTCACGGTCGCCGAGCACCGCCGCGATTTGCGCGCGCCACCTCAGTGCGTGCCCTTCCAGCGCACGAAAACGATAGTGCGGGGTTGACAATTGCCGACTGAACTTGCGCGCCGCGTCCGGCTGGTGAAGCCGCGCCGCAAGCAGTCCTGCCCAACCGAGACAATCGACGTCGGTGACCTGCGAGCCACCCGCGACGTGCGCGCTATCGAGCGATGCATGGCAGATGTCCTGCCTAACGTTCCACGAGTCGCGCCAGCGTTCCGCGGCGTAGAGCGCGTCGGCGTAGTTCGAACGATTTGCGAGCTGCTGGTCCGGCAGAAGCCTTTCGTACCAGCGTACGCCCCATGCACTGATGCGTTTGGCTGTCGCGGTGTCGCCCTGCGCGCGCAGTTCGTATGCTACCTCCCTCGCCACAACTCCCGGCGACGACGATGAAGGCTGCTGGGGAAGATCGATGCTCTGCTTCACGAGATCCTCTGCTTCTCGCGAACGGCCGAGTGCAGCGAGCGCTCGCGCTTCGACCTCCAACATGGAGAGTAAGTCGGGAAACTGCTCCCGCGCCTTTCGCGCGGCCAAGAGTTGCAGATCGTGCTCCCCAAGCGCGTCGTACATGTCGGTCAGGTTCCACCAATACTCCGATTGGTCCTGCATCTCCGCGCTGCGTGGGTCACCGCGCTTCATGGTGGCGAGGCCTTTCCGCGGGAGGTTGAGCATGGCGTACCACTTCGCTAACCCGTTGATCTCAACCTGCGACTGCGCAGGCGCGGCAAGGTCTTCAAAAGCCCGCATTGCCGCGGCGGAGTCGGAATTCAGGAGCCCGCGCATCCATGTGACCGTGGCGTGTTCGCTAGCGCTCAGCTGCGCGCCGGGTAACTCCATCAGCTGCAACAGCGAGTCTGTCTCCGCGAGTTCATCTTTGTTCATGAGTACGACGGCCAGATACACTCGCGCTGCTTGATAGTTCGGGTCAATGGCCAGCGCCTTTCGGAGGATGCGCTCTGTCTCGTCGATCGCACCCCGGCGCCATTCTGCGCTGGCGTTGATGTAGAGTTGATACGCGTCTCGCGACGGTGGCGGGCTTCCTGGTCCCATAGGATCATGGAACTTCACGTTCGTGGCCTGCGCGACAGCTGCTGCCACTCGCGTTCGGAGCGTGTCGATCGCCGGCGTTGGATCGCCCATCGCGGCAACGACCGGGGCGAACGAGACGATGATTCGATCGTTGACGGCGTCGTTCAGGACAAGCTCGAAGCGAATGCGGTCGCCGGTTGTGTAGTACGCGCCGGAAACCAGCAGCCCCGCGCCTGTTTGCTTCGAGACCATCCGGAGATCGGGCGCATGTGTAGCCCCAGCGCCGGCGTTCGAGGCGAGCACATCGATCACGGTCTGAACGGTCGCTGCCGGCACGACCTCCAGCACTCCCGGGTTGAGCAATCCGCGCTCGATCCAGTCTGCGGCCATCATTCCGACGGGAGCCAGCGCTACGTTCGCGGTGCGATTGTCGAGCGGAAGGACAGCGACCCGTGGAAGCGGCGCGGTTGCCCAGCCCGACGCGCTAGACATCACGACACTCGATGCGAGGACGGCAACTGCGGCTGCCACAGCGACCAACCTGCTCCGGAGGGACCAGGGTGGCACCCGCCCCACGGGTCGATCGCCGGACGAGCGCATCGAGTCGGTTGCAGTTGCCGCAGCAACTTCGAGTTCCGAGCTGGACCCGTTAGGCGATACCGGCGGGGAGGTGCTTCGAACGGCGTTGTGCTCATCCGACGGTGTCGGCGCGACCCGAACGGGAGCGGGTGCATCACGCGTGAGTGAAACGGGCCGAGAAATCTTCTCTCGAACCCTGTTGAACAACGCGGCCGTCTCGGCCGATGGTTCGACCTCGAGCTCCAACGTCAGGTATCGCTCGAGCTCGTGGCAGACCCGACTGGATCCGGCCCGATCCCCAAGCTGCTCTAACAGTGTGATCAGCCGTCGCGCGGCCGGCTCGTCGTCCGGCGCGAGCCTAACGGCGCGTCGCGCCCACTCGGTACAACCGGCCAGGTTCCCGGCTTTCTGCGCTCGGTCGGAAGCCAGCCATGCCGCGCGCGTCGCTCGCAGTCGGAGGTCTCGCCGTTCGCTCTCGATCCAGCGCTCGAACTCTGGTGCGCCGCCGTCGAATACGCCGGGAAGAAGGTCACCGCGATAGAGCGCCAGTCCGTCTTCAGGCCGGCCTTGGCCAAGCGCCTCATCGAACGCGCGCACATCACACCACACGGCCGTCTCGTCGACGCCGATCCCCTCATCACCACGGGTCACGACTACGCCCTTCTCGACCGATTGTCGCAGGCGGTGAAGTGTCTGGCGCAGAGCAGCGCGCGCGTGGATCTGATCGAGCTGCGGCCAGAGTAGCCCGACCAGCGCGTCACGCTGGTGGAAGCCGAACGGGCGGCCCGCCGCGAGGTAGGCGAGCAGCGCCAAGCGCTTCGGGTGGGCAAGGATCGCCGCCGGATCGGCCCCGTCGTCCATCCGGAGCTCCGCACCACCTAACAACCGCAACTCCATCATTTGGCGCCTCTCGAGCGACAATCGCTCAATGCCAGGCGCGGTAGTCACGCTCCGGTGACGCAACGGTGCCAGCCAGGAAACGCGAATCCGTCAACCTGAACGTACGCGCGACGGACGAGGCGAGCAACCGAACGCCACCGTCGCCAGAGCCTGGTCGGCTGACGCTCGCGTCCCGACCGACATCGAGTTTTCGCGGTCGGGGGTTTCGTCGGCCTTCTGGTGTTACGCCAGTGAGGAAGCGAACCGATCCGGAGCTCCCAACGCTCACCGCGCGTCGCTGACCACGCTTTCCGAGGAGAGACCGCACGTGAAAAACACCATGCTCGCCAGCCTTGCATCGGTCTTGACCGCCACGATGTTCGCCGCGTGCTCGAACAAGACACCGACGGCCCCGTACCGCATGTCTGCGGTCGCAGCGCTCGCAGCCGATCGACAGGACGCATCACTGAATCCGGACTTCGCCGTCGCGCTGGCTACGATGCGAGCCGCGACCGCGAAGTACCACGACGTGCAAAACGCCGTGGACGACGGCTTCGTCCTCCGACACACCTGCGGTGCGCCGGGCGACGAAGAGCCCACGATCTACGCGAACCTTGACCGCGTGAGAGATGGCAAGATCGATCCCGCGCTGCCAGACGCGCTGATGTATGAGCCGACGTCCCACGGTTTGCGGCTCGTGGGCGTCGAGCTCGTGATGCCGTACGCGCTCTGGACCAGTCCGGAGCCACCGACGTTTTTCGGCACCCCGTTCGAGCGCGAAGACGTACCCGGTGTCTTCGGCCTGCACGTGTGGACCTGGCTACACAATCCGAACGGCATGCTCGAGGAAATAAATCCACGGGCGACCTGCTGAGCGTCGGTCTCGCTTAGCATCGCCGGAGAGCTGCACCAATGAATCGCTCCATCAGATTCGCGCGGGCGATCTCGTCGTCCCTCACGTGTTTCACATTGATCGCAGGGTGTTCCGATGTCGTGCCCGAGCGCGTGGTGGCTCCTACCACGTCGCTCGCACAAGATCGGAGCACGGGCGACGTGGACGAGATACTGCGGCAGTACCTCGCTCGCCTCGGTTTCACGGGCCGGATCGGCGAGCAACTCGAGACCCGGCTCGGGCGGCGCGTCGACCGCCGTTTGGCGGACCTCGGCCGTCAGCTTTGGTTCGACCCCATCCAGGGGTTGAACAACGACAATACGTGCGGCGGCTGCCACTCACCAACCAACGGGTTCGGCGACACACAGCCGATCGCCATCGGAATCGACAACAACCTCGTTGTCGGGCCGGGGCGGACGGGCCCACGCAACCAGCGGCGTACGCCAATGATGGCCAATACGGCGTTCTACCCGACGCTGATGTGGAACTCGCGCTTCCATTCGCTGTCCGGCAACCCGTTCGACAACAGCCAGGGCTTTGAGTTCCCTCCTCCCGAAGGCCTAACGCTATCGTATCTCCCACAGTTGCTCGTCGCGCAGGCCTTCATTCCTCCTACCGAACGCGTCGAGGTCGCGGGCTTTCAGTTCCCTGGTGACAACTACGCCATTCGCGCGGAAGTGATGCGCCGATTGAATGCAGCGCCGAACTACCGGCGTCTCTTCGCCAGTGTGTCGCCGGCGGTGAAGGCGGGTGGACCCATCACGTTCGACGACTTCGCACGCGCGATCGCGGAGTTCGAGTTCACGCAAGTCTATGCGAACGCTCCGATCGACCAGTACGCGCGCGGCGTCCGTGAAGCAATGACTACGCCAGAGAAGCGAGGGGCAGTGCTGTTCTTCGGCCGCGCTGGGTGCGTCTCGTGTCATGCCGTGTCGGGAAGGTCGAACGAGATGTTCAGCGATTTCACGCAGCACGTGGCGGGCATTCCGCAGGTCGCGCCGGCGTTCGGCAACGTGACATTCGACGGACCCGGGGCGAACGAGGACTTCGGCCTCGAGCAGGTCACCGGAAACGCGGCGGATCGCTACAAGTTCCGGACATCGCCGCTCCGGAACGTCGCGCTGCAGACGGCGTTCATGCACGATGGCGCGTTCGTCACCCTCGAGGACGCGATTCGGTATCATCTGGATGCCGTGCGAGGAGCGACGACGTACAGCACTGCGCGATTGCCAGCGGACCTGCGTGGGCCGACTGGCCCATTGCAGCCCATCCTTGATCGGCTCGACCCCGCGCTGCGCCAGCCAGTGACGCTGACCGACGAGGAGGTCGCGTTGCTCGTCGATTTCCTTCGCAACGGACTGCTCGATGCGGATGCTCGCCCGCAGCGGCTCATGCGGCTCATCCCAGAGAAGCTGCCGAGCGGGCGAGCGGGGCTGATTTTCCGGTAGGCGCACTGGCCCCTCGCGACCACCTCTGTCGTTAGGCGGTGGCGAGAAGTTCCTCCACGTCGTGGATTCATTTCTTGACGGGCGTAGAAAGAGCCGCAGCTGCTGGTGATGTGAGTCCGGCAGCGCGACCGCCCTCTCGCCCGTCCCGAACTTCGTTTCGGCCGCGCAGAATGCGTCGCCGCTCGCATGAGATGGTCGGTGACTCCGGCGTTCGCCGGCGCCAAGGGCGGGAATTGCCGCTGATTCTCCCGAGCCTTTGCAACCCTTTCGCGACGTGCGCCGTCCAATATCTGTCCGCTACAGATATTGAGGCCAGATGGGTCGCAACCCGACCAGATTCCTTCCGCTCGCACCGCTCGACTTCCAGGTCCTGACCCTCCTCGGGACACGCGAACTGCACGGCTACGGTATCGTGCAGGCCGCACAAGCGGCTTTCCCCGCACAGCCGCTGCTCGATATCGGATCGCTCTACCGGATCATCAGCCGAATGCTCGACGACCGGCTGATCCGAGAGGTCGCAGCCCCGCAAGATAGCCCTAACGACCGTCGAACCCGGCGGTACTACGCTGCCACCGAGCTCGGACGCGCGGTCGTCCGCGCCGAGGCGACCCGGTTACGCGCGCTCCTGGCGAGCCCGGCCACGTTGTCGCTGCTGTCGCTGCTCGAGGCCGACCGATGACGGACGTATCGACCCGGATCATCGCGGCCATCATCCGCCGGTTCCCATCGCCGTTCCGCGAGCGCTTCGGAGCAGAAATGCTGTCGGCGTTCCTCGATCAGCGCGACGCGCTCGTTGCCGGGAGCACCACATCATCACTGACGCTCTGGCGTCACACCGTTCGCACCGTGGCCGGGCTCCTTCGCGCGCTCGTCGCCGTGCGCATCGACCAGCGGCGACGGCTCGAGTCGATCGATCCCGACCACCTCGACCACCACGAGCGAGCTCTCATGAGACACCTGGCGTCGGACGCGCGACACGGCCTGCGCGCGCTCCGCAGCAATCCTGCCTTCACGATCGTGTGCATCACCACGCTCGCGTTAGGCATCGGAGCCAACACCGCGGTGTTCAACGTGCTCGATCGCGTGATTCTGGCGCCGCTCCCGTACCACCAGCCGGAACAGCTCGTCCGGCTCTATACCGCGAGCCGCCAAGCCCCGACCGGGCGGAACGTCAGTCGGGGACCCGATCTGGTCGAAGCCCGCGACGGGATCAATGCCTTCTCGTCCGTTGGCATCGTGAACCTGTACCGTGAGACGGGTGTGGATCTCCTGGGCCGGGACGGCGCGCCGCATCGCGTTCGCGTCCTTCCCGTCGGCGCCGACTACTTCAGGACGTTGCGGGCGACGCCGCTCCTCGGCCGGACATTCACACGCGATGAAGAGCGACCCGACGCGCGCGTCGTGATCCTGAGCCACGAGCTCTGGACCGACTTTGTCGGCGGGGACTCGTCGATCGTCGGGCGTGCCATCGACATGAACGGCGAGCGGTACGAGGTGGTGGGCGTCATGCGGCCGACGTTCAGCGACGTCGTCGCGGGCGAGGTGGCGGCGTGGACGCCGCAGGACCTCCAAGCCGGCGGCTCGAACAACGCCTCGGACCACTACCTGAGCGCCGTCGCGCGGCTTCGTCCCGGCGTCTCGATCGCTCGCGCGCAAGCCGAGCTGACGGCCATGTCGGCGCGAATGCGCGAACGATACCCGGATGGTCCTCGTAATGACGAGTACCTTCGCGCAGTCTCCCTGCACGATGATGTTGTCGGCGAGGCTCGTTCTCCGGTCTACGTCCTCATGGGTGCTTCGGGGCTCGTGCTGCTCATCGCCTGCGTCAACGTCGGCAACCTGTTTCTCGCTCGAAGCGTGTCCCAGACTCGCGATATCATCATCCGCACGGCGTTAGGCGCCCGCCGGTCGCGACTGGTTGGCCTGCGACTCACCGAGAGCCTGCTCGTAGCCGCGGCCGGAGGCGTCCTCGGCTCCATCATCGCATATTGGGGCGTTCGGCTCCTGCTCGCCGTCAGCCCCGGCTCGCTCGCGCGCGCCGAGGAGGTCCAGTTCGACTGGCGGCTCCTCGTGTTCGCGTTGGTGGTGACGACCGTGACGGGGCTCGTGTTCGGTGCGGCGCCCGCCATTCGCGCCACGCAAAGCAACCCGAGCGACGCGCTGCGAGAAGGCTCACGAGGCAACACGACCGGGCGTGGCGCCCGCCACGCCCGACGACTCCTCGTGGCGAGTCAGGTGTCGCTCGCGGTCGTGTTGCTCGTCGGGACGGGCATCCTGATCCGATCCTTCGTCGCCCGGCAGCATGTATCGTTAGGCTTCGATCCGGCGAACGTGCTCACGTTCGAGGTCCATACCCCGATTGCGCGGTACGGGACGCCGGAGGCTCGTGTCCGCTTTCACGAGCTGTACCAGCAGCGACTGCGCTCGATTCCCGGAGTGAGGCGGGTTGGCCTCACGTCGTGGCTTCCTACCAATGGGGACTACCATCAGTGGGGCTACGAGTATGTCGACGACGCAGGCGAGAACCGGTCGCTCGGCCCTCAGGTACGCGTCATCGACGGTGACTACTTCGAGTCGCTCGGCATCCCGCTCATTACCGGCCGCCGGTTTGCGCCCACCGATCGGCTCGAGACCACCGACGTCGCCCTGATCAGCCGCTCGCTGGCGAAGCAAGCGTACGGCGATCGCGATCCGATCGGACGGCGGTTCGAGACCGGTGGCCGTGAGTTTCAGGTTGTCGGTGTCGTCGGCGATGTGGCGAACGAGCCTACGGGTGCCATCACCGACATGGTGTACCTGAGTCACGCGCAGTTCGCTGATGATCGCAACTGGGCACTGACGTACGTCGTCAAGACCACGGGCGCGCCCGTGGAGATCGAGAACGCAGCGCGTCGCGAGCTGGCGCAGGTCGACCCTGGACTGGTCGTCTACCGGCCCCGGCCTATGGAGGGGGTACTGGCACGGCACCTCGCCCGCGAGCGCTTCACGCTCGTGCTGATGGCGGTGTTCGCCGCGATCGCGCTGAGCCTTGCCGCTGTGGGGGTCTACGGCGTGCTCTCGTACGCCGTGAGCCAGCGCACGCACGAGATCGGCGTCAGGCTCGCGCTCGGAGCGCTCCCCGCCCAGGTGAGACGGATCATCCTGCGTGAGGGAGTCGCGATCGGGGCGATCGGCACGGCGACAGGCGTGGCAGGCGCGCTCGCGTTGAGTGGTGTGCTGCAAGCGCTGGTGTTCGGCACCAGCACGAGAGACCCGCTCGTGTTCGTCGCCGTGACGCTCGTGCTCGGCGGTGTGGTGTTGGCCGCCAGCTACGTTCCGGCGCGTCGTGCGACGCGAGCGGATCCGCTCGACGCACTCCGGAACGGGAATTCACAGTAAGGTTTGGCACCAGCACCGTTAGGCGGCCCGGGTGTCCGGAGCCCGCTCGAGGCGTTGTACGCGAGCGCCAGCGATCTCGTGCGGGTTCTCCGGATCCGATGCCAGCGCGAGCTCACGCCGGCGAAGCTCCCAGTACAGGATCGGAACAACGATCATGGTGAGCAGCGTCGCAACCACGGCGCCGCTCATGAGTGCAACGGCGAGGCCCTGAAAGATCGGGTCGGTCACCATCACGATCCCTCCGACGACGACGGCCGCGGCGGTGAGCGCGATTGGACGGAACCGCACCGCGCCCGCCTCGAGCACCGCATCTCGCAGCGTGAGGCCGCGCGCCTCCGCGAGCTGGATGAAGTCGACGAGCAGAATCGAATTGCGAACGACGATCCCGGCCAGCGCGATCAAGCCGACCATCGACGGCGCCGTGAAGAACGCGCCGCTCAACGCGTGACCCGGTAGAACACCGATCAGCGTGAGCGGAATCGGCGCCATGATGACGAGCGGCACCTTGAACGACCGGAACCACCCGACCACGAGCACGTAGATCAACACGAGCACGACGGCAAACGCGAGCCCGAGATCACGCATGACCTCGATCGTCAGCTGCCACTCGCCGTCCCACTTGATGGCGGTCTGATCGAGGCGATCCGGCTGCACCGCGTTGTAGCGCGCGATCTTCACGCCGTTCACCCGGCTGCCGTCCAGCTTCCTGTTGATCGCCATCATCGCGTACACCGGTGACTCGATCGCGCCGGCGACATCGGCCGTGACGTAGATCGAGGGACGCAGGTCCTTTCGCACCCGGCTCGACTCACGAGTCGAATCGAGCACGGTGACGAACCGAGCGAGCGGCTGCGGACCGGTCGCCGTCGCGATCGGCAGCGCAAGCAGCGCCTCGATCGACGAGCGACTCTCGACGGGCAGACGCGGCACGATCGCGGTCGCTTCACGCGCCGTCGCCGAGGCCGCGATGCCGCTCGACGCGCCGGAGAGGGCGAGGTACAGCGTCTGCGTGATCTGTTCGACGCTCGCGCCCGCTGCCGCCGCGGTGACACGGTCAACCTGGAACACGCGACGCTGCTGTGGCGCCTCCACCGTCCAGTCCACATCGACGACGCCCGGCGTCGATTCGAACGCCTGCTTCACCTGTATCGCCGCGGCGAGCCGGGTCGAGTCGTCGCCCGCGTACACCTCCGCCACGATGGTCGAAAGCACCGGCGGCCCGGGCGGAATCTCCGCGACCTTGACCGCCGCGCCGTACCGCCTCGCGATGGCCTGGATCCCGGGACGCACCGCGACCGCGATCGAATGGCTCTGCCGCGAGCGCTCGCTCTTGGACACGAGGTTCACCTGCACGTCGCCGACGTTAGGCATCGAGCGCATGAAGTAGTGACGCACGAGCCCGTTGAAGTTGAACGGCGCCGCCGCGCCAGCGTACACCTCCGTGCTCCTCACCTCCGGCAC
>Ga0105242_10003910_pt1 | contig 11583 bp, 16 predicted proteins | sample KBSM24metaG_FD_81521 | JGI IMG/M metagenome (GOLD analysis project Ga0105242, IMG submission 81521) | Miscanthus rhizosphere microbial communities from Kellogg Biological Station, Michigan, USA - KBS M2-4 metaG | ecosystem: Host-associated > Plants > Roots > Rhizosphere > Soil | place...
CCGGCGACGACTATCGCGGCGGTCAAATGTTCGCGAAAGTGGACGGCAAAAAGATGGCCGAAGATTTTGTGGCTTCCGCGCTGTGGCTCAAGTCACGCCCCGATTGCAGTGGCAAGATTGGCGTCACCGGATTCTGCTATGGCGGCAGCACCTCAAACATGTTGGCCGTCCGCCTAGGGGCCGATTTGAGCGCAGCCGCTCCGTTCTACGGCGGTCCGCCCGCCGCGGATGACATCCCCAAAATCAAGGGCGCGATTCTAGTCCATCACGGCGAGCTTGACACGCGTCTGGCCGCGACTTGGCCAGCGTACGACAAGGCCTTGGCCGCAATCAACGTTCCGCATGAAGGCTATATCTACGCAGGCGCCGTTCACGGCTTCAATTGCGACGCCACGCCGGAACGCTACAACAAGGCGGCCGCCGACTTGGCTTGGCAGCGAACCCTCGGGTGGTTCAACAAATACGTGCGCGGCTGATAGTCCGTTTTAGCTAACGGGAGACAGTACTCTTACTTGTTCTTCAGTACGCCGGCATCAGGTCGAATTGCGTCTCCGCTGATATACTCCTGACTTGGTCGGATTCTTTACCCGAACGCTGGTTGGCCGGCTAATTTGCCTGATGGCCGTGCTGGTGGCCGAGGTCGCGGCGCTGTCGCTCCTGGTAGATAACGACACGCTCCCGCGAACCGGTCATTTGCTGCCCTTGCTACGCGATGGGGGAGCCGCCGCCGTTCGGGGAGCGGTCGCCTTCGGCGCGGTGTTCTTAACTTTTGCCTTTCTGAAGTGCCGCACCGCACTGGAGCGGCTGGTACTGCTTCCCATTCAGCCCCGCTGGCTCGCCGCGCATCTTTTGCTGGCTCTCGGATTCCTTTGGGCTTCGGAGCAGCTCTATTCCGGCCGCCTGCCGGATTCCGATCCCGACTTCCTAGTCGCGGCATGGGCTCTGATCGGCCTTGCCGCTGTGTTGATGGCCGCACTAGCATTCATCCCAATGAAGACTTGGCGGCAGATTGTGGACACCACCGGTTCGCTATGGGCGGTCGCGCTCTCCACCGCTTTAGTCGCTTCTTTCCTCACGCGCCCCGCACGTGCTCTCTGGGAACCCGTTACTCGGCTGACGTTTACGATGGTCAAGTTCATGTTGTCCTGGATCATCCCCGAGACGACTACGAACGCGGAAAGAGCCATCATTCATGCTCCCCACTTCTCGGTGATCATTGCACCGGAGTGCTCAGGACTGGAGGGCGCGGCCCTTATCCTGGTCTTCACCATTGCCTGGCTGTGGCTATTCCGGCAAGAGGTCCGCTTCCCCTGGGCGCTGGCACTCCTCCCCGCGGGCGTAGTCGTGCTCTTTATCTTGAACGCTGTTCGATTAACTGCGTTGGTTTTGATTGGCAACGCCGGCGCAAAACAAATCGCTGCCCAAGGATTTCATTCTCAAGCGGGTTGGATATCTTTTAACGCCGTGGCGTTTGGCCTCTGCATCGCGGCTCGGCGCTCCCCCTGGTTTTCCCTTCGAACTAAGTCTCCCGAACCTGTCCGTACGGCCGAAGATGCGACTGGCGCGTTCTTGATACCCTTCCTGGCGATCCTTGGCGTCGGGATGCTGGCGCGCGCGGCGTCCGCGGGATTTGAATCGCTTTATCCCCTGCGGTTGGTGGCCGCCCTTGTAGCGCTATGGATTTTTCGGCGCAGCTATAAGAGTTGCGATTGGCGCTTTAGTTGGACGGCCCCGGTCGCCGGCTTCGCTGTATTCGTTCTGTGGGCCGCACTCGACCGCGTCCTGGGTGCTGCATCCTCCTCCAACGCTATGCCTGCGGCTCTTAATGCCATGAGCGCGCCGGGCCGAATCTTCTGGTTGACCTCGCGGGTATCGGCAGCGTGCATCACGGTGCCGATCGCCGAGGAGCTAGCGTTCCGTGGCTATCTGATGCGCCGTCTTGTCTCCGCCGACTTCGAGCAGGTCGACCCTCGCCGCTACACCTGGCTCGCGCTGGTAGCGTCGTCAGTTATTTTCGGCGCCATGCATGGGAGCAGTTGGCTCGCCGGGACTGCGGCAGGATTGGTTTATGGCGGGCTTTATGCTCGGAGCGGACGCATCGGCGATGCTGTTATAGCGCATGCGACCACCAACATTTTGTTGGCGGTCTGCGTTCTTGGCTTCCACCAGTGGCACTTCTGGTAGGTTGGGCGAGCGTGACTAGCCGTTCCAGTACTCACAAATCGCAAACTATCGCTTGTAGCAAATGCTTATATGTAGTACAACTACTGCAAGTGTTTAAGGAAAACTCTCGGAGGAGACAACCCGTGTTAAGACTTCTTGGTTTGACCCTGTTGCTGTCAGCTGTCGCCGGTTCGGCTTTTGCCGGCACTGTCTCGGCGCCGGAAATTGATGGTGCTTCGGCAGCATCGGCGATCGTCCTGCTTTCGGGCGGTCTGCTGGTTCTGCGCGCGCGCCGCAAGAAATAAGTCAGGCGGCATCGCCTAGGCTAAGACTTCAGTCGGAGGAGAAATAATGTCGAAGATTATCGGTTTGAGCCTGCTGCTGATGGGGGCTGCAAGTTCCGCGTTCGCCCTTGATGTCGTCGCGCCGGAAATCGACGGTGCATCGGCGGTTTCCGCGGTTGTCCTGCTATCGGGCGGCTTGTTGATTTTGCGGGCCCGGCGCAAGAAATAAGAACAGCTGGTAGCATAGGTGCTACGGCGTTTATCGCAGGAGAGACTCATGTCTAAATTTATCGGTTTCAGTTTGTTACTGGTTGGCGCATCAAGTTTTGCATTCGCTGGCGGCGTTATCGCCCCGGAGATCGATGGCGCGTCAGCGGTTTCGGCGGTGGCCCTCCTTTCGGGCGGATTGCTGGTTCTACGCGCCCGCCGCAAAAAATAATAGCAGCCGGCCGTATAGATGCTGCGACGTTCGTCGGAGGAGAAAATTATGTCGAAGATTATTGGCTTCAGTTTGTTGTTGGTGGGTGCGTCGAGCTTTGCACTCGCCGGCGTCAGCATCGCCCCGGAAATCGACGGTGCCTCAGCGGCATCCGCGATCGTTTTGCTTTCTGGTGGCTTGCTGGTCCTGAGAGCACGCCGCTCAAAGTGAAGCAGGAGAAAATCGTGAGCAAATTTTTTGGTCTGACTCTGTTGCTGGTGGGCGCTGCCAGTTTTGCATTCGCAGGGAGTGTCGCCGCGCCGGAGATCGACGGAACCACCGCGGCATCCGCAATCGTCCTGCTTTCCGGCGGATTGCTGGTTTTGCGGTCCCGCCGCAGGAAGTAACAGTTTTCTACTGCTGTTCCGGCGCCTTAAACGGCGTAGCCAACATGAACGCTAAGCGAAGGCTGCCTGCGTTCTTGGCCCCCTTTAGCCCGGTTGGGAACTCCTCATTTCCGGTCGCCGTCGACGCCGAGTACGTTCCGAACAATCGATCCCACCAAGGAAACGTCTCTCCTAAGTTACGCCGCTGGTCAGCCTCTTCCATCGAGTGATGAATACGGTGCAAATCCGGCGTCACCAGCCATGGCCGTAGCGCGCGCTCCAGCGTCGGCGGCAGCGACGCATTCGCGTGCTGGAAGAAACTTTGCGCGCACGCCATTAACTCCGCCGCTAGCACAGCCGCCGGCGGAAGGCGCAGTGCCAGGATCACCAGCAGCGCGGCGCCCTGCGTCAGGAGGGTTTCAAATGGATGCGCGCGAAGGCCAGTCGAGACCTCGAAGTCCGGATCGGAATGATGCACCTGATGCACGCGCCACAGCCAGCCGGTTGCATGCTGCAGCCGGTGGGTCGCGTACTTGACTAGGTCTAACACGAGAACGGCAAGCACGAAAGCTGCGAACGGAGGCACATGCTCCAGCCATCTCAAGCCGTACCGGCTATGCTGTACCGCCAGCGCTGCTAACACGGGAGTGCTGCGCAATAGCAACATCGAAAGTAGCGAAGCGACCACCAGAAGCAGTCCATGGTTTCGCCAGCGCCGCCCCGCAGGAACCAGGAGCGCCCCTTTGGGCCGAACCGATTCCCACACCGACACCGCCAGAAACGCGACCGTGAACGTGGTCCAGTAGGCGTAGCTTTCGGCCTGTCCCCAGTTCGCAATCATGGCATACCTTTTTCAAGGTTGTGGCACCGGGTAGTGCATGTCAAGAGGTACTTCCGTACCCAGCCGTCCACACCGCCTGCGCAAGTTTCGATAAAATGAGTTTGCTTAAGAAGGAGCCTATGCCCAAGAAAATCGATCCTCTCAATAAGAAAGCCTATAGCGCGGTGAGCGCCATGCTCACGGTGAGCGATATCAAGGCCGCCGTCAATTTCTATCAGAAGGCGCTCGGTTTCGAAAAGCGCGGAATCATGACTGGACCCGGCGGCGTTCCGATTCACGCCGAACTGACCCTGCGCGGCACCACGCTGATGCTGAATCCTGAGATGCCGCAGATGGGCTCCCGTTCCGCCAAGTCCATTGGAGCCACTCCCGTGACCATGTATCTCTTGAGCGAGAACGTGGACAAGACGATTGCCAAAGCGGTGAAACTCGGAGCCACGCAGAATGGTCCGGTGATGGACATGTTTTGGGGTGACCGTTGCGGGAACATCGTTGACCCGGAGGGCAATACGTGGATGATCGCCACTCATATGGCCGAGCCCACGCCTCAGGAAATGAAGAAGAGGATGATGGAGCAGGCGCGCGCTCATTCAGCCTCCGCGGGCGGCGCGTCTTAACTGGATCACACTTCAGAAACTGAACCGGTAGCTGTATTTAATCAGCAGAGCTCGGCCGAGTGTGGTGCGGTCGATATCATGCGGGTCCGTGTAGTCAACCGTGATCGCGTTCGTGTTGTAGACCACATACAAACCGTTGCTCGAAGTCGAGAGCAGCGCGAAGCGTACGTTTGTAGCCACCTGGTGAGTAGTGCTGTTGTATTGGATAAAGGTCTGCAGATAGCTCTTCGGAGTGAAGCTCCAATTGAAGCGGAATCCCACCAGGTCGGTGGTGAAGTTGCCCACCGGCAGATCTATAATGTTGTGCGCGTAGGTGCCCGACCACAAGAGCTTTTCGCCCTTGCGCACGCTGCCGGCTAGACTCACCGCGCGCTGAGTACCGTTGTAGAAATTGCCAAGGATCAATTGCGCCGAGCCGAAAAACTGCGAGCTTTGATTGCTGGTATAGAGCGGCGAGATCTGATTGTACGCATACCGGCCCGGTAGAATCCGAATGCCTGGAAAGACCTGAAACGGCCTGTCGAGCCGCTCAAAGTAATGATTGAATGGTAGGGACAGCACCGCGCCGCTCTGCCAATTCATCGAGTAATCGTAGTGATCGAACTCCGATTCCAGATCGTTGCTGCCGAGCGTGTACCAGCGATTCAATTGAAAATGGGGATAGATGCTACGAATCCGGGAATTGCGCGGATAGAGGATCCGGCGGTAGGCGACTGTGGGATGCCGGTAATTGGCGCGCTGCAGATACCCGACCTCGGGATTGAAGTTCCTGCCTGTTTCCTTGTAGGTCAAAATGATCTGGTGGTGACTGTCGTCATATTTCGCCGATGACGCGAGCGCGTAATTGGAGCCACTCAAGCCGGGAGAATCGGTAGCGGCGACAAAGTTCTGCCAATTGAAGTAGCGACCCAAGCCGATCGCTGCGTCGGCCCCATAGGTGCGATTGAACGCGCGCGTCCCCGTTCCGGAAGTCAGGGACTGCCGGTCTACGGCAATCACACCGACACTTGATCGGTTGGGCAACTGCCGCTTCACGCGAGCCACGCTGAAATTGTTAGACGGTGCGAGCCCGCCTACTTCCCGCGTCTTGATATTCAGAAACCCAAGCTCGTAGCGGCCCACCGTTCCGCTGACGCGCACGCCGGCGTCGATGGGAATCTGAGCGCCGGAAGGATCGATACCGATGCGGCGCGAGAAAAAGATTTCCGTCTCTTGCGGCGTGCCAAAGTCGAATATGCCTGAATTCTCCAGAAAGAAGGGCCGCTTCTCGGGGAAAAACAAATTGAAGCGCGTCAGATTGATTTGTTGCTCGTCGACCTCCACCTGAGCGAAGTCTGTGTTGAAGGTGGCGTCCAGAGTCAAAGATCCTGTCAGATTGTATTTAAGGTCTGCGCCCACCTGCTTATCGAATTTCGTGGCATCGCCGGGGCGCGTATAGTCCGAGTCGAAACCGCCCAAAACGTAAGGCAAAATCTCAAGATTGCGGTGCAGTGCCAGTTCAAGTCCTTCCAACTCCCCTTCAGCGTCGAGCTGAGTAATTTCAAATGCCCGCGTAAGGGGAGACCAGAAAGACTGCTCATTCCGCCGACGGAAATTGCGCAGAATCTGCAAACCCCAGGTGCGATCCTTGCCCGGCTGATAGCGCAGGGTTTCGAATGGGATCACCATTTCCGCTTCCCAGCCGCGCGCTGAAATTTGCGCTTTGACGTCCCACACTGCATCCCAGTTCAGGTTGAGAGCGGCCGCGCCGGCGGTCTGTGCGCCGGTCTGCGTAGCACCCGGAGGCCTCCCTGCACCGGTATCGCCTTGACCGCCCTTCGAGACCTGCGCATCATACGCGCTGCCCGTTGGACTGGTGCCGAAAATAAAAGCGTTGTGCTTATCGTGAAACGTGTCCAACAGAACCTGAATGGAATCGGTATCAGTCAGGCTCCCATCGCGTCGGTTCTGATTGACCACGATGTCCGTAGGACTGGAATCAAAACAGATGATGCCGATGTAGAGATATTTGTTGTCATAGCCGAAGCGAACCTCGGTCCTTTCGGTGGCCAACACCCCTTCGTCCGGTTGTTGCTGAACTAGATTCGTGGCGGGCTCTATCGCCTCCCAAACCGCCTCATTAACCAAGCCATCGAGCACGGGCGCTGCGCTTACGCGGCTGGCACGGATTTTGGGATGGTTCTTCGGCTGGTCCTGTGCTGCGGCGATCAAAGCGCCATACAGGAAGCAGTTGAGAATAGACAATGCACTTCGCAAGCGGCAATACAAGAGTGGACACCTCGCCTTTAGACACAAACTCTAATTGTAGGGGATGTTTGCGGAATCACTCCCCGTCACTTGCGTTCGGGAACGATCCAAAGAAAGAGTCGGTGGCTACCGAAATAGTAGTCGTCGTTAGGGTCGTCCTCGACCACGATTTCGCGAACCGGCTTCCATTCGCCAATCTCGAATGTGTTCGAGACGATGCGCGTTCCCGGCTTTAAAGCTTCCAATTGCGGCAGCAGGCGCTTGTTAATGGCCGGCAATAGGAACAGCGTAACGACCGTGGCCTCGCGGAAGTTGGCCTGGAATAGATCCTGCTCCCGAAATTCGACCAGCTTTTCTACCCCCGCTTGTCGCGCGTTCCTCTTCGCTTCACGAACCAGCACGGGATCGATATCGATTCCCACGCCACGCGCCCCGTAACGCTTCGCCGCCGCAATTACGATCCGGCCGTCTCCGCAGCCCAGATCGTAAACGATATCTGACCGCTTCACGTCCGCCAGCTCGAGCATGGCTTTCACGGCGGTTTCGGTCGTTGGGATATAGGGGACGTCAGGCGTGCGGGAGCGGACAACCTTCTGGGCAAGTACCAGCGACGCGAACAGCAACGTTACAACAAAACCAAACGAGATTCTCCTGACGATAACCATGGGCGCTTAAGCGATGATAGCTGAAGAAGAAATGGCCGCATCCGCTTCTCGCAGAATTTCTCTCGTCCAACGAACGTCCTAGTACTTTCTCCGCGTTTAGGCTATGGCGTCCGGCTTGTCCACACCGCATGCTATTAGCAGGCTGCACGCCACTTCAACGTTAGTCGCGACGCTGAAAGAGGAAAAATGATCCAAAGCGCCATCAGCATTCCCGCACTGGAAGTTCTTAAGGACCAAGGTTTCGAAATAGGCGAATCTGCGATTCAGGATGGGCAAGAACGAATCCGAATTCGCTCTCATGAGGATTCTGCACTAGTCGAAATAGGCCTCGAGTTGTGGGATCTCGCCGCCGGACGACTGACTCTCGCGGATCTTTCCCGGCGGCACTAAGATCGTCATTTTCCCCACGCGCTCACTTCCTACCGGTCGTGGCCTTTACCATGACCCTTCCCATGGTCCCCCTCACCGTGCTTCCCACGATCGTCCCGCTTGCGTGATTTCGCCTCGAAATCCCCAGCGACTACCACGTAGTTGCCCTTGTGCAGCCGTTCGGTACGCACGACTTCCGGAGCTACGTGGTGATACTCCGACAAAAAATGAACGTTGACTGCGTCGATCACCTCTGCATCGCGCGGCGGGTGTTTCTTCCAGTACCCATACGCGTTCCCATAAGGAGGACCGTCTTGGAAATAATAAATATCAGGTCCGAAGTGAAAATGCAGTGCGATATCCGCCCAACTTACGCCGCGCTGTCGCAAATCCACAACTACTGCAGGGCTCACTCGCGCCCGTTGCGCGACGTAAAATGCGACCGGAACCTCATCCGGCGGAAGCGCGCGAACGCGGACCACTTCCACCTCGCGCTCGGGGACTTGGTAGTAGTTGCCGATGGCGAAGTAAAAGCTCCTGAGGCCATCACCTGAGAAGGCTGCTGAGGCTTGTACCTGAGCCGCTAGCGAAAGCGTTGAAAAGCCGAGGGTGATGAGGATGAGACGGATCATCGTTTGGGTCATGCGCCTGTTGAATGCAAGCCCGGGGCCAATTGAGTGAGGCGGACGTGATCGCCCGCCTCGGAATAGCCTTGTTTACGGCTGGACTGCGGGAAGTGTTGCCGAACCCGAAGTATTAAGACACGTCGGATGCCCAAAGCCTCCTGCACTGATGCCAGTGCCGCCGTTGGCATTGGGGGCTATGTCGAAAACAATATTATCCGGACGCGCAGGATCTCCGGAAACCCCATTGATGCCGCTCAGGTGATCCATTCCCAGCAGGTTCCGAACCCGCCATCCAATATTGTGGTCAGCGCAGGAAGTATCCCCGCTAACACCTACCGCGCCGATAATTTTCTGGCCTGCTGCATAGAGAGCGAGACCGCCACCGAAAACGTTCACTCCGCCGGGTTTCGTGCCGACCAACGGGTCATTGCCGGTGCCGTAGTGAGTCGAGGGCCCCTTGTAGGCGACATTTGGATCTACCGGATTACTGAACTGCAGCCCGAACAGGCTTCCGCCTGGCTGAACCGCAGAGTATAAATTAGCCGTAGATAAAGCTAACCCGGCCGGCTTACCTGAACCATTACTATTCGACGAGCTGTCCAGACTAAAAGCGTTCGCAGTGTTAGCTTTCTGAGCGGATATCACCCGGCTGCCGGGCCATTGCGCTCCGCGACTCGTTCCGGAAAACGCCACCGCACATACGACTCCATCGCGGTCTACAATGGTTCCCCACATTTGCAAATTTAGGCCACTCGTTTCGGCGGAAACCGCTTGCGCGAGTGCGTTCTTAAGATCCGTGTAACTAGGCAGCCCGGCACAACTGTTGTTACCCTTCGAATCAGAATCGCTGTCAGCAAACGCTACGCTCATTGCCCCTATCAACAATAAGCCTAGCGTCGCAGATCTATAGGTACGTGACTTTTCCATCGTGTTCTCTCCTGTTGTGTGTGTCCGCCCTGCGGGCGACGGAATGTAGATAGGATAGCGAACAGATCGTTTCAACAAGAAATAAAATCACGTTCCGGTTCGTAAACGAGCGGCTTAAGCAAGCATATGTCTCTGGAACCTTTTGGTCGATCTTTCGTATGACCTTTTCAATAAGTGGCGAGCCCTTACGGCTCGTCAATCGCAAGACGCTTTGCACTCGCAAAACATACTATCCTGGTTTTCTATTGGAGGGTCGTGATGTCGCGTGCAGTCCGGACGATGGTTGCTCTTGGAATCGGCGTGGTTGTGATCGCGATGCTGGGACCCGTAGCTAAGGCTCAACCACCGCGGTACCCCAAGCCAACGGAACTTCCCAATCCATATCGCCTCGCAGCGGATTGGCCCACCATGCCCAAGAGCATGAACGGAGGCCACTGGGGCGAAGTCATCCGCGTGCATGTCCACGGCGACGGCAACATCTGGGTCTTTCATCGCTGCTTCAACACTGTGCCCCCCGGCCACGCGACCTGCATCGGACGCGGCGCGGCCAATCCCCCGATTTTAGAATTCGATCCATCCGGCAAGCTACTGAAGAGCTTTGGCGCCGGACTATTCGCCTATCCTCACGCCTTCACCGTCGATGAGCAGGGAAACATATGGACTAGCGACGTCAACGACGAAGCGACAGTGCTCGGCATGTCGGCCAAGAACGCGGACGGCGTCGTGATGGGCCAGGAAGTGCTCAAGTTGAGTCCCACCGGCAAAGTTCTAATGATGCTCGGCAAAGAGGGCGTCTCCGGCAATGGGCCGGATACTTTCGATCGGCCGACCGGCGTTGCAATCGCGCCGAATGGCGACATCTTTGTGACCGATGGCCATGCGCCTAACCGGCACAACTCCGGCCGCGTCGTGAAATATTCCAAGGACGGTAAATTTATCAAGACCTGGGGTCACTTGGGCCCGGCGCCCGGCGATTTCGACGAGCCTCACGACATCTTCATTGGTGGCTCGCAGGGCCGCGTGTATGTCGCCGATCGCAAGAACAATCGCATCCAAGTTTTCGATCAGGATAGCAAGTTCATCGCTGCGTGGAAACAATTCGGTCAACCGAGCTCGGTGTTTGTTGGCAAAGACGACATCATCTACGTGGGCGCTTCCTTTGCCGATCCTGCCGCCAAGAAAGGCCAGTTGCGCGGCATCGTGGTCGGCAACGCCAAGGACGGCTCTCTCAAGGCCTTCATCCCGGATCCCGCCGACCCCGACAAGCTGGATGTCGGAACAACCGCGTCGGGTATCGCCGCGGATGACGCGGGCTCCATCTACGCTGCGGATGTGGCTGCACATAATCTTAGGAAATACGTCAAGGTCAAGTGAGGTGCGCGAATGACATCTGACAGCAACCCAAACAATTCATCGCGGCGGTGTTTTGTGGGAACGGTTGCAGGGCTCAGTGGATTGGCACTAGCGCGTGCAGCCGTCGTACAAACCGATTTCTCTAAGCTTCCTCCCTACGGCAACAGTACGCTCCCCGCCGGAATCCGATCACGGCAAATAGCCAACGTGAACGGCATGACTGTCCACATTTTGGAAGCAGGCTACGAAACGCCCGGCAGGCCCGCAGTCCTGCTGCTGCACGGCTTCCCGGAGCTTGCTTATAGCTGGCGCAAAGTGATGCCGTCGCTCGCAGCCGCAGGCTATCACGTCATCGCGCCGGATCAGCGCGGCTACGGCCGTACGCTTGGCTGGGATGATTCTTACGATGCCGATCCCGACCCGTTTCGCATTCTCAACATGACGCGCGACGCCATCGGCCTGGTCTACGCGCTAGGCCACCGCTCGGTAGCAATGGTAGTCGGACACGATGCCGGGGCGCCGGTCGCATCCTGGTCCGCCCTCATCAGACCCGACATTTTTCGCTCCGTCACCATCATGAGTTCGCCATTCGAGGGCGCGCCTTCATTGCCATTTGACACGGCGAACGGAGCGCCGATACCGCGTCCGCCAGCCACCGACGATGAACTTGATCGCGAGCTAGCGAAG
>Ga0105242_10003911_pt1 | contig 11581 bp, 8 predicted proteins | sample KBSM24metaG_FD_81521 | JGI IMG/M metagenome (GOLD analysis project Ga0105242, IMG submission 81521) | Miscanthus rhizosphere microbial communities from Kellogg Biological Station, Michigan, USA - KBS M2-4 metaG | ecosystem: Host-associated > Plants > Roots > Rhizosphere > Soil | place: Michigan...
CGAGACCCGCTGGCAGGGGTGGTATTTGGGTGCCGGCCATCTGGTATTCACGTCGCGACCAGTGGTGGAATCAAATTGCGCTACTGCGAGTTTCACTAATCAGACCACGGTGGCCGGAGGGGAAGGCTGCGGTCCGAAGGAGCAGACGTGAAGGCACCACGAATAATTGACTTGACTTTTGTTGCCATTTCAGGAGGAGCTTTTTTCGTACTGGCCCTGGAACTTCCGGCCGGCGCACAGGCCGCGCCATCCGGTATCGGTCGGCGCAGGACACCGTCAACGAGCTGGAGCACAACGGCTTCAAGGTAGTGCTGAACAAGATGGGCGCAGCCCCACTCGATCACTGCACGGTCGACTCGGTTCGTCCAGGTGAGACGGTCAGCCGTCTTGTCCAGAACGGCAACCAGCTGGTGAACCAAACCGTCTATCAAACCGTGTATTTGACGGCCAAGTGCTGACGGTCTAGGCGGCTGCCTTCCTCTCGGGTTTCGAGGAGCCAGTGTCGTGTGACGCCGCGGTCGAGTCTGTCTTAACCGCGGATGTCTGTGTGGTCGTAGACGGCTCGTCAGACGACGAGGACGGCGATTCCTTCGGCTTCTTCTTGGAGTTGAAGTCGATCAGCCCGCGCACCTTTGGCCGGTCCGACTTCTTCGTGTCCGACTTCTTCGTGTCCCACTTCTTCGTGTCCGGTTTGACGGGCTTGGTAGCGGCGGGCATCGTATCCTTCTGAGCCGACTCATCTTTCGCTTCGTCATCGTTGCCAGAGACCGCCTGAGGCTCCGAATCATTCTGGGCTGCAAGCGGTTCAGCCGTCGTCGATTCCGACATAGCCGACACGGGAGCCGGCGGGTCAGGCAGTGCGGGGCCACCGACGCCGTAGGGTCCCGACGGTGTGGTGCCCAGGCGCCTGCCGAGGCCGAGTTCTTCCATCGCGTCGTCGATGCCGACGGGAATCGACTTGATCAGATTCTTCGTGACCGTGATCGGGTTGACGTGCGGCAGCAGCGATGCGTGCACCGGCACGCCCGGTCCGAGGTCGCGCCGGTACGCGGTCTCGATCAACACGCGGAGGGGCTCGTCCAACGCCGACAGAACGAAATGCGGAACACCGATGCTCTCGAGCGGTAGCAGGATCGGGACGATGTCGTCGTCGATGATGTAGTAGTCGGTGTCACCCGCAGAGCCCTGGTAGATCAGGTTCGCATCCGCCGTTGGGCTTTCGCTGTGCAGGTACAGATACCCGGCGAGAGCGTTGAGCAACGCAAGGGGATTGAGCACCCAGACGGGATGGTCGGAGATACCGTCGTAGAGGAAGGTGATGTCCTTGGTCGGCGCGACGTAGCTGCCGTCCGGATTCTGCGGGCCGTCGGTCGGGGTAGCGCCGTCGAAGGTGATCCCCAGGAATGGGATCTTGCGGATGAACTTGTAGCGCTCCAGAATCCCGCCGTTGGGCTTATTGGGATTGGCCAACAGCCCGAAGCCGGCGATTGGTGTGGCCTCCGGATCTGCCGGGTCGTAGTCCTCGATGAACTTGCGCTTGGCGATCGTCGCTATGCGCCCGCTCTGCGAGTAGCCGAAAATGATCACCCGGTCGTCGGCGTTCGGCGTGTTTGCGTCGACAGCGTCCTGCAGGTCCACCACGCCCTCGGCGACCGAGTCGTCGAACGTCAGCGTTCCGAACACCGGGAAGAATTGCTCCGGGGTGTGCACAGCCAGCGGCGGGGGGTCGTAGGGCAGGTCTGCGAACGGGTTGATGTAGCGCTGGCTCACATCGGCGACGTAGGCGGCATTCGGATCGGGATTCCAGGTGCCGCCCATGATCAACGCCGTCGTCGCCTGCAGCTGGATCGCGGTCGTCATCGTCCAGGAAATCCCGAGGATGACGGCGCCGATGAAGGCCAGGAAACCTACCGACAGCGAACGAATGATCTTGCGCATGATCGAGACCTCTCCATCACGGACTCAGAAAGAAGCGCACGCCACGGGCGCCCAACGCCAGCGAGAGTCGGCTTGCCCACCCCACAGCAGCACCACAGGTGGATTTTGCACCCGCGTCAGCGGAGCGACGCCAAGTTCGCCCCGCCAGCCAGTCGATAGTTGACTCGTCAAGTATCTTTGCTTGCAAGATCAATACAATTCCGCGTGACAAACCGCGGTCACCAGCGCTGACGGGCCTTGCTCGGGGGCGATACCGATCCTTTGCGGGTTCAATAACTCGTTGCGTTCGCGGAGCGTCGCCTGCCGCAGCCCTCGGCAACCCGCGGGGCTGCAGGCCACGCCGGTCAGAGGGAGACAGCCGTCGCGAACCACCACCCTGCGTAGCGATTTCACATGCGGCCGATGTTTGCCGACCGTAGGCTACGCCGGAGATTTCCAATCGACAGGAGACCTAATGACACGCTCACTTCGGGCCAGCGTTGTCGCCGTTGCGGCGATCGCCGTCGGTATCGCCCTATCCGGCTGCGGATCGGACACCAAGACCGAGCCGACCCCCTCGAAGCAGACGTCCACCGAATCGTCGGCCACCGCCAGCAAAGCTGCACCGACGACGTCGGCACAGGCCGCGGGTCAGAACAAGACGATCGTCGACTACATCAAGGAGAACAGCATCACCGAGGCCCCCGTGCACCGGGGCGTTCCCGGGTCGCCGACGATCAACCTGCCGTTCCCGCCCGGGTGGGAGGACGCCGGAAATCGCACGCCGCAGTGGGCCTACCTCGCGATGCTGTCGAGTGATCCGGCGGTGGCGCAGGATCCGCCGACGATCATCGCGCTGGTGTCGAAGCTGACGGGCAACGTCGACCCGGCCAAGATCCTGGAACTCGCCCCGGGCGAGATCAAGAACCTGCCCGGCTACGAGGGCGCAACCGACGGCAGCCCGAGCACGTTGGGTGGGTTCGACGCGACCCAGATCGGCGGCACCTACACCAAGGACGGCGTCAAGCGCGCCATCGCCCAGAAGACAGTGGTGATCCCGGGCCAGGACGGGCTGTATGTGCTGCAACTCAACGCCGATGGCACCGAGGACCAGACGGGCTCGTTGATGGACGCGACGAACGTCATCAACGAGCAGACCACAATCACGCCGTGACGCGTCAGGCGCGCGAGATCGCCGAGGCCTCGGCGATCTGCCCGGGGGCGGGACGCACCCCGGTGTAGCGCTCGAATTGTTCGGCGGCCTGCAGTGCGATCACCTCCGCGCCGGTGATCACCTTGACGCCGGCCGCGCGCGCAGCCTTGATCAGCGGGGTCACCGACGGCAGCGCCACCACGTCGAAAACGACGTGCGCCTTGGCGATTGTCTCCGCGTCGAATGCCACTTCGCGTTCTTCCGGCCCGCCTGCCATCCCGATCGGCGTGACGTTCACGATGATCGGCGCCGTGCGGTCTGCGATGTCGGGCGCGTACTCGTAGCCGAGCCGGTCGGCCAGTGCGGGCCCCGCCTCAGGATTGCGCGCGACGACGATGCCCGAGCGAAAACCGCTGTTGCGGAACGCCGAACCGACCGCGCTGGCCATGCCACCGCTGCCGCGGATCAGCACCGCGTCGTCCGTATCCAGGTCGTGCTCGTCGATAAGCCGTTGTACCGCGATGTAATCGGTGTTCGATGCGGTCAGGTGCCCGTCGTCGTTCACGATCGTATTGACGGAGTGGATCGCCCGTGCCGACGGCTCGACCGTGTCGACGAGCGGGATGACGGCTTCTTTGAACGGCATTGACACCGAACACCCGCGAATGCCCAGCGCCCGCACGCCGCCGACAGCGGCGACGATGTCGGTGGTGGTGAATGCCTTGTAGATGAAGTCAAGGCCGAGTTGGTCGTAGAGGTAGTTGTGGAACCTGGTCCCGATGTTGCTGGGCCGGCCCGCCAGCGAGATGCACAGGCGGGTGTCTTTCGAAAGCGGCGGGCGCATCAGCCGACGACCCTGACGACCCGGGCGGTCACATCGCGAATCTGTTTGGTCAGGTCCGGCGAGAAGGGCGGGTCGGGCGGCCTGGGAACGTCGATGACGGTGGTGACGACGCCTAGATCGTCACGGTGCCACTCCGCATGGAAGTGATCGAGGATTGCGCGCATGGAGTAATTGTCGCTCAGCACTCGGGCGGTAAAGCGTTGGACGTCATGGTAGTCCGCCGCCACAGCGAGTGCGCCCATGAGAAATGTGCCGATGCCTCTCCCCTGGTATGCGTCGCCCACGATGAACGCCACTTCGGCGACCGCAGGGTCGATCCCGTCACGCACGAAGCGCGCGTCTGCCACGACGGGTCCGTCGAAACCGTCCGTCATCACCCAGACGAAGTGGTGAACGTAGTCGACCTCGAACAAATACCGCAACAACGATGCGGTCGGGTTGTGTGGGGTTTGGAAGCGGCGGTACAACGTCTCACTGGAGAACTCGACGGGGCCGTTCGTGGTGCGCTTGTTGTCACCGGGCAGCACCGGCCGCAGGTGCAGTTGGGTACCGTCGCGCATCCGCACCGGGATCGGTGTGATGAACGCGGCGAGGCGCTGCCGCCCCAGTCGCAGGAGTTTGTCGAGCATGCCCGGCAGCTCGAGCATCGTGGCGAACGCATCTCGCCCACCGACCCAGCCCGTCAGCGCTTCCTTCGCGATCACCGTCGCGGTCCGCGGCCCGTTCCGGAGCAGGGCGATCTCGCCCGCGATCAGCCCGGGCTTCAACTCTGCGACGGTGTCGTGGCCGTCGATGCCGGTGTGCGTCACCTCGGCGCGTCCATAGCCGATGATCAAGAAGGAAACCGCCAGCTCGCCCTGCTGCATGAGCACCTGGCCGGCCGCCGCCGTCAGCGGGCGCAGTTGTGCGGCCAGCGGCACGAGGGCCTCGGTGGGGCAACCGGCAAAGATTTCCAACGCGGCGAGGTCGTCGGCGCGGACATCAGTCAGGCCGGACACGTCACGAGGCTACGATGTCTCTGTCGCAACCGGCAAGGAGCCCCGAACCGGCATCCCGAGGTACAACTTGGCCCATTAGCGGGCAGAGCGCGACGTGTTTGCTTAAGCTGCTGACTAATTATCTCTGCGGTCATTTAAGAGAGGGCTGGTCGGGCAGGCCGGCGCCCACCGCCGAACAGGAAGGTGACGCACCCGCGATGGAGGCTTCCATTCCCGCCCTGCTGCGTGAGCGTGCGAGTCTGCAGCCCAATGACACTGCATTCACGTTCTTCGACTACGAGCGGGACCCGGCTGGCTTTGCCGAGAGTTTGACGTGGTCGCAGCTGTACCGGCGTTCGCTGAACGTTGCCCACGAGCTCAGCCTTCACGGATCGCCCGAGGACCGGGCAGTCATCCTGGCGCCGCAGGGGCTTGATTACATCGCTGCGTTTCTTGGGGCGCTACAGGCCGGTTTCTACGCGGTCCCGCTCCCGGTGCCGCAGCCCGGCGCCCACGATGATCGGGTCAGTTCGGTTCTGGAGGACACATCGCCGTCGGTCATCCTGACGACGTCCGGGGACGTTGCCAACGTCATCGAGTACGCGCAACCGCAGAATGGCGGGCCCGCACCGGCGATCGTCCAGGTCGATTTGCTCGACCTCGATGCTCCGCGCCGGGCGCGCGGTCGGAGCCGGTGGCCGAGTATCGCCTATCTGCAGTACACATCGGGATCCACCAGGGCGCCCGCGGGGGTCGTGATCACGCACCGAAACCTGGTGGCCAACTTCGAACAGATCATGTCCGACTTCTACGACAGCGTGGTGCCGCCGGACGCCACGATCGTGTCGTGGCTGCCCTTCTACCACGACATGGGACTGGTCCTCGGAGTTTGCGCACCGATCCTTGCGGGGATCGAGACGGTGCTCACCAGCCCGATGGCCTTCCTGCAGAAGCCCGCCCGGTGGTTGCAGTTGATAGCAAGCAAACCTCACGTCGTGTCGGCCGCGCCGAACTTCGCCTTCGAACTGGCGGTGAAGCGAATAACCGATGAGGATATGGCCGGGCTCGATCTCGGCAGCGCGGTGCATGTCCTCAGCGGCAGCGAACGCGTACACGCCGCCACGTTGAAGCGCTTCACAGATCGGTTCGCCCGCTTCAACTTCCGCGACATAGCCCTGCGGCCCTCGTACGGACTTGCAGAAGCGACGGTGTACGCCGCATCGCGCAAACCCGGCGATCCACCAGTATTCGCTCACTTCGATCCAGAGAAGCTGTCCGCCGGTCACGCGAAGCGATGCGAAAGCGGCGACGGCACGCCGCTGATCAGCTACGGCGTGCCGCGGTCACCGGTCCTGCGCATTGTCGATCCGGAGACCGACACCGAGTGTCCGGCCGGAACGACCGGTGAGATCTGGGTGCACGGTGACAATGTCGCGCAAGGTTATTGGGGGAAACCGGCGGAAAGCGAGCGCACGTTCCACGGCCGGTTGGTCGCGCCTTCCGAGGGCACACCCGAAGGCCCGTGGCTGAGAACCGGAGACCTCGGTTTCGTATCCGAGGGTGAACTGTTCATCATGGGCCGCATCAAGGATCTGTTGATCGTGTACGGCCGCAACCACTCTCCCGACGACATCGAGGCGACCATCCAGGAGATCACCGGAGGCCGTTGCGCGGCAATCGCGGTGCCGGACAAGCAAACCGAAAAGCTGGTTGCCATCGTCGAACTCAAGAAGCGGGGCGACTCCCCTGAGGAGGTGCTCAACAAGCTCCGCAGCGTCAAGGGCGAAGTCACCTCGGCGATCTCGAAGTCGCACGGTCTGCGGGTGGCCGATCTCGTCGCTGTGTCACCGGGCTCGATCCCGATCACCACGAGCGGCAAAGTCAGGCGCGCGGCCTGCGTCGAGCAGTACCGTCGCAATGAGTTCAGCCGCTTGGACGCCTAAGCCCGCGCTGCGTTGTGTAGCGTGCCGATGCGCTTGCCGTCGGCGACGGCTACATACACGGATTTCGTTGCTGCGACATAGCGATCGACGGATTCCCTGGCGACCGGGTTGTTCGGGAACAGCACGGTGATTGTGGTCTCGTGCACGAGCCGGTTCACCCACACTGACACTTGGTGCGACACCCTGCCTTCATGGTGGATGCGGAAATCCAGTGGAGAGTTGGCTACGGTGGACAGCGGGGCGATGCTTGCGTCCAGGTAGGACATTACGAGATTCCCCGGTTGCGGCCTCCCAAGCCCCAGTTCCGGCGGGGCCAACTCCACCACGCGGTCGTAAGGCACGCGCGCCAGCTGGATGCGGGAGTCGAAGCTTGTCTGCGCTGCGTGGGCGGCATCACTGAAAGACGTTGCGGCGGTGTGGATCGTGACCGGAAGCAGTCCGGTGAACCATCCCGTCGTGGTGAGTTCGGCAGGCGTGCTGCGGGTGTCGATCGGCGTGATCCCGTAGAAGGTTTCTGCACCGGTCAATTCGTGTTCCGCGATGGCGGCGCAGGCGAACACGCCTCCGCTGAACCGAGCCCCGACGTCCATCAGGGCGGATTCGAATCGCTTCGTCTGTTCGCCGTCGAGCAGCGTTACGGTGATCAGCTCGCCGTCCGTCGGGATTGACAAGTCGCCCAGCGGCAGTGGAAAGCGGGGCAGGCTTCCGCCGTTGTGTTCGGCGAACTCGATCCACTCGCGTACCTCCGGGGAGTCCGCCGTCAAAGCCGACGTGTACTCGCGCTGCCGGACGCAGTAGTCGTCATAACTACCCACCTCCGGCAATGGGAGCGGCGGGGCCCCGGCGACCAAGGCGCCATACATCATGTGGATCTCGCCGAACAGGACCCCCAACACCATCGGGTCGACGCACAAGTGGGCGATGCTCGCATAGAAGACGAAGTGGTCCGCCTCCTGAATGACCCCGAACGCCCAGCAGTCCCACTCCAGCGGGTGCGGCGCCAGGATGTGCTCGCGAAGTTCCGCCGTGGTCATGTCGCCGTGCTTGACCGGGACGACCTTGATATCGCCCGGGTTGTCCATGGTGTGCCGAACGATGTTTTCACCGTCCGTGCACTCAAACCAATTTCGGTATGTGTCGTGCCGGCGAAGGTGCGCATTGATCGTGTACGTCATGGCGCGGATATCACACTGACCGGCCATGTCCCATGTGAAGATCATCAGACGCGACATGTCGAGGCCGCGGGCGACATGGTCGCAATAGCGACGGAGATGCTGCGCTTGCTGATAACTGGCGGGCACAGGACTTACGGGCGCGCGGCCGGCCTTCGTAAGCGATGCGGGTGATGCGTGCCAACAGACGACTGAACCCGGCTCAGGCTCCCAGTCGTCGATTGTCGCTATCGCGAACACGTTTCCTCCTGTAGCACGAATGCCAGTCCAGGTACACCCTCCGCAGCCCATGAGGCCGTGACCTCAACTGAATTCGCGTACGGCGAAAGGTATTCGGCTCCTCACTCCGGTGGTTCTTCGGCACTCGCGTCGATGCGTGTGAGTAGTCTAGCGAATTTTCTCGACGCTAGCGCAAATACCCCACCTGTGCGCGAACTCGGCGAGCCCCAACCTCGTATTGCCTGCACAAACGCCCTCTACGCCGATGCGAACAGCGCGACCGCTGCTGAACGGGCGAGTGACGCTTGTTTGCTCGGTCAGGTCGGCAGGCCCTCTCTTTCCGCATCCTCCCGGTACCGGGCGATCCATTCTGCGGACCGCTGGTCGGCCTGGCGTTTCAGCGCCGGCTCCAGTTCCAGCCGCGGCTCGAGCCCCAACGCCTCGAGGATGGAGTCCACCACCTGGGGTAACTCGCAACACAGCGCCGGATACGAAACCTGTATCGGTGTGATGTTCTCCTCGGCGAACCAAGCCCGCCAACCATCCTCCTGCGAGCGCAGCAGTTTGACGACGTGGGCGATCGCACCCGAGTGATACCGCGCACGCGAGTCCCGGATCGGATCGGGCCTACCCTGCCAGACCCGTGTCTGTACGGCCAGCCAGAAGGACACCGCCTGCGCGATCACGTCAGGGCGGTAGACGTGAATCAGTACCGGCATGCTGCCGATGACATCTCGGATCGCGGCGAGCAGACTGTCGCCGGATCGGTTGGGCAGTCCCGCGGCGCGTTCCATCAGCAGGGGCGTCTGGTTCCACATCAACTTGCCCCCCCACACGCCGTTGGGGGTGGTGCCGATGGTCCGCACGTAGTCGCGCCAGATCACCGCGGGCGCGGTGTCCGGCTTGCCCTCGTCCAGCGGATCGAGCAGCCGAAGGATGGACTCATCCTCCACTCCGGCGAACCACTCGCGTGGCTGCGGCGCCAGGCTGGTCGTCGGCAGGTACTGGAAGAACTCCTGAGGCTCGCCGGCGACGCCGGTGGCACGCAGCGATTCGACGAGCAGCGTGCTGCCGGTGCGTTGCGACGCAAGCACCAGATACGACGTCGGCGTGTGTGTCACTCGAAAACCTAACGCGACTCGATTCGCGGTGGACAAACGCAAACCGTACCCGAATTACAGACCATTGCCTCGATTCGCCCTCTTCTCGCTGCGCCCGTGCGTGATGTCCCTGCAGATCATAAAGTTCGCTGGCCGCCTGTGCGGTGTCTTTACATACGTTTCAACCGCTCTTAATAGGCCGAGTTCGTCGATCCAGCAAACCAGTTCCCGCAACCGCCCCCCACCATGCCATTCTGCGAGGTAGGCGCATTTTTTCGATCTGTACGCTGATCGACCGACGCGGACTCGGCGGACCCCTTCGTCGAACACTGGGCGCGAACCGGGCGCACTGACAAGACTATCAGCAAACTATCTCGGTGTGGTATGCGCATCGACGCCGTCCTGGCGGGTGCGCTCCGTCTCGCCGCGGCGGTGCCGCGCTGCGCCCGCCCAGTGGTAGCTGGACAGCATGATGATCCGTTCGCCCACTTGAATTTTCGCGACAGCGCTCGCGGGTACGAATCCAGCGCAGGGCGACCGGCAGCAGAGTAACCTCCCCATGGTGTGGGCCACCGTCTTGGTAATGGGCATCGCGGTGATCTTCGAACCGATTCGGCTCGGATTTGCGGTTCTCATGCTGAACAGGCCGCGCCCGTTTCTGCAACTGCTTGCTTTCTTGTGCGGTGGGTTCACGATGGGCGTCGGCGCGGGCGCGGTGGTCTTGTTCGTTCTTCGATCCACGCCGTTGGCGTCGGGGATGTTCACCCTGCCCCAGGTTCAGATCGCCGCCGGGCTGGTCGCTCTGCTTGTCGCGCTCGTAATCGCGTCGAACGTGTCGGCCCGCAAGATCTTCGGCCGGCGCCCTGCCGAGGCGGTCGTCGGTAGCGGAGCCGGCGGTGTCGTCGTCGCCGAGTCGGAGCCGCCGAGCGGGCCGAAGATGTCTGCCCGGACCCGCCGGCTTTTACAGGGCGACGCACTGTGGGTTGCGGCGGTCTGCGGCCTGGGAACCGCACTGCCGTCGGCCAATTACATGGCCGCGTTGGCGGTCATCCTTGCCTCTGGGGCGCCGCCGGTGGCACAGGTGCAAGCACTTGTCCTGTTCAACGTCATGGCGTTCACGCTGGCGGAGATCCCGCTCGTGAGCTATTTGGTCGCGCCGCAGCGGACTCGCGCGGTTATGTCTTCGTTCCACGCCTGGCTCCAGTCCCGCCGCCGCCGCGAGGTAGCCGCCCTGATCGCCGCGTCGGGCTGCTTCATGCTCACGCTCGGCGTGACCGGCCTCTGAGGCAGAGGTCGGTTGGGACGGTATCGAACAAGTCACGTTGCTGACGGTAGGGCGGAAGTTCCAATTCAGCGCATTTCTCTGGCGTGGGCACTAATATCGGAGCCGTGAACAAACTGCTCGCGGGAGCCGTCGCGGTGGGGATGCTGAGCACAGCCGGAATATGGGGTACGGGCGTCGCCTCGGGCGACACCGCGCTGATAGTTCCTGGCACTGCGCCGTCCCCCTACAAGCCGTTGCGGGAGATGTATCGCTTCAATCCGGCGGAGCAGCCCGAGATCGGAGCCAACTACTACGACAGCGCTGGCGCCACCCGCAAAGTCATTCCATACCCGGGCAGCTTGTGGCCCCTCACCGGGATGGATTCGCCGACCCTTGGTGAATCTGTGGACATCGGGACGAACAATCTCGATTCGGCGATCCGTGCCACCGACGGACCCATTGCGGTGACGGGTCTGTCGCAGGGGGTGTCGGCGCTGAACGCCGAGCAGGCGCGGCTGGCCACCGACCCGAACGCGCCGCCGCCTGATCAGCTCGTGTTCATCAAAGCCGGTGACCCGGGGCGGCTGGTGGCACGGGCGTTGAAGCCCGGCACTTACGTCCCCATCGCCAACTACACAGTTCCGGCCCCAGTGGAAAGCCAGTACGACACGAAAGAAATCGTGGCTGAGTACGACATTTTCTCGGACCCGCCTGACCGGCCGGGGAATCTGCTCGCTGACCTCAATGCGGTCATGGCAGGCGGATATTACGGTCACAGCGGCACAGCATTCTCGGACCCGGCACACGTGCCGCCCCAAGATGTGACCGTGACGACCAACAGCAAGGGCGCCACCACGACGACGTACTTCATCCGGTCCAATCAGCTACCGCTGACACGCCTACTCGAGGACCAGGCCGGCCTGTCACCCGGTATGGCACAGCAAGTCGACGCGGTGCTGCGACCCATGGTTGACCGCGCTTATACGCGCAAC
>Ga0105242_10003912_pt1 | contig 11578 bp, 8 predicted proteins | sample KBSM24metaG_FD_81521 | JGI IMG/M metagenome (GOLD analysis project Ga0105242, IMG submission 81521) | Miscanthus rhizosphere microbial communities from Kellogg Biological Station, Michigan, USA - KBS M2-4 metaG | ecosystem: Host-associated > Plants > Roots > Rhizosphere > Soil | place: Michigan...
CGCGTGTTTCTCAACACCAGCAGCGTGGGCGCGTACGTACGCTTCGTGCGCATCCGCGAGCGCCTCGAGAAGCGGTTTGGCTATCGCGTCGCGTCCGCGATGGCGGCGCTCCGGCTCCTGTTTCAGTGGACCACCTACGCCGTCGAGCTGGAGGTGGAGGGCGAGCCGCGCATCTATCGCACGCCGCTGGTCTTCATCGGGGTGGGCGAGCGCGAGATCCAGGTGCCCACCCTCGGGAGCCGCGTGAAGGATGGGAAGCGCGGTCTGCACGTCATGGTTGTACGCGGGCGCTCTCGCGCACGCGCGCTCTCGATCGCCCTCGCCGCGGTAGCGCGCGGGGTCGACGCCGTGGCCAAGACGCCCGAGCTCGATGCCTACCTCGTGGATCGCTGCCGGATCAGCCTCCGTCGGCCCACGCGAGTCGCCCTCGACGGGGAGCTGGAGTCGATGCAGACCACGCTCGAGTACGAGCTGCGGCGCGATGCGCTCCACGTCGTCTGCCCGCCGGCGAAGGACGAGGAGAAGGAAGAGGCGGAGAAGGGGGACGAGCAGAAGGGAGACGAGGTCCGGAGCGCCTAGTCGCTCCGCGTCGCGCGTTCTAACTTTCGAGGGTGCCCTCCGATCGGATGATCGCACAGCCGGTCCATGCCCTCGGCGGGTCCCACGACGAGGGGCTCGCGCGGGCGCTTGCTGCCATCGTCGGCGAGCGGCGGGTGCTCGAACGTGCCGGTGAGCTGCGCGCGTACGAGTCCGACGGACTGCCGGGATACCAGCGACGCCCGTCGCTCGCCGTCTTTCCGGGCACGCGCGACGAGACCATCGCCGTCGTGCGCCTGCTTGCCGAACGTGGTGTGCGCTACGTACCGCGCGGTGCCGGCACCGGGCTGTCGGGAGGCGCGCTGGCCGACGACGTGGTGCTGCTCGGCCTGCATCGCCTGACACGCATCATCGCGATCGATGCGGACAACGCCCGCGCGGTCGTCGAGCCTGGCGTCGTGAACTCGACGCTGTCTCGCGCCACCGCACCATACGGTCTGCAGTACGCTCCGGACCCATCGAGCCAGACCGCCTGCACGATCGGCGGCAACGTCGCGGAGAACGCCGGCGGACCACACTGCCTGAAGTACGGCGTTACGCTGAATCACGTCCTCGCCGTGACCGCGATCCTCCCGAGCGGCGAGATCGTCGAGCTGGGAAACGCGGTGGGCGAAGCCGAGGGCTACGATCTGCTCGGCGCGTTCATCGGATCGGAAGGATGCTTCGGGATCGCGCTCGACGTGACGGTGCGGCTCGTGCGCACGCCGCAGGCGGTGCACACTCTGCTCGCCGACTTCGCCAGCGTGAACGCGGCAGCGGAGGCGGTGTCCGCCATCATCGCGTCGGGGATCGTGCCGGCCGCGCTGGAGATGATGGACGCTCCGACGATCCAGGCGGTGGAAGCCTCGATCTATGCCGCGGGATATCCGACAGATGCGGCGGCGATCCTCCTCATCGAGATCGACGGAGCGGCAGCTGGGCTCAGTGAGGATGCGGCACGCGTCAGCCGCTTCTGCACCGAAGCCGGAGCGCGTGCCGTGCGTGCCGCGACCGATCCCGCCGATCGCGCTCGCCTCTGGCAGGGACGGAAGAAAGCGTTCGGCGCGATGGGCCGCCTGGCGCCACACCTCGTCATTCAGGACGCGGTCGTGCCGCGCACGCGCCTGCCGCAGGTCCTCGCCGAGATCGCCAGCATCGGCCGCAAGCATGGCGTGCAGGTGTGCAACGTCTTCCACGCCGGCGACGGCAACCTGCATCCCAACCTCCCGTACGACGCGAGCGATCCCGAGCAGTCCGAGCACGTCCACCATGCGATGAAGGAGATCATGGAGGCGTGCATCGCCGCCGGTGGCACCATCACCGGCGAGCACGGGATCGGATTGGACAAGCTGCCGTACATGGAACGCCTCTTCTCCGACGAGACGCTGGGTGCGATGTGCGCGCTGCGCACGGTCTTCGATCCGGACCAGCGGTCGAATCCGGGCAAGGTCGTGCCGGTCCATAGCTGTCGCGAGTGGCACGCAGCACCGTCGGCCCGCCAGCGTCCCGCGTGACCATCGACGTGCTTGCCGACAGCGCGGCGGCGGTGGCCGAGCGCGTGCGCGACGCCAGGTCCACACGGACATCGCTTCGCGTGGCCGGCGCGCGACGGTGGCTCGGCGCGGGACGCCCCTGTCTCGCCACGAACGAGCTCTCGCTCACTGCATTGCGCGGCGTCACGGAGTACGAGCGAGGCGACTTCACGATCACCGTGCGTGCCGCGACGCCGCTCGCCGAGATCGATGCGGTGACCGGGCGAGAAGGACAGTGGCTCGCACTGCAGCCGTTCGGAAGCGCGGACGGGACGATCGGCGCGACGATCGCGACGGCGTCGTGGGGACCACTCGCCTCCGCCTACGGTACCCCGCGCGACCAGCTGCTCGGCTGCGAGGTCGTGACGGGAGTGGGCGAGATCGTGCACGCGGGAGGGCGTGTCGTGAAGAATGTCGCGGGCTTCGATCTCTCGCGATTGATGACCGGCGCGTGGGGAACGCTCGGCGTGATCACCGAGGTCACCGTGCGACTCCGCGCGCGGCCCGAAGTCGATCGCACGCTCGCCATCGTGGCGGAAGGCGGAGTCGACGCATTCTGCAGCGCCGCCTGGCAGTGGCTCCGCGGTAGTCCATACGTGCCACTCGCTGCCGAGCTCTGCTCCGCGACGCTGGCGACGCGGCTCGGTCTCGAGGGACGGACGCTGCTGCTCGTGCGACTCGGTGGCAACGAGGCGTTCGTGCGTGCAGCCGAAGAGTCGATCGCGACGCTCGGCACGGCGCTGAACGTGGACGCCGACGTCTGGACGCGGCTCCGCACGCTGGAGCCGGCCGCTTCGGCGGTGGTACGACTCGGTTCCCTCCCCTCCGAGCTCGGGCCGCTCTGGTCCGCGGCGTCGAGCGTCGTCGAGCGCGCCGGCGGATGGACGCACGCGACGCTCGAGCGCGGTGTCGTGCGCTGCGTCGTGCCCGCGGGCGACGGCGAGAAGGAGCACACGCAGATCCGGGGTATCATCGAGCAACTTCACGCTCCCGGCTCGCGCGTCGTCGAGCAGCTGCCCGCGCCGCTGTGGGATTCAGTCGCTGCGCCCGCGGGCGACCGTCTGTCGTCCGCCGTTCGCCGCACCTTCGATCCGGACGGCGTGCTCAACCCAGGCATCCTGGCCCCGCTTTCGTGAACGCACCGACTCGAAGCGCGACCCCCTGCGCGATCCCCGATCTGCCGCTCGCGAACGAGATCGCGGGGATCGACGCCTGCGTGCACTGCGGCTTCTGCCTGCAGTCGTGCCCGACGTATCTCACGCTCGCCGACGAGAACGACAGTCCGCGCGGGCGCATCGTGCTGATGCGTGCGCTCGTCGAAGGCACGCTCCCCGTCAGCGATCCCGACGTCCGCACGCACATCGACCGCTGCCTCGGCTGTCGCGCGTGCGAGACCGTATGTCCGTCCGGCGTGCCGTACGGACAGATGCTCGAGGCGACGCGTGCCACGCTGACGACGAACGAGCGCCACGCACCCATCGCGCGTGCGATCCTGTTCGCGTTCGCGCGGCCGGTTCTGCTCTCGCTCGCCATGCTCGGCGGCCGCATCGCCCGCGCGCTGCGCATCTCGGCTCTGCTGTCGCGACTGCCCGGTCGATTCGGCTTCTCGATGGCGATGCTCGAGTCGACGCGGGCGCCGCTGCGCCGCTCCGGCTACGCGCCCCGGGGTGACGGCAGCCGCGGCACCGCGACGCTGCTCACCGGATGCGTGATGGAGGGGCTCTTCACCGAGACCAACCGCGCGACGGAGCGGACGCTCACCGCGAACGACTTCGCGATGGTGCGCACCTCGGGACAGGGCTGCTGCGGCGCGCTGCACGCGCATGCGGGCGACCTCGAGACCGCGCGCCGTCTCGCCCGCCACAACATCGCGGCATTCGAGGCGTCGGGTGCGGAGTACGTCGTGGTCAACGCGGCGGGCTGCGGCGCGATGATGAAGGAGTACGAGCATCTGCTCGAGCGCGATCCGGCGTGGCGAGACCGAGCGGCGAAGTTCTCGACGATTGTTCGCGACGTGAGCGAGCTGCTCGCGCTCGCCGGCCCTCGTTCCGGCGGCCCTGTCGATCGAAAGGTGACATACGACGCGCCATGCCATCTGCTGCACGCACAACGGGTGACGTCGCCGCCGTTGCGCGTCCTCGGTGCCGTGCCGGGTCTGGCGCTGGTTCCGCTGGAAGGAAGCGAGCACTGCTGCGGCAGCGCGGGGATCTACAACCTCATCGAGCCCGACGTCAGCAACACGGTATTGGCACCGAAGCTGGCGAACATCGCCGATACACGTGCATCGCTCGTCGCCACGGGAAATCCCGGCTGCCTGATGCAGATCGGCGCTGGCCTGCGCCAGGCGGGAAGCGACGTGCGCGTCGTGCATCCCGTCGACTTGCTCGACGCCTCGTATGCCGCGGCAGGAGCCGCGGGCCCGAGCGACGCGCCGTTCAACGAGACGCGCCCGCTTCCATAGGTGCAGTGGCGCCTCGATAGAGCCGGCGATTATTTACCGGTCATGGCCGATGCGGTGCTGCTGGACTGGGAGGGGCTACTCACTGATACCTCGGAGAGCCGGCGCGCAGCGATCGCGCTCGCGCTCGCCGCGGAGGGAGTGGCCCTGGACGAGGACGCGTACGACGATCGCTTCGCCGGTCGTTCGCTGCGCAGCATCGTCGCGTCGGCGCTGGAATGGCGCGCCGGCGACGACACGCTCGTCGAGCTCATGACGCGCCGTGCCCAGCGCGAGCTCGCGACGCGCCTCGCCCAGGGATTCGTCGTCGTGCCCGATGTCATCCGCTTCGTGGAGCATGCCCAGCTTCGCGCACCTGTCGCGATCGTGACGGCGGCAGGGCGAGACGAGACCGACGCCGTGCTCCAACTCGCCGGACTTCGCGATTCGTTCTCGGCCATCATCACCGCCGACGACGTTCCGGATGACACACCGTCGCGCGCGCAGTTCGATGCGGCGCTGGCGCATCTCGAGCGTCGCCGCGCGAGCCCCCTTCTGCGCGAGCGTGTGCTCGCGCTGGTGACCACGCGACCGGGGATTCTCGCCGCACGCGAGGCCGGCATCAGGACGATTGCCGTCGGCGCGCCGGCACACGTCGCCGTGGAGGCGGACGGCGCGCTCGAGTCGATCGCCCGCGCGACACTCGACACACTGGATACGCTCGTCGGCATCCCGACGAACCGACTCGCATGAGCACGCGGCCGGCTCCCGAGATGAACCTGACGATTGGCGACGTCGGCGGACGGAGCGTGGTGCTGGCGTACGGCAGCGTGGCTGCCGAATACGAGGCGCTGCACACCCGCGCGGCGGTATTCGACCGGAGCCATCGCGGTCGGCTTCTCGTGAAGGGGCCGCGCGCCGCCGAGATGGTGACGGGGCTGGTGACGAACGACGTCACCGCGCTCGCGCCCGGTCAGGGCTGCTACGCCGCAGCGCTGACGGCGAAGGGGAAGATCGTCGCCGACCTGCGCGTGTTCGTCGAGGAGGATGGGATTCTCGTCGACGCGCCACCGCGCGCGGCTGCGGCGTGGGCGGCGATGGTGAAGAAGTTCGTGAATCCGCGCATTGCGGCGCACAGTGACGAGAGCGCTACGCTGCGCGACCTCGGGATCTTCGGGGTGAACGCGCGCCACATTGTCAGCGAGCTGACCGGCATTCAGGCACCGGCGTTGACGGCGCTCCCGCCGTACTCGCACGTGAGCGTGCAGCTCGACGGTGCAACGCTTCTCGTCGTGAAAGTCCCCGATCTCGAGCTGGAGGGATTCGAGCTGATCGTTCCAGCGGATGCGTTCGACACGCTCTGGACGCGTGCCGTCGCGGCGGGCGCCGTGCCTGCCGGCCTCGAGGCGTGGGACATCGCGCGTGTCGAGGCGGGGCGCCCCGAGTGGGGGATCGACATCGACGACAACACGATCCCGCAGGAAGCCAACTTCGACGCGCTGCACGCGATCTCCTACACGAAGGGATGCTACGTCGGCCAGGAGACGGTGGCGCGCGTCCACTTCCGCGGCCACGTGAACAAGCATCTGCGCGGTGTGCGCGCGGCCGGGATGGATCCGCTGCGCTCGGGTGCGACATTGCACGACGACACGGGCAACCAGGTGGGCGACGTGCGCAGCACAGCGCGATCGCCGCGACTCGGCGCCATCGCGCTCGCGATGATCCGTCGCGAGGTGGAGGCCGGCGCCACGCTCGTCGCACGCTGGACCGACGAGGGCGAATCGGGCGGAGGCGAGGCCCGCTCGGTGGAGCGTCGCGTCGACGTCGCCATGCTTCCTTTCTCCGTGTAGCCGATGCCGACGGCCCTCGTGACCGGCGCGACGGGCCTCGTGGGAATGCATCTCGTTCCGCGTTTGCAGCGCGAAGGCTGGCGCGTACGCGCGCTCGTGAGGGATCCTGCACGCGCTGGCCTGCTCAGCCGTGCCGACGTCACGCTGGCCACCGGCGACGTGCTCGAGACGACGGGATTCGAGCGCGCCGCACGCGGCTGCGACGTCGTCTTCCACGCCGCGGCGGTCATCACGCCGCGCGGTGGATGGGAAGCGTACCGCCGGCCGAACGTGGAGGGTACGCGAAACGCGATCGCCGCCGCGACCAGCGCAAAGGCGCGGCTGGTGCACGTCAGCAGCGTCGCCGTCTACGGCGACAACGATCGCTACGCGGCGGATGGCAGGAAGACGGACGAGAGCTCTCCCCTCGGGCGCATCCCGGACACCTCGTTCTACGCACGCTCCAAGCGCGAGTCGGAGGCGCTCGTGTTCCAGGCGCAGCGGACCGGCGCGCTCTGGGCGACGGCGGTGCGTCCCTGCGTGCTCTACGGGCCATTCGACCGACAGTTCATTCCGCGTCTCGCGCGCACGCTGCGGCACGGATTCGCCCCGGTCATCGCCGGCGGGCACAACACGCTCGCGATCGTTCACGCGGCCAACGTGGCCGACGGGATGGTGCGCGTGGCGCAGCACGACGCGGCGAACGGCCGCGCGTTCAACCTCGCGAACGACTACGACATCACCGCGCGCGATTTCTTCGAGCGCGCGGCCATGGGCATGGACAAGCGATTGCGGATCGTGTCGATCCCATTCGTGGTCGCACGTGCCGCGTTCGGAACCTTCCGGACGCTCGCACCGATGATCGTCGGTGACCGGTTCAACGTGGCATCGAACGCTTCACTGAACTTTCTCGCGCGGGACAATCCGTTCAGCTCCGAGCTTGCGCGAAAAGAGCTGGGCTGGAATCCACCCGTGCATCCGGAAGAGGGCGTCGTGGATGCATTCCGCTGGTGGGCGGCGCATCACTAACGCGCGAATGAGAGGGATGCGGAGATGCGGGGATGCGGACATCCGGAAATGCGAAGCGGGGCGACACACCGTGGTGTGCCGCCCCGCTCTGCATTTGTCGGTGCAGGATTACGGCTTCTTGGCGGCGTCCTTGCCCATCTTCGCAGCCGTATCAGCCTTCTTCGCGGCCGTGTCCATCTTGGCGGCGGCCGAGTCCATCTTCATGGACGTGGAATCCATCTTCATGCCGGTGTCAGCCGCGGCAGGAGCCGGGGCCATCGCCGGGGCAGCGGTGTCGGCCTTCGGGGTCTCCTTCGTGCTGCAGGCAGCGACGACGAGCACAGCGGCGACAAGGGCCAGGCGCTTCATGTGAATCTCCTGAGATTGGTCGGGGGGAATGATGACGCGTTGGTCCGCGCACGCATCGGGTGCCCGGTTAGCGGCGTGAAACTTAGATTTCCGACACCGGGTGTCAAGAGCGGACTTTCGCGCCCAAGTGAATGCGTGTCAAGGGGTTTCGACGCCAAGCGCGACAATTCCTGATCGACTCCGCGGCCCGATCGGCGCGCAAGAGAATACAGTTGTTTCCAGTTTGGCTGTAACGCCCACGCGATCAATGAGTTACCAGACCGGCTGCTCGAGCGTCAGCGCCGCCGATCGACGATCGCGGAAGAATTCGGCCGACCGGCTTCATCAGCGTGTGATTAGGTTGGGAACACACTTTCTTCCACGATGACCTCCCCGAGCGACCCTGACGCACAGACCTCGACGCCCCTGAACGGCGTGGTGCGTGGCGCGTGTCCGCACGACTGCCCGGACACCTGTGCGATGCTCGTCACCGTCGAAGACGGGCGAGCGATCCGGGTCGCCGGAGATCCCGAACATCCTTTCACTCGCGGCTTCCTCTGCGCGAAGGTGAATCGATACGTCGAGCGGACGTATCATCACGACCGGCTGCGCACGCCGCTGCGGCGCACGGGACCCAAGGGCAGCGGCCGATTCGAGCCGATCTCCTGGAACGATGCGCTGGGCGAGGTCGCCGACCGGTTGCACGCCATCGCCGAATCGAGCGACGGACCGCAGGCGATCCTGCCGTATTCGTACGCCGGCACGATGGGCCTGCTCCAGGGCTCGTCGATGGATCGGCGCTTCTTCCACGAGCTCGGCGCCTCGCGCCTCGACCGCACGATCTGCTCGATGGCGGGGACGGTCGGCATGCGGATGACGGTCGGTGCGAACATCGGCGCCGACGCGGAGGGTATCCCGCAGAGCCACCTCGTGCTGCTGTGGGGGACGAACACGCTGACGGCGAACCCGCATCTGTGGCCGTTCGTCCTCGCGGCGCGGGAACGCGGCGCGCCGATCATCTGCATCGATCCGATCAAGACGCGCACCGCGGCCCAGTGCGACGAATGGATCCCGATCCGCCCCGGAACGGACGGCGCATTGGCACTTGGGATGATGCACGTGCTGTTCGCCGGCGGATTCGAGGATCGCGAGTACCTCGAGCGCCACACGCTCGGTCACGAGGCGTTGCGGGAACGGGCCGCCGAGTGGACGCCGGCGCGCACCGCCGCGGTGACCGGGCTCCGCGAAGAGACCATCGTGTCGCTCGGCGTGCGCTACGGGAATGCAAGGGCCGCATTCATTCGCGTGAACTACGGCTTGCAGCGCCATGCCGGCGGCGGGATGGCGGTGCGCAGCATCGCCTGCCTGCCGGCGATCACCGGTCACTGGCGACGCGCGGGTGGAGGTGTGCAGCTCTCCACCTCGATGAACTTCACCTTCAACCGGTCGGTGCTCGAGCGGCCGGACCTTGGACCGCCGGCGCGCACGATCAACATGATCCGGCTCGGCGAGGCGCTGACGGAGCCGGACGCGGGAGTGGGAGGCCCGCCGGTCAAGGCGCTGGTGGTCTACAACAGCAATCCGGCGGCGGTCGCACCCGACCGGAACGCGGTGCTACGCGGTCTCGCGCGCGAGGACCTGTTCACCGTCGTGCTGGAGCACTTCCAGACCGACACCTGCGACTGGGCGGACATCGTTCTGCCGGCGACGACGCAGCTGGAGCACTGGGACGTCCACCTGGCGTACGGGCACCACTACGCCTCGCTGAATCGGCCGTCGATCGCGCCGCTGGGCGAGGCGCTCCCGAACACGGAGATCTTCCGCCGCCTCGCGGCGCGAATCGGTATGACCGGCTCGTGGAAGTGTGACGACGACCTGACGCTCATCAGGCAGGCGCTCGACACGCAGTCGCCGAAGCTGCAGGGGGTGACGTTCGAGACCCTGCTCGAGCGAGGATGGGTGCGGCTCAACGTGCCGACGCCCTACCTCCCCTACGCCGAGGGCGAATTCTCCACTCCGAGCGGAAAGTGCGAGTTCTACTCGCAGCGTCTCGCGGACATGGGGCTCGATCCGCTGCCGACGTACACGCCGCCGTACGAGTCACCGGAGCGCGATCCGGAGCTCGTCGCGCGCTACCCGCTGACGCTCATCTCGTCACCGGCGCACACCTTCCTGAACAGCACCTTCGTCAACGTCACCTCCCTGCGCCGCCAGGCACAGGAGCCGGAAGTCCTGCTGCACCCGGCGGACGCGGAACGGCGCGGGATCGCGACGGGGATGCGGGTGACGGTGCACAACGATCGTGGCGCCTTCGCAGCCCAGGCGCGCGTCGAGCCGTCGATCCGTGAGGGCGTGGTGTGGGCCCCGAGCATCTGGTGGGGCAAGCTCACGGGTGACGACGCCAACGCCAACCAAACCACGTCGCAGCGAGAGACGGATCTCGGCCACGGTCCGGTGTTCTACGACAATCAGGTCGAGGTCGACGCGACTTAGCGCGTTGGCCGCTGGGCCCTCGGCGATTTGATCTGCTCTCGTTGCGCCGGACGGTCGCGGGCATTCCTTTCGTCGTCGCGACGCGCTTACACGCTGCGAGCCTCGCGGCGTCTGCTGGCGGCCCGGCCTCGTGGCGCTCCCCGGACCGAGCGCGCGATCGTCGATGCAGGGTCGCGAGCCGGCACGCCACAAGCACGCGGCGCGACGCGTGCAGCAGGATCAAACGAAGAGCCTGTGGGAGGGAGCGGGAGGGTGTGGAGGCGGCGCCCTCGGGCGTAGCAAGCGACTCGCGCGGCAGTTGGCGCGAGGCTCGCAGCGTGTAAGCCCGGTGGCGCCGCCGGAATACCCTCCCGCGACCGACCAGCGCGGCCAGCTCAGAAAGAACGCGCCACGCGACGAGCAAGCGGCGTGAACTGGATCGAGCGACCGTGCGTTCGTTTCCACGCGCGCCGGGCTTGCGGGGCTGCGTGTCGGGCCGCTCTATACACTCGTGGGGCTGAGGTGACGCCCCGACTTTCGTCGTGGAGGCTCAGTGCCGTCGTATCCGGAAACCCTGGGCGCTCTCAAGCGCTCGCCTTTCGGCGCTCCCGACCGCGCTACGCGATCGGTCAAGGACGAGATGCGCCAGAACCTGCTCGCGCGACTCTCCGACGGCGGCCCACTCTTCGCCGGCGTGATCGGCTACGAGGAGACGGTCATGCCGCAGATCGTCAACGCGATCCTCTCGCGCCACAACTTCATCCTGCTCGGCCTGCGCGGTCAGGCGAAGTCGCGCATCCTGCGCGCGCTCGTCGGCCTGCTCGACGAGACGATGCCGATCGTCGCCGGCAGCGAAGTGAACGACAATCCCTTCGCGCCGATTTCGCGCTATGCGCGCAATCTCATTCACGAGGCGGGCGACGACGCGCCGATCGCCTGGGTCGGTCGCGACGCGCGCTTCATCGAGAAGCTCGCGACACCCGACGTGACGATCGCCGACATGATCGGCGATCTCGATCCGATCAAGGCGGCGCGCGGAGGGCACATCCTCTCCGACGAGCTGACGATCCACTATGGGATGCTCCCGCGCGCGAACCGTGGGATCTTCGCGCTCAACGAGCTCCCGGATCTCGCCGGCAAGGTGCAGGTCGGATTGTTCAACGTCATGCAGGAAGGCGACGTCCAGATCAAAGGCTACCCGGTGCGGTTGCCGCTCGACGTCATGATCGTGTTCAGCGCGAATCCCGAGGACTACACCGCGCGCGGCAAGATCATCACGCCGCTCAAGGACCGCATCGGGAGCGAGATCATCACGCACTATCCCGAGACAGTCGAGCTCGGGATGGCGATCACCGAGCAGGAAGCGTGGACGCGCC
>Ga0105242_10003913_pt1 | contig 11578 bp, 10 predicted proteins | sample KBSM24metaG_FD_81521 | JGI IMG/M metagenome (GOLD analysis project Ga0105242, IMG submission 81521) | Miscanthus rhizosphere microbial communities from Kellogg Biological Station, Michigan, USA - KBS M2-4 metaG | ecosystem: Host-associated > Plants > Roots > Rhizosphere > Soil | place...
CGCAGGATGACAGCGCCGTTCGCGGGCCAAGTCCGCCAAATCGCCAGCGTAAGCGAGTGCCTTGCCAAACGCCCCGACGACTGGATCAAGCTCTGGGACTTCAACCGCGCCACCTGCTGGAACACCGAAGCCGCAGCCTGGGCCTGCGTGCCCGACGATGCAAAACCGGACTTCAACCTCTTTGCCTATCGCATCGTTCCGTCGCTAACGCTCGATGATCTCTTCCCAAAAGATCTTCCCGCGCTGCCACAGGAGCCAGACCTCCTCCCTTACGATCGGATCGGCTACGACATCGCGGAGCGAAATGCCGCGGAGAGCATCCCCGTGAACGAATTCTGCCTGCTAGACGATCTAGAATCGGCACTCTCAACCGCGCTGCGTTTCGGCATGGAACGACTGGAACCCGGACCCTACGTCGTGATCGAAGTGCTAGCAGCCCGCTAACCCCGCCCAATCAGCGGCATCTTAGTAGCCATCACCGTCATGAACTGGACGTTGGCTTCGAGCGGCAGCTTGGCCATGTAGAGAACCGCATCCACTACATGCCGCAAATCCAACCGCGGCTCCGGCGCCACGCCCCCGTAAGGTTGCAGCACCCCCGCCGCCATGCGCTCCGTCATCGGAGTCGCAGCGTTGCCAATGTCAATCTGCCCACAAGCAATATCATGGGCGCGCCCGTCCAACGAAATAGATTTCGTCAGCCCCGTGATCGCGTGCTTCGTAGCCGTGTAAGGAGCGCTGTGCGGCCGCGGCGCGTGCGCCGAAATCGACCCGTTGTTAATGATGCGCCCCCCACGCGGATCCTGCGCCTTCATGATCTTGATCGCCTCCTGCGCGCACAGAAAACAACCAGTAAGATTGACGGCTACGACCCTGTTCCACTGCTCGAAACTAAGCTCTTCCATCGGCACAGCAGGTGCGCTAGTGCCAGCGTTGTTGAACAACAAATCGAGCCGCCCATAAGTTTCCGCGACGCGCCCGAACAAAGCCCGCACAGCATCTGGCAGGCCGACGTCGGTGGGAACCATCAGCATCTCCGGCCCCCCGCAAGCGATCGACGCCGTCTTGCGCAGCTCCTCCGCGCGCCGCCCAGCGATAACGACAGACCAGCCATCTCCTCGCAAACCCAGCGCCACCGCGCGACCAATCCCGCTGCCCGCCCCCGTCACCACCGCGATCTTCATAGCGTCTTCGTCGAGCCGCCATCCATATCGATCATCGCCCCCTGCAAGAACCGCCCCTCAGGTCCCGCGATAAACGCCACCAGCGCCGCAATGTCCTCCGGCTCGCCAACGCGCGTAGTCTTCGACGCCGCAATCATCTGCCGCTCCGCCGTAGCGAGATCCGTCCCCTGCTCCGCCGCCACAGCTTCCAGGCGCTTCTGAAAACGTCCAGTGCGGATCAACCCCGGATTGATGACGTTCACCTGCACCCCGTCTGCGATCCCCACCTCCGCCATCGCCTTGGTGAACGACTGCATCGCCGCATTCACCGACCCGCCAATCGCAAACTCCGCCCCCGGCGTCCGCCCCCCGCCTCCCGAAATATTCACCACCGACCCGCGCGCTGTCTTAAGATGCGGCCAAGCCGAGCGCGTCAACCGCACCGCCCCAAAGAATTTGAGCGCGAAGCCATCCGCCCAGTCATCATCCGTGAGTTCCAGAAACACCCCGCGCTTAGTAGCGCCAGCGTTGTTTACCACAATGTCGATACCGTCGAATCGCTTTGCCGCGAAGTCCGCCAACTCCGCCGGACTCTCAGGGAGCCGCAGATCGAGCGCAATCGAAGCGGCAGTCCCGCCCCCCGCTTTGATCTCGTTCACCCCGTCCTCCAGAGCCGCCACATCACGCGCGCACAGCACCGCCTTCGCGCCGTCCTTCGCCAGACGCATCGCGATCGCTCGTCCAATCCCCCGGCTAGCGCCCGTGACGATCGCAGTTTTTCCAGTAAGGCTCCCCATCACCCTTGCTCCGCCCGATTAATCATGAACGTCGACATCCCTTCGAAAAAATCCCGCACATATTTCTCAGCCTCCGCCGGAAACGCCGCCTGCTTGAGCGCAGTGTCCATGAATTGCATCCAGCGGTCCCGCGCCGCCTTGGTAACCGGAAACGGAATATGACGCGCCCGCAAACGAGGATGCCCGCGCTCCTCGATATACCGTTGCGGCCCTCCAAAACGATAAATCAAATAATCCCGCAGCCGCTGCTCCGCCCCCGCCATATCGTGCTTGGGATACATCGGCCCCAGAATGTCATCCCCCGGCACCTGCTGGTAAAACGCCGCGATCAGCCGCGCAAACCCCTCTTCGCCGACCACCGAAAACACTTCCATTTCATCCATTCAATGACGATGCTAGCAGCCGCGCGTGCTCTAGTGAAAGTCGTGCGACACTCCCGCCGCCGCATCCACCCGCAGCGCCTCCACGCGTGAAGCCTTCACCGACACCGACCCCCTCTGGTTTTGCAGAATGCCCTCAATCAACAAAAACGGTTCTTCCACAATCGTCAGCCTCTCCGCAGCAAATAGATCCGGCAGGACGATAGCATTAGCGACGCCAGTCTCATCTTCCAGACTCACAAATAGAAACCCCTTAGCCGTGCCCGGCCGCTGCCGGCAAATCACGCTCCCCGCGATCCGCACCAGCACGCCATCGGCAATCCCCCCCAGCCGCGCAGCCGGAATCACGCCGAGCCCAGCCATGTGCTCGCGATGCAGCCGCATCGGATGCATCCCGATAGTGAGCCCCGTCGAGCGGTAGTCCGCAAACAGCCGCTCCTCCGCCCGCATCACAGCCAGCGGCGACGTCTCCCCTTCAGCCGTTGCCGATTCCAGCAACTCCCCCACCGGCCGCGCCGCCAGTTCGGAATCCCACAAAGCCTCCCGCCGGTGACTCGCCTCCTCGCGAATAAAATTCAACGCCCCCGCCTGCGCCAGCGAATTCAATTCTTCCTTGCGGATCCCCGGCACCCGCCGCACCAGATCGCGAATGCTGGCGAACGGCGCGCGCCCCCGCTCCTCGATCATGCGCGCCGCAATCTCCCGCCGCAGCCCCTTAAGGTAGTTGAACCCCAAGCGCACCACCCACCCGCCAGCATCTTCCAGCGTGCACTTCCATACCGACCGCGTCACATCGATAGGTTTAAAGTGCAACCCATGCCGCTGCGCATCCTTCACCAGCGTCGCCGGATGATAAAACCCCATCGGCTGATTGTTCAACATAGCCGCCGTGAAAGCCGCCAGATATCGGCACTTCAAATAAGCGCTCGCATAAGCCAGCAGCGCAAAACTGGCCGCGTGCGATTCCGGAAACCCGTAAGCCGCAAAGGACCCAATCGAACGCACAATCAAATCCTGAACCTCCGCAGCAATGCCGTTACGCGACATCCCGTCGCGCAGCTTCCCTTCAATCTCCTTCATGCGTTTTTCCGAGCGTTTGAATCCCATCGCCCGCCGCAACTCTTCCGCCTGCCCCCCCGTGAATCCCGCGACAATCATCGCCATGCTGAGCAGCTGCTCCTGAAATAAAGGCACCCCCAGCGTCCGCTCCAGCACCGGCTGCAAAGCCGGATGCGGATACGTGACCGCTTCCAGCCCCTGCCGCCGCCGTAGATACGGATGCAGCATCTTCCCCACAATAGGACCCGGCCGAATAATCGCCACCTGCACCACCATGTCGTAAAACTTATCGGGCCGCAGGCTCGGCAGAAACGACATCTGCGCGCGGCTCTCCACCTGAAACATGCCGATGGTATCCGCCTTCTGCAGCGCCCCATAGACCAGCGGATCGCCCTCCGGCAAATGCGCCAAGTCCACTTCTTCGCCGTAATGCTCGCGAATCAGCCCAATCGATTCTTTCATCACCGCCATCATCCCCAGCCCCAGCAAATCCACTTTGACGATGCCCATATCGGCGCAATCTTCTTTATCCCACTGCACAACGAACCGCCCCGGCATCGTCGCCGGCTGCATAGGGACAATCGAATCGAGCTGCCCCTGGCAGATCACCATGCCTCCGGAATGCTGTCCCAAATGCCGCGGCAAATCCTGTACCCGCTCATACAGCGAAAGATATTTCCGCACCAGCGGCTGCTTGAGATCTACGCCCGCTTCGTTGAACTGGCGCTCAGAAGTATCCGCCGCATCATGAAAACCCCAGTGCGGAACCACTTTAGCCAGACGCCCCAACGTCTCCTCATCGAACCCCAGCACCTTGCCGATATCACGCGCCGCGGACCGCCCGCGATAAGTAATGACATTCGCAGTCATCGCAGCACCAAGCTGCCCGTAGCGCTGATAGACATACTGAATCGCACTCTCCCGTTCATCCCCGCTAGCCAGGTCCAGATCGATATCCGGCCACTCCCCGCGCTCCTCCGAAAGAAAGCGCTCGAATAGCAGCCCCATCCCCACCGGATCGACAGCCGTGATCTCCAGCGCATAACACACCGCACTGTTAGCCGCGGAGCCACGCCCTTGCACCAACAGCCCCTGCTCCTTACAGAACCGGACAATATCCCAAACGATCAAAAAATACCCCGCCAGATTGAGCTTCTCGATCATCGCCAGCTCGCGTTCAATCTGCCGCTGGGCTTTTTCGTAATAAGGCCGGTAGCGCCGCCGCGCCCCCTCGTCCGCAATCTTACGCAAGTAAGAATTCATAGTCTCGCCCGGAGGCACCGGGTACGCCGGAAACTCATACCCCAAATCGCCAAGCGTAAATTGCAGACGCGCCGCCAGATTCTGCGTGTTGACAATAGCCTCCGGCAAATCCGCAAACAACTCGCACATCTGCGCGCTGCTCTTAAGGTGACGCTCCGCGTTTTTAGCAAGCAGCTTGCCCGCTTCGAAAATAGTGGTCTTGTGCCGCACACAAGTAAGCGCATCCAGCAAATCGCGCTCGTCTTCCATAGCGTGCGTGACCCCATTAGTAGCCAGCAGTGGCAATTGCAGTTTGCGAGCGACAGCAATAGCGTCTTGATTATGATGCTCCTCCTCGCGATCGTAATGCCGCTGCACTTCGACAAAAACATTCTGCCGGCCAAAAATGTCGACCATCCGCTCCACCCGCTCGCCGCCGATACAAACCAGCCCCCCAGCATGTTCCGCAACATCCTCAGCGCTCGCAGCAGCACTCTCCTGATCCCCATGCCCCGTGCGCATCTTGATTTTTGTCAGCAGCCGGCACAAGTTCTGATAACCCTGCCGCGACTCCGCCAGCAGCGCGTAGCGGAACCCCTCCTCCGCCACCACCTCAGCCCCGATAATCGCCCGCACCCCGGATTTCTGCGCCTGCTTGTGAAAGCGTACGACGCCCGAAAGACTATTGCGATCCAGCAGCGCCATCGCCGGCGAGTCCAGTTCCGCCGCGCGCGCGATCAATGCCTCCGGCAGCGAAGCCCCTTCCAGAAAACTAAACGCCGAGCGCGCATGCAGTTCGATATAAGTGGCGCTAGTCATACATCCCCTCCAGAAACCAGCGCTCTGAGGCCGAGTACACCCGATACAACCCGCCGTTACTCAACTCCACGTCCCACTCCTCGCGATCCCACGGCACCTCCGTCCACCAGTCGCCCGAAGCCCGCCAAGGCCCCGCGGCGGTGAGGACCGCCTGCGCATTCACCGCCACCGGCCGCTCCTCCTTCACCCGTACCTTCGCAGCAAGGGGAGGCCGGTAATATCGAAACGCAAATCGCAGAGCCACCAGCTCGCTCCGCCCCACCGCAGCCTCCGCGGAAAACGCCCGCATCACGAAAGCATCCGGCCGATGCGTGTCCAGCAACTCAGGCGAACCAACGTTGTCCTTCCCCAGCAGCGCCGTCAAACGCGCCAGTGTCAAATGCAGTTTTTCCGGAGCAGGCGCTTGCGGAATAAATAAACCGTGCTGCAACACTCGCGCCTCCACCGGATTCAACTGCACCTCCACACTAACGATGGCAGCCTGCGGCGAATGCGCTTCCAGGTCGAGCTGCAACTGCTTCAGCACCACTCTCGAGTCCCGCACTGGCACCGGAAACTCCAACGTGCGCGGGACTTCATTCAAGCGGAGCGTCACCCGATTGAACGACAACCCCTGCATCAGCTCATTCAACAGCGAGGAAATCACGAACAGCAGCGGTTCCAGCAGCCGTTGCGGATGCTCCAACTCAACCCGGCGCTGATAATTTTCCGGAGCCGCCATCACTCGCAGCGACCGCCGCGTTTCCCCGCGCGCCAAGCGCAGCAGCCTCTCACCTTGATCGCCAAAGCGCGCAATGAACCCCAACTCCGGCAGCGCAGCAAGCTCAGCCAGCGTGCGGATGCCCCACCGGTCCAGCGTCTCGATCAACTCCGCTTCCGCCGGCAGCACCTGTACCGGAAGACTCCCCAAACGATCCGCTTCCCTACCCGGCGGAATCAGCGTGATCCCGCGCAGATGCTCGGCCGCGAGCATAGCGGTGTCGGGATCGGCCGAGATCGCAAGGTTGGCTTGAATGCCCGCCTCAGCGCCGCGACGCGCCACCACCGCAGCGATCTCCGGCGGAGTGCCGATCAGCCTCCCCAACCCCACGATGGAAAACACCACCATGCCCGGCGCCGTATCTTCCACCAGCGGTGAAAACGACGAAGCCAGCGCGAGCAAAGTTGCCTGCGGACACGCCGGCGCAAACACACACGCGAACATTGCTCACCCCGCCATTTGCATCATGACCCGCGACTTGCGCGGCGCCACTTCGCAATCGATCCCCTCGAAAACCGGCCCCCGCCACAGCAGCCGCTCGCGCTTCACCTCCAATTGCACCCGCGCGCAGGATTTCACCAGCGCCTGATCGCCGGTAACGATCAAACTGGTAGGCGTGTTTTCCACCGTGAGACGGAAGCGGTACCAATAAGACAGCGGAATGCTATTGAGGTCGCGCGGAGGCGCCTCGCACAGATCCAGTACGACTACGCCGAACCCCCCAGCGTGCAGAATCATGTCGGCCGCTTTGAAGGCGTGAGCGATGTGCCGGTTAGCACGAACCCACAGCAAGCGCCGCAAATCCACGCCCGCGCGGGAGGCAGAAAGCGGATCGAAAGCCCCGCGCCAATCCACCACCGCACAGAACTCCTCACGAGCGCTCGCAGCCGCCAGCAAACCATGCAAAAACATAGTTTTACCGGAGGATGCCGCACCAAATACTTCGCTAATAGCACCCTTCGGAAGATCTTCCATATTCTCCTTTTGTTCGCCTATATATTATGCGAAATATCGGCCCGAAGGTCAAGACAAGTTATACTGAAATCTCTTCGCATGGATCTTTACCGGTACCAAGTCCGTGAGATTTCCGAATACGCGATGTTCACCCTGGACCCGCAAGGAATTCTCCAATCCTGGAATGCCGGTGTCGAGCGGTTGCTGGGTTACTCCGAACAGGAATGGCTCGGCCAGCCCGCCAGCATCATCTTCACCCCCGCCGAAAAAGCCATGGAGGTGTGTGAATCGGAGATGCGCAAGGCTCTCGAATCCGGCTCCGCCACCGACATTCGCTGGCATCGCCGCAAGGATGGCAGCGAGTTCTTCGCCAACGGATTCATGAACGTGATTCGCGATGATTCCGGCACCCTGCTCGGTTACGTCAAAATCATGAGCGACGAAACCGCACGTAAACAATTACAGGATTCGCTGTCCGAATCCAACGCCGCCCTGGAACAATTTGCATACGTCGCCAGTCACGATCTGCAGGAGCCGCTGCGGACCATGTCGAATTACGCCCAGCTCCTCACCAAGAGATATACAGGCAAGTTCGACGACGACGCGGACCGCTTCTTAGGCTTCATCGTCGACGCCTCGCAGCGCATGAGTACCCTCATTCAGGATCTACTCGAATATGCTCGCGCGGCCACCGAAGAGGAGCGTCCGGCCTCCGTCTCTCTTGACGAGGACCTCGAAGCCGCCCTCACTCACCTCACCCAGGCTATAGAAGAAAGTAGCGCCCGCATCACCCACGACCCCATGCCCACCATCGAGGTCGATCGCGGACAGATGGTGCGCTTATTCCAGAACCTGATTGGCAACGCTTTGAAGTATCGCAAGCCTGATGAAGCCCCGAAAATCCATGTCAGCGCGGAGCAAGCCAAGAGGGAATGGATCATCACCATTCAGGACAACGGCATCGGCTTCGATCCCCAATACGCTTCCAACATTTTTGCCCCCTTCAAGCGGCTGCACCAAGCGGGTGAATATCCTGGCACGGGTGTCGGCCTGGCGATTTGCAGACGCATTGTCGAAGCTCATGGCGGCCGCATATGGGCCGAATCTCACCCCGGTGAAGGCGCCACCTTCAGCTTTACCCTGCCCCTGGCAGGAAGAGCGCCCAAAGCCCACACGCCCAGCGTAGTCAGTTCCGCGGATTTCAAAAAATCCGCCGCGCCCGACTTCAGCTAGCCCAAAAACAAAGGGCAGCCGCGAAAGCGGGAGCCTTGTGACCGAAATCACGCTGCCCGCTCAAGCGCCTGCCCTGAGCCGTATGAATGAGTTTATGAATCTACTGGCCGCCGGTGCTGGAAGCTACCGTCTTGCCCTGGCTCTCGGGAACCCATAGCTTCACTTCCACGCGCCGATTCATCTTGCGACCTTCGCGAGTCTTGTCGTCCGCCACCGGCCGCGCATAGCCCGCGCCCAGCATCGAAATGCTGCGCACCGGGATCTGATGCTGGTTCGCCAGATAACGCGCCACCGCCTGCACACGAGCTTCGCTCAAGGTCTCGTTGTAAGTCGACGAACCCGTCTTATCCGTGAATCCCTGCAGCTCGATAACGTAACGCTCCATACCGGCAGCCTGCTGCGCGATGTCGTCCAACTTCGCCTTGGCGTCCGCGGTCAGCGTGTCCTTATTGAAGTCGAACAGCACCGAGTCTTCCTTGGCGACCTGGTACTTATTCTGGGCTTGCATGGATTGATCCAGCTTGGTCAACCCCTGCTCGGCGAAAGTGCGTGCGCCATCGGCTGCCGTTTTCGCGCCATCAGCGGATTGCTGCGCCGCGCCGGCTTTCTGATCCGCCATCTTAGCGGCTTCGCCCGCCTGGGTCGCCTTGACATCCGTATCCCGCAACCGTTCCTTGGTCTGCGAAGCATCCCGGTCCAGATCCGCAATTTCCGTGGTGTGGCTGGCGAGTTGCTTATCCTGATCCGTGTTCTTGGCTTCCGTGCCGCTGACGCGCTGCTCCACCGGCGCAACCGTCTTCGCGACATATTTATGAGTGGCTACGCAACCCGTGCCTAGAAGGCTTAACCCGAGCGCGCCCACCGTTAGCAATGTAGTTTTCATGGTAATCTCCTTATCCTTTCCTTCCAGGCGGCGTAACGAAATCCGGTAACACTTCTTTGCTGAAACCAGGGAGTTTTTTCCGTTTTTCCCCGTAACTGATTGATTCCGCCAAGCCACGGCTGTTATATTGCACGTGAGATACCATGAAACGTCGGGAGGCAAGATGAAAACTTATTTGTGGGCGACGATATTGATGATGGCGGCGATTACGCCCAGTACCAGAGCGCAGCAACGCTCGTTCTATCAGCAAACCGATCTCAAAGGTCAGGAAATCGGCAAACTGACTGGCGATGTATATTATGCACGCATGGACGATTACGTGTCGGCGTTCATGGTCACCCCCGACGGCATTATTCTAGTCGAGCCCATCGGCGTCGAAATGGCCACCTGGCTCAAGGCTGAGTTAGACAAACGTTTCCACGTGCCCGTCAAGTACGTCATCTATAGCCATTCCCACTGGGACCACGCCTCCGGCGGCTCCGTCTACGCCGACACCGCGCGCTTCATCGGCCACGAAAACATGCTGAAGAATATCGCCATGCCCCCCGCCGGCACCCCGCTCCCGCCCAACGTGCGCGCCCAGGATACCAACGGCAACGGCACCATCGAACCCTCCGAAGCGCAAGGCAACCTGAAAACCATGTTCAGTATGTACGACGCGAACAGGGACGGCATGCTAAGCGGAGCCGAGGTCGTGCGCGGCCCCCTGCAGTTCGTCAGCGCCCCCGATCTCACCTACACCGATCGCATCAACATCAACCTGGGCGGCAAGCGCGTGGAAGTGATCCACATGCCGACAGTTCACGCTGACGACAACACCATCGTGCGCTTCCTCGACGGCACCAACGTGCTGTTCGCCTCCGATTGGATCACCGTCCACCGCCTGCCCTTCGGCCCCATCACCCCCGACGAAATGGACGCAGTTAAAAAAGTAGAAGCCATGGACTTCGAATATTTCATCTGCAGCCACGGCCGCCTGGGCAAGAAGTCCGACGTCTCCGCCAACCTGCGTTATCGCGAACAGCTTCGCGATGCGGTAGCCAAGTCCATCGCCGCCGGGCAGACGCTCGAGCAGGCGCAAGCCAGCATCCTCATGGACGATTACAAGGACTGGGAATTCTACGCCGCCCAGCGCCCGCAAAATATCGCCGGCACCTACAGAGCGCTAGCCAAACGGTAAAACCCGCAGAACGAAGTTTCGTGGACCTTCTGCAGCCACGGCTGCCCCTCGATGCATTCATCGAACGCGCCGTGGTTGAAGTAGATCACGAACAAGTCCCGCGGCTGCGCTATCCACGATTCGTGGATGCGCTCCACCACCTTCGCCAGTGTCGCGCCGGCAAACGGATTGAAAAAGAAAAACACGTTAGCGTCGTCCGGAACCGGAAACGCCGCCGCGTCCGAATGATGAATTTCGACCTGCCCCGCGCACCGGCGTTTCACGCGAGCAAGATTGCGGCGCGCGATCTCGACGAGCGCTCCCGAAATCTCCACACCAATCACCTTGCGAAACGGATGCATGGCAGCCGCCGCTAACGCGCGTCCTTTGCCCGCCCCATAGTCGACGAACACCACTTTATCGGGCGTGAACGGAATCGCCGGAAGCGCCCACAAAAGGTATTCATACTCCAGGGCGCTATAGCCGATCGCATCGCGATTCTCCACACCGAGATCCCGCGACTGGATCAGTCCGCCAGTAGAGACGCCAAATTTGCGCTCGCAATACCAGGTATAAAGATGATGGCGGGCTTCTCTGATGACGCGGGCGATTGCCGCCGTCTCCCAGTCCATAGACAAATCTTACGCGATCGCCGCGGACCAGCGGCCGCGGCCGCGAGGAGCGCCGGGGAAGTCGGCGTTACTTAGCTGCAGCCAACGGCGCGCGCTTGAACTGCTGAGTTTCCGCCTTGCCGTCTGGAACGATCGGGACCAATTCCACCTGCATGCTGTCGCCGTCTCCGACCAAGCTAAACATGCGCTTTAGGATCTGCTCCCCTCGCGTTTCCATTTGCACCAACTTAGGCCCGTTAAAGTACATCGAAATCGTGGAATCGTGACCGAAGGCTTTCACCTTGCAATCCCTTCCAGCGATATTGCATTCGAAATCGGCCAGCTTCTGGCCGCCTTCAATATAAAGGATGTGCAGATTTTCGCCCTTGGCCTCGATAGTCCACACACCGTTCTTGCCGCCGTTTCCGGGCGACTCCCAGACACCGATGAGCTTGGCGCGATCGGCCCGGTCATCGGCAAACGCACTCACCGCCAACAGCAGCAACGTGAATCCCGCC
>Ga0105242_10003915_pt1 | contig 11575 bp, 9 predicted proteins | sample KBSM24metaG_FD_81521 | JGI IMG/M metagenome (GOLD analysis project Ga0105242, IMG submission 81521) | Miscanthus rhizosphere microbial communities from Kellogg Biological Station, Michigan, USA - KBS M2-4 metaG | ecosystem: Host-associated > Plants > Roots > Rhizosphere > Soil | place: Michigan...
TGAATCATCGCGGCTCCAATGAAGTTTTCGTAAGGCGCAAGGTATTCCAACTGAGCATGAACGAGGGCGAAGAGCTTCTCTTCAAGCGGCGCCTTCTTCAGCCGCGGATTGTCGCGCACCGCGGCCATTGCCGAGTCGACTTCGGCCTCAAAGAAGTGCAGCGCGATGTCGTCCTTGCTTTTGAAATAATTAAAGACGGTGCCTTCGGCGATGCCGGCCTTGCGCGCGATAGCTTTGGTGGTGGTCGCATCAAAGCCTTTCGTCTGAAACAGACTGAGCGCCGCCTTCACGATCTTTTCGCGAATCGCTTCCTTGTTCGCCGCACGGCTCGGCGTTGCACGCCCCCTCGTCTTCGCTCCACCTGGAGAGGGGCGAGCTTTGAGCCGCGAAGCCTTCGCCTTGCGCGGCGCAGCTTTCGGCTTGACGTTTCGAGTCACCGGTTTTGTCTTAGTGCCTCGCTTCGCAGCCATCAGTCATTTCCATGAGTACGCTCACGAAATATATGAGTGCACTCATGTTTATGTCAAGGCTAAAGATGCCCTCGCGACCGCCGGCCTTAGTTGGCTAATCCTCGGAAGCGTTTGGGCCTCTTTCGGAGTGCGCCGGCTCGACTGCGCTTTTCTTTTCAACCTGGCTGGACTCGTTCGCACGACAATGAGAGATGTCCGGCCGATTGCCGGCAGCATTCGCAGAATTGTCAGCGGTCTTAGCGCGCCGGTCGGCAGCGTTTTCGCGACGGTCAGCGGTCTTCGCGCGATGGTCAGCAGCGTTTTCGCGAACGCCAGCGGTCTTCGCGCGACGGTCAGCAGCGTTTTCGCGAACGCCAGCGGTCTTCGCGCGACGGTCAGCAGCGTTTTCGCGAACGTCAGCGGTCTTCGCGCGATGGTCAGCAGCGTTTTCGCGAACGTCAGCGGTCTTCGCGCGACGGTCAGCAGCGTTTTCGCGAACGTCAGCGGTCTTCGCGCGACGGTCAGCGGCGTTTTCGTGACCATGAGAGGCGATTGCGACACAGTCAGACCTCTTTGGCAGGCCGCAGGATGTCATTGCGACACACCGCGCCGGCGTCAGTGCGCCTTATGAGCGTTTCGTCCCGTACGGGACTCTACTGGTTTCGGTTGGTAAGCTCGGAAGGCGAATCGGGGTGGGAGTGGTCAATGATCCCCGGCCACATAGCTTCGCCGCGAAATGATACTCAACCCAACGCGGCGCGAGACGACCTCAATCTGTCTGACTTCCTCCTTGCCTGCGGAAGCGAGCGCCCGGCTGGGCCTGTAGGTGACAAGATAGGCGGCATCGATAAGCCCCGCCACTTTGGCGCTGTCGGCGATCATTTGATCGAGAGATGCAGGCAGCCAGATGCTACCGCCAGCCTCTCTGGAGACGGAGGTCAACATGAGCTCGCCTTCGAGCATGGCGTCTTCGTACTCCTTGATCTGGCGTCGTCTCGCGGGATCCAAATCGAAAGTTTTTCCGCCCGGCTTGTGCAATCGCCTCAGTTGAAGATAGGGGCTGGGAACCGGTCCCTGAACGCCCGGCAAGCTATTAACCACATCGTCGGGCGTGGCGCTCTTGTCGCGATTTCTGACAATGCGCAGGTCTTCGTTAATAGACTCGCGAGAAACCAACCGGTAGCTAATGACATGGACCACCGCGTTGCTCGCCAACAGCCGCTTAAGGGCCTCAGCTCTGCCAGGTTTTGTATTTGCCGATTCCACTCCGTCGGTAATCAGAACCAAATGCCGGCTGCCCACCGATTGAGATCGAAACTGATCAACTGCTGCATCGATCGCCGGTGAGAGCGCCGCGCCCTTAAGGGAGAGCAGTTGTGTATCAAGCGCGCGCGTTACCTGACTCCGGTCGGTCGTCCAGTCCTGCAAGAGTTCCACTTTGCCGTTGAACTGCATGACTGAGATTCGATCCTGCTGACCGAGAGATGAAACCAGGCTGCGGGCAACCTCTCTGGTCGCGCGAATGTTCTTGGCCGAATTAATATCGCCGCCAGTATCGAGTAAGAGCAGCACGCTGGCCGGAAGATGCCGCAAGCTGCGGGCTTCCTGCCGCACCCCGTTCTCGAGGATGAGTAAGTCGTTCAGCCCGAGCGTCGGATCGACGTGACCGTACGCGTCAAAAGCAGTTACCGGAATCTGAACCTCCTCGATGGTGACCTTAACCGGCTCCTGTTGATCTTCGCCGTTTGGTTTGGCAGCGGGCTTCGTATCGGTAGGAGTTGAAGTGAGAGGCGTCGGGCTCGGTTGTTGAGCGAGACTGGAGAGGGCCGCACTCAGAGTAAACGCCAGAATCAGAGCAGTGATTGCGATTCGCCGGTTCATCCTGGTCGGGTTATCCGCCTGAGAAAGCTTCACAGCTTTGTATGAGGTGATCGCGAGATGGTTGTCTGCAGGTCATTTTATTCCCCCGCGTGTCGAGTCTTGCCCGATAGCAAGTCAATCACGTGGGCCAGCACTGGCTTAATTATTGCGAAGCTCTGGCCGACAGCTTTGGGTGAGCCGGGCAGGTTTACGATCAGAGTTGATGAGCGAATGCCGCTGACGCCGCGCGAGATCATCGCCATCGGGGTGTGCTTCAAAGTTTCAATGCGCATGGCTTCGGAGAGACCGGGCGCTTCGCGTTCGATTATTCGTCGGGTTGCTTCGGGCGTGTTGTCGCGGGAACCGAAGCCGGTGCCGCCGGTTGTCAGGATCAGATTCACGTCGGGCCGATCCGCGTACTCGCGCAGCTTGTCTGATAGCGGTTCAAGATCGTCGGACAGAATTTCCTTCGCGATGATGTGGGCGCCGAGTTCAGTTAGTAAATTAACTAAGAGCTCGCCGGATTTGTCTTCGCGTTCGCCGCGTGAGCAGGCGTCGCTGGCGGTGATGATGACGGCCTGGATTTGAGTCATTCACTAACCACAGAGGACACAGAGAAGAAAATAATTTGGTTGTTTAGAATTCCACTCTTGTATAAGCGAAAGCGCAGTGCAAGACGCGGCTTGCCGCAGCACAGTGCGGTGAGGCTTGCCTCACCGTGACCTCGATCCATCAATGAATTTTCTAAGAAGACGCTCCCGTAAGCCGGAGGCTTACCGCACTGTGCTGCGGCCAAGCCGCCAACGCACGAGCCCGGTGCTGACTTCATCGCGCACTTGCGCTTACTGCGTGCAGTTCCTGCAACGGATGAACGGTGATGGGCTTGTCGTCAGCTCGGGCGGCGAGCGCCTCGACCAGGGCCTGGGCCCCGGTCATCGTCGTTACGCAAGGCACGTTGTGTTGTAGCGCGGCGCGGCGGATTGCTTGTTCGTCGTAATGCGACGCGCGGCCGAGCGGCGTGTTGATTACCAGAGCGATGTCACCCTGCTTGATGTAGTCGGCGACGTTGGGCCGACCTTCATTTACTTTGAAGACCGTCGCGCATTCCAAACCGACTTCGCGCAGGCGCGCGGCAGTGCCGACGCTGGCGACCAATTGAAAACCCAATCGCGAGAGGCGGCGAGCAAGCACGACCGCCTGGCCCTTGTCGGCGTCATTCACACTGATGAAAGCGGTGCCACTGCGCGGCAGGTCGAGACCGGCGGCTGTCATCGCTTTCGCATATGCTTCGCCGAAGGTCTCGCCGATGCCCATCACTTCGCCGGTCGAATGCATTTCCGGACTGAGCACCGGATCGACGCCAGGGAACTTCCGGAAGGGAAAGACAGGCGACTTGATGTAAAAGCGATCGACGGTCAAATCATTCGGCAAGCCAAAATCTTTCAGAGGCTTTCCCGCCATCACCACTGACGCGATGCGGGCGAGCGGAACTCCGGTCGCTTTAGAAACGAACGGCACGGTGCGCGACGCGCGCGGATTCACTTCGAGTACGTAGACGCGATCGTCTTTGATCGCGAATTGAATGTTCATCAATCCTTTGACCGCCAGCGCCGCCGCGAGTCTCCGCGTGTAATGACGCATCGTTTCCAGATGTTCTTCCGCGATGCGAATCGGCGGCAGCACGCAGGACGAGTCGCCTGAGTGAATCCCGGCTTCTTCGATGTGCTCCTGGATGCCGGCGATCACACACGCGCTTTCGTCAGCGAGCGCGTCGACATCGAATTCGGCAGCTTGTTCGAGGAACTTGTCGATCAAAACCGGACGCTCGTTGGAAAAGTCGACTGCCGTGCGCATGTATTCATCGAGGCTGTCCTGATCGTAAACGATGGCCATGGCGCGACCGCCGAGCACGTAACTCGGTCGCACCAGCACCGGATAACCGATGCGGTCGGCCGCTTCGCGCGCGCCCTGGATCGAAATCGCAGTGCCATTTTCAGGTTGCGGGATGCCGAGTTCGTTCAGCAGCGATCCAAATCTCTTTCGGTCCTCGGCCAGGTCGATCGAGTCAGGCGACGTGCCGATAATCGGGACGCCCGCTTCGCTGAGAGGCATCGCCAGATTGAGCGGCGTCTGGCCGCCGAATTGAACGATTACGCCGGTCGGCTTCTCGACATCGACGATGTTCATGACGTCTTCAAACGTCAGCGGTTCGAAGTAAAGCCGATCGGAAGTGTCGTAATCGGTCGAGACCGTTTCCGGATTGCAGTTGACCATGATCGTCTCGAAGCCGGCTTCGTGCAGCGCGAACGATGCATGGCAACAGCAGTAGTCGAATTCGATGCCCTGGCCGATGCGGTTCGGGCCGGAGCCCAGGATCATGATCTTCTGGCGATCGGTTGGCTGCGCTTCGTCTTCTTCTTCATAGGTCGAATAAAGATATGGCGTGTAAGACTCGAACTCGGCGCCGCAGGTGTCGACGCGTTTATAGACGGGAATCAGCCCCAGCGATTTGCGATAAGCGCGCACTTCGTCTTCGCTGCGATTGGTCAGGTAGGCGAGGCGGCGATCGGACAATGCGGCTTCTTTGAATGCGCGCAGCAGATCGATGGGGATGCGCTCGAGCGCAGAGGTGTCGGTACCGGGAGCGGACACGATCGCTTCGACCTCTTCTTGAATCTCCATTACCTGCTTCAATTGATCGAGGAACCAGCGATCAATCTTCGATAACCTGTAGATCTCATCAAGCGACCAACCGTGCTCCAGCGCGTAGGTGATGTACGAAAATCTTTGCGAGTTCGGTCGCGCCAGCTTTCGCTGCAATTCGTCGTTCGGCACGTTTTCCAGACGCAAGGGCTTCACCGCTTCCAGCGATCGCAGTCCTTTAAATAAAGACTCCTTGAAGGTGCGGCCGATGGCCATCACCTCGCCGACTGATTTCATCTGCGTGCCGAGCACGTCTTCGGCCTCGCGAAATTTTTCGAAATTCCATTTGGGAATCTTGGTGACGACGTAATCGATGGTCGGCTCAAACGATGCCGGTGTCTTCTTGGTAATGTCGTTGGGAATTTCGTCCAGGGTATAGCCGACGGCCAGTTTGGCCGCGATCTTCGCGATCGGAAAACCGGTCGCCTTTGACGCCAGGGCCGATGAACGCGAGACGCGCGGGTTCATCTCGATGATGCGTACTTCACCGTCGTCGGGATTGACCGCGAATTGAATGTTTGAGCCGCCGGTCTCGACGCCGACCTTGCGAATGATGGTGATCGACATGTCGCGCAGGACCTGATATTCGCGATCAGTCAAGGTCTGCGCCGGCGCCACGGTGATCGAATCGCCGGTGTGCACGCCCATCGGATCGAAATTTTCAATCGAGCAGATGATCACGACGTTGTCGGCCAGGTCGCGCATCACTTCCAACTCGAATTCTTTCCAGCCCAGGATCGATTCTTCGATCAGCACTTCGTGGATGGGCGACGCGGCCAAGCCGCCACGGACGATCTCTTCGTATTCTTCCGGATTGAAGGCGGTGCCGCCGCCGGTGCCGCCCAGAGTGAAACTCGGGCGAATGATGGCCGGGTAGCCGGTGTCTTTGACGATCTCTTCGGCTTCGGCCCACGACTTCGCAAAGCCGCCGCGCGGCATCAACAAACCGGCTTCGTCCATCGCCTGCTTAAACAGCATACGGTCTTCGGCGACTTTAATCGCTTCGCGCTTGGCGCCGATCATTTCGACGCCGCATTCCTCGAGCACGCCCGCGTCATCCAGAGCGATCGCGAGATTCAAGGCTGTCTGTCCACCGACGGTGGGCAATAAGGCGTCCGGCCTTTCTTTACGAATGATCGCGGATACCGACTCGACGGTGAGCGGCTCGATGTAAGTGCGATCGGCCATCTCGGGATCAGTCATGATCGTGGCCGGGTTCGAATTGACCAGCACGACCTCGTAACCTTCCTGTCGCAGGGCCTTGCACGCCTGGGTGCCGGAGTAGTCAAATTCGCAGGCCTGTCCGATCACGATCGGGCCGGAACCAATGATTAGAATTTTGTGAATATCGGTGCGCTTGGGCATGATGTAGCACAAGTTGTTAACTTGTGTCCCGCATGCGCGAGCCGACAGCTTGCGCGAACGAGCCGACACATTCTACATAAGTAAACGGACAGACACGAACTGTCGAAAACAAATGTGGCCACGACGTTTTTCATTAGCCATCATCGTGCTCGCGTGGGGAGTGTGTCTCGCGCAAACTCCAAAGACCGCCGAGGAGTACAACAATCGCGGTCTTGAGCGTCAGGCGAAAGGCGATCTCGCGGGTGCGATTGAAGACTACACCGCGGCGATAACGCGCACCGGCAGGCCAGAGCACCTGACCGGGATTTATTTCAATCGCGGCAACGCCCGCTTTGCGAAAGAAGATTGGGACGGCGCGATCGCCGATTACACCAAGTCGATCGAATACGACCGCAAGAACCCCGATGGTTATTACATGCGCGCAGTTGCGTATCTGAATAAGAGCGATTACGACCACGCGATTGTCGACTTCTCGAAAGCCATCGAACTCGAGCCGCGGTCGTCAATGGCCTATAACAATCGCGGCACGGCGCGAAGCGCAAAGAACGATATTGAGGGCGCAATCGCCGATTACACCAAAGCTGTCGAAGTGAATCCAAAATACGCCGAGGCTTTTTATAATCGGGGGGCCGCGCTGCAGCAAAAGAAAGATTTTGAGGGCGCGATCAAGGATTACACGAGCGCTCTGGCGCTGGCCCCGAAGTTCGCCGAGGCTTATGCAAATCGTGGCCAGGCGAAGCAAAGTAAAGAGGACTTCGACGGCGCGATTGCCGATTACGACTCCGCGCTCCGATTAAAGGCTGACGAAGGTACTTTTTTTGCGCGGGCCACCGCCCGTGAATCGAAGAAAGATATGGACGGCGCGCTGACTGACTACAACAAAGTTCTCGAACTCAATCCCAACTCGGCCGAAGCCTACGCCAGCCGCGCGGTCATCGAGACCTTAAAGGGAAACACCAGCTCCGCCGCTCAGGACTTCAGTAAAGCGTTCGCGATCGATCCGGATCTGCGCGCCAGATACAAACAGTTCGTTGACCGCCATCCGACTGTAAAGCCAAAGCCCTAGCCATCTTTGCGTGCGGTGGCAGAGCGCGTCGTTCACGCCGTTTTCTTTTGTATGGTGAAGCTAAGATAAAGCGACTCGCGCGAGGCAAATGAATCAAACGTTCGCGTCCCGGCCATTGCTGCAAACTCCCCCGCCTCTTTCTGCAGGTAACGCGGGCACGTATTGCGAATCAGATTTCGCTTTCGATCGTCATCCAATCGCAACGCCGCGACTACGTTAGCGGTAATGTCGGTTTCCGCGGCGATGGTGAAACCCCCATCGTGAAGTTGTTGGCGCAGGAGATCCAATTTGTCCTGATCGCGATGGTCTGCAAACAGGAAGTAACCACCGGGTCTGAGAACACGGTAAACCTCAGTCAGGAATTTCTGCATCGAGCCGTAACAATGTGACGACTCGACGTTGATTACTGCGTCGATTGACTGGTTCGCGAGCGGAATGTTTTCGGCGTCGCCCTGAGAAAACGAGAGACCGTCGTTTGCATAATTCTTGTTGCAGAAATCTACGGCATTGCTGCTGATATCGATGCCACGCATCGACTTCGGGTTGAAGGTGCGGCTGACGTAGGCCGCGCCGCCGCCACGGCCGGAACCGATCTCGACCACGTCTTTATTACGCAAGTCGATGGCGCCGGCAACGTGATGGTACATCTGGATCGCATATCGGTTCGGCTCATCCTCTGCGGCCAGGATCAATCCATCTTTGGTCGAGTCAGGATCGACATAGCCATAATTCATGAAGGTGATCTGCTTCTGGCGATCGATGACGACCAAAGCTTCGTACCAGGTGCGCATCATCACGCGACGGAACCGTGGTGAGAACCGGGCCAGGGCATCGAGCGATTGTCTTAGCATGGAGTGTCTGCGAGTGACGGAAAAATCAGCGTACGGCGGCGCGCCTCGATCTGTCGAGGTGAGAAGTTTTCAACATGAGGTCCCAGAACCGCGACGTGACGCCAAAATTTACGTTGGGAAAACGATGGTGAATCACGTGATGCGCGCGCAGCCGGCGATACCAGCGAAACTGAAACTCGAAACGATGCAGGACATGGTGAAAGACGCCGTACATGACGAAGCCCAGGAGTATGCCGGCGGCGATGCTCAACACGTGATGGGCTTGTATGAACTGCGTGGTCACGTACCAGAGAGCGCCGAAAATTGCGGTCACCACGAACCATGGCATCGCGATCAGGATCTCGGGCGACTCGTGATGGACCATGTGTCCGGCATGCGCGGCCGTGCTTCCTTTATGATAAATCCATCGGTGGAAGGCATATTCGACGAACGTCCAGGTAACCAGCCCCGTCAGGAAAGTGAGTCCCACCAGCCAGGGCCGGCTGCGCAGAATGAATATTTCCCAGAAGATGAAAAAGATAACGGTCAAAGGATCGCTGACAAAAGTGAGCCAGTAATTGGTCGATCCCAGGCCGAGCTTGGCGAGACGTTGAGGGCCAAAGTCTCCCAGCGACGCTCGGAGGTCGTCAAATGTGATCTTTACGAGCTTCATTCGTCGGACAGCAAAACCCAGACTGATCGATCTAACGCCGGAAAAGACTTTCGCGGGGCAATGATATCAGAAGCTTTCGCAGGCCACGACAACTTTTCTGCTGCGCGCCGGGGTTTTTTGTGAGTAAATGGTGTCTGATGGACATAACGAACCAATTGACCTCGATTGTTGCAGCGATTCTCGTATGTTGTGTAACGGCGTTGGCCCAGCAGCCGGCTCCTAATAATGACTTGCTGACCTCAGTGAAACCGACAGCGGGTCTTTATGGCGCTCACTCCGATGCCAACAAAGAGATTCAGGAAGCGCTGACGCGTGCGGTTGCGGAACATCGACGCGTGCTGCTCGTCTTTGGCGCGGACTGGTGCTACGACTGCCACGTGTTGGACCACGCGCTGCATGAAGGCGAAGCGGGAAAGATCGTCGACGCGAAATATTTGCTGATCCATGTCGACATCGGCGAAGGTTCGAAGAATGTGGAATTGGTCAGGCAATACAAGATTCCTCTGGAGAAAGGCGTGCCGGCGGTGGCGGTGCTGGATGAGGACGGAAAACTCTTGTACAGCAGCGGCGAAGGTGAGTTTGAAGCGGCCCGCCGCATGTTGAAAAAGGACCTCGTTAAATTCCTGACGCGTTGGAAACCGTTGTGACGCGCTAAGGTTGGTTTCCGTCACTTGTGACTCAAATCACCCGAGCCGCAGTATTCATTCTTGAGTAAGTGTTAACTTTTTGATAGTTTCCTGTCGTCCCCCCGGGCCGATCAAATAATCATCTGGAGATATTAATGAAGCTCAGAATTACGGTATTGATTACCATTCTTTTCGCCCTTACTTCGATCACGGCAATCTCTCTGGCGCAACGGACGCAGACCGACAAGCCAATCACCGGCGACTTCAAAATCACGATCAAACAGACTATGGGTCAGGGTCAGGAGATGACCAGCACGACCATGATCAAAGGAATGCGCGAACGCAGCGAGACAAGCATGCCGGGCATGCCTGCGGGCATGGGCATGACTACGATTACGGAGTGCGATTTGAAGCGCACGATCAGAATCAATGACAACGCGCGCAAATACATGATTGAGCCTATGGACACCGGCGAAGGCGAAGCGCCGCCGGCATCGGCCGGTCCTGCGAGCGGCGGGCCTTCGCGACGCGGCGGCGTGGTGACGGTGACCATGAACACGGTCGACACCGGCGAGCGCAAGGACATGTTCGGCTTCACCGCGCGGCACATGCGGCAGACGATGATGATGGAATCGTCACCGGACGCCTGTAATCCGAACAACATGAAGATGGAGCGGGACGGCTGGTACATCAATCTTGAGTACGGCTTGAATTGCGGAACCGATCGACCACCGCAAGCACCGAGCCGGATGCCCACGGGTGGTTGTCGTGACTCGTATCGCTACAAGCGTACGGGCGCAGCCAATCTCGGTTATCCATTAATGGAAACGATAAAGATGTACGGAGCCGACGGCAGCCTCACCATGACGATGTCGAAGGAAGTCATCGAGCTATCGCGACAATCGCTGGATGCGGCGCTGTTCGATGTGCCCGCCGGTTACACGCAAGTCAACAACTCGCAGGAGATGTATTCATTCTCGATGGGTGACGCGATGAATATGGCGCGCCAGCAGGAAGGGAACCAGGGCGGCACCCAGACGTCGAACATGTCGTCAAACAGGCCTGGGAACATGTCGAACCCGGCCGCCGCGCGACCGAAAGTGGGCATCGTCGAGTTCAATAACAAAGCCAAGGCTTCGGTCTCGACCGATGAACTGCGGCAACAGTTGATCGCGACTCTATCCGGCAACGGCATCGATGCGGTCGCGTTGAATGCATCGTCGGCGAGTGAAGCTGCGATGGAAGCGAAAGCCAAAGGCTGCGCCTACATCCTCTTCACCGATATCTCGACGTTCAAAGCCCCTTCGACGGGCAAGAAACTCGGCGGCATGTTAGGCGGGGCCGTAGGCATCGGTGGAGGCGGTTCGGGTAAGGCGGAAGCCAAATTCGATTATCGTTTGGTTCCGGCCGCCGGTGGATCGGCGAAACTTCAATCCTCGGCATCGGGCAAGGAAGAGACCAGTGAGGCGAGCGCGAACGCCGCGTTGCAGGAAGAAGCGCGGGCCGTCACAGCTGCGTTAGGCGGACAGTAAGAGCTTGCGGTTTTTCAGGACACAGTACTTGACGTACATAAGATGCCGTACGGTAAGACAGCGCCGAAGGCGCATCATTTAGTAGCCACGGCCGTAAGGCGTGGGGGTCAAAGGCGCAGCTAAATTGAGGTCCGCAAGGGCCGGCATTCTCGTGATTCCGGTTGAATACCGCACCTTCGGCGCTCGGACTGGTTTTTCTTGCACTGCCACGGCCTTACGGCCATGGCTACTGAATGCCGGTCCTTCGGACCTTTGCGCTTATTAAGTATGGGACGTGTTAATTCCAGAAGTGTCGCCGCGACTAAGCGCCGAAAATCTACTCAGGACGGTAATTCACTTGAGGACGAGAACGCGCGGCTCAAAGCCCAGAACCGCGAGCTGCTCGACCTCACCGAATGGCGTTCAGCCTCAATGGCCCACCTCGCGCACGAACTGCGCACGCCACTCACTTCCATCCTTGGTTTCTCGGAA
>Ga0105242_10003916_pt1 | contig 11574 bp, 9 predicted proteins | sample KBSM24metaG_FD_81521 | JGI IMG/M metagenome (GOLD analysis project Ga0105242, IMG submission 81521) | Miscanthus rhizosphere microbial communities from Kellogg Biological Station, Michigan, USA - KBS M2-4 metaG | ecosystem: Host-associated > Plants > Roots > Rhizosphere > Soil | place: Michigan...
AATAGGCGGGCATTTGCTTGAAGAGGAAGAACTGTTAGCGCGGCTGCGGCCCGATCAATTTGTTGAAGAGAGTAATCTTTCGTTCCAAGTCTCCAGCTTGAGGAAGATTCTGGGAGAGGGATTGAATGGCGAGCACTACATCGAGACGGTCCCGAGGAAGGGTATTCGGTTCGTCGCAACCAGTGACGATAATCGGGGACCTGAAACCGATCCGATGCCTGAACGTCACGATGTAGCTTTGTCGACGGTAAGGCCAGACGATGCATCGCAGGTTTCGCCGGCTCCTACTGAGAATGTCATCGCAGATTCTGCGTCTCACGCACACCGAACGCGCTCGATAGTCATCGTTAGTGTTCTGGTTATTGGTACTCTTGCTGTTGCATACGCGTTATGGTCGAGGAGACCCAAGGTCATGCCTGCCCATCCGATCAGGGCGGTTGCTGTTTTGCCTTTCAAACCTATAACCGCCGGCACCAGAAACGAATCCCTTGAGATGGACCTTACGGCAACTCTGATCGGAAGACTTTCGCAAATCAAGCAGTTTGTAGTGCCGCAACTGAGCGCAGTTCGCCAGTACGCCGACATTCATCAGGACGCGATCAAAGCTGGTAGGGAGCTTGGGGCTGACGCTGTCTTAGAAGGCAGCATTCAAAAGGACGGCAATCATATAGGAGTGACCGTTCGGCTGATAAACGTACAGACCGGCGCAACGATTTGGGGCGATAAGTTCGGCCAGGATGCTTCCAACATTCTCAAACTTAAAGACTCGATTGCTGAACGTGTAGTGCAAGAACTGTCGATAAGTAATCTGACAGGCGAGGAACGGGAGCAACTGATAAAGCATTACATTGATCCAGGCGCATATGAAGCTTACCATGACGGTAGCTACATTTTTAATAAAGACTCGCGCGAAATTTTTGAAAACAGACGGAAAGGCCTGAAGCTTTACGAGTCGGCGATTGAGAAGGACCCGAAGTTTGCGTTGGCATATGTTGGAATCGCCGAATTCTATTTAAACGGCGCGCCCCTTCTCACGAACCTTTCGCCCATGGAGCGTATTCCGAAGGCGAGAGAAGCAATACTCAAGGCTCTGGAACTGGACAATACGTTAGCAGAAGCCCATAACGCACTTGCGGAGTTGAAGTATCAATATGATTTTGATTGGTCAGGCGCCGAGGAACAGTTCGAACAAGCTATTAGTCTTAATCCGAACCTCGCTTATATTCGCTTGGCCCATGGCTGGTATCTAATGTGTGTAGGTAATTTTGAGGAAGCTGATGCTGAGTTTGAAAAGGCGCAGCAGCTGGATTCTCACTCCCTTGGGATCACCCGAACGAGAGGCATGCTCCTACTTTATGAGCGGCAATACGACAAAGCGATCAAGCACTATCTGAGAATGCGCGAAGTTGAACCTGACTCGCATAGAACAAATATGTACATGTCGATGGCGTATCAGGGGAAAGGTATGTATGCAGAAGCTGTCGAGGAGTTTTTAGAACACGGTCGCATTGTTGGTTTCTTAAATCCAAAAGAGACATTGGGATTGAGAGAGGCTTTCCAGACTAGTGGCTGGCAGGGTTATTTACGTCAGCGACTCGTTGTCGCGAATGAGAAGCCAAAGGGAACGCCGACCATTTCGCCCGTCCTTCGCGCAGGAATCTACGCGCAACTGGGCGATAAGGATTCCGCCTTCGAATGGCTCGAAAAAGGCATTGAAGATCACGACCCCGCAATGTCTACACTCAAGATTGAACCCGCGTACGACAACTTACGTGCAGACCCACGATTCATAAATATCCTACAGCGAGTGAATCTATTGTGATGTATTTACAACCATGACTTACTGTTCATCTACATTGAATCGGATGGCGCTTTTGCTGATCATTCTGCTCGCGGGCGTGGGCCAACTGCGTGTGGTCGGTCAAACGTCACCTCCGTTGTTGGGATTTACGCTGGAGCGTCGCGTTACTGACAAAGACAAGGCCGGTCGAGAGTTTTTGGAGCGCACGGAGTTACTGTATGTCTCATCCAGTGGCAACTGGCGTTACGAGGCGATTTACTCAAACGGTCAGAAGGTGGAAACGATCTGCGTTGTTGATAAAGGAGTGTTCTTCACCGATTACAATCGAAAACGGTTTGTAAAGATAGGCAATGGCTGTCGGCCAAGCGCAACAACGTCGGAGCGCCTCGAAGCTGACTCCAAATTTGTTCGGACTGAATCTGTCCTTGATCGATTAGCTTACTTACACCGAAGAGACATCCGATATATCGAGGAGACTTATTTTGTCCCCGAGCTTGGGCCTTTCCCCTTCAAACGGATCAGCTATCTCGACGGCTATACTCTATATGAGGAGCCGGTGCGTCTTCTTTTCGGAGAGCCTGAACCATCACAGTTAATGCCCCTCGACTACTCGGTGATGGAGGAAATACCTGAACGAGTCGATTTGAAAATCGAAGAGAAGCCCGATGCTCAGTACCCTTCATCCGCTTTGTCGCTAGATATTTCCGGCGACGTCTTGTTGAACGTTACGATAGATGAGTCGGGACAAGTGATTCGGGCAACGATCATTAGCAACGTGCCGCCGCTTGGACCTGCTGCGTTGGAAGCTGTCCATCGCGCACGTTTTACTCCTGTGCATAAGAACGGCAAGCCTGTTTGTGCTACTGGCGTCGTCTCCTACTCATTCCGACCCCGATAAGGGCTAATGCCGCCACCGAGCTACGGCTGAGCGGACCTCTGGGCATGGAACACTTTGATGTATTGATCGTGGGAGCGGGGCTTTCAGGGATCGGGGCAGCGGCCCACCTGAGGATGGAATGTCCGCAAAAGAGTTTTGCGATCCTCGAGGGACGCGCAACTATGGGTGGGACGTGGGACCTCTTTCGCTACCCGGGTGTCCGCTCAGACTCTGACATGTTTACCCTCGGCTACCGCTTTCGCCCCTGGAACAACCCGGAAGCCATCGCCGACGGTCCTGCAATTCTGAAATACATCAGTGAGACTGCGGAAGAATGGGAAGTCAACGAAAATATCCGGTACAACCATCGGGTAAAGCTCGCTTCCTGGTCCGATGATGGAGCGGTGTGGACCGTTGAAGTTGAGGTAGGACCAGACAAATCGATAGTTTCTTTTACTTGCGGTTTTCTCTATCTGTGCACCGGCTATTACGACTATGAGAACGGTTACGCACCTCAATGGCCGGGGATGGAACTCTTCAGCGGGCGCATCGTCCATCCACAGAAATGGACCGAGGATATTGATTACACTGACAAGAGGATCGTTGTAATTGGTAGTGGTGCTACCGCAGTCACGCTCGTCCCCGCACTTGCGCGACTTGCGGCGCACGTTACGATGCTTCAGCGTTCACCGTCGTACGTCGTCTCACGTCCCTCGCAGGACTGGATCGCAAACAGTCTCAGAACATTGCTTCCCGCCCGGACAGCCTACGCCGTAACACGATGGAAGAACGTGTTGTTTGGAATTGGTTTCTTCTATCTATCGCGCAAGCGTCCTTCGTGGATGAAACAACTGATCGCCTCAGGTGTAAAAAAGGAAATCGGTGAGGAACTTGCCGCGAAACACTTCACACCGAACTACAACCCCTGGGATCAGCGGCTGTGCCTGGTACCCGACTCGGATCTGTTCAAGGCAACACGCGAAGGTCGAGTATCGATCGTCACTGATCAAATAGAGACCTTTACCGAAACCGGCTTACAACTAAAGTCCGGCGAACACTTACAGGCTGACATCATCGTGACCGCGACTGGACTGGTCCTAAAGCTGATGGCTGGATTGACACTTGTCGTAGCCGGTGAAGTCGTGGACGTGTCGAAAACGCTCACCTACAAAGGAATGATGTACAGCAATGTACCAAACCTCGCGTCAGCATTCGGCTATACCAATGCTTCATGGACTCTAAAGTGTGACTTAATCTCTGGATACGTCTGCCGGTTGTTGAACTACATGGATCGCAACGGCTATGCGACGTGTATGCCGCGCATGAATGAACGGTCCGTAAAGACCGAACCCGCGATGGATTTTAGTTCTGGCTATATTCAGCGAGCACTCAGCACGTTACCCCGACAAGGATCGAGATTTCCCTGGCGTCTTAACCAGAACTACGTCCGTGATCTCAAGTTGATCAGGTACGGGCGTTTGAACGACGGGGCCATGGAGTTTCGAGCCGCCCCCTCGCACCGATCTCACTCAATGCCAGGTTAAGCGCGTTCGCTAAAGGAACATGAGTCTGACGAAAGAAAGTGTTGCTGTGATTACGGGCGCCAGCTCAGGGATCGGGCGTGCGTTAGCTCTCCGACTTGCGGCGGAACCAGTGGCGGGCATTGCGATAGGCGATGTCAATGTAGAAGCTCTGGCGGAAACAGCGAAGATGATCCAGGACGGTCGAGCAAGAATTACAACGCACAAGGTTAACGTTGCCGACGAAGATGAAATGTGTGCTTTTGCCGAGGAAGTGGTCCGCGAGCACGGGCGGGTCACGCACGTCATCAACAACGCTGGCGTTGCGCTCGCTGGTTCCTGTCTGGAAGTTTCATTAGAGGACATCCGTTGGTTGATGGACATTAACTTTTGGGGCGTTGTTTTCGGTACGAAGTTCTTTCTACCGTTCCTCGAAAAAGAACGATCGGCCCACATCGTCAATGTTTCCAGTCTGTATGGACTGATCGCGCCACCGGGTCAAGCCGCCTACTCCGCGAGCAAGTTCGCGGTGCGCGGGTTTACTGAAGCGCTTCGCCACGAGCTTAAGGGCACGAACATCGCGGTCTCAGTCGTACATCCGGGTGGGGTAAAAACCAATATTGCCAACAGCGCTCGCCTCGGCGCAGGGTTGAAGCTAAGTCCAGAAGAGCTGCAAGACAGACTAGACGCCGTAAACCTGTTGCTTAGTCACACAACACCGGAACAAGCCGCGGAAGTTATTGTGAAAGGTATCAAAGGACGCAATCCGAGAATATTGATAGGCCGTGACGCGCGTCTCTTGAGCCTTATCAATCGGCTTTTCCCGTGTCGATATGGAGACGTTATTGATCGTATCCGCGGCGGGCTGTTCAGTAACACTTAGAACTCCGTGTAACAAACCGACAACTTCTTGCTTTTTGAGCAACGTTTTGACGGAGGACGATCCACGAAATCACACGAATCAACACGAAACCAAACCAACACGAAATGCAGTTCGTGATGTTTGGTGTGAGGCGCGTGGATCGTAGCCGTTTGGTTGGCTGAGTCCGCGCTGTAAAGCAGAAGAGTAAACTCCTACTAGCGAAGTTGAAAACGCTTCACAGTCTAGTGCCCACTTAGTTTCGCCACTCTATCACTCCGCGTCAGCATAACCATATTTATCACTTCGCGGCCACGCACAAACGCGAGCTGCTTACGGTCGCTGGACCAGTCCAGCCAATAATTTGTTTCCGGCGTTGCGGCAATGAACGGCTGCGGTTTGTCGCCATTGAGAGGTTGCCGCCAGAGCGGAGGGCTTAGCTCGGGGCTCGTTGCATCTTTGTAGATCAGGCTGTTGCTATCCGGCGTCCAGGTAAGAAGATCGTAGGCAGCGACGTCTAATTGAACAATGGAGTCATTACCCTCAAGAGCGCGCACGGCAATTTGCCAGCGTCCTAACTTTTCATCGAAGAAAGAATAGGCCACTCGTTTCCCGTCGGGCGAAATGCTCCAAAGATCGACCGACACATCCGATACTTGCTCCGGTTCACCACCCTCGGTTGAAATGCGTTCGATTACCCATTTACCGATCTTGTACTGGCTGAAGTAAACCACCCGGCCATCCGCCGCGATCTGCGGCTGTGAGAGATCCGGGCCCACATCAGTCAATCGTTGCGCGTTCCGTCCATCAAGATCGGCACGCCAAATCTCAGTGCGTCCACTTCGCTTCGAGAGGAAGGCGACGTAACGGCCATCATCCGAGACTGAGGGAGACCAATCAACAGCGGTTTCGGGCGACAACTGCTGTTGGTGACTGCCATCGCCGTCCATGATCCAGAGCTGGCGTTTACCTTCTTGTACGGTGTCATAAACTATGCGGCCGTTCGGAGTCCATACCACGCTAGCAGCGCAACACGCAGTAGTTTTGGTTGCTTTGCCGGGTTCGTTCGCAGCGGCTGTCCAAATGTCCGTAGTGCGCTCCGAGTGATTAGTTACCAGGCGTGTTTGATCCTTGCTTAGACTGATACCAATATAACTATTAAGGTCGTGGGTCACCCGTCGCATCGAACCATCGGGATAAGAGATCACATACAACTGATTCTTCGCAGTTACCGGATCGGTGGCAATCGTCAAAACACCGCTACCATCTGGAAGCCAACCATGCCACCATAGATGTTGTTCGGTAGGATTTCCGAACTGTCTCGGTGACCCTCCGCCGGCAGGAATTTCGACAAGCGACCAATGATTACCATCCGCTCGCTTATCAACCCTGCTGCAGACTATGCGTGACCCGTCGGGTGACCATGCCGGATTAAACAGCTCAGGGCCGTTATCACTTTCTTCCAGTACGCGCTCCTCACTGCCGTCAAACGCGTTAGCTGAAATCAAAGCCGAGACTCCGGGCTTGAACCTGAATCGGATGAAAGCCACACGGCTGTCGTCGGGCGACAGCGTTGGGCCACCGTTAGCATGATCGACAATCCGTTTTGGTGTTCCACCGAGCACCGAAACTCTGTAGAGCGTTCCGGTGTCCTGACTCTCGTCGGCGAGGATGTAGTAAAGAAAGCTGCTGTCGTGTGAGAGCGTCATGCCCCAACACGATGAAGTAACTCGGTTCACGATAGTTATCGTTTCCAGGCTCGCCAATCTCCTTTGCTTGAAAGTCCACGACCCGTCAGCCTCACGTTTCTGAAACACAAGGAATTCTCCGTCTGGCGAAATCATTCCCCCGGTTCGATCATCTGCCGAAAGTTTCTGCCATTCGAAGCTATCGAGAGAAAAGGCAGGCGCGGCCGCAGATGTTCGCAGTCGGAAACGCTGCCACAGAAAACCGCCAGCGAGCGAAAGTACAAGCAGCAGGATGATCGCCGGGAGAGAAACCATTCGAAGAGATTTAGCTTTGCCGGTCGGTGCTGGATTTGTTCGATCAGCGGTAAGGTGTCCGTCGTCTTCTTCGATGACGATGCTCGCCTTCGAATGCTCCTCCACGATTAGCTCGATATCACCGTTCGTCTCACGCACACTACCGACAAAACGATAGCCACGCCGCGGAACCGTTTGAATGTATTCATGACTCGGTTCGCCTGCGCCAAGAATTTTTCTCAGTACCGAAATGTTCTGGGTGAGATTGCCTTCTTCGACAAACGTGTCAGGCCAGATCGTGCGCATCAACTGCTGCTTTTCGACAACGTGACCGTGCTGTTCCACGAGCAACAGCAGGATATCGAACACCTTCGAGGTGAGCGGAATCGGCTCTCCCTGACGGCGGAGCACGCGCTCCACTGGGTCAACGTGAAAAGGACCGAACTCGTAAACGGGTGTCGGCTGTTGGGCCATAGCGACTTGCAGCTTGTTTGAGAACTATTTGAGAAATTCTGAGGACTTCAGCCCGGGGGGAAATTAACGTCTGCGTCGATTTTGACAATGTTGCCGATCAAACTGGGCTGGGAGTCCTGAAGTCAACTGGTCCCATTGTAATGCCGAGCCCAACCTGGGGCCAAAGGTTTTTGGGCCACAACTAAAATGAAAAGACGAGCTGAAATTACGATCGAAACGCACCGGAAGCTGGTCTTTCGCCAACAAGGCCGCGCGGTCCAGGGTTGGTGCGAGGACTGTATGGCTGAGGTCGAATTGATTACAGCAAACGAAGCCGCGGCCCGTGCAGGCGTGGGGTCACGCACCATATATCAATGGATAGAAAACGGATCCATTCATTTCATCGAGGACTTGGGAGTCCTCCTGGTTTGCGCTGCATCGCTGCCAGTTCTAGACAGTCAATCGGCGACTCTATCGAAGCCGTAATCGGTAAACGCCATCAGGTTTTAGAAAGGAGAGGTATGTACAAATTCAAGAGTTCGCTATTTGGTTTGCTTGGAGTCTTGACGCTAGTCGCAATTGTCACGGTCGCAATGCCGCATCGAGGGGCAGGTAGCACCGGTGGCAGCGCGCCAACGAGTCAAACGCAAAATGTAAACGTGGTGAATACGCCAACGGTTAGTGCGCAACAAAGCGGATCGTGGAATGTCGGCATCAATGGGACACCGACTGTGACTGTGAGTAACTTTCCAGCCACTAACAATGTTGGAATTGATCCAGCCGCAAACACGGTGAAGATAGATGCGACAAATCCGTTACCTGTACGCGACGTAGATAACCCGGCCCGACATCCCTTTGCCGCTTCTTGTACGATCAATAATAACGGTGGCTTTCCTTGCACCCTGACAATGGTCCCGCCCGGTAAGCGCCTCGTCATTGAAATGTTTCAACTGACTGCAAACGGTGGTGAGTTGTACGTTACGGTAGCTAACACTCCAATCAAATATACATTTTTGCAATCCACCCAACTCGTACGTGTCTACGCTGATCCGTTAACCACCGTTCAGGCAGCAGGAGGCGCTGCCGGCACGGTTGTGACTATCACTGGCTACCTCGTTGATTTGCCTTAGGGACGGCTGTCAGCTGATTCCTATCCTTTGCCAATAAGAAACAATGTCCGTCAAAGAGGACGCAGAAACCTAAAAGATGAAAACTCAAAATAGCAGCATTTCCGTTTTCGTTACTCTCGCGCTCTGGCTTGGGCTGATTCTCGGCTGCTCAAATCTCCACAAAGCTATGAACGAGAAGCATGCTGAGCGAGAAGGTCCTGGGATAACCATCTCAGCTGAGGACCTGTCCAATGCCTATCAGTCAAATGAAGCTGACGCGGACAAGTTGTATCAGGGAAAAACTGTGATCGTTACCGGAATCGTAGGAACGGTCAGCATTCCCGCCGGAGGCGTGGGCCGACCAGCCATCGTTCTGGTGGATGGAAATCAGAAACCGATCGTTAATTGTTTTGGTTTTGCGGTCGATGCGCGGGATGCGATTGAGAAACTTAAGACCGGGCAGAAGGTCACCGTAAAAGGAAAGTGCATGGGCAAGGTGGCGACCGACGAGCCTTCGCTCGAGGATTGTGTACTTCAATGAGGCGGACTCAAGTCATCGGCAAATGCGCGCGTCACATCTAATTGGAGTAGCGTTGGCTTTACTGGAACCATTCACCGTTCCCGGTCTTGATAAGTCACTTTTCGAGCTGTTGATAACTCTGGGCTCGATTCTAATTACAGTTGCGGTCGTGACGGTCGGCTCAGTCATAGGTCTGATTCGCGCGATTCGGCGGCGGCGGCGTGGGGATCGTTCTTCGGCTGCAGTCGTCCTCGCCGCAATTGCGACCGCGATCGCTCTGGTGTGGCTCTCGTACTGGGTGCGCTATGACCTTCACGAGAAAGCGAATCCGATCAATGCGCTCTTTGGAATTAACGCTGCACTGTGTTTGTTGCCGTTGTCGTGGTTCGTCGCCGCAATTTGTGCGAACCGCGAGCGACCCGACGAGTTGGTGTCATGAACAACTTCAACAGGAGGAACGTAAATGAGATTCCGAATCAGTTCAATTGGAGCATCGGCGGTTTTGGTTCTGACCATTCTTGCCTGGTCCCCAACTTTTACCAATGGATTAGTGTTGGCCCAGGCAATCAATAAGACTTCGGTTCAGGTCAGGCTGCAAGTTCATAAAGGGTTTAAAGGTGACCCGGAGACTTGGAGTTGGACGCCGGTGATCAATTTTCGCGTCAATGGTCCATTCAGTCCCGGCGGCGCGCTATCTGTCGAGTACACTTTGCCCGGGAAAACATGGAAGTTCGATTGTCAGGTAGAAGAGGCCGGCGTTGGTTGGTTAGGAGTTAGAGATTGCGGCCAGAACCCGCCTGAAGACCAGGCGGTAACTTATACTGGACCGGTGGATCTCAAGATCAATTTCCGAAACGAACTTGAGGGTAAGAGCGCGACGCTCCTCAGTGGAAAGTTTAAGGTCGACAAGTTTCGCGAAGGGGTGGTGGACCTGCCCAAGTTCAAAAACAACTTTGTCTATTACGTCAATTATGATTGGGTTCTGCCGATCGCCTACGTTTACGACGAGTGGGTTTACAACTGGGAGTACGGGGGCGCGTTGAATCGTTATGGCACTACCGTTCCGAACATGAGTCGCTCGCACCTGATGGCCGCATTCTCGTTCCGGGGCACAAATAAGAGTGTCATCTACAGCAAGTATGCGGCTTATCTTTACTACAAAGGGCAGATGGTTGCGGAAGCGGTGCCAGAAAGCGCAGTTTGCGAAATTCTAAATACGCCCGAGACAAACCAGGATTCTACGAATGCCTATTGCCGAAGTGTGTTCAGCTTCCAAAAAGCGATGCTGTGGGACAAGGAGCCCACGGTGATGGAGCCGGGCTTCTACTATGAAATGTACAAGAATCCAGGTGACTACGAGATCAAGGTGCTGCAAAACGGCAAGCTCGCGCGCACGGCAAAATTCACTTTCGGTTCGGATTACAAAATCGTCGATACTGGAATCGCCAAACAGAATAACCTGGGCACGCTCCGTGTCGTGGTTCCGGTGCAGATAATCGGCGAGCAAGATGGGCAGTGGGATCGCAACGCTTACAAGTCGGACGCGTTTTACGGCAATCCCTTAAGCGGGTTCATTGTTCCGTAACGCGCAATCAGGAGAGGCGAAGGCAAATTGAGTCGCGTTAGCAATATGTTTGCATGGCTTTTGCACAAAAAGTCGCGAATCCCCCACACGGAAGTGTCGGGATTATTCAGACTCAACCTACTGAAAGCCAAGTTTGAAGAGTATTCGAATCCCACCAACGGTCGTTGGTGGATCGTTCAAGTCCGGCCTTTCAGCCACTCCGATGACGGAAACTCTAACTTTGCTCGAATTCTTAGGAAGTACCCAAACTGGACCTGAACCATCCACCAACTGCCGTTGGTGGGATTCGGAAAGTTCTCAACGGCGGTTCTTGTAGGTTGGACTTGAACATATCCCCGCACTGCCGTGCGTGGGATTTCGGACTTTTTGTGTAAAGCAATGCTTGAGTATGCGCAACCGTGGGTTTTAAGGTGCGGCACTCTATCGCTGGGGCTGCTGATCGTAGTCGGTTTGATCGCCTGCTCTAAGCCAGAGCAAGTTGACGAAATCCGACGCGGACGGCTTCGTTGCACAGAGATGGTCGAGCGCAAGCGCGTCAACAACTACTGGTGGGAAGTTTTCATTGACGACAAGCCTTTCGTTCCCGAAGGACGTGACAGCAATAAGGTCGGTCAATGCCAGGCGAGCAGCAACACAGATGTAAACGTTTTGGTCGTTCTATTGGGAGATAACTGCTGGACGCTCCGTTTGGATGGAGAGAGGCCCTTGTTCACGGTTATTGAAAAGCCGGAGTCATCGATGGATTCAATTGAACAGTTCAAAAGCGCCAGATGGTCTTGTAACGGACATTGTTTGGTCTGGCCAACACAGATGGCCTTTGTGGACAGTAACGAAGTAAGAAAGTTCTCGCGTCTTCCGTCTGACTTCA
>Ga0105242_10003919_pt1 | contig 11568 bp, 8 predicted proteins | sample KBSM24metaG_FD_81521 | JGI IMG/M metagenome (GOLD analysis project Ga0105242, IMG submission 81521) | Miscanthus rhizosphere microbial communities from Kellogg Biological Station, Michigan, USA - KBS M2-4 metaG | ecosystem: Host-associated > Plants > Roots > Rhizosphere > Soil | place: Michigan...
CATGAGCTACGAATGGACCGACCTGACCTACCAGCAGATCCTCGCCGGCAACACGATGGTCTACATCTTCCCGCTGGTCGTGCTGCTCGTGTTCCTCGTGCTCGCGGCGTTGTATGAAAGCCTTTCGCTGCCGCTGGTCGTGATCCTGATCGTGCCGATGACGCTGCTGTGCGCGATCCTCGGCGTGTACCTGTCCTCGGGCGACAACAACATCTTCACGCAGATCGGCTTGATCGTGCTGATCGGCCTGGCCTGCAAGAACGCGATCCTGATCGTCGAGTTCGCCAAGGACCGCGAAGCGCACGGCGAATCGGTGTGGCAGGCCGTGCTCGATGCGTGCCGCCTGCGTTTGCGTCCGATCCTGATGACCTCGCTCGCGTTCGTCATGGGCGTGATCCCGCTGGTCACCTCGACCGGTGCCGGCGCCGAAATGCGCCGCGCGATGGGCGTCGCGGTGTTCTCCGGCATGCTCGGCGTGACGTTCTTCGGCTTGCTGCTGACGCCGGTGTTCTATCTCACGGTGCGCAAGGTTCGCCGGCGCAAGTCGCAGCCTGCGGAACCGCTCGCTCTGGCGGTGTGAGTGACCTCCGCTTCGAGCCCCTCTCCCGCCGCCGGGAGAGGGGTTGGGGTGAGGGTCGGAGACGCCAGGCGTCGATAGGCAACACCATCTCCACCCACCCTTCCCCTGAAGGGAGGGCTTTGGGCTTACCGCGACTCAACTAGCGCCGACCACCGCGATGGTCTCATTGCATGGCTATTGAGAGTGGTGTCTTTTTTTGTCCGCTTGTCGACCGCATACGTGCTCGTCTGGCACGCGTATGGCGCATAATATCCTCGTCGCCGTGGCATCGTGCCACATCGAGCAGGAATCGCTATTCATGTCCTTTTCCGACACCGCACTGATCGTCGTCGACGCCCAGGAATCGTTCCGCCAGCGCCCGTACTGGAGCGACGCCGATGCACCGCCATTCCTCAAGAACCTGCAGGCGCTGATTGACGGCGCCAAGGCACGGAGCATTCCGGTCGTGCAGGTTTTCCATGTCGAGGACGACGGCGTCTTTTCGCTGGCCTCCGGGTTCGTCAGGACCATGGCCGGGCTGTCGATCGCACCTGACGCGATGTTCCACAAGCACAGCCATAGCGCGCTGGTCGGCAGCGGCCTCGATGTATGGCTCGTGCAGCACGGCATCCGCCGCATCATCGTTTCCGGCATCCGCACCGAACAGTGCTGCGAGACGACGACGCGACACGCCTCGGACATCGGCTATGCGGTCGACTTCGTCAGCGCGGCAACGCTGACCTTCGCCATGACCGGGCGCGACGGCCGCCACTGGACGCCGGCGGAAATCACCGCGCGCACCGAACTCGTGCTCGACGGACGCTTCGCGCGCATCGCCGGCGTCGACGAAGCACTGGCCGGACCGGCAGCCGCCAGATTCGCCGCATGACACAGACGCGCGCCATTCCGGTCGTCGTCGTGCTGCCGCCGCGCACGCTGCTGCTCGACGTCGCCGGTCCGATCGAGGTGCTGCGCCGCGCCAACCTCATTCAGGACCAGGTGAGTTTCCGGGTGCAGTATGTCGGCGCGACGCGCTCGTTGCGCACGTCGATCGGACTGTCGCTGACCGGCCTCGAACCGCTGCCGCGCTCGCTGCCGGACGACGCGATCATCGTCATCGCCGGCAACGTCGACACCTTCATCGACGGCCTCGGCGCCGGCGACACCGACATGCATCATGATGAAGCGATCGTCGACTGGCTGCGTGCGAAGATCGTGCCCGGTCATCGGCTGGTGACGATCTGCTCTGGCGCGCTGCTGGCGGCGCGCGCCGGCCTGCTCGACGGGTATGCATGCACGACGCACTACCTCAGTTGCGCGGAGCTTGCGGCGCTCGCGCCGCTGGCCAGAGTGTTCGACAACCGTCTCTATGTCGAAGACCGGGAACGGCTGAGCAGCGCGGGCATCACTGCCGGCATCGACCTGATGCTGCATCTTGTCGCGCAGCTGATCGATCATGCGAGCGCGCTGGCGATAGCGCGCTACCTCGTCGTCTACCTGCGTCGCAGCGGCAACGATCCGCAACTGTCGCCGTGGCTCGAGGGACGCAACCACATCCATCCGGCCGTGCACCGCGTGCAGGATGCCATCGCCGAGGATCCGGCGCGGCCGTGGCCGGCGCGGGAGCTGGCACACATCGCCGGCACCAGTCCGCGCCACCTGTCGCGCCTGTTTCACGAGCACGTCGGCATGCATCTGGCCGAATACCGCAATCGCCTGCGCGCGGCGCTCGCGCGCGAGCTGATCGGCCAGACGCGGCTCGACATGGAACGCGTCGCCGAGCGTTCCGGTTTTGCTTCGACGCGGCAATTCCGCCGTGTCTGGCATCAGCTTTACGACAGTTCGCCGCGCGCGGCGCGCAGGCACGCGGCGCAGGCGTGAAGCTCACGTCAATTTCACACAGCCTGCACGAATCACTGGTAGAACTGTGAGCGGGTTCACACGGCACCTGTCGAATCCAGGGGCGAGTGCCGGACGTCGGACCGTTACGCTTTTCGCCACGATGCCGAGGCGACAGGATGCGGCATCGACCACCCGACGGAGAAGATCATGTTGAGCGACACACGGAGCGCCATTTACGAATCCCACTGGATGCGCCATGCGGATCGCTATCTCGCGCTGGTACGCGCGGCGCTGGCAAAGGACCCCGACGACCTCGACCTGCTCGAACTGCTGCAGGCGATGGAAGCGGCGGTCGCGGCCAAGCAAAAACGCCCGCTGCATTGATGGCGGTCGCCCGCCCTCGCCGCAGCAGCGCGGCGGCAACCCGCCAGGCTTCCGGCAGCGGCATCGGGCTGCGACACTCCGAGTTGCGTGCTGCCGGATAGGCAATTACCCGAGCATCGCCTCTACATGCGAAAACTGCCGGCGTTGGCCGGCAGCTTTCCTCGCCGATTGCGAAGTCTGCGTCAGGGCACCGGTCGTCCACGACCGATTGCGCGAAGTGCGAACCGGGCGCCGGTCGAATCGGACCTCACGCTTTTAGTTTCCGCCCTTGCCGCCGTCCTTGTTGCCCTTGTCCTTGCGGCCGTCGCCGTTGTTGGAGTCGGACTTCCCGGACTCGTGTCCGTGCGTGCCTTTTTCCGCGTGCGCTTCGGCGGCGCGATTCTGACCTGCGGCCGAATGCTGTTCGCCCGATGCGCTTCTCTGCGGTGCGTTATGCACCGCTGCCGCCGACCGACTGATGTGGCCCTGCTGCTGTGTGTGCGAAGTGGAAGTGACCTCGTGCCGTTGCGTCGTACCGTTGTGCGACGGCGCCGACTGGTAGGTCGACTGCGTATGCTGCGTCTGATAGCTGGGCCGGGTCGTCACGCCATGCGTCGCAACGCTGCCGCTGTGAGTCCCCGTTGAATAAATGGGGTGCGACTCGTGGTGTGAATCCTGATACGTCGCTCCGTGCGAATAGGAACTGCCGGAATGACTGTAGGAGCCGCTCGAGTGACCGTACGAGTTGCTGTGGTAGTAGTAAGGCTGCACGTGGCTGTAGCGGTCGCGATTGCCGTACCACGAGCGGCCACGGTAATAGTGGTCCCAATAGTCGCCGAACACGAAGGTCACGACCGGTATGCCAATCTGTATGCCGTAGTCACGAACGAGCACGCGGCGGCCGTCATATTCCTCCTGCAGGTAGGCGCCGGAGACCCAGCCCCGATCGTTGCCGATGCTGACGTCGCACCACGACCAGCCGTCGACGCAACCTTCGATCATGACCGGCGTGCCGGCACGCAGGCCTATCACGGCGGGATAACCCCCGTCCGGTCCGGCGAGCAGGCTCACGTTTGCAGTGACGTAGCCTGCGCCGGCAAACGCCGTCGTTGCTACGGCAAGTGACGCACCCGCGATGGCTGCGGTCAGGAGAATACGTTTCATCTGTTTGCCCCATTGGTGGTGTGGGACCACGTATACCCACATCAGCCTGAATGGATGGTTCGCGCGACTGAACGCTTCCCTACCGACGGCATCAACACGGTCGGCAACACATCGCATCATTCCGGCAAACCGTTTGCGATGTACTCACGAGCACCAACTTGGCGCCATCGCCTGGTTCGGGGGCGCAGCGCAAATCGCTCGGACGGACCAATTTCCCGCTGCGGAAGCGCTAAACTGCAGGCGCGCAGGGCACCCACGGCGGGGGAAGATTTACGGCATGAATATCGAGAAGATCACCGTGCGTATTACCGAAAGCGGCAAGACCATGGACGTGGTCGTGCTGAACAAGCACGCGCACCGCATCGAGGTCGTGCTCGGCGAGGGCGTGCACAGCGTCCGCTGTGAACTCAAGCCGACGCCGAACCGCACGGCGTTTTCCGGCAAGGCGCTCGGTCGCGAAATCGTCTACGAGCGTAGTCCGGAACAGGTGCAGGCCGACCTCGACCGCTTCGATCCGGCATTGAAGAGATCAAGACCGCGTTAGTCCGTTCGTGCCGACGTCGGATCGCGCCGGTGCGCGTGCTCACGCACCAGCGGACTTGCTAAGACCCGTCAAGATGCTTGCGCAACCGGCCCACGCCGGCTACGCGCCAAGCGGATTGGCCTTTTCCGCGTCGATCTTCCACGTCTTGATCGCCCGGGCCACGTCCTTCGCGCTCATCTTGCCTTCCGCGGCCAGCGCGGCGATCGCCGCCTGGGCGACGTACCAGCGGTCGACTTCGAAAAAGCGGCGCAGGTTCTCGCGCGTGTCGCTGCGGCCGTAGCCGTCGGTGCCGAGCACGGTATACTTTTTGCCATCGGGCATGAACGCGCGGATCTGGTCGGCGTATTCGCGCACGTAGTCGGTCGCGGCGATCACCGGGCCCTGGCGCTCGGCCAGGCACGCGGTCACATGCGCCACGCGCGGCTTGTCTTCCGGATGCAGGCGGTTCCAGCGCTCGGCGTCGAAGCCGTCCTTGCGCAGTTCGGAGAAGCTCGGGCAGCTCCAGATGTCGGCGCTGACGCCGAACTCCTTTTCCAGCAGCTCGGCCGCGGCGATCACTTCGCGCAGGATCGTGCCTGAGCCGAGCAGCTGCACGTGCGGAATGTTCTTGACCTTGCTCTTGCCGTTGCCGTTTTCCTTCGCCGCACCGCCGTCGCGGAACAGGTACATGCCCTTGATGATACCGGCCTCGCTGCCTTTGGGCATGTCCGGGTGCGTGTAGTTCTCGTTCATCACGGTGACGTAGTAGTAGCAGTCCTCCTGTTCGGCGAGCATGCGGCGCACGCCGTCCTGCAGGATCACGGCGACTTCGTACGAGAACGTCGGATCGTAGGCGCGGCAATTCGGAATCGAACCGGCCAGAAGATGCGAGTGCCCGTCTTCGTGCTGCAGGCCTTCGCCGTTGAGCGTCGTGCGCCCGGCCGTGCCGCCGACGAGGAAGCCGCGCGCGCGCATGTCGCCGGCCGCCCAGCACAGGTCGCCGACGCGCTGGAAGCCGAACATCGAGTAGTAGATGTAGAACGGCAGCATCGGCACGTCGGAGATCGAGTAACTCGTCGCCGCCGCCATCCACGCCGACATCGCACCGGGTTCGCTGATGCCTTCCTGCAGGACCTGGCCCTTCTGGTCCTCGCGGTAGTACATCAGCTGGTCGGCGTCCTGCGGCCGGTATTTCTGGCCGAACGGCGCGTAGATGCCGATCTGACGGAACATGCCTTCCATGCCGAACGTGCGCGCTTCGTCGGCGACGATCGGCACGATGCGCGGGCCGATCGCCTTGTCGCGCAACAGCAGATTGATGCCGCGCACGAAAGCCATCGTCGTGGAAATCTCGCGTTCGCCGCTGCTCTTGACGAGCGGCTCGAACACCGACAGTTCCGGCGCGGCGAAACTCGCGCTCTTGCGCCGGCGTTGCGGCAGGAAACCGCCGAGCGCCGCACGGCGCTCGAGCATGTACTTCATCTCCGGCGAGTCCTTGCCCGGATGGAAGTACGGCACGTCGTCGACCTTGTCGTCCGCGACCGGTATGCGGAAGCGGTCGCGGAAGTGGCGCACCGCGTCGCTGTCGAGCTTCTTCTGCTGGTGCGTCGGATTCTGCGATTCGCCGGCCGCACCCATGCCGTAGCCCTTGACCGTCTTGGCCAGGATCACGGTCGGCATGTCCTTCGTGTTCACCGCGGCGTGGTACGCGGCGTAGACCTTGTGCGGATCGTGGCCGCCGCGATTGAGGCGCCAGATGTCGTCGTCGGACAGGTTGCGCACCATCTCGAGCGTCTCCGGATACTTGCCGAAGAAATGCTCGCGCGTGTACGCGCCGCCGAACGCCTTGCACGCCTGGTATTCGCCGTCGACGGTCTCCATCATCAGCTTGCGCAGCGTGCCGTCGCGGTCCTGCGCCAGCAGCGGATCCCAGTAGCTGCCCCACACGACCTTGATCGCATTCCAGCCGGCGCCGCGGAACACGCCTTCGAGTTCCTGGATGATCTTGCCATTGCCGCGCACGGGACCGTCGAGGCGCTGCAGGTTGCAATTGATGACAAAAATCAGATTGTCCAGTTTTTCGCGTCCCGCCAGCGAGATCGCGCCGAGCGATTCGGGCTCGTCGGTTTCGCCGTCGCCGAGGAAGCACCATACCTTGCGATCGGATTTCGGAATCAGGCCGCGGTTTTCCAGGTACTTCCAGAAGTGCGCCTGGTAGATCGCTTGCAGGGGCCCGAGCCCCATCGACACCGTCGGCACTTGCCAGTAGTCCGGCATCAGCCATGGGTGCGGATAAGACGCCAGCCCGCGACCCTTGCCGGCGACCTCCATGCGGAACAGGTCCATCTGGTCCTCGGCGATGCGGCCTTCGAGGAACGAGCGCGCATAGACACCGGGGCTCGAATGGCCCTGATGGAAGATCAGGTCGCCGGGATGACTCTCGCTCGGCGCCCGCCAGAAATGATTGAAGCCGACGTCGTACAGCGTCGCCGACGAAGCGAAGCTGGCGATATGGCCGCCGAGCTCGCCCTCCTTGCGGTTCGCGCGCACGACCATGGCCATCGCATTCCAGCGGATCAGGCAGCGGATGCGCCATTCCATCGTCGGGTCGCCGGGCATCTTGGCTTCCAGATGCGTCGGAATCGTGTTGACGTATTCGGTCGTCGGCGAGAACGGCAGATGGCCGCCGGAGCGGCGCGTCGCGTCGACCATGCGCTCGAGCAGGTAATGGGCGCGTTCCGCGCCGTCGGCGTTGATGACCGCGCCGAGCGCTTCGGTCCACTCGCGGGTTTCGACCGGGTCGAGGTCCTGGTTGAGGATGTCGGTGAGCATGTTCATGGGTGATCCCTTTCGCCGGCGCCTCGACGGGCGCCGCACTGCTGTCGTTGTGGTGGTGCCAGTCTACCTGAGCAAGGGTAAAGGCGGGATGCCGGTGCGCCGCAGCCGGCATCGGACAGCTTGGGCGCGAAGTTGCGCTGCAACATCCGAAGGCCGTTATCGGATCTTCCGGGCATCTCCGGCTCGGACGTCACGATTTTCCCGCGAAATCTGCGCCCCTGTTTTGGCTATCACGACGACTCGCGCGGGTGCGAAAGCATCACGACTTTTCACTTTCGCGCGGAGCGCGAGGGCATCACGACTTCTCACTTTCGCGCGGAGCGCGAGGGCATCACGACTTCTCACTTTCGCGCGGAGCGCGAGCGCATCACGACTTTTCAGATTCGCGCGGAGCGCGAATCTGCGCTTCGACGCAGGCGATCGCGCTGATGTTGACGACGCGGCGCACCGTCGAGGCGGGCGTCAGGATATGCGCGGGTTTGGACACGCCCATGAGGATCGGACCGATGGCGACGCCGTCGGTCATCTGCCGCACCATGTTGTAGGCGATGTTCGCCGCGTCCAGATTCGGGAACACGAACACGTTGGCCTGGCCGCGCAGCAGCGAGTTCGGGAAAATCCGCAAGCGGATTTCCTCGTTCAGCGCACTGTCGGCCTGCATCTCGCCGTCGATCTCGAGCTTGGGCTGCTGCGCGCGTACCAGTTCGAACACGCGCCGCATCTTCGCCGCGCTCGGATTTTCGTGGCTGCCCCAGTTCGAGTGCGACAGCAGCGCGACTTTCGGCGTGATGCCGAACAGCTTGAGGCGAAGCACTGCCTGGCAAGTCGCCTCGGCGATGCGTTCGGCGCTCGGTTCATTCTGCACATGCGTGTCGAGGAAGAAAAACGTGCCGCGATCGTTCTGCACCGCGGTCATCGCCGACGGTGCCGCAATGCCGGGGTCGAGCGGCAGCACTTCCAGAATGTGCTTGAGCTGGCGCTGGTAGCGGCCGACCATGCCGATGATCATCGCATCGGCCTCGCCGCGTTGAACCATCAGCGCGGCGATCAGGCTCGGGCGCGAACGCACGAGCGCCTTGGCCAGCGCCGGTGTGATGCCGCGACGCTCGTTGAGACTCAGATACACGTTCCAGTATTCGTTGAAGCGCGGATCGTCGTCGACGTTGCACAGCTCGAAATGCTGGCCGGCGCGAATGCGCAGGTTCAGGCGCTGGATGCGGCGCTCGATCACGGCCGGGCGTCCGATCAGGATCGGCAGCGCCATGTTCTCGTCGACCAGGTGCTGCACGGCGCGCAGGATCGTGTCTTCCTCGCCTTCGGCATAGACGATACGCCGCAGATCGGTTTTCGCGCGCTCGAACACCGGCTTCATCAGCAAGCCTGTGCGGAATACGAACTGGTTCAGACGTTCGCAATAGGCCGCCATGTCCGTGATCGGGCGCGTCGCGACGCCGGAATCCATCGCTGCCTGCGCCACTGCCGGCGTGAGCGAGACCAGCAGGCGCGGATCGAACGGCTGCGGAATCAGGTAGTCCGGGCCGAACTCGAGTTGCTGGTCGCCGTAGGCCTTGGCCGCAATGTCGGACATCTCGCGCCGTGCCAATGCGGCGATCGCGTGCACGCAGGCGACCTTCATCGCCTCGTTGATCGTCGTCGCGCCGACGTCGAGTGCACCGCGGAAGATGTACGGGAAGCACAGCGCGTTGTTGACCTGGTTCGGATAGTCCGAGCGGCCGGTGGCGATGATCGCATCGGGCCGTACCTGCTTGGCCAGCTCGGGCAGGATCTCCGGCGTCGGATTGGCCAGCGCCAGGATGATCGGCTGCGAACCCATGCGTTCGACCATGTCCTGGGTCAGTACGCCGCCCGCCGACAGACCAAGGAAGATGTCCGCGCCGTCGATGACCTCGCCCAGTGTGCGTGCCGTCGTATCGCGCGCATAGCGCTGCTTGGCTTCGTCCATGTCATCGGCGCGACCGGAGTAGATCACGCCATGGCGATCGCAGACCCAGATGTTCTCGCGCGAAAGGCCGAGGCTGACGAGCATGTCCATGCAGGCGATGCCGGCCGCGCCGGCACCCGTCGAAACGAGCTTGACCTTGCCGATGTCCTTGCCGACGACGGCGAGCGCGTTGATCACCGCCGAGCCGACGATGATCGCGGTGCCGTGCTGGTCGTCGTGGAAGACCGGGATTTTTACTCTTTGCCGCAATTTGCGCTCGACCTCGAAGCATTCCGGGGCCTTGATGTCCTCGAGGTTGATGCCGCCGAAGGTCGGCTCGAGTGCGGCAATGATGTCGACGAGTTTGTCCGGATCGCGTTCGTTGACCTCGATGTCGAACACGTCGATGCCGGCGAACTTCTGGAACAGCACGCCCTTGCCTTCCATCACCGGCTTGGCAGCGAGCGGACCGATCGACCCGAGGCCGAGCACGGCGGTGCCGTTGGTGATCACGCCGACCAGATTGCCGCGCGCTGTCAGCGTCGACACCTCTAGCGGATCGGCGACGATGGCGTCGCAAGCCGCCGCCACGCCGGGTGAGTACGCCAGCGACAGATCGCGCTGCGTGACCAGCGCCTTGGTCGGCGCCACCTTGATCTTGCCGGGCGGATGGCGCCGGTGATAGTCGAGGGCGGCCTGCTTGAGGTCTTTGTCTTCTGACATGGCAACTCGCAAGGAACTGCTGGCACACAGGGCGCCGGGTGGCGCACGAGCTTAGCATAGGGCTGGTAAGCGCCTGCTGCGGTGCTTTCGGCGCAGTCAAATGCCGAGGACCAGGTCCTCTGCCACGACCTTGTCGAGACGGATGCGGTTGGCGAACAGCGAGAACGCCAGGACCCCGGCCATGCCGTTGGCCTGCTGCACCCACGGCGGCAGGTACATCGGCGCGGCGATGTAGCCGGAATCGAAATACGGTTCGAGTGCGAGCACGTCGTGCAATGCCATCTTGCCGGCAAACAGGCTGCGGCACAGCTTGAGCTTCTGGCTCTTCAGCGCCCAGCGGAAAAACGTGTGTACCGACAGCAATCCGTGCAGGTAAACCGTGTCCTTGGTGAACGCGGCGCCGCCGGTGAGAGGCGCGCCGCGGAACACGCGCATCGCCGAAGTGAAACTGTCGGTGTCGGTCTGTCCGGACTCGTGGAAGAAACGGAACACCTCGATGAAGTCCGCGCCGTGCAGCGCCATGTGGATCGCGACGATGCGCAGGCTGATGCGTTTCATGCGGCCGATGTCGATCGAGCCCGACATCAGCTCGGCGAATGTCGCCAGGCCTTCCTGCGTGGCGGTGATGCGTGGCGAATTCAGCGCCAGTGATTTCAGATGCGGCTGCTCGCGCCCGTTCAACGCCGTGAGCGAATGCACGAACGCCTCGTGCTCGAGGAGCTGATGCTTGTCGTATTCGGAAAAACACGTGGATGAACGCAGGCGGATGCGCGTCGGTCCGGCCGCGGCCTTGGCGATCAAATTCGGGTCGATCTCGACCGTTACCTGGTGCGCGGTGAAGAACGCGCTGATGTCGCGCTGCAGTTCGTCGCGCAACACCTCGGCCGGGATGCAGAAGTCGGCGCCCTCGGTGACGATTTCACGCGCCAGTTCGTCGGCCAACTCGATGAAATGGCGCGCGGCATCGAGATTGCTGACGGTTCCACCCGGCAGCAGATCGCCGGGCCGGCCGAACAGGCGGATCGAATACTCGCTGATGGCCGGCGTGCCGACCGCGTCGAGCAGTTCTGTTGCCGTGCGCCACGACTGCGCCGTGCGGCGCAGGTAGTCGCCGACCGGATGGCTGGGATCGGCGCCCAGAAAAACCTCCTCGAGTTCCTCGCGCGTGCGCGAATAGTCGCTTTTCTCATATTCCACTTTGGGCAATTGTGGACGGCCGCTGTGCCAGGCCTCGAGAAACGCGCTTTGCACGCTGGACGGCCAGCTCACGAGCGACAGCAGCTTGATGCCCTTGACTGCGGCGACGAGGCGGCGGTCGAGTTCGCCGAAGCGTTCGAGGTTCGCCGCGTCGCCGTTCATGGCCGCTCCGCTCCCGCTTTGCGACAGTGGCGGCCGCGCGCGCGCGATTGCGTCGAGACGCTCATGCGCTCGCCGAAAAAGGGGGCATGCCCAGCGCCGTGCGCAAGGGATCGAGCAACGCGCCGTACCGGGCCGCGCGCGCGGTATCCCGGCGCATCGGTTCGCGCACCTGGCTGGCACTGATCGTGCGCACTTCGCGATCGTTGTCGTGGAATGCGAGGCAGGCCGGATCGAAGGGCAGGCCGCAGAAAGCGA
>Ga0105242_10003920_pt1 | contig 11566 bp, 8 predicted proteins | sample KBSM24metaG_FD_81521 | JGI IMG/M metagenome (GOLD analysis project Ga0105242, IMG submission 81521) | Miscanthus rhizosphere microbial communities from Kellogg Biological Station, Michigan, USA - KBS M2-4 metaG | ecosystem: Host-associated > Plants > Roots > Rhizosphere > Soil | place: Michigan...
AATGCAATTGAGCCGGATTGTTCCAGGGCGCCGCGCATGCGGCTGGGGCTTAGCCGATGTCGGACGATGTTGTCGGGTTCAGTTTCCTTGCGGAATCGGAAATGCCGGTCTGGTATCTCAAACCGGGGGAAACGATTTTCAAGGAAGGGGAAACGGCGAAAGAGCTATACGTCATAAGAAGCGGCCAAGTGGAAATTCAGCTCGGCAACCGTCTATTGGCTACGCTCGAGACCAATGACATTTTCGGCGAAATGGCTCTGATCGATTCCGCTCCCCGCAGCGCTACTGCCATCGCCAAGACTGACGTGGCGCTTGTTCCAATTTCAAAGAAGGATTTTCTGGCCCTTGTCAGCCGGGCCCCAACTTTCGCGCTCGACGTCATGAGCATGTTGGTCCGCCGGCTGCGTGAGGCCAATAGAGCCCTGTAATTGTGGGCTTTCTTGCATATTCGAAAAAGCGATTTTGTGTGATGGAAATCACAGCACAGGAAACGTCTGCGCTCTACGTTTGTGTTCATAGGGAGCGGGTTGCTCCCACGAGATTAAGGGCTAACGGACATGCGCAAGACCATCATCCTCGCCATTGCCACAACGTTCCTCGCAGGCGTTTCCGTGGTTACCGGCGTGGCTCGCACACCCAACAGCCCGATCGGCGAAACCATTTCTGCGCGACCGGTGGTTCATCCCCTTACCACCGGCAGCCTGACGGCCAGAGTAGTCCCCGCCACCTGACCGTCTTCTGGCCTGCCCCTGAATCGGGGCAGGCCCTGAATTACCTCCAAACTCTATAGCGGCCTGACCAGGCCGCTTTTTTTTGCCTCGCGCGAATAAAAATCCGCTGGGGTTGTGACGTCGATCACAGCAGGGGATCGGGCTACCGCCTAGTTTGACAGTGCCGACGCACCGAGGTGATCGGCCGCACCGGAAAAACCCGGGCGAGAATAATAAAGGGAAGCCGTCATGATCCGCACCGCGATTATCTCGGTAACCGCGTCATTCGTGTTATTCGGGGCTTGGACCATCAACTTGGTCAGTTATCACCCGGCCACCGATATAAATCCGCTGGCCCCGCTGAGCGCCAGCTTCGATTGAAGAAGTCGCAGGTGACGTTTGGCTGCGCCAGCAGGGCGCGCTTGCGTCTGATATTATTTGATCCGTCTCTCGCGCCCCGCCAGACCGATTAACCGTTGGACAGCATTAGTTCTAACGATTAGGTCTGCATCCGCGCGTACCTCCATTTCTGTGCAACAGATGATATCGGTCCCGCGGCGAGACGCTACCTATGCACAGGTCTCCAAACCAGATTGCCCGATCGCTGCGCGCGTTCCGAAACGCGCACAGACTTGGTTTGCTACGCAGCGTCCGCATTTCTTTTGGAGCGGATGCTTGCGCGGTGGTGCGATCGCAGGAAGGCATCGAGTACATGGGAAATGTCGTCCCGCGATTGCCACTCAGTGGATGCACGCGCGGCCAATGCGATTGCAAATATGTGCCCTCTGGGACCGATCATTTGCATAGCCTCAATGCAATGCCGAAGTCCGGAACCAGATCTTCGTCCTGAGCCGTACAGGCTCGCGCCAAAATCTGCCAGATGGACTATGATTTGACGCGCATTCCGAACAGAAATGCGTCCGTATTTTCGATGCGCGACCTTCGTGCTTATTGCTAAACTATCCAACCATTTTCGAATGATGGTCCAGTGTGACTACTCAGGCCCCCGGAATCGGTGACGTCGGCGCCAGCGTGCATACGTCGCTTGCGACGTGGCTGCACGGCATTGGCGTGCGCCAGATTCGCCTCATCACCGGCCTGATTATGTTCGCTTACATTTTTTCGCATTTTTTCAATCACGCCCTTGGCAACATTTCCTACGACCTGATGGAGACCTGGCTGAGATATCACATCTGGTGGTGGCGGATTCCGGTCGTCAACGACACGCTTTACCTTGCCGCCATCGTCCACTTCTCGCTCGGCCTCTGGGCGCTCTATCAACGGCGGCATTTCCGCTATTCGATCGCCGAGATCACGCAGCTTGTTCTTGGGCTGAGTATTCCGCTTTGGCTCGCCAGTCATTTGGGCGCAGAGCGGGTAGGCGGTCTTCTCTTCGGATGGCCACCATTCAATTACGCATCGGCGCTGTACACCTATTGGGTCACGGAGCGCTACAACATCGCTATACAGTTCATCTCGCTGACGGTCGCGTGGACGCACGCCTGTATCGGACTCTATTTCTGGCTGCGATTGAAATCGTTCTTCGATTGGGCGGCCCCGATACTTCTATCCATCGCGATTCTTATGCCGCCGCTTGCGATGATCGGCGCGCATCATGGTGGCCGTGAAGTTGCGGACCTCGCCGATGATCCCGAATGGCGCAATGAAAACCTGAAGCGGGTTCCTACTGCGCAGGCGCGAGTGATCACTCAAATCAGTCTCGTGTACTTTCCTATCGCCTATGGCGCCGCAATCGGATTGGTTTTCGTCGGGCGTGGCCTTCGTTCGTTTCGTGAGCGCCGGCGCGGCATGGTCACAATTTCATATCCAAATCGGCAGATACGCGTACCGAAAGGACTAAGCGTTCTCGAAGCCAGCCTGCGGCACAAAATCCCGCACGCCAGCGTGTGCGGCGGCCGCGCTCGCTGTTCCACTTGTCGCATTCGCGTGGTGAGTGATCGTAGCAAGCTGCCGCAACCGTCGGGCCGCGAGGCGTTCGTGCTCGAGAGCATCGGCGTTTCCGCAAACCCCTCGATCCGGCTTGCTTGCCAGTTACGTCCGCAGACTGACATTTCTGTCATTCCGATTCTTCCGGCAAGCATGAATGCGGAACTGCTCCGCAAAGGCAGCCGCATGAACATCGGGAAGGAGCGCTACATCGTCAGCATGTTCGTCGATATGCGCGGGTCAACCAAGCTCGCCGAGGCGCGACTGCCGTTCGATGTCGTATTCCTCATCAATCGATTCCTGGGCGCGTGCTCTCAGGCTGCGCTCGACGCGGGTGGCCAACCCAACCAATTCGTTGGCGACGGGGTGCTGGCTCTTTTCGGAATCGAAGTGGACGCGAAGACCGCTTGCCGGCAGGCGCTGCGTGCTGCCGCCAATGTTGCCACCAACGTGGATCAAATGAATCGTCAGCTCGCGTCGGATCTTCCTGAACCAATCGAGTATGGTATCGGCATCCAGGGCGGTGAAGTCATTATCGGCGATATCGGTTTTCAGGATCACACCGTTTTTACGGCGCTTGGCGATCCCGTCAATGTAGCAGCGCGTCTGCAAGACATGACGAAGGCGCTTGGGTGCAAAGCTGTGATTTCTGACGAGGTGTTTACAACCGCTGGCATTCCACCCGGTTCGCTGGCGCGCACGGAGGTCGCAATTCGTGGCCGCGAAGAGGCGATGATCGTCCGCACGGTAACCGATCCGACCGTTCTTGCGCGCCTGGTCGAGGCCGAGAATGCGCAAGCCCAGCAGGTGCAGGCGTCACAAGCGCGATAGCCTGCGGCAATTCCGACAGTCTGGCCGGCACAGGGCTTGCATCCCCAAGGGCAGGTGGAGGTAAGGGATGGACGCGCGGACAGATTTGCCCGCTGGGTTGGGTATGCGCGTGGGCAACGACGTCCAGCCGCCTTTGTCGCGGTTTCTGGAGCGCTGTCACACGGAAATCGCCGGAGATAACAGCGGCGCCGTCGCCGATTACATACCGGAACTCTCCAAAGCCAACCCCAATAGCTTCGGGATCAGCATTGCGACCACCGACGGCTACGTCTACGAGGTCGGCGACAGCGACGTCCCTTTCACGATCCAGTCGATTTCAAAAGCCTTTGTTTTTGCGCTCGCTCTCGAGACGATCGGCGCCGAACGGGTTGAAAGCGTCATCGGAGTTGAACCGAGTGGAGAAGCTTTTAATTCGATCCGCCTGCGCGCCGACAATCGGCCTTTCAACCCAATGGTCAATGCCGGTGCAATTGCGTGCTCAGGGCTCATCTACGATGCGGAAGGGAAAGATGCTTTTGGGCGAATCCTCGCAACGCTGAGCGCATTCGCTGGTCGAAAACTTGGCGTGGATGAAGCCGTATTTGCCTCCGAGCGGGCGACCGGCGACCGCAACCGGGCAATTGCTTATCTTTTACGCAACTATGCCGTCATAAAAGGCGATGTCGATGCCGTCCTGGATGTCTATTTCGGCCAGTGCTCGGTCCTCGTGACGGCGCGGGATATCGCGGTCATGGCTGCGACACTCGCCAACCGTGGCCTTAATCCGTTGACCGGCGAGCAGGTCGTCAGTCCCTACGCCGTTGCCCGCACTTTGTCAGTAATGACCAGTTCGGGCATGTACGACTATGCGGGCGAATGGATCTACCGCGTCGGAATGCCAGCAAAGAGCGGCGTCGGCGGCGGCATCGTAGCGGCGTTGCCCGCGCAACTCGGACTGGGTACCTATTCGCCGCTCCTCGACAGCCACGGGAACAGCGTGCGTGGGTTGCGCGTATGCGCGGCCCTCTCATCGCACTTCGATTTGCACCTGTTCAATCGCGGCGGCGATGTGAGAAACGGCATCGTTGCCGAATACGACATTGGCGGCGTCTCCTCGCGCCGCAACCGGCAGCCGCTCGAGCAGAAAATTCTCGACGAGCACCATACCGACTGCCACGTTTACGAACTCACCGGCGCCTTGACGTTCGGGTCCATCGAGTATCTGTCGCGTCGCTTGGTGCAAGGGCAGCTCCATTCGCAGCTCGTCGTACTTGATTTTCACCGCGTGCCGACAATCACACGGGCGGCGGGCCGATTGCTCGCGGCAAGCCTGACTGAGCTGACTGCAGTTAATACGACGGTGATCCTTTGCGGACTGCGGCCGCATTCGGCGGTCGAAGTGACCATGAAGCCCATGATCGAACCACTCTCGAAGCTGCGAAAGTTTCCTGTTCTCGATGAAGCCATTGAATGGGCCGAGGACCAGATCATCTATCGTTACGGTGGATACGGGCGCCTGCACGATCCGACGACGCTTCCGGAACAGCAATTGCTTGGCGGCTTGAGCACCGGCGAGATCGAAGCGCTTGAGGCCTTGATGGCGCCGCGGACATACCATGCCGGACAGCGGATCATCGGAGCGGAAGAGCCGGCATCATCGTTGTTCTTTTTGCAAAGCGGCATGGTGAGCGTGAAGCTGCCAAATGGTGTGCGTCTCGCGACGCTTGTCGCGGGCATGGTATTTGGTGAAATGGCGCTGCTCGAGGACCGGCGCTCCGCGGACGTGTGGGCGGATACGGCTGTTCAATGTCTCGAATTGCCGCTGAGCGCCTACGCCGGATTTCGCGAAAAACATCCGGAGGTCGGTGAGCGCATCGTGCGCAATCTCGCCGTCCTCCTGGCCAAGCGGCTTATTCTCGCCAATACAAAGATCGATCTCTTGACGTCGTACTAGACGTTCACACCTTCTCGACGAAGCTGTCGACCACTCGCTTTTCGCCCGCCTTGTCGAAAGCGATGGTGAGCTTGTTGCCATCCACTGCCACGACGTTGCCATTGCCGAATTTCTGGTGAAACACACGCTCGCCCACCGCGAAAGATGAAACCGTGCCGGTGGATTTCGCGACAAGCTCCCCCTCGATCGTGAGGGGCGCGCGACCTTGGAGTTTTGTTGCGCGGCCCCGGGACTTTCCGCCCGAGGGTCGACCAGGATCGATCGGATCGTCATCAAAAACGCCGTCTGGGACGTACCGCGGCTGGCCATTGTCGTAGAAGCCGCCGCGGCCCTTGCGAGCCTGCGCGCGTTGCCAACCGGGCGTCGTGTACCCGGAACCGAAGGCGTTCATCTCATCGAAACGCGACGCTCCGTAGCCCGACATTCCGAACCCGCCGGTGCCGCCCGCGGCCTCTTTCACTTCGACATGCGCTTCAGGCAATTCATCGAGGAAGCGCGAGGGGACCGTTGAGGTCCAAAGCCCGTGAATGCGGCGGTTGGTGGCAAAGTAGATCTTGGCCAACTTGCGAGCGCGGGTAAGTCCGACATGGGCCAGGCGGCGCTCTTCCTCGAGACCGGCGCGGCCACTTTCGTCGAGCGAGCGCTGATGGGGAAACAGGCCTTCTTCCCAACCGGGCAAAAACACGCAGTCGAATTCGAGACCCTTTGCCGAATGCAAGGTCATGATATTGACGGCTTGCTCGGACTCCGCGCTGTCACGATCCATTACAAGCGATATGTGTTCGAGAAAGCCCTGCAGGTTCTCGAATTCCTCCATCGACCTGACCAGTTCCTTGAGGTTTTCCAAGCGTCCGGCAGCATCTGCGGAACGGTCCTTCTGCCACATGTCGGTGTAACCGGACTCATCGAGCACTATTTCCGCGAGTTCGGTATGCGGGATGGAATCCTTCTTGGCGCGCCAGCGCTCAAAGGCCGCCATGAGGTCACGCAGCGCAAGGCGGGGTTTCGGCTTCATCTCGTCAGTGGCCGAGAGCTGGCTGGCTGCCTCGGTCAAGGGAATCCGCCGTTTGCGCGCGTGGTCGTGCAGCATTTGCAGGGTGGCGTCGCCGAGGCCGCGCTTTGGCACATTGACAATGCGCTCGAAGGCAAGATCGTCTGCCGGCTGCGCGATGACGCGCAAATAGGCGAGGGCGTCGCGAATTTCAGCGCGTTCGTAGAAGCGCGGGCCGCCGATTACCCGATAAGGTAGTCCGAGTTGGATAAAGCGGTCTTCAAATTCACGCATCTGGAATGATGCGCGCACCAGAATTGCGATCTCATCGAGAGGGTGATCTTCACCACGCTCGCGCGCGGCACGCTGAAGCTGTTCGATCTCCTCACCGATCGCGCGCGCTTCTTCCTCGCTGTCCCACGCGCCGGTCACCTGTACCTTTTCGCCCAGTTCGTCTTCAGTGCGCAGCGTCTTACCGAGTCGGCCTTCGTTATGAGCGATGAGGTGGGACGCAGCCGCAAGAATATGTCCGGTACTGCGATAATTTCGCTCCAGGCGGATGACCTTCGCACCGGGGAAATCGTGGTCGAAGCGCAGGATGTTATCGACCTCCGCACCGCGCCAGCCGTAGATCGACTGATCATCATCGCCGACGCAGCAAATGTTTTTGGGAACGCGCGGGAGGTTTACATTTTGCTCCGTCGTTTCGAAGCGCGTTGGAGACCCGAAACCGGACTCCGCGGAGTCGGTGGGAGCGCCAATTTGCCGGTCCGCCGACTGGTCGCGTCCCGGAACGGCCGCCATCGAGCCCGACGGCGTCTGTGCCAGCAGTTTCAGCCACAGGTACTGCGCGACGTTTGTGTCCTGGTACTCATCGACGAGGATGAACTTGAATCGTTCCTGAAAATTGCGCAGTACGTCCGCGTGCTGTCGGAACAGCCGGATGTTCTCGAGCAAAAGGTCACCGAAATCGGCGGCGTTCAGTGTCTTCAGCCGCTCCTGATAGGCGACGTACAGCTTCTTGCCTTTGCCATTCGCAAAGCTCGCTGCTTCACCCGACGGCACCTGTTCAGGCGTAAGACCGCGATTCTTCCAACCATCGATCAGCATGGCCAGGACGCGTGCAGGCCATCGCTTCTCGTCGAGCTTCTCGGCTTCGAGGATCATCTTGATCAGCCGGACCTGGTCATCCACGTCGAGGATCGTGAAGTTGCTCTTCAGACCAACCAGTTCGGCATGCCTTCGCAGAACCTTCACGCCAATCGAATGGAAGGTGCCCAGCCATGGCATGCCCTCGACGATCTGCCCTACCATCTGGCCGACGCGGTCTTTCATTTCGCGGGCAGCCTTGTTGGTGAAGGTCACGGCGAGAATTTCCGACGGCCGTGCTCGACCGAGGTTGAGAATGTGCGCGATCCGCGTCGTGAGAACGCGCGTCTTCCCGGTTCCGGCGCCGGCGAGGACCAGCACGGGACCATCGAGCGTTTCCACCGCTTCGCGTTGCTCAGGGTTGAGATCGCCAAGATACGGCGCGGGCCTCGCGCCAAGCGCGCGCGCGGCGATTCCGCCTGCAACCGGTTGCGGGCTCAATGGAGCAGGGTCGTTACGCTTGGGTTCGGCCATTTGTCGGTAAAAGGCAGCAATGCCGCCGGAATGATTCTTTCAACGTCTAAGATGGCATCGACAGGCGCCAATTTCGAGGCCAGACCCGCCCTTGTCGGGCTCTCCTCACCGATTTAGCGTGATTTTTCCTGCTTATTTCCACACAGCCTGGGGGGAACTCCGTGCGATTGAAGGACAAAGTGGCGTTGGTCACTGGCGGCGGCCGCGGTATCGGCCGCGATATAGTTTTGGCGTACGCGCGTGAAGGGGCCCATGTCGTCGTCAACGACGTGGATCCCACGACGGCCGAGGCGACGGCAAAGGAGGCCGCGGCACTCGGCAGCAAGAGCCTCCCGGTTGCGGCCGACGTTGCCAAGGCCGCCGACATCAACCGCCTTGTCGAGACGATTATCAAGGAGCGCGGCCGTATCGACATTGTCGTGAACAACGCAATGAAGATCGTTCCAGGAAAACTGGAGGCGCTTCCAGAAGCGGCGTGGGACACGACGATGAATATCGGTCTCAAGGGCGCGTTTCTGGTGAGTCAGGCAGCCGCGAAACATATGATCGCCCAGAAGTCGGGCAACATCGTCAATATCGCCTCGATCGCGGGCCTTTTCCCTTACAACTGGGCCGGTGCCTACAGTGTGGTGAAAGCCGGATTGATCATGCTGACAAAATTGCAGGCGATGGAATGGGCGCCTTATGGCATCCGGGCAAATGCAATCACGCCCGGTTACATCCGCACGCCTGGTACCGAAGCGATGTATGCCGATCCGGAAATCTACGAAGGACGGCGCAAGGGCGTGCCAATGGGCCGTGTCGGCTCCGGGGAGGACATCGCAGGGCCGGCGATTTTTCTCGCATGCGACGAGTCGCGATATACGACAGGCAGCGTCGTCGGCGCCGATGGCGGCCAGGCTGTTGGCTATTTCCTCACCGTGCCAGGTCGCAGGTTCTCCGGCGGCCGGATTGATTGACGAGCGCTTGCGCAGCCCGCGTATGACCCCGAGGGTATCTTGAACACCCAAGTCATTATTGTGGGCGCTGGACCAGTTGGCTTGACCCTGGCGATCGGTCTTGGTCGTCGCGGCATACGTTGCATTCTCCTCGAACAGAAAGCGGCGCCGCAGTTCCTCCCCAAGATGGAACGGTGCAACGCCCGCACAATGGAGATCTACCGCAGGCTTGGAATTGCACAGAAAATACGTGACGCAGGTTTTCCGCGCGATGTGCCGATGGATGTTTTCATCGTGACGTCGCTGGTCGAGCCGCCGCTTTTGCACTTGCCATATCCATCGGTCGCGCAGGCTCAGGCAGAGATTGCTGCTTGCCCTGACGGCTCAATGCCGCTTGAGCCCTATCAGCTCATTTCGCAGTACACGCTTGAGCCGCTGCTCAAGTCGGTTGCGGAGGCCCTGCCGGCTATCGATGTGCGGTATGGACATGAATTCATCTCGTTCGAGCAGAATGATGAAGGCGTGCGTGCGCGCGTTAAGCATGGAGACTCAACGATCGAATTGGGCGCGCAATACCTTGTGGGCTGCGACGGGGGCTCGAGTAACGTGCGACGTCAACTCGGCATCAAACTGCAGGGCGAAGCGAATCTTTTGCAATTGAGGCAGGCGCTCTATCGCTGCGACGATCTGTTCGAACGCATCCCGGTCGGCAAAGGTCGGCACTATCATGTCGCCGATGCACACTCGACATTTCTGATCGTGCAGGACTCGACTCGTCACTTTACCCTGCATTCGGTTGTCGACAGCGATGACGATATGAAAACAATGTTCGAACAGACAGTTGCCATGCCGGTCAACTACGAGATGCTGTCCTGTGCGCCTTGGCGTCAGAATCTGCTGTTGGCCGACCGCTATGGTCACGGGCGAGTTTTCCTTGCCGGTGACGCGGTCCATCTTGTAATTCCGACAGGCGGCCTCGGAATGAACAGCGGGGTTGGTGACGCGATTGATCTGTCGTGGAAGCTTGCGGCAACGCTGAAAGGGTGGGGTGGCCCGGCGCTACTCGCATCTTACGAAATTGAACGTCGGCAAATCGGCGCACGCAATGTTGAAGCCTCGCGGCATGCATCGCGTGGCCGAAGAGCTTGGCGGTCGGCCTACAAGCCCAATATTCGTGACAAGACGCCGGAAGGGGCTGCAACTCGGGCGGACCTCAGCCGTATCGCCGATGTCGAACAGCGCAAGAGCAATGAGATGATCGGGGCAGAGCTTGGTTATCGCTATGCGGATTCGCCTATCATCTTTCCTGAAGTGGGGGATGCGCCGGAAACCGATTTCATGAAATACGTTCCGACATCCTGGCCGGGTGCGCGGTTGCCGCACGTATGGCTCGCCGACGGTACCGCATTGCATGACCATATCGGCGATGGCTATACGCTTTTGTGTCTCGGCGTTGGACGAGCAAATACCGGCGGGCTTGCCGAGGCCTTTGCCTCCTTCGGCGCGCCATTTTCGCTCGTCGAAATTGCTGAAGAACGGCCACGCGATATTTTCGGCCACGATTTCTTGCTGCTGCGGCCCGATTTGCACGTGGTGTGGCGTGGCAATCGCTTGTTGGCCGATCCAGCAAAGCTCGCTGCCTTGGCCACGGGACACTAGGAATCGAGTGCAAAAGAGCTCCGAATGCTGAAAAAAATCGCGCTTACGCTCGCCTGTGGGGACTATGAAATCGTCCGCCCACTGCTCAACGAGAAGGTCGAGGTCGATGGCGCAGATTTGACGATCTTGACCGACATGGATTCGGCGACGCGTCACTGGCGGTTTCTGCGTAACGGCGAGTTCGATGTAGCGGAAGTTTCCGCCTCGTCTTATCTCGCGGCGCGCGATAATGCGATGCCGTTCCGCGCCATTCCGGTATTTCTCCATCGTCGATTTCGACACGGCTTCATGTTCATCAACACTTCGAAAGGCATCACAAAGCCCGCCGACCTGCGTGGCCGAAAAATCGGGGTGAAGACGATGATGACAACTGCCGTGCTATGGATGCGCGGCATTCTTCAGCATGAATACGGCGTGCCACTGAATAGCGTCGAGTGGATGGCGGAGATCGAGGATGACGTGAAAGTCACCTTGCCCCCAGACATCAAATATTCATGTCTCTCCAATGACAAATCGGTCGAGACCATGCTGGCGGAGGGGGAACTGGATGCGGTTTTTCATTCTGATCTGATCAAGCCTTTTGTCGCTCGCGATGCGCGCGTGGCGCGCCTGTTCCCGGACCACAAGGCCGAAGAGGAAGCTTACTATCGAAAGACCGGCATTTTTCCGATCATGCATGTTCTTGGCATCCGCCAGACTCTCGCTGATGAGCATCCTTGGCTGGCCGTCAATCTGTTTCAGGCCTTCAACAAGGCGAAGAACGCGGCCATGAACCGCATGGCCAATCCCCGTATCGTTCCACTCGCCTGGTATCGTGACGCGTGGGAGGAGCAGGAACGCGTGCTCGGTTCTGACCCGTGGGAGTACGGATTGACCGAGAGAAACCGCAAGGTTCTCGAGACGCTGGTAGGTTATTCGCACGAACAGGGGCTCA
>Ga0105242_10003922_pt1 | contig 11559 bp, 11 predicted proteins | sample KBSM24metaG_FD_81521 | JGI IMG/M metagenome (GOLD analysis project Ga0105242, IMG submission 81521) | Miscanthus rhizosphere microbial communities from Kellogg Biological Station, Michigan, USA - KBS M2-4 metaG | ecosystem: Host-associated > Plants > Roots > Rhizosphere > Soil | place...
CTTCTTGCCTTCGGTGTGCTGGTCGTATTCCTCGATCAGCAACTGGATCGACCACGGGAAGCTCGCCAGCGAGCTCTGCACCTGGTTGAGGCCTTCCTCGATGCGCTTGGCGATCGCGATCTCGCCCTCGCGGGTGAGCAGCTCGACCGTACCCATCTCGCGCATGTACATGCGCACCGGATCGGTCGTGCGGCCGACTTCGGCATCGACCGCCGAGAGCACGGCGACGGCTTCCTCGGTCGCGGTTTCGTCATCGGTGGCGACCGGGTTTTCGGGCAGCAGCGTCTCGCCATCGGGCGCGACTTCGTGCACCTCGATGCCCATGTCGTTGATCATGCCGATGATGTCTTCGATCTGCTCCGGATCGACGATGTCGTCGGGCAGGTGATCGTTGACCTCGGCGTAGGTCAGGTAACCCTGTTCCTTGCCCTTGATGATCAGGGTCTTGATTTCGGATTGCTGCTGCTGGTTGCCGGGTTCTGTAGTCATGGAATTAGAGCTGCTTCAAGCAAAGACTGGGAAGTATAGGCGGGGTGTCAAGGGCGGGCGGGAATAGTGAATGGAGAATCGGAAATCGGCATCGACGGCAACCGGCAAGCGCGAATCCGGGATCGGTCTGCTTGCGATTCCCGATTCCCTATTCCCGGCTCTCAACGAGCCTCCAGCCAGAACGTCACCGGTCCGTCGTTGACGAGATGAACAATCATATGGGCGCCGAAGCGGCCGATTTCCACTGGTTCGTGCGTGTTTTTTGCCAATTCGACCAGGCGCCGAAACCAGCGTTCGCCATCCTCGGGCGTTGCCGCGGCCGTGAAGCTCGGCCGCATTCCCTTGTCCGTGTCGGCCGCCAGCGTGAACTGCGGTACCAGCAACAATCCGCCGGCGACATCGCTGAGCGAACGATTCATGCGGCCCGCGGCGTCGGCAAAGACGCGGTAGCCGAGCAACCGCTCCAGCATGCGCTGCGCCTGTGCCTCGCCGTCTCCCGGCTGCACCGCCACCAGCGCCAGCAGGCCGGGGCCGATACGCCCGACCGTTTCGTCGCCGACGTCGACATGCGCTGCGCGTACGCGCTGGATCAGGGTCAACATGCAACAGTTTTAGCATCTTCCCCCCGTTTCTGGCACCTGCGTCGCCGGCGCGCGACCCGCCGGCGACGGCGGCCGCTACAATCGCGCGCTTCGCTCCACGGGAATGGCAAGTGCGCTGGTATATCGCCGTGCTCTACGGTCTGGTCCGCCTGGTCGGCCGTTTGCCGCTGCCCGCGCTGCACCGGCTCGGCTCGTGGCTGGGCTGGCTGCTGCTGCACATGCCGAACGCGGTTCGCCACAAGGCGCAGGCGACCCTGTCTATTGTAATAACGCAGTTTCGTGGGGAAACCAGACAGTCCCTGCTTCGATCATCGATGATCGAAGCAGGAAAGTCTGTTTTCGAGATCTGCAGGATCTGGTCCGGCGATCCGCAGCAGGCACTGGCCCTGGTTCGCGATGTATGCGGCCTGGATCTGTTCGATCGGGCGCTCGCCAGCGGTCGCGGCCTTATCCTCGCCGCGCCGCATCTGGGCTGCTGGGAACTGCTGAACATCTGGCTAGGCAGCCGCATCCCGCTGGCGATCGCCTACCGGCCACCGCGCCAACCGGCTCTTGAGGCGTTGCTGCTCCGCGCCCGCGGTTCGCCGACCGTCGAACAGGTTCGCGCCGATGGCCCTGCCGGCGTGCGCAAGTTGTACAAGCGGTTGATCGACGGCGGTGTCGTCGGCATCTTGCCGGACCAGCAGCCGAAGCTCGGCGAAGGCGAATTCGCGCCGTTCTTCGGCACGCCGGCGTTGACGATGGTGCTGTTGTCGCGCCTGGCGCAGCGCACCGGCGCGACAGTTCTTTTTTGCTACGCCGAACGTCTGCCTCGTGGCGCGGGCTATCGCCTGCACTTCCTGCCGGCGCCGGACGGGATCGGCGCTGCCGATTTGCCGACCGCCGTCGCTGCACTCAATCGCGGCGTCGAAGATTGCGTGCGGCTCGCGCCGGCCCAGTATCAGTGGCATTACAAGCGTTACTCGATTCGCCCGCCGGGCGACGAGCGAAACTTCTATTGAAGCGCGCCTTCAGCCACCGTCGTCACGCTCCAACCTGGGTTGCTTCAGTTCCGGCAACTTCAGCTGTTCGGGGGCACCGGGATACATGTCGCGCAGACTCTCCGCCGTCAGCGCTGCCGTGTCGATGAAACACCAAGCGTCGGCGTCCTTGTCCTGCACGCCGAGATAGTACGAATCCAGCGACAGCCGCCCTTCCCTGACGCGCACGATGCTGCGATACGGCAACAGCGCGAAACGCGTTGCCGCGGCGTCGAACATGGCGCTGACCGCACCGAAGCGCATGTCGAGCAGTTGCCGGCCCTGCTGCTGCATGACCTTGAAGCCGACTTCGATCTGCCGGGCGAGCGCGAGCGCTCCGCCGACGCGCGCGAGCACCGGGCTGCACGCCGACGCAGCAATCGTCGCGTAATCCTCGTTCAGCAACGCCGCAGCCAGGGCGTTGCCCTGGTGCGTGGCGTTCGTTGCGGCATCACCCGAGCCCTGTGCCGAAACGGTCGCCACGGGAATCCCGATCAACACCGCCAGCAGCCCCCGCTCAATCGCGCCGCGCATTGCCGCCCTGTTTGTCGAGCCGTCTCAGGAACACCTGCATTTCCTTCTGCGCCTGCACGTCGCCGGCGCGTTGCGCGGCGGCGATGCCGTCGCTCCATGCCCGGCGCGCCTGCACCGGATCACCGGCTTCGACCAGCGCCCGGCCGAGGAGTTTCCATGCCGCCGAATATTCCGCAGCGAACTCGACGGCGCGGCGCAGTTCCACGGCCGCCTCGGCGGGGTTGCCCTTGGCGAGCAATGCGTTGCCGAGCGAAAAACGCAGCAGTGCACCGTCGCGCGGACCGTCGCACAGGGCGCGCAGGCGCTGAATCGGATCGTCGTTCACAAGGAGTGCTAGCGATGGATGTCGTGCGTGGCGACGCCTACCTCGGGCGCCGGCCGCGCCAGACACTGCGGTCGCGCCAGCGTCCGGCGCATGTCGCTCAGGCCTGCCGCCCAGTGCTCGTGCATCGTCTGCGGCCCGAAGGCATAGTCCTTGTACTGCTCCTCGTACGACTTGGCCTGGTAGATCAGGTGCACGATGTTCAATACCTTGGTGCAGATCCACGCGTCGAACTCGTGCGCCAGTGTCGCCGGCATGCGCTTCCCCGGCAGCATGGCGACGAGTTCGCCAAGTGCCAGGCGCAGGCGCTGCTTTTCCGCCGAGCTGTCGGTGCCGCGCCGTGTCCGGCTCGAGTACTGGATGTCCTTCTGCCGTTCGAGCACGTCGCCGAGCGTGCGCGGTAACGCGCCACGCGCACTCCACAGGTCGACCTGCAGCGCGAGCGTGTCGGACCGCGGCGACGACTCGATCACGTATTCCAGCGGCGTGTTCGATACCAGGCCACCGTCCCAGTAGAACTCGCCGTCGATTTCCACTGCCGCGAACGCCGGCGGCAGCGCGGCCGAAGCCAGGACGTGCTCGACGCGGATAGGTGTCTTGCGGTTGTCGAAGTAGGCGAAGTTGCCGTTGCGCACGTTGACCGCGCCGATCGCAAAGCGCGGCGATACGCGATGGTTGATGCGCGCGAAGTCCACCAGCTCCTCGAGCGTCTGCCGCAGCGGCACGGTGCTGTAGAAACTCGTCGCACCCGGTGCGCCGGGCAGCGCGGCATACGGCGGCGGCACGCGCGGCACGAAGAAGCCGCTCTGACCGTGCAACAACGCTGTCCAGGCGCCAAACGCATTGGCCAGCGCCTGCGCCGCGCTCGATCGGGGCAGGGCATCGAGCCACTGTCGCTGCCAGTCGAAGACCTCCGCGGGCAGCGGCAATGCCGGCGTCGAGATGCGCTGCCAGAACTCGCGCAGGCGTTCGACGCGCCGCTCCGGCGCATTGCCGGCGAGGAGCGCTGCGTTGATCGCGCCGATCGAGATGCCGGCGAACCAATCCGGGCGGATGCCTGTTTCTTCGAGCGCCTCGTAGACCCCGCACTGATAGGCGCCGAGCGCGCCGCCGCCCTGCAGTACGAGCGCAACGGTTTCATAGTCGCGCACCGCGGCGGCCGCATTTTGCGCGGCTTTGCCGCTTTGTGGATTTGTGGAATCTTTGCCAGCGGCCGCGCGAGACGCGCGTTTGCCGCGCACGGCCGGTCTGCGGCGCGGCGCCACGGTCATTGCATGAACCAGCCGTGGCTGACGACGATCGACTGTCCGGTCAGCGCATTCGTGCCGAAGCCGGCGAAGAACAGCGCGCACTGGGCGACGTCATCGACTGTCGTGAATTCGCCGTCGACCGTTTCCTTGAGCATGATGTTCTTGATCACGTCGGCCTCGGAAATGCCGAACTCTTTCGCCTGCTCGGGAATCTGCTTGTCGACCAGCGGCGTGCGCACGAAGCCGGGACAAATGACGTTGGCACGCACATTTTTCGCCGCGCCTTCCTTGGCCACGACCTTGGCCAGGCCGATCAGCCCGTGCTTGGCCGTGACGTACGGCGCCTTGAGCTTCGAGGCTTCCTTGGAATGCACCGAGCCCATGTAGATGACCGAGCCGCCGTTGCCGGCCGCGTACATGCGCTTGAGGCACGCGCGCGTGGTCAGGAACGCGCCGTCGAGGTGGATCGCCATGAGCTTCTTCCAGTCGGCGTATGAGAAGTTCTCGATCGGATTGACGATCTGGATGCCGGCGTTCGACACCAGGATGTCGACGCTGCCCAGGTCCTTGACCGTCTTGTCGACGCCGGCTTCTACCGCGCCTTCGTCGGTCACGTCCATGACGACGGCTGTGGCCTTCACGCCGCGTGTCTTGATCTCGTCGGCCGCGGCCTGTGCCGCCGCCTGATTGATGTCGGCGATCGCGATGTGCGCACCGTTGTCGGCCAGTACTTCGGCGATGCGCTTGCCGATGCCGCTGGCGGCGCCGGTGATCAATGCCACTTTGTTCTTCACGCTCATGTTTTCATCCTTTCTCGAGACGGATACCGGAATAGATAGAGCTTTTTTGACGAGGATCAACGCGGATGAACGTGAATTCATGCAAAGAGTGCCGATGAACGCATGCTCCAATCATCATGCAGAAGCCCGCATCCGCATCGATCTGCGTTAATCCGCGTCAAATCGCTTTTGGCTTCTGATCTGCGTCAATCCGCGTTCATCCGCGTCAAAACGCTCTACTCCTCGCGCGCCACCGCTTTCACGTCGACGCCGAGATCGCGCAATTTGCGGTACAGATGCGTGCGTTCCATGCCGACGACCTTGGCGAGCTTGCCGACGCTGCCGCCGGCTTCCTGCAGCTGGCGCAGCAGGTACATGCGTTCGAATTGCTCGCGTGCTTCGCGCAACGGCAGGCTGAAGTCGATGCCGGCAGCGCCCGTCGGCGGCGGCGCCATCGGCGGCTGATTGCCGAGTGCGGTTTCGACTTCCTCGAGCGTGACCTGGTCGGTGCTGCCCATGATCAACAGGCGTTGCACGAGATTGCGCAGCTCGCGCACGTTGCCCGGCCAGGCGTAGTTGCGCAGGCGATTCTGCACGTCGACCGGGAAGTGCCGATACGGCAGGTGGTCGCGGTTGGCGAAGAAATCGACGTACAGACGCAGCAACTCCGGCACGTCTTCGCCGCGCTTGCTCAGCGGCGGCACCTGCAGCGGCACGACATTCAGCAGATAGAAAAGCTCCTCGCGGAAACGTCCAGCTTTCACCTGCGCTTCGAGGTTCTGCGCGGTCGCGGCGATCACGCGCAGATCCAGAGCTGCCGGCACCGCGCCGCCGCTGCGCACAAGGGCGCGGCGTTCGAGCACGCTGGCCAGGCGCTGCTGCAATTCCGGATCGAGTTCGGCGACTTCGTCAAGGAACAGCGTGCCGCCCGAAGCCTGTTCGAGCAGACCTTGCTGGATGCCGTCGACGCCCTCGGCGCCGAACAACGCATTGATCAGGTGCTCGCGTGGAATGTTGCCGGTGGCCACCGCGACGAATGGACCGCGTCGTCGCGAGGATCGCTCGTGCAGCCAGCGCGCAAGCGATTCCTTGCCGGTGCCGGGCTCGCCATAGATGACAATGCCCGTCTCATGCTGGGCCAGGCGCTCGAGTTGCGCGCGCAGCGCCTGCATGAGCTTGCTCGAGCCGACGGGATCGAGCGGCAGCGCGAATTGCTGGCGCAATCCGTCGTTCTCGCGCTTCAGGCGCGTCGTCTCGCGCGCGCGCTCGATCGTGAGCAGCAGCTTGGCCAGTGAAATGGGTTTCTCGACGAAATCGTAGGCACCGAGCCGCGTCGCCTCGACCGCAGTTTCGACCGTGCCATGACCCGACATCATGATCACGGGACACGACAGCGCGCCGCTCGCCGACCATTCACGCAGCAGGCTGATGCCGTCGAGGTCGGGCATCCAGATATCGAGCAAGACGACATCGGGTCGTGCCGAACGGCGCGCTTCGCGCGCAGCGGCGGCATCTTCGGCGACGACGACCTGATAGCCCTCGTCTTCGAGGATTTCCTTTACGGTGGAGCGGATGTCCGGCTCGTCGTCGACGACCAGCACGAGGCCCGAAGCCATGCGGCATGACCCTGTTGCGAAAAAGCGACGCCAAGCATAGCGCAAAGCACCGTGCGGGCGCGTTATGCCTTGATTTACAGGTCCTTAGCCTGCCCTGGGCCGGGAACCAGCCCTCGCGGCGTAACTCAGCCGCGCGCCAGGATCGCCTGCACGCGCTTGACCATGGCGGCAGCAAAGTCCGCACCCTTGGCCTTGGTCATGACTCGCGCATATTCGGGCAGGATGGCGCGCAACTCGTCCGCCGTGTAGCAGTGTTCGAGCTTCAGGGTGAAGAGGAAAGCGCGCAAGCCGAGCACCGCGACCGCACTTTCGTTGAGCAGCTGCTTGGCCTGCTGCGGCGGCGGAACGATGTCGGCGGCGTTGGCCGCGGGCATCTGCGTCACCGCACTGCCCGCGGCTTGCGTGTGCGCGGTGATCAGCCCCAGCGTCACCAATTCGTTCAGGCCGGCGCCGACGTCGCCGAACGCCTGGAAGTTTTTCGTCAGTTCGGCGACTGTTTCGGTGCCGTGGATCACGATCAGCAGCGAGCGCACACGCGACGACAGCTTGTGCGCGCGTTGCGCCATTTCACGGTTGCCCGAATCGGTCTTGACCGGTACGTCGTTCGGATTCATGGTCGCCTGCTCCCCCTGTGGCAGCCCTTCGAGCCTACCGCGCGACACACGGCCGGACAATCGCCTGCGCTGCCTTCGGGCTAAAATCGACCGGGCTAATTGCCGGCTTGTGACGGCAATCACATAGTCTGCTTCCAAGCGCTCGTTCCGCGGCAAGGATTTCGATGGAGAACAACGCACGTCCCGGCATTTCCGCCTGCGTGATCACGCTCAATGAGGCGGACCGCATCGAGGCATGCCTTGCGTCGCTGGCGTTCTGCGACGAGATCGTCGTGGTCGACTCCGGTTCGACGGACGCCACCGTCGCGATCGCCACGGCCTGCGGCGCACGCGTGCTGGCGCGCCCGTTCGACGGCTACCGCACGCAGAAGGACTTCGCCGTGCGCGCGGCGAGTTGCGACTGGGTACTGTGCGTCGACGCGGACGAGCGCATCACCGCCGCGCTGCGCAGTTCGATCGAGCAGGCGCAGGCTGCCGGCTTTCCTGCGGCCGGCTTTCGCTTCGCGCGCGCCACCGAATACTTCGGCGCTTTTCTGCGCCACGGCAACGCCTACCCTGATCGCGTCATGCGCCTGTTCGACCGCCGGCGCGGCGGTTTTCGCGGCGAGCGCGAGATCCACGAACACGCCAGTGTCGACGGCGGAGTGCGCACGCTGAGCGGCGATCTGGAGCATCGCGCCTATCGCTCGTTGTCCGACCAGCTCGCCCGCCTGGAGCGCTACGCGCGCATGATGGCCGAGCATATGCACCAGCGCGGGCGACGCGCACATGTACACAACATCGTTCTCAATCCGTTCTGGCGCTTTCTGCGCGGCTACATCCTTCGTGCCGGCTTTCTCGATGGCTGGCGCGGGCTCGTTTATGCGTATGTCGAGGCCAACTACGTGCGCCAGAAGTTCATCAAGCTATGGCTGCTTGGCCGCGGTGAAAAGATCTAGGTCAAGGGCCTCTTTGGACGCCGATTGCGCGGATCAACGCGGATAACAGCAGATGATCCATGCCGAAAAGAGCCCGCGCAGGCCGTGGCTTGCTGATCACTCTTCTCCTGGATCTCGTGCTGATTCGTGTCGCCATATCGTTCTATTCGCTCTTACTCCGCGTCGATCCGCGTAATCGGCGTCAAGAATCTCTTGATTGGCCTTGGAGGAGTTCGCGGATTGCCGCGTCGAGGCGGCCGGCGAATGCGCGATCGTTGTCGAGGAACCAGGCGCGCGCGGCGCTGCCGATCCGTTCGCATTCGCCGTCACCCAGCTCGATCATCTGTTCGATCGCTCGCTGCATTGCCGCTTCGTCGAAGAAATTCGTCGTCGCGAGATACTGCGTGCCGGTGCGTACGACCGGCACGAGCAGGCCGCGCTCGGCCGTGATCAATTCGTTCATCGGCGCCGCATCGAGCGTCAGCGTCACCGCACCGACGCTGAGTGCCTCGACGAGGTAATGACCAAATCCCTCGGTCTGCGACGGACAAAGATGAAAACGGTGCGAGTTCTGCAACCGGCGCAGTTCATCGTCAGGCAAGTGTCCGACACGATGGTCGATGTTCGGCACCGCCAACCCCGCCTGCGCCATATGCCGATCCTGAATCACGGTAAGCCGCGGCCAGCGCGGATGCCGGCGCCAAAGGGCCAGCAGCGCTTCGGTATTCTTCGTGCCGCTGCGGCCGGCGAGGTGGAAGAATGCCCGTTCGCGCGGTACGGTCCGGTCTTGGCGGTCCGCCGACGTGAAGCCGGTAAAAGAGACACGGCAGCCGAGGCCGGAAAAGATCGTCTTCGTGTACAGCGTCTTGGCGAAGACTGCGTCGATTCCGGGCAGCGCGGCGGCATCTGCCGGCAGAAACCACTCGGGATTCGGCAGCAGCACGTTGCGGCGGGAGAGCGGAAAATACTCGGCGCGCGCGTGCTCGAGCATCAGGTTCGCGTCGAATACGTATGGGCTGCGTCCGCGCAGGCGTCGCAATGCGCAGCGCGCGCGCACGCGCCACGAATTGCCGAGCCTGCGCAACTTTCCCCGCCGGACCGCGCTGATGCCGACGTCGTGGCCGGCGGCGGAAAGCGCGGCGGCAAGCAAGCGCAGATCACGCGATAAGCCGAAACCGTTGTCGCGCGCGATCAGGTTGATCGTGCTCATGGTTGCGCGCTCACGCCGGTGTGGAAAAAGTATGGTGGTGCATGATGACGTGCACGCTCAATTCGCGTTCGGGTCGTCGCGCGCCTCGTTCGGCGCGGCCGGAACGTTGCCGCCACGGCAGGCCGGCGCGACGGCGTCGCCGCGGAACAGCCACCATTCGCGTCGGTTCGCATGGCCGACGTAGGTCGATTTTTCCTGCGCGATGCACGGCGCCATCGCGTCGGCGAGCACGAATATCCAGCGCGACTGCGGCCTTTCTTCCTGCCAGCGAATCGCCGCTGCCAGTTGCTCGTGCCACGGCTTGACGAAGCCGAATTCGCGCACTGGACGGTCGACCATCAGCAGGTTCTGCTCCTTCCAGGCGACCAACGCCAGTTCGCCATCGCCGGCGAGCGCGTCGGCCCTGCGCATCACGCCGGCGGCCGAACTCGAATCGTTGAGCAACGGATAGGCCCAGAGACTCCACAACAGCCACATGCCGGCGAGGCCGGCGAGCAACGCATGCACGCCACGGCGCACGCGGAAAAAAATCGCGCAGGCCAGCGTCCACGTACCGAGCGCCACCGCCAGCCACCATAGCGCGGCACCGCCTTCACCCAGTCCGCGCTGCTCGGCCAGGTCGTGCGCGAACGGCGGCTGCAACGCCAGCGCGTAAAGGCCCAGGCCGAGAAAGCCGGCGCCGAGCAGACCGACCACCGCCAATGCCGTGCGCCGCGTCCACGCGCGCTGCAGCAAATCGGCCAAAAATGGAGAAATGCACAACGCGAACAATGGCAGCGCCGGCATGATGTAGACGTCGCGCTTGCCCTTCGGAAACGTGAAGAACACGACGACGAGTACGATCCAGGCCAGCGGCAGCAGCAAGCGCGCATCGTGCTCGCGCAGGCGCTCGCGCCAGCGCGGCAGCACACCGGGCAGCGCCAGTGTCAGGGGAAGCCAGCCGGTCAGGATCACGCCGAGGTAGTACCAGCGCGGCTGCTGATGGTCCCAGGAATCGGTGTAGCGACCCGCGGTCTGGTGATAGAGGATGTCGTTGAGGTAAGCCTTGTAGTCCGGCGAATCGGCATTGCGCACGGCGAGCAGCATCGGCACCAGCCACAACGCGGCAGCCGCCGCGAACGCAAGCGCGCCACCGAGCCAGCGCCCCGCGCTGCGCTCGGTATGCGCGGCGTATTGCCAGTTGCGCGCGCGGGCGAACAGATAGGGAGCGAACATCAGCAGCGCGAGTACGCCGACGCCCTTGGTGATGACGCCGAGTCCGGCGGCGAAACAGCCCAGCCAGTACGCGCGCCAGTCCGGGCCGAGCAGGAAATGCCGCAGCAGGCCGTAGTTCGCCAGCGTGATGAAGAAGGTGACGCTCGGGTCGATCTGCGCGCGCTTGGCCTGGTAGACGAACTGGAACGCAGCCAGCAGCGCCGCTGCCGCATACAGGCCTGTGCGGTGATCCCACAGGCGCCGCGCGAGGTCATACACCAGCAACAGCGTGACCAGCGCCGCGAGCAGCGAGGGCAGCAGGAAGGCGATGCGCCAGTTGCGCACCAGCTCGTAACTGGCTGCCTGCAGCGCCATGAAGGTCGGCGGCTTGTCGGAATACAGCTCGCTGCCGCGATGCGGAATCAGCCAGTTGCCGCTTTCGACCATCTGCCTGGCCGACAGCGCAAAGCGCGGCTCGTCTGCCGGCCACGGATCGCGCAGCCCGATGCCCGCGCCGATCACGATGAATGCGATCAGCAGGAACCAGTGCAGCTCGCGCCGCGTCTGCGCAGACGACGACGATGTCGATGGCGGGAGCAAGCTGGCATTGTGCATGCGCGCGTTTCGTTCAACCGGTCAGTTCGAGGCGCGCCAGATGCGCGCTCGCGAGACGGCCAGTTTAACGTGCCGCTGCGATCGGGCGCGTGCTGTCGACGTCGCACGGCAACCGTATCGTGAACACCGCGCCGCCGCCGGGCCGGTTTTCGGCGCGAATGGTGCCGCCATGCTCCTCGACGATCTTCTTCGCCACGGCGAGGCCCAGACCCGTGCCGCGTTGCTTGCTGGTCGTGTACGGCTCGAACCAGCGTTCGTCGAATCCGGCCGGCAGTCCGGGCCCGTTGTCGAGGATGCTCAGCTCGACCCACAGACGCCCGTTGTCGTCGACCTCGCGCGTGGCAACCTCGATACACGGCTTGCTCTCGCCGCTCATCGCTTCGAGCGAATTCTTCAGC
>Ga0105242_10003923_pt1 | contig 11558 bp, 6 predicted proteins | sample KBSM24metaG_FD_81521 | JGI IMG/M metagenome (GOLD analysis project Ga0105242, IMG submission 81521) | Miscanthus rhizosphere microbial communities from Kellogg Biological Station, Michigan, USA - KBS M2-4 metaG | ecosystem: Host-associated > Plants > Roots > Rhizosphere > Soil | place: Michigan...
CTGACGAGGATGAACGCCTCGATCAGCGTATGGATGATCGATGTGATGCTCGCCTGGACGGACGGCGTCGTGTCGTACACGATCTCGTACGCCACGTCGCTCGGGAAATAGGTCTTGAACTCTTCCAGCGTATGATAGATGCCCTCCGCAGACGCGAGCTGGTTGGCTCCCGGCAGCAGATACACGATGAGCGACGCCGCTGCGCCGCCTTGCCAGTTGCCGGCGGAGTCCTTCACGATCGCGCGGCCGAACGAACGGTAGTTCTCGCTTCCGAGCTCGGCGCGGCCGACGTCCTTGAGTCGCAGCTCACCGCCACCCGCCGTCTGACGGATGATGATGTTGTCGAACTCCTCGGCCGTGACGAGGCGGCCCGGCGCCTTCACCGTGTAGGTGAACTCCTGTCCCTTCGGCGACGGAGCCGCGCCCACCTGTCCGGCCGGCGCCTGGAGGTTCTGCTCCTTGATGGCGTTGATGACGTCGGCTGGCGTGAGGCCCAGCTTCGTCAGGCGGTCGGGCCGGAGCCAGACCCGCATCCCGTATTCGGCGCCGCCATAGAGATCCACCTGCGCGATGCCGGGCACGCGAAGCAGCGCGTCCCGGAGGTTGATCATCGCGTAGTTGTTGAGGAACTGCACGTCCCGGCTCGCCTTGGGCGAGTAGAGCGAGACGACCATCAGGATGCTCGGGTTGATCTTCTTGACCGTCACACCCTGCTGCAGCACCTCCTGCGGCAGCCGCGATTGCGCCTGCGACACGCGATTCTGCGCGAGCACGTTCGCCATGTCGCGGTTCATGCCGACCTGGAACGAGATGTCGAGCAGCATGCGGCCGTCGCTCGTGTTGAGCGACTTCATGTAGATCATGTTGTCGACGCCGTTCACCTGCTGCTCGATCGGCGTCGCCACGGACTGTTCGACCACCTCGGCGGAGGCACCCTGGTAGGTGGTCTCCACGCGGATCGTGGGCGGCGAGAGCTCGGGATACTGCTCGATCGACAGGCGCTGCAGGACTGCGAGACCGAGCAGCGTGATCACGATGGAGGCAACGATCGCGACGATCGGCCGCCGAATGAAGAAGTCAGCCATGAGTCAACGCTTGGTGATGGAGTCGGACCCCGCCGCCTGTGCCATGGGGCGCACCTTGGATCCCGGGCGCACTTTCTGAAGGCCTTCCACGACGATCCGATCGGCGGGCTCGAGGCCCTGCGACACGACCCAGTCGCTCCCGCTGCGATTCGCGAGCTTCACTTCGCGAATCTGCGCCACGCTGTCCTGGGCTACGACGAACACGTTGTACGTTCCCTGAAGCTCCTGCACCGCACGCTGTGGGATGAGGATCGCGTTCTTGTGGGTCGAGATCGGGAGTCGGATCCGGCCGAACTGGCCGGGCCGAAGCACTCCGCCGGGGTTCGGGAAGCTTGCCTGCATCGGTAGCGTTCCGGTCTCGCCGCTCACGCCTCGTCCGATCACCGTGACGCGACCCTTGTACGGGTGCACCGACCCGTCGGCAAGCACGAGCTCCAGCCGGGAGTCGTCCTTTGCGGTCGAGCGTCCTTCGGACTTGGCGGTGCGAGCGAGCGCGAGGTACTCGGACTCGGAGATGGTGAAATCGAATCGAACCGGATCGAGCGAGGACACGACGGTGAGGACGGTCGGCTGCGGGCTTCCCACGAAGGAGCCGACGTCGACCAGCCGATTGCCCGCCATGCCGTTGATCGGACTCGTCACGCGAGTGTAGCCGAGGTCGAGCTCGGCCGAGGTGAGCTGCGCCTGGGCGGACGACTCGCTCGCTCGGCCTGCTTCTTCGCTCGCTATCGCGTTGTCGAGGTCCTGTTGGCTTACCGCATTCTGTGCGGCGAGTGGTCGCAGCCGATTGACCTGAATGACGGATCGATCGTGTCGGGCCTTCGCTTCGGCGACATCGGCGCGAGCGCGCGCGACGGTGGCCTCGAGCGGTTTCGGGTCGATGACGAAGAGGACGTCGCCCTTTCGTACGAGGGTGCCTTCGCGGTAGTTCATCGACTGAAGGAATCCGGCCACGCGGGCGCGGACTTCGACGTCTTCGCCGCCGCGAACTTCTCCGGTGAACTCCGCCTGGACCGGCGTATCCTTCACTTCGACCGGTTGGACCACGACCGATGGGGGTGGGGGCGGAGGAGGCGGGGCAGTTTTGCAGCTGGCCAGCGCCGCACATGCGAGCAAAGCCGCCAGGGCGCGGCATCCCGCCGTGGTCATATGAGCCTCCAGTCGCCCCCCGAGAGTGGGAGCGCGGTGGTGGGGAACGCCCGATTTCCGGACGCGAGTAGTCGCGGACACGGTGTTACCTCCAGGGACGATGCGCGCCGGCGAGGAACGAGCGATCACGTGGCGGGCGCGATGTCGCACAATCGGCGGGCTCCACGGGGATGGACAATTGGCCCTTCGTTTTACCAACCGGGCTCGGCCGGCGGCTGGCGACCGACGACAGGGGGCTGGCGGCGGGCCTAACGAGGCATCCGCGGATCGTTAGGCCGTCGCGGGCCGGTGAACGCCGACGCCCGTTGCCCGTGCGCGTCCCGGCGGTCGCCGGCCGCCAGCCCGCCAGCCGCCAGCTGACCCCAACGAAGGGCTCATGGCGGCTGCGAAGGACGAGTCCTATCTAGACAGGCATGCAGCGGATCGTGGCCCGTACGTCTGAGCTCGACGGGACGGCCACGATGCGCGAATGCGCACTATCGAGCCGCTTTCGACAAAGGGGGCGCCAGTGACGGTGAAAGTGAAGAAGCGCCACAAGGAGAACGCATCCGACAACGGCGCCGGAGAAAAGCCGAAGCTCAAGGCCAAGGACTACGAGGAGGAGCTGGAGAAGCTGCACATCGAGCTGGTCAAGCTCCAGGAGTGGGTCAAGCACAAAGGCCTCAAGGTCTGCATCGTGTTCGAGGGTCGCGATGGCGCCGGCAAGGGCGGCACGATCAAGGCAATCACCGATCGCGTGAGCCCGCGGGTGTTCCGTGTCGTCGCCCTCCCGGCGCCGACCGAGCGCGAGAAGAGCCAGATGTACCTCCAGCGCTACGTGCAGCATTTCCCGGCTGCCGGCGAGGTCGTGATCTTCGACCGTAGCTGGTACAACCGCGCCGGCGTCGAGCGCGTCATGGGCTTCACCACCGAGGAGGAGGTCGAGAAGTTCCTGCGCATCGTACCGCTGGTCGAGCGGACCATGGTCGATTCGGGCATCATCCTCCTCAAGTACTGGCTCGAGGTGAGCCCGGAGGAGCAGACGCGTCGGCTCGAGGACCGCATCGAGGACGGGCGCAAGATCTGGAAGCTTTCGGGTATGGATCTCGACTCGTACGGCCGCTGGTACGACTACTCGAAGGCTCGCGACGAGATGTTCGCCGCGACCGACACGCCTCAGGCGCCCTGGCGCGTCACCCTGTCGGACGACAAACGTCGCGCCCGGCTCAACATCATCGCGGATCTGCTCAGCAGGGTCCCCTACAAGAACGCGCCACGGGAGAAGGTGAAGCTTCCCGCCAGACAGAAGGCGCACGGTTACAAAGAGCCGGACTATCCATACAAATACATTGAAGAACGGTACTGAGGCCGCCCTATGTCCACGATGATGACCGTCGAACGACCATCGCCGCTGCTCAGGCTCGTGGTGCTGGGTGCGGGCCTCGTCATCATTGCCGCGGGGCTGAAGGCCTCCGCGTCGGTGGTGAACCTCGTCCTGCTTTCGTTACTCCTCGCGGCGACGCTTTCTCCTGTTCCTGTCATGCTGACGAAGCGTGGAATGGGACGTGGTGCGGCGATCGGGCTCACGGTGTTGCTGTCGCTTCTCGGAGGGGCGGCGCTGGTCTTCGTGCTCGCGCGATCCATGAGTCGGTTATCCGACAACCTCCCGGTGTACCAGGCCTCGCTGTCCGGGCTCGTGGACGGGATCACTCAGAAGCTCGCCGCGCGAGGAGTCGAGGTGAACGAGGCACTCAAGCCCAATCCCGCGCGGATCATGGGAGTGGTCGGCAATCTGCTGGGCGCATCGCTGAACCTGGTGGGTGTTGGACTGTTCTCGCTCGTGCTCATCTCGCTGTTCCTCATCGAGCTGCCGCTATTCAAATCGGATGACTCTCGGCCAGGCTCGCTCCGAAGCCGCCTCGACTCTGCCATGCTGCTCGTGCGGCGGTTCGTGGGTCTCAACGGGCTGTTCGGCGCGGTCATCGCGGTCGTCGATCTCGCCATCATGTGGTCCGTAGGCACCGATGCCGCCGTGCTGTGGGCGGTGATCGCGTTCCTGTTCGCGTTCGTGCCGTTCGGTTTCATCCTGTCGGCGATCCCGCCGTTCATCGTCACCTTGCTGGAGTACGGCGTGAGCCGGGCGCTGCTCATGTTCGGCCTCTTCTTCGTGGTGAACTTCATTGGCGACAACGTGGTCAAGCCGAAGCTCATGGGGAGCGGACTCGGACTCTCGCCGCTGGTGATTGTCCTGGCGCTGCTCGGGTGGGGTGTCGTGCTCGGGCCGATGGGGGCACTGCTCGCCATTCCCCTCACGCTCACCGTCAAGGAGCTGCTACCGATCTTCATCGGGGAGCGCGAGCCGCCGGCGGTCCAGGCGCTGGACGTCCCCGTCGGCATGCCAGCGATAAGCGAGCGGGCGGCCGACCCCCGGTCCATGTACGTCGATCGTTAGGCCTCCACCACGTCCCGCCCGATCGTGACGGTCTCGGTCGCTCCGCCCGCTCGGGCCCCGGCGATCCCGGCCCCGGTGTTGTCGCCGATCGACCGCGTCTCCGGGGTCATCTTCGGCCTGATCATGGCGCTCACGTTCACGGGGACGTTGAGCGTCGCGACGGCAGATCGGAACGAGGTGCGCAGCATGCTGATCGGCGCCCTCGGGTGCAACATGGCCTGGGGACTGGTCGACGCCGTGATGTACCTGCTGGCGACATTGACCGAACGGCGCCGGAACCGGGCGATCCTGAACGAAGTGCGGAGCTCATCGGATCCGACGCGCTCGCGTGATCTGATTCTGCAGGCGCTGCCGCCTGTCATCGCCGCCACCATGGAGCCCGCCGACATCGATGGCATCCGAAGCCGACTGGCCCGACTTCCGGAGCCCACGATGTCCGCGCTCACGCTCGCGGACTTCCGCACGGCGCTCGGCGTTTTCCTGCTCGTGTTCCTCGCCACCCTTCCGGTCGCCCTCCCGTTCGCCTTCATCGGAGCTGCCCACCGCGCGCTCCGCGTCTCGAACGGCATCGCGCTGCTGATGCTCTTTCTGGGTGGCTACTACCTCGGGGGTCATGGCGGGACTCACCCGTGGCGCGTCGGGCTCGGCACCATGGCCGTTGGGGTGCTGCTGGTCTGGGCGACGATCGCGTTAGGCGGGTGAGGGCGACGGCGCAGTGACCGGCGGCGGGAGCTCCAGCTGGCTCAGCGTCTCCCGATCGCCGGCGCCCAGATATTTCCGCACCGCGATCTCGAGGTTGAAGTGCATGCGCTCGCGTCCGAGTGTTCGCCCGAGCGATGACCGCTCGACGACGCTGAGGACGGACGGCGTGAGGCCGACCAGCCAGACCGAGATCCCATCTGCCTCGCACCGCCTCTGCGCTTCGATCAGCGCCTTGAGCGCCGTGTACTCGAGATCGAACACACCGCTCAGGTCAATCGCCAAGACGTTCGGCGCCGCCTGAGTCACGAGCGGTCGAATCTGTTCGCCGATCTTCGCGGCGTTGAGGAAGAAGATCCGTCCCTCCACGCGAAGAAGGAGAAGGCCCGGGAAGCTCTCATCTTCGGGGTGCTCCTCCGTACGCGGCCGGAACACGTTCGTTCCCGGCTTGCGCCCCAACACGTGCACCGGCGGGTTCGCGACCTGCTGGGCGAGTGACACCACCGACAACACGATGGCAACGAGGATACCCTGCAACGTTCCGAGCAGAACGACGCCAGCCATGGCCACGAGCGCCCAGATGAACTCCATGCGACGGATCGCGATGATGCTCCGAAATCCGGCGAGCTCGATCAGCCCAACGGAGTACACGATCACGATCCCTGCGAGCGTGGCCTGCGGCATGAGGCTCATCGGTCCGGCGAGCAGCAGCATCGTGAGCAACGTGGCGGCGGCGGTGACCAGCTCGGCCAACTGCGATCGCGCGCCAGCCGACCGGTTCACCGCGGTCTGAGACGTCCCACCGCCCGCCGGCATGCTCCCGAAGACTGCCGCCCCTGCGTTCGCCAGCCCGGTCGCAAACAGCTCCCTGTTAGGCACGAGCTGCGGTTCGCCGCTGGCAGCGAAGGCACGCCCGGCGGCGATCGTTTCCGTGAAGCTCATGAGCGCAATGCCAAGCGCCCCGGGCCAGAGCACGCCAATGAGAGAGAAGTCCGGTGCGACGAGCGACGGGAGACCTCGCGGTATCTCGCCAACCGTCGCAACACCGTGGGCTTGCAGCCCGAACAGCTGCACGGCCGCGATGCCCGCGGCCACCGCGATCAGCGGGGCAGGAGCCCGTGGGACCAGTCGATGAAGGGCCTCGAGCAGAACGATGGTGCCCACTCCCACCGCCACCGTTGCCAGCGAGGCGTGCGGGATCGACTGAATGGTCGCGACGACGTTGTGGAAGAACGAGCCCTTCTCGAAATGAACGCCGAGCAGCTTGGGAATCTGATCGAGCACGATGACCAGCCCGATCCCCGCCTTGAAGCCGATGAGCACGGGCTCCGAGATGAAATCGGCGACGAATCCCAGCCGAAGAACACTGGCCGCCACGAGGATGGCGCCCACGAGAAGCGCCAGCGTCGCGGTGGCGGTTTGCAGGACGGCGACGTCCGCGCCGTCTGGCGCGACCCGCGCCAGGTTCGCCGCCACCAGGATCGCGATGGTCGTGGTGGTACTCACGCTCAGCACCCGCGAAGTCCCGAAGAGCGCGTAGATCACGAGCGGGAAGAGCGCAGTGTAGAGTCCCGCTTGTACCGGCAGCCCCGCGGTCGTGGCGTACGCCAGCGCTTTTGGGATGACGACCGCCGCAGCGGTGAGCCCAGCCACCACGTCGAGTCGGACCCATTCTTTCCTGTACCCAACGACCCAATCGAGGATTGGGAGGCGCGCGGATCTGGTCACGGTATTGGCCTGAGGACGTGTTGCTGGAGTGCAGGCACAATTGCGCGCGGTTTGTAGGCGCGACAATTGGTCCTTCGAAGGGCTCATGGCGGCGACCGGCACGAACGCCTATTAGTCAGCCGACGACTGACGGCTTGTGCCCGGCATGCATGAGGTCGTTAGGCAACGCCGAGCAATGGCATTCATGCGATCACATCCAGACGTAGCCCTTCTGGCCAGCAGCTCGTACGGCGTCATGATCACCGACGCCGGCGCCGGCTTCAGCACCTGGCGCGACCTCGACGTGACCCGCTGGCGCGAGGATACCACCCTCGATTGCTGGGGTCAGTTCTTCTACGTCCGCGACCTCGCCGACAATAGCGCCTGGTCCATCGGCACACAGCCGATGATTGACTCGGGCGAGCCAGCCGAGTTCGAGCCCCGCTCCGGCGGCGTCGCGCTCCGTCGCCGCCACGGCGACATCGAAGCGCGCTGCGACGTGTGCGTCGTGACCGACGCCGACGCGGAGGTTCGCGTGGTGGCGCTCACCAATCACGGCAACCGGCGCCGCGATCTCGAGCTCACGAGCTACGCGGAGGTCTGCCTCAACGGACGCCGGGCAGATCAGGCCCACCCGGCGTTCGCCAAGCTGTTTCTCGAGACGGAATTCGTTGCGGACCACGGTGCGCTCCTCGCGCGACGCCGACCGCGGGCTGCGAAGGAGCGCCCGGTCTGGGCGATTCATGCCTCCGTATCGAGCGCGCCGGCCGATCAGGAGGTCTCGTACGAGACCGACCGGACACGATTCCTCGGTCGCGGCCGCACGCCGGCCAATCCGGCGGCGCTGGATCCGGGATCACGCCTGTCGCGAACCACCGGCCCCGTGCTCGATCCGGTCTTCAGCCTCCGCCGCCGGATCGCGCTCGAACCGGCAGCGACTGCGAGAATCGCCTTTCTCACTGGCGCCGCCGACACGCGCGAAACCGCTATCGCGGTTGCCCAACGATTCCGCAGCCTGGACGCGGTCGACGAGGCGTTCACGGCCGCAAAGGCCTACGCCGAGAAGGAGCTCCGCGACCTCCAGCTCACGGCGGATGAGGTTGCGCTGTTCAACCGACTGGCCGCGTCGGTCATCTTCACGAGCGCCGCGCTTCGCGATGGCGATGCGATGGCGGCCAACCGTCTCGGTCAACAGAGCCTGTGGCGCTTCGGTATCTCCGGCGACCTCCCGATCGTCCTGGCGCGAGTCGCACAGGCCGATGACGAGGCGGTCGTCCGTCAGCTCGTTAGGTGGCGCACCTACGTCGGGCAGCGTCGTCTGAAGCTCGACCTCGTGATCCTGGACGAGCGCGCCGACGACGCCGGCGAGTCGTTGAGACGCGAGCTCCAGACGGGCGCCGCCGCAGCGGTGCTCGGCAAACCGGGTGGTGTCTTCTGCCTGACGACGCGTCAGGTTTCGACCGAGGACGGCATGCTGCTCGCGGCTGCCGCGCGTGCAGTCCTCGGCGGCGGCCGCGGGACGCTCGGCGAGCAGGTGGATCACGCCTCCGCCGCGCCTACCGATTCGCCCGAGCCCAACGAGATCATCTCCGGGGCCGTCGCGACGACATCCGGCGCGCGACGTACCGTACCGCCTAACGGGGCGCTCCGGTTCTGGAACGGCCTCGGCGGGTTCACGCAGGATGGACGCGAGTACGTGATCGCCGTCGACCGCACCTCACGGGCCGCGCCGAATCTGCCACCGGCGCCATGGACCAACGTACTGGCCAATCCGCAGTTTGGCTGTCTGGTGACCGAGGCTGGTCTGGGCTACACCTGGGCGGGCAACAGTCAGATGAACCGGCTCACGCCGTGGTCGAACGACCCGACGTCCGATCCGCCGGGTGAAGTGCTGTACCTCCGCGACGAGGACACCGGCGAGCTCTGGACGCCCACGCCCTTACCCCTTGGCGTCATGGGCACCACGACCGTCCGCCACGGCCAGGGGTATACGCGGTATACGCATGCCAACCGGGAGCTCGAACACGAGCTGCTGGTGTTCGTGCCGCCACACGATCCGGTCAAGGTGGTACGCCTAACGCTGCGAAACGCCGGCAGCCAGCCACGGCACCTGTCCGTCACCTACTACGTCGAGTGGGTCCTCGGCACCGCTCGCGAGAACGCTCCGCTGCAAGTCGTCTGTGAGCACGACCGCGAGACCGGTGCGATTCTGGCGCGGAACGCGTGGGCCGGGGCGTTCTCCGGGAAGATCGCGTTCGTGGCTGCCGGGCCGCCGGCGCAATCGGTGACCGCCGACCGCCGGGAATTCCTTGGCGACCACGGCTCGATCTCGGCCCCGCTGGGGATGAAGCACGTCACCCTGTCCGGGCGGGCGGGGCCCGGCCTCGATCCATGCGCTGCCATCCGAACGGAGTTGACGCTCTATCCCGGCGAGACGAGAGACGTGGTCTTTGCCCTCGGCCAGGCGAACGACGCCGAGGAGGTCCGGCGACTGATCGGGGAGTACACGCCATCGCATCGCGCCGGCGAGCTGTTCATGGAGGTGCAACGGCACTGGGACCGCTACCTGAACGCGTTGCAGGTCACCACGCCCGACCCGGCCGTCGACGTCATGCTCAACCGGTGGCTGATGTATCAGGGATTGGGGTGCCGGGTGTGGGCTCGTTCCGCCTTCTATCAATCCGGCGGCGCGTACGGGTTCCGCGACCAGCTTCAGGACGTGATGGCGTTGGTCTACGGCGCTCCGGACGAAGCCAGGGCGCAGATCCTGCGCGCCGCCGCACGCCAATTCGAGGAGGGCGACGTCCAGCATTGGTGGCACCCTCCCATGGGCGCCGGCGTCCGCACGCGCATCACCGACGACCTCTATTTCCTGCCATACGTCGTCCACCACTATGTGACGACGACGGGCGACGGTAGGCTGCTGAACGATGTGGTGCCATTCATCACCGCGCCGGTTCTTCGCGAGGACCAGGAGGAGGATTTCAACTCGCCCGCGGTGAGCGCGCAGACCGGCACCATCTACGAGCACTGCGTTCGTGCGCTGAAGCACGGCTATCGACTCGGCTCGCACGGGCTGCCGCTCATGGGGACAGGCGACTGGAACGACGGCATGAACAAGGTAGGCGCCGAGGGAAAAGGGGAGAGCGTGTGGAACGGGTGGTTTTTCGTGACGGTCCTGAACGCCTTCGCCGAGCTGGCCGAGCGCGTCGGCAACGCGGACGATGCGAGTTGGTGCCGAGCGCGCGCGGAGGACCTGCGCGCCGCGGTCGAGGCGAACGCGTGGGATGGTGCGTGGTACCGACGCGCGTACTTCGATGACGGCACGCCGCTCGGCTCAGCGCAGAACGATGAGTGTCAGATCGACGCTCTCCCCCAGGCGTGGGCGGTCATCTCCGGCGCGGCCGATCCTGCACGCGCCGCCTCGGCAATGGATGCGGTTCGGGAGCGGCTGGTGCGCGCGGACGACAGGTTGATCCAGCTGTTCGATCCACCGTTCGACAAGGGCGTGCTGCAGCCCGGCTACATCAAAGGCTACGTGCCGGGCATCCGGGAGAACGGTGGCCAATACACGCATGCCGCCACGTGGGTCGTTCTTGCAACGGCGCTGCAGGGTCTGGGCGACCGTGCGATGGCGCTGTGGAACCTGATCAACCCGATCTCGCACGCCACCACCGCCAGGGCCATGCAGCAGTACAGGGTCGAACCGTACGTGGTGTGTGCGGACGTCTATGGCGCTCCTCCGCACACGGGTCGCGGAGGATGGACGTGGTACACCGGTTCGGCGGGTTGGCTCTACCGCGTTGCCGTCGAAGCGATCCTTGGCTTCCATCTGCGGGGCGACTCGCTACGACTCGCACCGTGCATTCCTCGAAACTGGCCGAAGTTCGAGCTGCGCTACCGTTACCGCTCGTCGACGTACCGGATCGTGGTGGACAACTCGGCCGGCACGGGTCGAGGCGTGCGGTCGATCGAGCTGGATGGCCAGTCCGTGCCTAACGACGTGCTGCCGCTGCGCGATGACTCGCGGACGCACGAGGCCATCGTGCGCCTGGGCTGAGGAAGGGCCACCGCATGCCGTCCAACCTGGATATCGAAGAGGGTCTCGGTCGGCCGCTCACCGACAAGGACCTCGGCCTGTTGCAGTTCACGACGGTGCTGTACTACCTGCACGAGACCAACCCGGATAACGGGCTGGTGCGCGACAAGACGGACCCGAGGGCTCCGGTCAGCATTGCCGCCGTCGGGATGGCGCTGGCCACCATCCCGGTCGTAGTCGAGCGTGGTGTGCTCTCCCGGGATTTCGCCGCCAAGATCACGCTGAAACGGCTGCGGTATCTGCTCCAATGCCCACAGAGCCCGGAGCCCGACGCCTCCGGGTACAAGGGGTTCTTCTACCATTTCCTGGACATCGAAACCGGCCGGCGCGTCTGGGAGTGCGAGCTCTCCACCATCGACTCGGCGTTCCTGTTCGCCGGCGCGCTGAC
>Ga0105242_10003924_pt1 | contig 11558 bp, 12 predicted proteins | sample KBSM24metaG_FD_81521 | JGI IMG/M metagenome (GOLD analysis project Ga0105242, IMG submission 81521) | Miscanthus rhizosphere microbial communities from Kellogg Biological Station, Michigan, USA - KBS M2-4 metaG | ecosystem: Host-associated > Plants > Roots > Rhizosphere > Soil | place...
CCACTTCCCGGTTCACCAGCACATAATCGTACAGAGAATAATTGCGAATCTCTCCCGCCGCATCATGCAAGCGGCGCAGGATCACAGCTTCCGAGTCCTGACTGCGCGTCCGCAGCCGCTCTTCCAGGATCTGTCGGCTCGGCGCCAAAATAAATATGGATACTCCGGCCGGAATTCTCTCCTTTAATTGTCGCGCACCCTGTACGTCGATGTCGAGCACTAGGTCGTAGCCCTCCGCCCCAGCCCGTTCCAGCTCGCTAACATGCGTGCCGTAGTAGTTGCCGAAGACTTCGGCATACTCCAGAAACTCGCCCTTAGCGATGCGGTCCTCGAACTCCTCGCGCGAGATGAAAAAGTAGTCTTCCCCGTCACGCTCCTGGCCGCGCGGATAGCGGGTGGTGTAGGACACCGAAAAGCGCAGCTTGGGAACCAGGCGCATCAGCTCGCTAACCAGGGTGCTCTTGCCCGATCCAGAGGGCGCTGAGATGATAAAAACGGTCGTCATTCCGGCTTCATTCGAGGTTCAGGGATTGTTCGCGGATCTTTTCGATGGCGGCCTTGGCGGCCAGCGCCAGATCGGTGATCTTCATGGCGGGCTCGCCCGCGCCGCTGGTCTTCGAAAGAATGGTATTGGTCTCGCGATTCATTTCCTGCAGCAGGAAGTCCAGCTTCTTGCCCACTTCCCCGCCCGCGTCGAGCAGCACAGCCAGTTGTCCGGAATGAATCTTCAAGCGCGCGAGTTCTTCACCGATGTCGCTGCGATCGGCCAGGATCGCGGCTTCCTGCGCCAGCCGCTGCGGATCGATCTGAATGCCTTTGGCCACTTCCTGCAGCCGCTCCGCCAACCGCTTCTGAAAATACTCCGAAGCCGCCGCGCGGAGTGTTTCCATGTGTTCGGCCGCGGCACTCAAGCGCTCATTGTGGCCTCGCAGTTCCTCCGCAATCGCACTCCCTTCGCGCGCGCGGAATTCATTCAGCTCCACGAGAGCCCGCGCCAAGGCATCCTGGAGCGCGGTTTCCGCCCCCTCCGGCGGCCCCGCGCTTTCAGCGGCCGTGAACATACCGGGAATGCGCAGCGCCGCGTTGAGATCCGGCTTCGATTCGAGATCGTGCGCCGCCGCCTCTTCGCGAAAGATGCGCAGGTAGTCATGCAAAAATGCCCGGTCGAGCGCCAGCGCCGCATCGCCGTTGGCACCCTTGGGAACCGATACGCGTACTTCCACGTGCCCGCGCAGCACATTCGCTTTCACCATGGCGCGGATGGCGCCCTCAAACGGCTCGAGCACCGAGGGAGTCTGGATCACCAAATCAAGTCCGCGATGGTTCACACTCTTGGCGCTAACCACCAGTTCGCCGTCGCCCAACGGACGGCGCACCCGCGCGAACCCAGTCATGCTGCGCAATGAAGCAGGCATTAGAAGATCTATCCATTATGGATGATGTGCAAGGGCTGGGGCTGGCACATTCACATCGCTGTTGCGGAACCGTCAAAACATTGTAAAAGCCCGGGGATATCGCAACGACCGTCTAGGCGCCGCCGTCTGCTGAATCAGAAAGGTAGAAAACTTACATGCAAGCACGATGGTTTCGATTTACAATTGCGCTTTCTCTCAGCGCCGCAGCAGCTTTCGGGCAGTACCCCGCTGGCACGTCTCCCGGCGGCTACCATTCCAGTACCGGAATTGCTATCGGCGCGGGCGCCGCGGCGGGTGCCGGGATCGGGTATCTGGTATTACGTAACCATAACCGCGGTAAAGTCACAGGTTGTTTGCAGTCGGCGGATAATGCGGGAAGGTTGCTCGACGATAACCAGAAGACCTACGCCCTGATCAACCCCGCTGCAGTGCCGTTGCAGACGGGCGAACGAGTGGAACTGAGAGGAAAAAGAATCCGCCAGAGTTCTGGGACGTTCGCGTTCGAGATCCATGGGCTGATCAAAGACTACGGCCCATGCCAGCAGTGATTGATTGCCCGGCTTGGTGGCTTTAGGCTCCCGGCTTCCTCGAGCGCCGCAGTTGAATCACCGGGATCAATGAATTAGCGGGTTCCTGCGAGGTGGGGCGGATGCGTTGCGAGGTGATTTCAGTGTTCAGGCTGGAAACGAACGCCTCGATCTGCCGCTGCATTTCCGCCATCTTTTCGCGCATGTTCAGTATGATCTCGACGCCGGCGAGGTTCACGCCCAGGTCGCGCGTCAGCTTCAGAATCACTTCCAGCCGCTCGACATCGTCTTCCGTGTAGAGGCGCGTGTTGCCGTCGCTACGCGAGGGTTTGAGCAGACGTTCGCGCTCGTATAGGCGTAAGGTCTGCGGGTGGATCTGGTATTGCTCGGCCACGGCCGAGATCATGAACGCCGCTCGCTTTGCTTTTGCCATTACACCTTGCTCCAGATCTCCGCGCGCGGATCGGCGGGGTTGAGCGTAGCGTACTCGCGCAGCAGTTCCTTGGTGCGCTCATCGTGCACCTCCGGCGCTTCAATTACGATCTCGACGATCTGATCGCCGCGTGTCCCCGTCCGCGAATTCTGCACGCCCTTCTCCCGCATCCGGAATTTTTGTCCGTTTTTAGTCCCCTGCGGAATTTTGAGCTGCGCGCGCCCGTCAATGGTAGGCACTTCGATCTTAGTGCCCAGTCCCGCTTCATCGATGCGTACCGGGACCTTGATCAGAATGTCATCCGCGTCGCGCCGGAAAAACGGATGGTCTTCGACGCGCACGGTGATGTACAGATCGCCGGCCGCCGCGCCGTGCGTACCAGCATTGCCCTTGCCCGCCACCCGCAGCCGCGATCCTTGCTGGGCCCCTGGCGGAATCCGGACCTCCACGGTTTCGGGGTGGGAAATGCGCCCGTCGCCATGGCAGGTAGCGCACTTGTTCGTCAGTCGGCCCGAGCCCTCGCAGCGCGGGCAGGTGAGGCTGAAGCGCATGGCTCCCGCCATCTGTGTCACGTTGCCGCTGCCATTGCATTCCGGACAAACCGTGTTGGCCCCGGAGCGCGCGCCCGTGCCGTTGCAGGTCGCGCACACTTCCTGACGATTGATCTTAAGGCGGACTTGCGTGCCGCGAATCGCCTGCCAGAAATCAATGCTGAGGCCGTATTCGAGGTCGGTGCCTTTCTCCGGAGCGGTCGTGTGCGGCTCGTTCTGCCGCCCGAACCACTGGCTGAAGATGTCCTGAAAATTGGTCGACTCACCGGGATCGGTGTAGCGTTGCCGCGGACTCCCCGACCCCGCCGCCCGTGTAAAGTCCGAGAAATCGAATCCGCCGAAACCCATGTTGGGTCCCGCCCCGGCACCGCCCGGTCCTCCAGGACCGCCCGCCGGCATTCCGTTTTCCGAATAGAAGCCGTACTGGTCATACATCTGCTTCTTCTTCGGCTCGCTCAGAATATCGTAGGCTTCCTGAACTTTTTTGAAGCGGTCCTCGGCGGATTTGTCACCCGGGTTCAAATCCGGATGATGTTTACGCGCGAGTTTGCGGTAGGCCTTGCGGATCTCCTCCGCATCGGCGCCACGCTCTATTCCGAGGGTTTGATAGTAATCGCTCTGCGGCATACGCAGTTGTAGGGTAGGTCGGGCCTCAGGCCCGACTCCCTTGCCTCAACTTACTCACTTCTTGTCTTCAACGTCGACGAATTCCGCGTCGACCACATTGTCTTTCGGCTTCTCCGCTCCAGCACCGGATGCGCCCGCGCCGTCTCCACCCGGTTCACCACCAGGAGCCCCACCGCCAGGAGCCGCGCCTTGCGATTTGTACATCGCCTCGGCCAGCTTATGGCTCGCTTGCGTCAGCGTATCGGTAGCCTTGCTGATCTCCTCCACGCTGCCGCCCGACATCGCCTTTCGCGTCGCTTCGAGCGCCGTCTCGACGTTCTTAGCGTCCTCATCGCTGATCTTGTCGCGATGCTCCTTCAGCATCTTCTCGACCTGATACACCATCGAGTCCGCCCGATTGCGCGCGTCGATCTCGTCCTTGCGCTTACTGTCCTCGGCCCCGTGAGCCTCGGCGTCCTTGGCCATCTTGTCCACTTCCTCTTTACTGAGCCCAGAGGAAGAGGTGATGGTGATCTTCTGTTCGTTGTTGGTGGCCTTATCCTTGGCCGTGACGTTCAGGATGCCGTTGGCGTCGATATCGAAAGTCACTTCCACCTGCGGAATGCCGCGCGGCGCCGGCGGGATGCCGATCAGCTGGAACACGCCTAGCATGCGGTTGTCCTTGGCCAGAGCGCGCTCACCCTGATACACCTTAATCTCAACTGACGTTTGCGAATCGGCCGCCGTCGAGAACACCTCGCTCTTGCGAGTCGGGATAGTCGTATTGCGATCGATCAGCTTGGTGAACACGCCGCCCAGCGTTTCAATGCCCAGCGACAGAGGCGTCACGTCCAGCAGCAGCACGTCCTTCACTTCGCCGCCCAGCACGCCGCCTTGCACCGCCGCGCCCACCGCCACCACTTCGTCGGGGTTCACGCTGCGATTCGGATCCTTGCCGAACAGGTTGCGCACCATCTCCTGCACTTTCGGAATGCGCGTCGAGCCGCCCACCAGCACTACTTCGTCGATCTGCGCCGGCGTCAGCCCGGCATCGGTCAGCGCCTTCTTGCAAGGCTCCACCGAGCGCTCCAGAATATCCGCCACCATCTGTTCGAAGCGCGCGCGGGTCAACTTGATCGCCAAGTGCTTCGGGCCGCTCGCATCCGCCGTCAGGAACGGCAGGTTGAGTTCGGTCTCGAGCAAGGTCGAAAGCTCGATCTTGGCCTTCTCGGCAGCCTCTTTCAGGCGCTGCAGCGCCATCTGGTCTTTCGAAACATCGATGCCCTGGTCGCGCTTGAATTCCTGGATCAGCCAGTCGATAATGCGCTGGTCGATGTTGTCGCCGCCCAGATGCGTGTCGCCGTTAGTGGACTTCACCTCCACCACGCCGTCGCCCACTTCGAGGATCGAAATGTCGAAGGTGCCGCCGCCGAAATCGTAGACCGCGATGGTCTCATTCTTCTTGCGGTCGAGCCCGTAAGCCAGCGCCGCCGCGGTGGGCTCATTGATGATACGCATCACTTCCAGACCCGCAATCTTGCCGGCATCTTTCGTAGCCTGCCGTTGCGCGTCATTGAAGTAGGCCGGAACCGTGATGACGGCCTTGGTGACCTTCTCGCCCAGATACGCCTCGGCCGCTTCCTTCAGCTTGCCCAGGATCATCGCCGAAATCTCCGGCGGCGAATACTTCTTCCCGCTGATATCTACGCGGGCGTCGTCCGTGTCCCCGGAAACCACCTTGTAAGGGACTAACTTCATTTCCTGGCTCACTTCATCGAAGCGCCGCCCCATGAAGCGCTTAATCGAATAAACCGTGTTCTCCGGATTGGTCACGGACTGGCGTTTCGCCACCTGCCCCACCAGGCGCTCGCCGCTTTTGGCGAATCCGACCACTGACGGGGTCGTCCGCCCACCTTCCTGATTGGGAATGACGACTGGCTGGCCGCCTTCCATAACGGCAACCACGGAGTTGGTGGTGCCCAAGTCGATGCCAATGATTTTGCTCATAGATGTTCGCTTCTCTCTTCCATTACTTTGCGTTAGAAACTTTCGGCCTTAAACTTAGCCTAACGCCATTATGCAAGTTTAGTGCGTCATTGTCAAGTCTTGTGCAGGCCTAGTTCGCTTAGATCTTAATAAGATACTTATAATGAACTACTTAAAGAACCCGATCCACTTAACCTGCAAATACGCTGCTGTAGCATTAGCGAGCTTCTCGTCAGCCGTCACTAGGGTAGCCCGATGCGTAACCGTCAACGCCACATAAAGGCTGTCGTAGAAGGAACGCCCGTACTTCTGGGCTATCACGAACGCTTCTTCGATCAATTCGGCCGAAGGAATCGTGGGTAGTTCCAATAGCTTCGCACGTCGCATCGACTCCGCAGCTCTTGGCCGTGAGGCGGCCTTGCCGCACTGCCTTGCAAAGCACGTTTCCTAGTTCCGCCCAAAACAGATCTAGAATGACGAACTCAATTTCGCCCTACCGAATTTTCGACGTAAAGGGTGGCCATAGGGAATCCCTAGGGTTCTTCTAGCGCGAAGCCGCTGGCGCAGCCGCCAGTGCGCAGCGCTTCGCCAGCCAGTCGATGTGGTGCGAAGCAATCACTTTATATTGCTTGGTATACAACTCGTGATTTCGCTCGACGTCGTCCAAGCGATAAACGTAGTTCACCATCCAACCGGCGGAACGCTCCATGCCCAATGCCGAGGTGTCGCCCAGCCAGTTCATGCGCTCCAGGCGTGCGCCGTTGCGCAGGTGGAAACGCGCCACCGGGTCGAGCGGTTCGCGGCCGTTTTTGGCGTGTGTGAGGTAATACGCGCATAGCGGTTCAAGTTCCTCGCCTAGCTCATCTGTCCGTGCCTTGTCGTCGCGCCAGGTAGTGCCTTCGAGCTTAGCCAGGATGGCTGCGACCCTCGGATTGCCGCTCACCTGTTTGAGCCAGGAGCGGAAACCCGGAATCGGCGAAAGCGTGGCAAATTTCCTCAACCGTGGAAACTCGGCGGCCAAATCCTCCGCGACGCGCTTGATCAGGAAGCTGCCAAAAGGCACTCCGCGCAGACCGGCCTGGCAATTCGTGATGGAGTAAAAAATCGCGGTGTCCGCCTCGCTGGGATCGGAAATCGGTGAGAGCGGATCGACCAGCGGCTGCACCTGTGCACTCATGCCGTGCGTGAGCGCCACTTCGATAAAGATGATCGGTTCACCAGGCAGCGCGGGATGAAAGAAACCATAGCAGCGCCGGTCGGCTTGCAGGCGGCGCTGCAAGTCGGACCAGCCCTGGATCGCGTGCACCGCTTCGAACTGAATCAATTTTTCGAGGATGTTCGCGGGCGTGGTCCAATCGATGCGCTGCAACGACAGAAAGCCGCGATTGAACCAGGAAGCCAGCAGGTGTTCCAGATCGGCCGCAATGGCGGTCCACTGCGGATGCGCGCGCGTTTCATCGAGCACGTCGCGCCGCATGTTCACCAGCATGCGCGTGCTGCCCGGAGCCATGTTCAAGCGGCGGAACAACTCCTGGCGCGGCGGTTCGACCACGCGCTGCAACTCGGCGAGATTGGCCGCGGAGGGATCGGCGCGATAGGCATCGCCGCAGCGCCCCACCGCTTCGGGATCGGGAGAGAACTCTTTCACCAGAACGTCAAAAAAAGCGTGGCGCAGCGGCACGTCGAGGGATTCATAAGCCTGCTGAGCCTGCGTCGCGAGCAGGACGCCGGAGACTTCGCCGCGTTCCGACAACAAGCCATGGCACAGCGCAGTGAGATCGTGAACGGCGCGCGAAGAACTGCGGGAGGCAGCCTTCGGCGCTCCCCCGGAAAGGCCCAGCATTTTCGCGAGCCTCACGCGATTTCGTCCAGATGTCCCCAAGACACCATGTTATCTAGTGCTGAGGCACACCGCATTCCGGGCAGAATTTAGCGGCCCGGGCTATGGATTTCCCGCAGGAAATGCAGAATTTGGCGTCCGCCACCGCGACCGCGGACGCAGCGGACTTCATCGCATTCATCAACTGCTGCCCCATCGCCAACCCCGCGCCCAGTCCGATGCCCGCCGCAGCGCCTCCACCCCCTTCATTGGCCGCAGCAATCGGCAGCGAAGAGCCGGCCTGGAACTGCGCGTAGCGGCCCAGGTCGCCCACCATGTTCATACCGATGCGCGCGTCGAGCGTCTTTTGCAACTCCTCAGGCAGCGATAGATTTTCGACGACGAAGCTGTCGAGCATCAATCCCAGATCCGCAAACACCGGTTTCAAGCCGTCACCGATGCGTCTCGCCAGCGCGGTTTGATTTGCCGCCATGTCGATGAAGGGCACGCTGCTGCCTGCGAAAGTGTCGGTCATGTGGCTCACAATCGTCTCGCGAAGCTGCTCTTCGATGTCGCTGACCAAGTAGGTATCGCGCGTGCCGCTCACCTTGGTGTGAAACACGCGCGGATCGAACACGTGCCACGCGTAGATTCCGTAGCCGCGCACTCGCACCGCACCGAATTCCTTTTCGCGGATGGTGATGGGCGTCGCCGTGCCCCACTTCTGCGCGGTCTGCTGGCGAGTCGAGAAAAAATACACATCGCTTTTGAACGGCGATTGAAATTTCTTATCCCAGTTTAAAAGGTCCGTTAGGATCGGCAGGTTCTGCGTGGTCAACGTGTAGCTTCCCGGCCCGAACACATCGGCCAGGCGGCCTTCATTGATGAATGCGGCCATCTGCGACTCGCGCACCGTCAGCCGAGCTCCATTCTGAATTTCCAGATCCTGCATAGGGTAACGGGCAGCGAGGATGCCGTTTTCCTCCTCCGTCCACTGAATAACATCGATATATTGCTTCGAGATGAAATCGCGCAGCGACATGGGGCTTCCTCCGGCTCTCAAATACAGGAACGCTATCCGCTCTATCGTTGTTCCGGCAAGAAAACCTTAGAGCCGGATACAGTGAATACATGGCCCGCGGCGAATTGTGGTTGGTCCGGCACGGAGAGACCGAGTGGAGCGCGGCTGGAAGGCACACGTCGTCGACCGACCTGGCGCTGACCGCCGAAGGCGAGCGCAAGGCCACGGCAGTAGGGCAATTGCTGGCCGGGAAGAAGTTCGCGATGGTGTTGTCGAGTCCCTTACGCCGCGCGTTGGAAACGTGCCGCTTAGCCGGCTACACAGCCCACACGACGCCGGACCTGCGTGAATGGGGTTACGGCGCCTATGAAGGCCTCACCACTGCCGAGATCCAAGTCGAAAACCCCGGCTGGACCATCTGGACCGCCACGCCCCCCGGCGGCGAATCGGCGGAAGAAGTAGGCGCGCGCGCCGACCGCGTAATCGCGAAAGCTGCAGCGGTGGATGGCGACGTGGCGCTGTTCGGCCACGGACACATGTTGCGCGTGCTAGCCGCCCGCTGGCTCGGCCTGGAACCGACAGGTGGGCGTCTGTTCGCGCTCTCGACCGGGTCCGTCAGCGGGTTGGGTTATGAGCGTGATGCGCGTGTCATCCAGATGTGGAATCGGACACAGTAGTAGCAGCGCTCGGTTCCCCCGGCCCCAAACGTGCACTACACTGTGCAGGAGGCACTATGTCTTTTGTGCTTTATCTCGTCGGTTTTCTGGTGCTCATAGCCGGTCTGGCCTACGGAGCCAACATTATGCATGTGGCGCCTCGTTGGATTGCCGTAGGGGCAATCGTGCTCGCCGGCCTGGGAATTGTGACCGGAGTGGCGCGCACACGCCAACGTGATCCTTCGAACTGAGGCTCCGTCAGGGCTTCCCCGGTATCGTGTTGCGGTATTGCGCCCAGTTCTTGACAATCTCCGCAACCACCGTGCGTCCCACGCGCCACGCTGCGTCGAGCGCAGGAAGATAGCCGGTGTACTGGCCGATCTTATTGCGCGCGAGGCTCTCGGCTGCGGTCATCGATCCCGTCGGCGAATCGTAGTCGCTGGCGGTGCGCAGCACCAGCACCCGCTTCACGTCGGCGCGCCCAGCCTTCGACAGAAACGTCAGCGATTGCAGGGTGCCGGTGTCTTCCATGCCGGTAGTGACGTAGTTGCCTTGGCCGCCGGTGTGATACTTCACCCAATCGTTAGCCCACTCGCTCATCAGCTTGCCGTGCCAGAACGTGCTGGAGGAAAGCGTGTCACCCTTGAGCACGAACGGCGGGCGCTGCGCGTTGGGCGACGGATAAAGGACGCGTTCCTTCTGCATGGCTTCCGAATCCATCAGCGGCACGTTCTGCGTTAACCGAAATGCCCAGTCGATCAGCGACGCATTTAGGTGATATGCTTCGCCGTTATTCGGCACCATGAGGGGCAACTCATACGGTACCGACTTGCGCAAGGGGACGAACCCGGTCTTCCAATCCTTGGGAATTTCGCGCGCATCGATCTCGTAACCGATGTCGCCGTCCACCACCCACTCGGCCCACACCGCCGAGCCCAGGCTGCCGTCAACGGGATCGATGCCGGCGATGCCCGCCACCAGCCAGTAGGCTTTCGTGAGATCGAATCGCGGGTCCATTCCCAGGGCCATGATGGTGGACGCGGCCTTCGCCGTCCCCACGCCGGTGAGCACCGCCAGTACGCCGTCGCCATTCATGCGCAGATCGTGATAGCCCTGCGGGAACGGAATCACGCGGTCGAGTTTTTCGCGCTCCACCCAATACTGCAGCTCGCCGGGTTGATCGCCGGTGTCGGCGCCGCGCTCGAACATGGTCACGACGACAACCTTAATAGGAATGGGCCGGTCTTTCGCAGAGAGCAACTCGGCGAAGAGAGCCGTGAGCAAAACCGTGACACGCAGGCGCATGCGTCCATAATAAAGGTGTGGAGAGCACGCTGCCAGCCGGAATGAAACCGACACGCTTCTGGCTGTGGCCGAATTTGCTGAGCCTGGACGCTCCGCTAGTCGCGGTGTTGTGGCAGATTCTATTTGCACGTTGCTTCCAGGTGCCGGTCGACGCGCTGGCCGCGGTCCTGCTGCTGCTCACGGTGTGGTTGATTTACGCGGCCGATCGCACGCTCGACGCTTGGAAAGGCGAGTGCCATTCTCCGCGGCACGAGTTTTATCGGCGCAGGTGGCGGGTGCTGCTGCCCGTGTGGCTAGCGGTGCTGGGGCTCACCGGCTGGCTCGCGGCGGAGCACTTATCGCCCGGTCTATTCTTGCGCGGAGTAATTTTGCTCGCGGCCGTCGGCATCTATTTCGCGCTAGTGCATTCAGGAATCCTGCGCTGGCCCAAAGAGGCGGCGGTGGGTGTCCTGTTCGCGCTGGGCGCATCGCTCGCAGCGTGGAGCAAGGTGAAGACTCCCGCCGACGTGGCGACCATCCTGCTGTTTTCGGGTTTGTGCTGGATGAACTGCATCGCGATCCAACGCTGGGAGGGAGAAAGGTTGGATTGGTCGCCCAGCGCGGCGGCGCTTGTGCTGGCGTGCGCGGCTGTAGTCTTGCTTTATGCGCACCGTCCTGTATTGGGCGGCGCGGAATTAGCCAGCGCCTTTGCGTTCCTGCTGCTGGACCGCGTGCATCGCAAGCTGTCCGCAGACGCCGTGCGCGTGCTGGCCGACGTAGCGCTGTTGAGCCCGCTGCTGTTTCTGCCGATGGTAGCGTGAACTGCGATCGCATCGCCCGCTGGTATCGCTGGCTGGAGTACGCGGGGTTTGGGCGGGCGCTGGAGCGTCGCCGCGAAGCATTCCTCCCCGATGTCGCCAATGCGCGGCGCGTGTTGGTACTAGGGGACGGCGATGGGCGCGCGCTAACGGCTCTCTTGGCGGCGGCCCCCAACGCACGGATCGATTACATCGATGTGAGCGCGCGCATGCTGCAACTAGCTAGCCAGCGGGCGGGCAGCGTTCGAGTCGCCTATCATCAGGGCGATGCGCTCGCCACGCCGCTGCCCGCCACAGAATACGATTTGATCGTCACCCACTTTTTCCTCGATTGCTTCGAGGAAGAAGATCAGGCCCGTCTAGTCGCGCGGGTCGCTCGCGCCGCAACACCGCAGGCCAGATGGCTGGTTTCGGAGTTCCGCAAGCCGGGCTTGCTGGTGGG
>Ga0105242_10003926_pt1 | contig 11556 bp, 11 predicted proteins | sample KBSM24metaG_FD_81521 | JGI IMG/M metagenome (GOLD analysis project Ga0105242, IMG submission 81521) | Miscanthus rhizosphere microbial communities from Kellogg Biological Station, Michigan, USA - KBS M2-4 metaG | ecosystem: Host-associated > Plants > Roots > Rhizosphere > Soil | place...
ACAGTCCAGGGCATCCAGCGCATCGCCGACGTGCCGATCTACTTCGCCGATCCGCTGGCGCGCCGTTCCGCACCGCTGCAGAAGACGCGCGACGCGCGCATTCCACGCGCCTGGATGAATGCGAGATTGCTGGCGCAGTTGAATCTGGATGCTGGAGCAAAAACAAGAATTACGCAGGGAAAAGGCGAGGCGGTGCTCGCCGCGGCACTGGACGACAAGCTGCCGGACAACTGCGTGCGCGTCGCGGCAGGCCATCCCGCCACGGCCGGCCTGGGCGCGCTGTTCGGCGCGCTGACGCTGGAACGCATCAGCTCGGAAAAGGCGGCCTGAGATGTTCGAGTCGCTCCTCGCCTACACCGAATTCAAGCTGGGCCCGAACTGGGGCCCGGCGGTGTACGAGCTCATCCGGTCTCTGGTGTTCATCATCGCGATCGTGGTGCCGCTGATGCTTTCGGTGGCCTACCTCACGCTGTGGGAACGCAAGCTCATCGGCTGGATGCAGATCCGCCTGGGGCCGAACCGCGTTGGGCCGCTCGGCCTGCTGCAGCCGGTGGCCGACGGCATCAAGCTGCTGTTCAAGGAAGTGATCCTGCCGGCCAACGCCAGCAAGTTCCTCTTCATCCTGGCGCCGATCGCGATGCTGGTGCCGGCGCTGGCCGCCTGGGCGGTGATCCCGTTCGCGCCGGACCTGGTGCTCGCCGATGTCAACGCGGGCCTGCTCTACATCATGGCGCTCACGTCGATGGGCGTCTACGGCGTGATCATCGCCGGCTGGGCCTCGAACTCGAAATACGCCTTCCTCGGCGCGATGCGCTCGGCCGCGCAGATGGTGTCCTACGAACTGGCCATGGGCTTCGCGCTGGTGGTGGTGCTGATGGTGTCGGGCAGCCTCAACCTTTCCGACATCGTCGGGGCGCAGGGCAAGGGCCGTTTTGCCGACATGGGCCTGACAGCGCTGTCCTGGAACTGGATCCCGCTCGCGCCGATGCTGGTGGTGTATTTCGTGTCCGGGGTCGCCGAGACCAATCGCGCGCCCTTCGACGTCGTCGAGGGCGAATCCGAGATCGTCGCCGGGCACATGGTCGAATACTCGGGCATGACCTTCGCCCTGTTCTTCCTCGCCGAATACATGAACATGATTCTCATTGCCACGCTGACCGTGGTGATGTTCTTCGGCGGCTGGCTGGCTCCCTGGGACAGCGCCCTGACCAACGCGATCCCGCCGGTACTCTGGCTGCTGGCGAAGATCTTCGTCACGGTGTCGCTGTTCCTCTGGTTCCGCGCCACGTTCCCGCGCTACCGCTACGACCAGATCATGCGCCTGGGCTGGAAAGTGTTCATTCCGCTGACCCTGGTCTGGATCGCGGTCATCGGCACCTGGATGCAGACGCCCTGGAGTATCTGGAAATGACGCGCATCGCGGAATTCTTCAGAAGTTTTCTGTTGATAGAACTATTCAAGGGACTCGCGCTGACGGGGCGCCACCTGTTCGCGCGCAAGGTCACGGTGCAGTTCCCGGAGGAAAAAACGCCGGCCAGCCCGCGCATGCGCGGGCTGCACGCGCTGCGCCGCTACCCCAACGGCGAGGAACGCTGCATCGCCTGCAAGCTGTGCGAGGCGGTGTGCCCCGCGATCGCCATTCATATTGAAAGCGAGCAAAGGGAAGACGGAACCAGGCGCACCACGCGCTACGACATCGACCTGGTGAAGTGCATTTTCTGCGGTTTCTGCGAGGAGGCCTGCCCGGTGGACGCGATCGTCGAGACCCGCGTCATCGAGTACCACGGCGAGAAGCGCGGCGACCTGTACTACACCAAGCCGATGCTGCTTGCGGTCGGCGACCGCTACGAAGAGCAGATCGCCAAAGACCGCGCCGCCGACTCGCCCTATCGCTGAGCATGATAGAAACCATCGTCTTCTACGCCTTCGGCCTGATCCTCCTCGCATCGGCGCTGTGCGTGATCACCGCGCGCAACCCGGTGCACGCGGCGCTCTTCCTCGTGCTGTCGTTCTTCACCGCTTCGGCCATCTGGCTCCTGCTGCGCGCCGAGTTCCTCGCCATCACCCTGGTGCTGGTCTACGTCGGCGCCGTCATGGTGCTGTTCCTGTTCGTGGTGATGATGCTCGACGTCAATATCGAGCAGCTGCGCGAGGGGTTCTGGCGCAACCTGCCCATCGCCCTGGTGGTGGGCGGGCTGATGGCCTTCGAGATGATTTCGGTGCTGGCCTACCGGGTGTACGGCATGCCGCGGCCGAACGAGCTGCCGCTGAGGTACAGCAATACCAAGCAGCTGGGCCGGCTGATCTATACCGACTACGTCTACGCCTTCGAGATCGCGGCGGTGGTCCTGCTGGTGGCCATCATCGCGGCTATCGCGCTCACCCTGCGCAAGCGCAAGGACTCGCGCGGCCAGGATCCCTCACAGCAGGTCCGGGCCCGGCGCGAGGATCGCGTGAAGCTGGTTTCGATGCCGGCGGAGAAGGACCGCTGATGCCCTCGCTGTCCCACTACCTGGTGCTGGCGGCGGTGCTGTTCGCGATCGCGGTGATCGGCATCTTCCTCAACCGCAAGAACGTGATCGTGCTGCTGATGGCGATCGAGCTGATGCTGCTCGCGGTGAACCTGAATTTCATCGCCTTTTCGCATTACCTGGGCGATGCGGCCGGCCAGGTATTCGTGTTCTTCATTCTCACGGTGGCGGCGGCCGAATCGGCCATCGGCCTGGCGATCCTGGTGGTGCTGTTCCGCAACCTGAACACCATCAACGTCGAAGACCTCGACTCGCTCAAGGGATAGCGCACAGCATGCTCAAAACCCTGGGCCTGGTCGTCGTTCTTGCGCCGCTCGCCGGCGCGCTTATCGCGGGCCTGGCCGGCAGGGCGATCGGCCGCGCCTGGTCGCACCGCGTGACGATCCTCGGGGTGTTGATCTCGTTCCTGCTTTCCGTCTTTATTTTCCTGCAGGTTTTGAAGGGAGACGGCTGGGCCGGCACCATCTACACCTGGGCCACGATCGGCGATACCCGGCTCGAGATCGGCTTCCTCATCGACCGGCTCACGGCGCTGATGATGATCGTGGTGACCTTCGTGTCGCTGATGGTGCACGTCTACACCATCGGCTACATGGCCGAGGATCCCGGCTACCAGCGGTTCTTTTCCTACATTTCGCTGTTCACGTTCTCGATGCTGATGCTGGTGATGTCCAACAACTTCCTGCAGCTGTTCTTCGGCTGGGAGGCGGTCGGGCTCGTGTCCTACCTGCTGATCGGCTTCTGGTACACGCGGCCGACGGCGATCTACGCCAACCTCAAGGCGTTCCTCGTGAACAGGGTCGGGGACTTCGGCTTCCTCCTGGGTATTGGTCTGATTTTGGCTCATTTCGGTTCGTTGGATTACGCCATCGTTTTTTCAAAGGCAACCGCAAACCCGGTTGAAATCACGCTCATCTGCATCCTCTTGTTCGTCGGCGCCATGGGCAAGAGCGCGCAGTTTCCGCTGCACGTCTGGCTGCCCGATTCGATGGAAGGCCCGACCCCGATCTCGGCGCTGATCCACGCCGCGACCATGGTGACGGCGGGCATCTTCATGGTGGCGCGCATGTCGCCGCTGTTCGAGCTGTCGCAGACCGCGCTGTCGGTGGTGCTGGTGATCGGTTCGCTGACCGCCTTCTCCATGGCGCTGGTGGCGATCACGCAGTTCGACATCAAGCGGGTGGTGGCCTATTCGACCCTGTCCCAGCTCGGCTACATGACCGCGGCGCTCGGCGCCTCGGCCTATTCCGCCGGCATCTTCCACCTGATGACGCACGCCTTCTTCAAGGCGGTGCTGTTCCTCGGCGCAGGCTCCGTGATCATCGCCTTGCATCACGAGCAGGACATGCGACGCATGGGCGGACTGAGGAAATACATGCCGATCACCTACTGGACGGTGCTGATCGGCGCCTTCGCCAATGCCGGCCTGCCGCCCTTTGCGGGCTTCTTCTCCAAGGACGCGATCATCGAGGCGGTGGAGCTGTCGACCACGCCGGGAGCGCATTTCGCGTACTGGCTGCTGGCAGGGGCGGTGTTCATCGGCGGCATCTATTCCTTCCGGCTGCTGTTCCTGACTTTTCATGGCGAGGAGCGCATGGACGCCGAAACGAAGGCGCACGTGCACGAGAGCCCGTGGGTCGTGACGCTGCCGCTGGTGCTGCTGGCGATCCCGTCGGTCGCCGCCGGCTGGCTGATCGGCCCGGTGCTGTTCGGCGATTACTTTGGCGACGCGATCAAGATCCTGCCCGGGCACCCGGCGATGGAAGAGATGGCGCATGAGTTCCACGGCCTGCTCGGCTTCATCGGCCACGGCTTCACCTCGCTGCCTTTGTGGCTGGGCATCGCGGGCGCCTTGCTGGCGACGTATCTGTATCTGTACCGGACCGACCTGCCGAAGAAAATCGCGATCTTTTTTGGACCGTTCTACGCGCTCGTCGAGCGGAAATACGGCTTCGACGAGCTGTATTCCTGGCTGTTCGCGCAGGGCGCGCGCGCCGTGGGCACCGGCCTGTGGAAGGGCGGGGACCAGCGGGCGATCGACGGCGTCATGGTGAATGGCTCGGCGCGCCTGGTGGGCTGGTTCTCCGGCGTGATCCGGCTCGCGCAGAGCGGGCTCATCTACTGGTACGCCTTCGTCATGATCTTCGGCGTCTGCGCCATCTACGCCGTCGTCAAGTACCGGGTTTTCATCCACTGATGCTGCTCAGCCTCGCGATCTGGGTGCCGATCCTGGCCGGGCTGCTGGTGCTTGCCTGCGGCGGCGACGAGCGCGCGCCGCTGCAGCGCACGATCGCGCTCTGGGGCGCGCTGCTCGGCTTCCTCGTCACGATCCCGTTGTATACCGGCTTCAGCCTCACCAACCCCGGGATGCAGTTCGTCGAGCGGCTGGCGTGGATCCCGCGCTTCAACGCCTACTACCACCTCGGGGTGGACGGCATCTCGATGCTGTTCCTGCTGCTGAATTCCTTCATCACGCCGCTGGTGGTGATCGCGGGCTGGACCGTGATCGAGAAGCGCGTCGGCCAGTACATGGGCGCCTTCCTCCTCATGTCGGGGCTGCTGAACGGGGTCTTCGCGGCGCTCGACGGGATGCTGTTCTACGTCTTCTTCGAGGCCACGCTGATCCCGATGTTCATCATCATCGGTGTCTGGGGCGGCGCCAACCGGGTCTACGCGGCGCTCAAGTTCTTCCTCTACACGCTGTTCGGTTCCCTGCTGCTGCTGGTCGCGTTCCTGTATCTCTACGACAAGTCCGGCGGCAGCTTCGCGGTCATGGACTGGTGGAAGCTGCCGCTGACGCTGCACAGCCAGATGTGGCTGTTCTTCGGCCTGCTGTTCGCCTTCGCGGTCAAGGTGCCGATGTGGCCGGTGCACACCTGGCTGCCGGACGCGCACGTCGAGGCGCCCACCGGCGGCTCGGTGGTGCTGGCGGCGATCATGCTGAAGCTGGGCGCCTACGGCTTCGTGCGCTTCAGCCTGCCGATCCTGCCCGACGCCTCGCGCGAGCTCGCCTGGATGATGGTCGCGCTGTCGCTCATCGCGGTGGTCTACATCGGCCTGGTGGCGCTGGTGCAGACCGACATGAAGAAGCTCATCGCCTACTCGTCCATCTCGCACATGGGGTTTGTCACGCTTGGATTTTTTATTTTTAATTCGTATGGAACTGAAGGTGCATTAATTCAAATGATCTCGCACGGCTTCATCTCGGCGGCCATGTTCCTTTGCGTCGGCGTCATGTACGACCGCATGCACAGCCGCAACATCGCCGACTACGGCGGGGTGGTGAACACGATGCCGAAGTTCGCCTCCCTCATGATGCTGTTCGCGATGGCCAACTGCGGCCTGCCCGCCACCAGCGGCTTCGTCGGCGAATTCATGGTGATCATGGGCGCGATGAAGGCCAATTTCTGGCTCGCCTTCGCCGCCGCCACGACCCTGGTGTTCGGCGCGGCGTACACGCTGTGGATGTACAAGCGGGTCATCTTTGGTGCAATCGGGAATGAAGAAGTCTCAAAATTAAAAGATTTGAACCAGAGAGAATTCGTAGTACTGGGACTGCTCGCGGCCGCGGTGCTCTTCATGGGGATCTACCCGCTGCCCTTCACCGAGGTGATGCACGCCTCGGTCAACGACCTGCTGCGCCACGTGGCGCAGTCCAAGTACTGAGATGGAACTCAACTCCTACCTCGCGCTGCCCGAAATGCTGCTGCTGGCCGGCGCCTGCGTGCTGCTCATCGCCGACCTGTTCCTGAAGGGCGAGGACCGGCGCGCCAGCTTCATCCTGGCGCAATGCGTCCTTTTCGTCTGCGCCGCGGCCACCGTGTACGTGCTCGGGAGCACGCCACTGCAGCCGCTCTATGCCTTCCATCGCCTGTTCGTGGCCGACCTGATGTCGCACCTGCTCAAGCTGTGCGCCTACGCCGCGGTGTCCGGGGCGCTGGTGTATTCGCGCCAGTACCTGCTCGACCGGGGCCTGCTGCGCGGCGAGTACCTGGCGCTGCTGCTGTTCGCCCTGCTCGGCATGATGGTGATGATGAGCGCCAACAGCTTCCTCAGCGTGTACCTCGGCCTCGAGCTGCTGTCGCTGTGCCTGTACGCCCTGGTGGCGCTGAATCGCGACTCCGCGGCCTCCACCGAGGCGGCGATGAAGTACTTCGTGCTGGGCGCGCTGGCCTCCGGGATGCTGCTCTACGGCATGTCCATGATCTACGGCGCCACCGGCACGCTGACGCTGACCGAAGTCGCGAAGCAGATCGCGAACCTGTCGAAAGACACGACGCAGCACGGCTTCCTCATCTTCGGGCTGGTGTTCATGGTGTCCGGCATCGCCTTCAAGCTGGGCGTGGTGCCCTTCCACATGTGGATCCCGGACGTGTACCACGGCGCGCCGACCGCGGTGACGCTGGTGATCGGCACGGCGCCCAAGCTGGCGGCCTTCGCCATGGCGATGCGGCTGCTGGTGAACGGGCTGCTCGACCTCGCGGTCGACTGGCAGCAGATGCTCGCGATCCTCTCGGTGCTGTCGATGGCGGTGGGCAACATCACCGCCATCGCGCAATCGAACCTCAAGCGCATGCTCGCGTATTCGACCATCGCGCACATGGGCTTCATGCTGCTCGGGCTGCTCTCGGGCGTGGTGGGCGGCAACTGGCTGAACGCGGCCGACGCCTACGCCGCGGCGATGTTCTACACCGTGGTCTACGTGCTGATGTCGCTGGGTTCCTTCGGCCTGCTGGTGTTCCTGTCGCACAAGGGCTTCGAGTGCGAGCAGCTGGAAGACCTGAAGGGCCTCAACCGGCGCAATCCCTGGTACGCGTTCCTCGTCCTGCTGCTCATGTTCTCGCTGGCGGGCGTGCCGCCCACGGTGGGCTTCTACGCCAAGCTGGCGGTGCTCTCTGCGGCGGTGAATGCCGGCCAGGTCTGGCTGGCGGTGGTGGCGGTGGTGCTGTCGCTGATCGGCGCCTACTACTACCTGCGCATCGTCAAGCTCATGTACTTCGACGAGCCGAAGGACGCCGCGCCCTTCACCGGCCAGGCGCTCGGCCCGCGCGTGCTGCTCTCGGCCAACGGCCTCGCGCTGCTCGCCCTGGGCCTGCTGCCGCAGCCGCTGATGTCGATTTGCTACATCGCCATCAAGAATCTTTGAGTAAATTCAAGGAAGAGCGGATTTCCGGCGAGTTGGTGTACGCGGGGGACTTCCTCAAGGTCCACCGCGACGTCGTGCGCCTGCCCGATGGCTCGCAGTCCGAGCGTGAGTTCATCCGCCATCCCGGCGCGGTCGCGATCGTGGCCCTGACCGGCGCGGGCGAGGTGGTCCTCGAGCGGCAGTATCGCTACCCGATGGGGCGCGAGCTGGTGGAGATCCCCGCCGGCAAGCTCGAAGCGGGCGAGGCGCACCTCGAGACGGGCAAGCGCGAGCTGCTGGAGGAGACCGGCTATGCGGCCGCGAAGTGGACCTACCTCGGGCAGGTCCATAACGCGATCGGCTACTCCGACGAGGCGATCGAGCTGTGGCTCGCGACCGGGCTCGAGAAGCGCGAGGCGCAGCTGGACGAGGGCGAGTTCCTGGAAGTCTTCACGCTGCCCTTCGACGAAGCCCTCGCCATGGCCGCCGACGGCCGCATCAGCGACGTGAAGACGATCGTGGGCCTGTTCTGGGCCGGGGAACGGCGCCAGAAAGGCTGATTCGGCGCGGTCGTTGAAGGGCGCTTGGAAATAATAATGAGAAGTGTTATCATTCTTATCCATGAACTCCCTAATGCGTTTCTCGGCAGCCCTTCTCATCGGAATCAGTACCTTAGCCTCGGCGGCGGACCCGGAGGTGACGTTGGTCATCCGCGATCACAAGTTCGAGCCCGCGGAACTGCGCGTTCCCGCAGGCAAGAAAATCAAGCTCGTCATCGACAACCAGGACGCGACCGCCGAAGAGTTCGAGAGCCACGCGCTGAAGCGTGAAAAGGTCATTCCAGGCAAGTCGAAGGTTCCAGTCTTTATCGGACCGCTCAAACCGGGACGCTACCCGTTCGAGGGCGAATACAACGCCAAGACCGCCAAGGGCGTGGTGATCGCCGAGTAGGCGGCGAAATGCTCGGATCCGCGATCATCGTTTTCCGCGAAACGCTCGAGGCCGCGCTCCTGGTGGGAATTGTCGCCGCGGCGAGCCGGACGATCACGGGGCGCGCGAGGTGGATCGCAGGCGGAATTCTCGCCGGTGCCCTGGGCGCCGTTCTCGTTGCGTTGTGCGCGAGCCGCATCGCCCTCCTGTTCGAAGGCATGGGCCAGGAATTGTTCAACGCGGGCGTCCTCGCGATCGCGGTGGTCATGCTTGCCTGGCATCAGATCTGGATGTCGTCGCATAGCAGGGAGATGGTGTCCGGCGCGCGCAGGATCGCGACCGAGGTGCGCGACGGCAGCAGGGAACTCTCGGCCGTTTTCATCGTGATCGCGCTCGCTGTCCTCCGGGAAGGCTCTGAAACGGTGCTGTTTCTCTATGGGCTGATGTCCGGCGGCGATACAAGCGCGGGCGCCCTGGTGGCGGGAGGGTTGGCGGGCCTGTTCGCCGGCGCCGCTCTGGGAATGCTGCTTTACGCTGGAATGCTGCGCATTCCGCTGCGCTGGTTCTTTTCCGTGATCAGCGTGCTCATCCTGCTCCTTGCCGCAGGCATGGCGTCCAAGATGACGCAGCTCCTGGTGCAGGCCGATGTGCTGCCGGGTTCGGGCAGCCCATTGTGGGATACCTCGTCGGTCCTTCCGGGGGATTCCGCGATCGGCATCCTGATGCACGCGCTGGTCGGCTACGAGCCGCGGCCCGCGGGCGTGCAGGTCGCCTCGTACGCGCTCACCGTGGCGGTGATTCTTGCCGGGATGTGGCTGGCGAGGCGTCCCGCCCCGTCGTCGCTCTAAGACGAGCGGGTCAGCCCGGTTTCCTGCCGAAGCGCCGCTGGTATTCCTCGGCCAGTTCGTTGTCGGTCTTGTAGTTCGGCACGCGCAGCACCATCCGCTTCATCGACTGGAAACGCCAGTTGGAGTCCTGGACCTCGGATTCCCAGTACTTGCGCGCGAGCGCCAGGTTGCGCTCCTGGTCCATCTCGAAATAGAGGCGGGCGCGCGGGCTGGCGAAAAGGTAGAGCCTGCCGTCGATGATCTTGAAGGTGCCCGCGTCCGCGGCGACCGGCACCGCGTAGGCCATCGACTGCGCGCAAAAGCCGCCGAATTGCGGCTCGTAGCGCGCCGGATGGGTGATGAACTGGCGCCTGCTTTCCTCGCTGGCGAAGCGGTAGGTGAGCCCGTGGTGCTCGGTCTTGATGTCCGGGCGCCCGGGCACGGGCCTGCCCGCGGTGAAATACGCCACGGCGTCGTTGCCGCGCAGCATCAGGCTGTCGTCGGCGCCATCCGAGACGACGTTGACCGCGCCGCCGCATCCCGCGAGCAGCAAGGCAACTGCAAAGCTAGTCAGCCACAGACGCCCGTGAAACCGCATGCCGTACAGTAATCACAACCATCCTTGCGGATCAAGGTGGTATTCGAGCATTCCGGGCAGCGCGCGCCCGCCATCACGCGCATCTGTCCGGGCGCCGGCTGCTGCATGAGGCCCATCTGGCGCAGCGGCAGTCCGTCCTCGCCGAGAATGCCGAGCATCGCGTAGCGGTGCAGGATCAGGCGCGCGACGTAGGACACCGTAGAAGGAAAGGTCTGCTGCTTCTTGGACCCCGGCACGAAGGCCATGAAATCGCCCAGCGGCTCGGGGAAGTCGAGCAGCTTGCGCAGCTTCATGCCGATCCACGCCGGGTCGAGCACGCGCATGTCCAGCGACAGGATCTTGCACAGTCCATCGAGCGCGCGCGGGTATTCGCCCGAGAGCCACATCGAGTAGGGGCGCGTCACGCCCGCCGGGTAGCCTTCCATCGCGGGCAGCGCGATCTCCTTCAGCCCGAGCACGAAATCGTCGCCCGTCCTCGGGTTGAGCACGTCCACCGTCCAGGACATGGTGCCGTCGGTGCCGGTCTTGGGCTCCTTCAGGCTGAACATCGCATCCAGCAGCGGGCAGGGGCCGTCATGAAATACGTTGAGCTCCTTGCACCTGTGGTGAATTAGCTGGGAGAAAGCCGAAACAGTCGACGGCACGCGCTTTTTCTCGCCGCTGGGCGGGAAGGGCATGTCGAAGGCGTCGTCGCCCGCGGTCTTCGCCAGCGTCTCCAGCTTGAGCTTGAGCCAGCCGGGATCGTTGGCGCGCATGTCCATCGACAGTGTCTTGGCGAGCGCGCCCAGGCCGCGCGGCTGCTCGCTGCCGTTCACCCAGACTTCGAAAGCGTGCTTCCTGCCGTTCTCGATGTGGCCGACGAACACCGCGAACTGCGCGTGCGGCGCCTCGATCATGTAGGTCCAGGCCGGGTTGCCGGCGCCCAGGTCCGGCCGTCCCGGCCAGCGCAGGCTCGCCAGCACCGGCTGCGGCACTGTCTTGATGCGGATGCGCCGGTTAAGGTCGTCTTCGACGAAATCCTGCGGCTTCTCGATTTTCTCCACCGACAGCACCGAGCCCAGCACCTTGTTCGGGCGGTAGGTGGCCAGGCCCTTGAGGCCGGACTTCCAGGCGTGCATGTAGAGGTCCTGGAATTCCTCGTAGGGGTAGTCCTCCGGGACGTTGACGGTTTTCGAGATGCTGGTGTCGATATAGGGCGCGACGGTGGCGACCATCTGCTCGTGCGAGCTGGCGGAAATCTCGAGAGCCGTGACGAAGTACGGCGGCAGGTTGTTCATGTCGCCGCCCGCGGCCTTGTACTTGCGCCAGGCGTGGTCCTCGACCGGGAATTCCTTCAGCGTGCCATCGGCCATCCGCTTCTTGCGCGTGTACACCCAGGAGAAGGGCGGCTCGATGCCGTTCGAGGCGTTGTCGGCGAAGGCGAGGCTGATGGTGCCCGTGGGGGCGATCGAGAGCAGGTGGGAATTCCTGATGCCGTTCTTTACTACCAGGGCCTTTATCTCATCGGGCAGGCGGCTCGCGAAATTGCCTCCCGACAGGTACATA
>Ga0105242_10003927_pt1 | contig 11553 bp, 12 predicted proteins | sample KBSM24metaG_FD_81521 | JGI IMG/M metagenome (GOLD analysis project Ga0105242, IMG submission 81521) | Miscanthus rhizosphere microbial communities from Kellogg Biological Station, Michigan, USA - KBS M2-4 metaG | ecosystem: Host-associated > Plants > Roots > Rhizosphere > Soil | place...
AACGCTGCGCAGCAGCGTATCGAGGCTCGCCACCGCGGGATCGCGTGTGTTCGTGTTCTCGGCGGCGATGAGTTGGAAGTTCAGCACAATCGTCGCCGGGTCGCGATCGTACCGGTCGAGGACTGCCTGCATCTCGCTGAACACGGCCTGGACCTCCCGAATCGTCACGGCGCGAATGTTCGGCGAAACCTCGTACACACCGCCACCGGGATTCTGGACATAGGGCGACAGGAGTTTCACCGCTTCCATCGACGTGAGATGGTGCAGTGAGACCGTTTTGACGATGAACGGCTGCTCGCCTTTGACGGGAGGCCTGGTCGCCACCGGTTGCTGTTGCGCCGATGAATACCCAGCCACGCTCGCGAGAAGCATCACCGTCATCAGCAGCGATTTCGTTTTCACTCGCTCCCTCCGGGAGAGATCCAGACTACCGTTACCTTCGGATCGCTAGTCTTTAGAACCGTCGCGCGTTGCCCCGCCTTGACGTCCACCGACACGACATTCGTCGGGATCGACGTTGGCGCGACCTTGCGACCTCCGCCCTCGCCGTCCGGCCGCGCGATGAAGACGCCGACCACCAGCGCGGCGGCCGCCGCCGGAATTCCCACGGCCATTGCGGCGCGGTTGCGGCTCCGCCGATTCACCTTCTCCGAGAGTCGCGGCAGAACAGCGTGCAGCGTTCTCGCCGCGTCCGCGCACGCCGGACAACCGGCAAGGTGGGCTGAAAGAACCCCTTCCCCCCGGCCGAGCAGCTCTCGCGGCTCCGCCGTCATCATCGCGTCGCGTGCTTGGTCGCATGTCATGATCGATACTCCTTCAACAATCGTTCGTGGCGCTCCATCAGCTGCTCGCGGATCGACCGCCTCGCCTTGAAGAGATGTCCGCGCACCGTGGACTGCTCCATCGATAGCCGGCGCGCGACCTCGGCGGGGGTGAATCCGCGAATGTCCACCAGCTCAAAGATTCGGCGTTGCTGCGGCGGAAGCGCGTCGAAGTAGCGCAGCGCCAGCGCGGCGAGACGTGCGACATCGGGATCCGAACCCGCGCCTTGCGTGTCGTCCAGCGCGAGGCGTTGCTGCTCGGCGAACAGCGACGCACGCCGCGTCTCGCGCCGGCGTCGTGACAGCGCAACGTTTCGCGTGACCGTGAACAGCCAGGTCGAAAACCGGCTCGCGCCATCGAAGCGCTCGACTCGTCTTTCCAACCCGATCAAGACGTCCTGCGCGATGTCCTCCGCCGCATCGTCGTCGGAAGAAAAGCGCGCGGCCCAGCGGCGGACGCGGCCCTGCACACGATCGAGCAACCGCTCGAGCGCCGCCCTCCGCCCCGACCGCACCTCATCTACGAGTGTCTGAAGCTCGTCGTCGCCCTGACCTGCGATCACCGTGGAGTGCGCTGACACATCCATCAGACGTCATGCGAAGGGAGAGCGTTTACTGCAAGGGCATAAACCGCGCTCTTAAACTGCGCTTGTAAACCGCCCAATGAAACACCGCTTCTACCCTGCGCTTGTAAACAACGCCGCCGGAAAGGAACAGACCGCGTTCCTTCCCGGCGTTGTTTACGAGCGCGGTTCAGCGGCGCCGTCTACAAGCGCTGTCTACAAGCGCCGTTTACAAGCGCCGTTTACAAGCGCCGTCTAAAAGCGCCGTTTATGCCCTTAGAGCGGGGTTCACGTAGTTACAGCCGGCTGTACCGCAACATCTTCCCCAAACTCAACTCCGTGCCGCTCCCGTCCCAGCCAGGCCGCGATCGCGCCAAGGCTGAATACCGTGAACGCGGTGAACGCCATAGCGCGCGAGTAGGGCATCCGGTCGGCGAACACGGCTTCGATGTAGGCCACCGTTCCCGCTACGGCCACGCCGCATTGGTAGGCGAAGCCTGGCAGGAACCCGCGCACGGAATCGGGAGCCAACTCGTTGATGTGCACCGGGATCACGCCCCACGCGCCTTGCACCATGAACTGCATCATGAAGCCGCCCGTCATGAGCAACCCCGCCGTCGGGGCGTAGGCCCACAGCGGAATCGCGGCGATGGCGAGGACGAGCGCCGTGATGATCGAACGGCGGCGGCCGATGCGGTCGGAGAAATGACCGAAGACGATGCCGCCGATGATGGCACCGATGTTGGCGACGGCCGTTACGATGGCGACGCGTTGCGGCGTGAAGCCCCAGTCACGCTTCAGGAACGTGGGATACATGTCCTGCGTTCCGTGCGAGACGAAGTTCATGAACATCATGAAAACGAACAGGTACAAGAACAGCTTCCAGTGAGACGCGATCTCGCCCGCGTACTCGCGGAAAGTCTTGTGCTTGTGACGCGTGCGCTCCCACACCTCTGATTCCTTCACGAAGGTGCGAACGTACAGCGCGAGTAGCGCCGGCACGCCGCCGATGAAGAACATCGGACGCCATCCCCAGCGCGGGAACACGAAGTAGAAGCAGATCGCGGCGAGCAGGTTTCCGCAGGCATATCCCTCCTGCAGGAAACCCGAGAAGATCCCGCGCCGATGCCGAGGCGCCTTTTCCATCGCCAGCGACGCGCCCACGCCCCACTCACCGCCCATGCCGATACCGAACAGCGCGCGCAGAACGAGGAACGTCGTGTAGTCGTGGGCGAAACCCGTCGCCACTTCCACCGCCGCGTAGAACACGAGGTCGATCATCAGCGGAATTCTGCGGCCCCACCGGTCGGCCATCAGCCCGAAGATGAACGCGCCGACCGGGCGGAACATCAGTGTGATCGTCAGCGAGAGCGCGATCGCCTTGTCGGCTTGGCCGAGCTCCTTGGCGATGGCGGTCAACGCGTACGTCACCAGGAAGAAGTCGAACGCGTCGAGCGTCCAACCCAGGAAGCTGGCGATCACCGCGGCGCGGTGGCCGCTGGTGGATGGCGGCGTGTATGACGGCGCCTGACCGACAGTTGTGCTGGTGGCTGTCATCGAGGGAGGGAAGGAAACGGAAGCGCCGGGTCGCGTGACCCGGCGCTCTGGGGTGGGGTGGGCTTACTTGCTGCCAGGTTTGGCGGCGAATCCCGCGACGTGGACGTCGAGGTTGTGATTCACCCGAATGCCGACGTTGCCGCTGAGATCCTTCAGCGCCGTCCGCGGCAGCGCCTGGACCTGCGTGCCGTTCACGAGGAAGCGCACCGAATCAGACGCGACCTTGATCGCGAGCGCGTTCGAGTTGGGCGAGTCGTCGAACTTGTGAACGCTCGACGCGGGCGTCCAATCGACAATCTTGTGGACCTCTACTCCGGCGCGGTGGTTGACGATAAACTGGCCGCCCTGTCGCACTTCGAAGTAGAGATACGTCTGCTTCGACGCGTCGCTTAGATCGCGCCCGCCGACGAACAGACCGTACGCTTCCCCGAGATCGCCGTGGCCGACGTTCTTCGCCCGCTGCCCGAAGGTTGCTGAGACGGTGTAATCGTCCTTCTGCTCGTCCTTCGGCTGCCAATAGATCGCGGCACCGCCCGACGTGACGTGGAATCCCGACCCCATCGTCACGAACTTCGCGGCCTTCGTCATGTCCTTGTCGTCGAGCCGCATCGACCAGCCGTCGGGAAGCGGCGCGGCGGTCACGGCGGACGTCGGATCCTTTTCCTTGGCTTGCTGCTGTTGCGCCCAAAGCGGCGCGGCCACGGCGAGCGCGGCCAGCACGGAGCACGCGGTCACTGCACGACGCATGACATCACCCTCGTGAGACTCGTTGAGCCGGGGAATATGGCCTGGCGTACAGGGCATCGCTACCGTCGGGGATCCGGGACGTCATCCTGAGGAGCGGAGCGACGAAGGACCTCCTGTCACTCGGTAGAGACAGTAGGTCCTTCGCTTCGCTCATGATGACAAACGATCAGTATCCCGCAGCGTGCCCATCCTTACGCGGATCCGATCCCGCGACATAGCCGTGGGCGAGCTTGATGATCGCCTGGCTGCCACCGAACTGAGACGGCGACGCAATGTTTACGTCGTGGCCCAGCGCGCGAAGCTGCGCGATCACGCTGTCCGGCATCGCCGATTCGACGATGACACGCGTGCCCGCCATGTGCCGGAACCGCGCGGCGTCCTGCGCCTGCTGCACGTTCTGACCGAACACCAGCAGGTTGATGAGGAACTGCGCGTGTCCCTGCGCCTGCATCGCGCCACCCATCAAGCCGAAGCTCATGAACGGCTCATCGCCGGTGCCGTCGGCCGCCGAATTGGGACCGGGCTTGGTCACAAACCCCGGAATCAGCGTGTGGAATGGACGCTTCCCGGGCGCGACGGTGTTCGGCAGGCCGGGATCCATCGTAAACCCGGCACCGCGATCGTGCAGTGCGAACCCGGTTCCCGGAACCACAACGCCCGATCCGAACTCGTCGAAATTGCTGTTGATGAACGAGACCATGTTCCCGTCCTTGTCGGCGACGGTGAGATACACGGTTTCGCTCGACGTGCGCGCCGGTCCCGGCTCGACCACCGTTTGCGCCTTCTTCTCGTCGATGTGGCTTCGCCGCTCAGCGATGAAATCGTCGGCAAGCAGTCGACTGATCGGAACGGTCAGATGATCGGCGTCACCCACGTACCGTCCGAGATCCGCGTACGCCAGCTTCTTGGCCTCGATCAGGTGATGCAGGTACGGCGCCGAGTTCTGCCCCATGCCTTTGAGGTCGTACGAGTCGAGAATGCGCAGCATCTCGAGCACGGCGACCCCTTGGTTGTTCGGCGGCAGCTCCCAAACGCGGTAGCCCTTGAACATCGTCGAGATCGGCGTCACCCACATCGGCTGGTTCTTCTTCAGATCGTCCAACGTGAGAAAACCGCCAAGCTTCTGCACGTGGGCGATGATCTTCTGCCCGAGAGTTCCGCCGTAGAGCGCGGCCGGTCCCTCCTTCGCGATCTGGCGGAGCGAGTTCGCCATATCCGGATTGCGGAACCAGTCGCCGGCCTTCGGCGGCTCGCCTTCCACCAGAAACGTGGCGCGCGCGCCTTCGTCGTTCGCGAGAATCGTGCGTTGCCCGGCCCAATCGCCCGAGATGACCGGAGTGACGACGAATCCCTTGTCGGCATATCCGATCGCCGGCTGCAGCACCTGCGACAGCGTCATCGTGCCGTACTTCTTGAGCAGCGCGTCCCATCCCGCGACCGCGCCGGGCACGGTGACCGTCTCGATGCCGCGCGACGGCATACGCGTCCGGCCGCGCTTCATCAGCTCTTCGCGGCTCATCAGTGAGCCGGCGCGTCCGCTCGCGTTGAGCGCGACCAGTTTCTTCTCTTTGGCGCTCCAGATCAGCGCGAACATGTCGCCGCCCGGACCGGTCATCATCGGCTCGACGACGGCAAGCACGCCCGCCGCCGCGACCGCCGCGTCGATCGCGTTGCCGCCATGCTCCATGACCTCGATCGCGGCCGTCGTCGCCAGGGGCTGACTCGTCGCCGCGACACCGTTCGGCGCATACACGGGCGACTTTCCAGCCATCGTCGCCACGCGACGCGCTTCCGCGGCGGCGGCGCCACGCTGCGCGTCAGCGGTCGTTGCGATGAGCATCAGTCCGGCGAGGAGAGAGAGTCGGCAGAACATGTAGTGTCCTCATTGTTCATGAGAGGCTGTCATCCTGAGCGAAGCGAAGGATGTACTGTCCCGAGTTAGTAACCAGACCGTGAGAGGCGATCCCTCGGTTGCTGCGCTCCCTCAGGATGACAACTCGGGTTTCGTGTCCCGGTACCAACGTTACCGCCCGAGCACCCAACCAGCGAGGGCTCACTGCTCGAGCGCCGAGAGATCATCCGTCGTATCAACGTCGCCCGGCGCATCGGCGTTGACGTCCACGAACGCGACGCGCGCCGGGTCCCGCGCGATCAACTCCCGGGCGCCGACGTCCCCGCTCACGCTCGACGCTTCGCCGAACACTGCTCTCGTGAGCAGCACCGGGTGGCCGCGAACTCCATTGTATCGCGCGGAAACGATCGACCCGGCAGTCTCGCGCCACCGATCGATCACACGACGAATCACTTCACGATCGACGAACGGCTGATCGCCCAGCCCGATCACAATCGCGTCTACCTCGGGCGGGAGCGCCCGGATCCCGGCGGCGAGCGACGAGGAAAGCCCCTCCTTCCACCGCTCGTTCTCGACGAACCGCGCCGCCAATCCATTCAGCGCGCCACGAACCGCTTCTGACTCAGACCCGACGACAACCCACAGCACGTCCGTCTCGGCCGCCAGGTTTGTCGTGGCCAGCCGCACAATCGGCCGTCCGTGAAGGTGCGCGAGCAGCTTCTGCGAACCGAATCGTCGCGCGCCTCCTGCGGCGAGCAGCAGCCCGGCGATCACGCCAACGGGAGCGCGACCACCGCGCGCCGAAGCGTGTCCAGCGGCAGAATCGCGCACTTGCGCCGAGCAGCCGGCGGCTCGCCCTCGAGCGAGGCGAACAACCAGGCCGTGTCGACCCGCAGCGCGTCCTCGGCCGACATGCCACGAATACGCTCGGTGAGCAACGACGCAGACGCGATGCACAGCGCGCAAGCGTCCGCGGTGAATCGCGCTTCAGTCACCCGCGACCTGTCGCCGCCGAGCTCCACTCTGATGCGATCGCCACAGAGTGGATTGGCTCCCTCCGCCGACGCCGCCGCATCGTGTAACGGGCCGCGATTCTTGGGGTGGCGGAACAGCTCGATCACCACACGGCGGTACGTCCCCCCCGTCACGCACGCTTTCCGCTGTAGACGGCGACGATCTCCGACAGAATCGACAGCGCGACTTCCGCCGGCGCCTTGCCGCCGAGGTCCAGACCGATCGGCGTGTGCACGCGCGCCAGCTCTTCGTCGGTGAAGCCTTCGTCGTGCAGCAAGTCTCGCATCGCGGCCCCGCGTTTCTTGCTGCCCAGCATGCCGATGTATCCGACCGGTTTGCGCAAAATGTCGCGCAGCACCGGCAGCTCGTACTTGTAGTCGTGCGCGAGCAGGAGAACGGCGGTGCGGCGATTGGCGTCGATCGCCGCGACGATTTCCGACGGCATGCCAACCAGCACGTCGTCGGCTTCGGGAAAGCGTTCACGTGTCGCGTAGCGGTCGCGTCCGTCGACGATGACCGTCCGCATGTCCAGCTCGCGCGCCATGCGCGTGAGCGACATCGCGATCTGACCGGCGCCAACGATCACGAGCGTCAGCGGCGGCGCGATGCGATCGATAAATGTCCGCTCGCTCGGCGACGTGTCTCCTATTTCGTCCGTCGGGACAGCGTACGCGCCCGCGCCCGAGTCGATCGGTGTCACAATCGCCGCCGACTCGCCGGCGGAGAGCAGCTCCATCGCCTCTCGGTGCGCGACGACCGTCGAATCGTCGGTCGCGCCGAGATCGACTCGCGTGAGCAACACTTCCAGCGTTCCGCCGCAGGTGAGGCCGATCTCCCACGCCTCGTCGTCGTCGAGCGAGATCGAGAGCAGCCGCCGTTCGGCGTCATCCTTGTCGAACAGCGCGTCCGCCGCCTCGACGACCTGCGCGTCGACGCAACCGCCGATCGTCACGCCGCCGATGATCCGGCCGCTCCGACCAACGATCATCTTCGCGCCGATTTTCTTCGACGAGCCGGCGGTGGCCGACACGAGCGTGGCCAGCGCTACTTCGGATTCATCGCGGAACGCTGGATCCGCGGGATCGATCAAGCCGTATTTGTTTCCCATCGCGATGTAGTCTGACGCCTGCTGCCGCCCGGCACAATCGCCGCTCAGTCGTCGAGCGCGCCGGCGGCGCGAAGCGCGTCCATCCAGACACGGCGGACCTCACTCGCCCCGCGCGCGTTCGGTTCGATCAGCGATCGGCGCCAATACCAGCAGTCGCGTTCCTCCGCGGCGACGCCGTGCCCGAGAAAGTGCGCGTACACGTCGGCGAGGACCGCCCGTGGCGTCCCCGACGCGAGGCGCCGCACGTGCGCGTTGAGCCGGTCGAGGATGTCCAGCGGCAGCGGGCCAGCTTCCTCGAACAAGCCGGGAATCTTCCCGCTGCGGTCGGACGGGTCATAGACGGTCGTCAGGACATACGTCCCGTGCGGCAATCGCGTGCGCAACGTTTCGACGAGAAAGTCGTAGGCCTCCTCGATGTCGTTCTCGATGTGCTCGAGCAGCGACCGCCGCGGGCGATTCGAGTACGCGCTCAACAAATCGTTGCCGCCGATCGTCAGCGTCACGAGCACGGGGTCGTCGCTCGCCTCGATGAGGGGCAGCTGCTCGCCGAACACGTCGCCGATTGTCGCGCCGTCCTGCGCCAGATTCTGCATCTCGATTCCCGGCGACAGGGTCACGAGATCTTCGCCGATGGAATCCGGCCAGTGCGCTTCAGAGTTCTGATACAGCAGCGACGCGGCGCCGATCGGCGCCACGTGCCCTGCGTTCGTCGTTCGTTCGAGGGCTACCGCGACGTCGATCTCGCCGGCGTCCAACGCCGGATACAGATCGATCGACACGGAGTCGCCGAGGGCAACGTATCGGGTGAACACGGTCGGTGTCGGGGCTCAGACCGGTGCGCGAAGCCCTCGCGTCGCCAGCACGCGGGCCACGACGTCGCCGATCTTGTTGTTCGGGGTGCTTGCGCCCGCCGTGATCCCGACCCGCGCGCGTCCGCTCGGCAGCCAATTCGACGCGTCGCGCTCGCTGTGCTGCACGCCGGCGGGCCGGTAGTGAATCGTGCCTTGTCCCGGATCGATCCCCGACGACGACTCGATGTGGTACGTCGGCACCTGCTCGGCGCAGAGCGACGCGAGCGAGATCGTGTTGCTCGAGTTGAACCCGCCGATGACGACCATCACGTCGACACCTTCGTCAAGGAGCTCACGTACCGCGTCCTGTCGCTCCTGCGTCGCGCTGCAGATGGTGTCGAAGCTGCGGAAGTCGGTCGCCCGCGCCGCCTCACCGCGCGCCCGGCCGATCGCCGCGCCGACTTCCTCGCCGATGGCGAGCGATTCGCGCGCCAGCATCGTCGTCTGGTTGGCCACGCCGATGCGGCGGAGATGGAGCTCCGGATCGAACCCCGGCGACACCGCGTGTGCGAACGCCGCCATGAGCTCGGCGGTGCTCACTTTCCCCTCGATGTAGTCGCAGACGAGCCGCGCTTCGTCCATATGGCGCACGATGAGATAGTGTCCCTCGCCGTGCTTTCGCACCTGCGACGCCGTCGCGCGCGTCTCCTCGTGGTAGTACTTGCCATGAATGAGCGCCGTGAACCCGTCGCGTGCGTAGCTCTCAACGCGCTTCCAAACGTTCAGCACCGAGCCGCACGTCGTGTCGACGAGGACGCAACCGATCTCGCGGAGCGCCGCGAAATCGTCGATCGTCACGCCGAACGCGGGAAGGATGACCACGTCCTCGGCGCCAATTCTGGCGAAGTCGAACGCCGCACCTGAATCGCGCATGAGAATCTCGACACCCATCTCACGCAGACGGTCGTTGACGTGCGGATTGTGGATGATCTCGCCGACGAGAAAGATCCGTTTGTCCGGAAACTTTCGTCGCGTCTGATAGGCGTAGTCGACCGCGCGTTCTACGCCGTAGCAGAAGCCGAACTCGCGGGCGAGCCGGATCGTGACGTCCCCGACGGTCAGGCGGTATTCCTGCGACCTCAGCAGGTCCACGACGCGGCCGTCGTAATCCGCGGCAAGCTCGTCCCGGACCTCCGATTGGAGGCCGAAACCTTTGCGGAAATACGTGGACGGCTCCGTCGGCGGGTTCATAGTTGTAAATGTAGTCCTCGGCATCTAGGATAGCCGCCATGACCACACGCCGGCCGCTGCTCCGCCCTCCGGCAATCGTGAAGGGCGACACGATCGGCGTCGTATCGCCCTCGTACGCGCCGAAAGCGGGCTGGCTGCAGCGCGGCGTCCGAGCACTGGAGCGCGCCGGCTTCAAGGTGCTGCTCGATCCGGAGGTCGACCGCCCGCCGCGCTTTGCGCGCGGCGAAGATCAGCGGCGCGCCGAGAGCCTCATGAACATGTGGGTCAACCCGCACGTGAACGCGATCATCGCCAGCACCGGCGGCTACGGCGCGGTTCGTCTCCTGCCGCACCTCGACCCCAAGGTCTTCAAGAACAACCCGAAAATTCTCGTCGGATACTCCGACATCACCGCACTCCACCTCTGGCTGATGCGTCGCGCCGATTTACGAAGCTTTCACGGCCCGACGGTGGACGATCTGATCCCGAGCCTGCGGGACCCGACGATGGTCTCGCTGATCACCGCGCTCACCACACCCTGCCCGCCGGGAAAGATCGGCCGCGAGCTCTCCCGCGGCGTCGTCGCCGGCAAAGCCACGGGCCGGCTGGTCGGCGGCAATCTGTCGCTCGTGCAGCAGACGATCGGCACGAACTATCAGGTCGACGTGGAGGGCGCGATCCTGTTCATCGAAGAGACGCGCGATCCGATGTCCGTCGTCGACGAACGACTCGTCCACCTCCGCGCCGCCGGCCTGCTCCAGTCAGTCGCCGGAATCGTGTTCGGCCAGCTCTCGCTGGATCGCTCAGAGGAAGACGAATTCGAGGATTTCCTCCTTGACTTGATCGCGGATCTCCAGGTCCCGGTACTCATGGACTTCCCCGCCGGCCACGAGAATCCAAATCTCACGATCCCCTTCGGCACCGAAGTCGAGATGGTCGTCGAAGAGAATCGTGGCTGGATCAGCTACAAAGAAGACGCCCTCACCCCGCCCGCGTCGACCATTCCCTAGCCGTTCCTGCCGTCACCTCGTCACGCCGTCTCCATGCCTGTCCGCGGATCTCCGTGCTGTTTTCCGCGTCCAAATGATGTTGACGGAGCCCGAACGCTTGTACTTGCCGGTATGGCCACCACTAGTCTCCGGCGTCAGTCATTGGACACGGACAACAGCACGGATGCGGCGGACAGGCACGGAGACAGCGTGAAAAGGGATGAGACAAGGTTGCTGCATCATGAGCTGACCCACTCGGTTATCGGCGGGATGTACAACGTGTGCACGGAGCTCGGCGTCGGGTTCGCAGAACCTGTCTACGCCAATGCGCTAGCCGTGACACTCCAAAACGCCGGCCTGCGAGTTGAGCGCGAAATGGCGTTTGAGGTGCTGTACCGTGGAGTCGTTGTCGGCCGATATCGAGCGGACTTGGTCGTTGACAATAAAATCATCGTGGAAACCAAGGCGCTGCATCGGCTGGATCCGAGCGGCACAGCTCAACTTCGAAACTACCTCCGCGCATCGGGCCTCCGCGTGGGGCTTCTGCTCAATTTTGGATCGAGGCCAGAGTACAAGAGGGTTATTCTGACGCCCGAATTCGCTCACCCGAGCCGTACAGTCCCGGCGTGATGAACGGCGCCAGCGCGTAGCTCACGAGTGATTCGTAGGCGCGTTGGCGATCGACCAGTCCAGCGGTCAGAATTCCCACGGCTCCCTTGCCGTGCTTTGTGTTCCGCTCATTCACGTAGCGGTCCATGGCATGCCCGAGCTCGAGCCCTCCGCGCACGAGCGCCGCTACGGCGTCGGGCAATTGCATCGCCAGTGAACCGCCGATTCCCGTAACGCCCTCGGCGTCGACCACCGCGGCCCAGGCGCAGGTG
>Ga0105242_10003928_pt1 | contig 11551 bp, 10 predicted proteins | sample KBSM24metaG_FD_81521 | JGI IMG/M metagenome (GOLD analysis project Ga0105242, IMG submission 81521) | Miscanthus rhizosphere microbial communities from Kellogg Biological Station, Michigan, USA - KBS M2-4 metaG | ecosystem: Host-associated > Plants > Roots > Rhizosphere > Soil | place...
GCGCTGGCCAGGCGCGAACCAAAATCTGCGGCGTCCGAAATGATGAGAAAAGTGATCACCATCGCCACCAGCACAATGATTTGAATTGTGTGATCAATGGCGCAAGCGATGAAACGATTCCCGATCGAGGCCAGGGCAAAGTGCAAGGGCACGCGTTCAGGCGTTTCGATTATCAGGGTGTCGTCTGAAGTGATTGCGGCGGACATTCTGGTTTTACGGCAACGGTTCAATTCGTCTTAGCGGTTGCAGTGTTCTGGCACGGTTCCAATCTTCCATCAACTCATCGCGGTGTAATTCAGTCCATTGTCTCACTAAACTGCGGGCGCCCAATGGCAATGATCCGGCGATGATTTTCAGCCGTCAAAATATCGATCAGCGCTTCGTTATTTCCGTAGGACCGTGAAAGTGTGGAGGAGGATGGTCGTCCCAGAAAACCCTGATGATGATGCCGTAAAAACGACACAATTCAGGCATGGGGTTGTTCGCGTTGCAGTTCCGGAAACAAGTCCTCTGGTGACTTATGCGTGAGTTCGAGGTAAAGCGAATTGGCACAAAGTTCGATCTCATCGTCCCATTGGATCTCACGATGGTTCCCCAGGCGCACGTTCTCGAAAACCCGATAGTCGTTCCAAACGCGAAAGACGCCTTTCCCGGCGAGTCTCGATAGGTCAACCTCACCATTCGTGCCATCCGCGAATTCGAGGTAAATGTGATATCCCGGCCGCGCCTCAACACGGATCGGCCTGATAAGTTCGTCCACATGACGCAGTATTAGGCCTAACGTTCCAACCAGTCAAGGTTTAGAACCGATGACGTCTTTGTTAAGAACCAGTGTCACTGCTTCAGGATAAAGTTGATGCTCTTGAACCAGAATTCTCGCTGACAAACTCTCGGCCGTATCATCTTTATTGACCGGCACTTCGCGCTGAGCAATTATCGGCCCGCCATCCAGAGTTTCATCAACATAGTGGACCGTGCAGCCGCTCACCCTGGCGCCATGATCGATTGCCTGTTGCTGGGCATCGAGTCCGGGAAACAAAGGCAGCAGGCTGGGATGGATATTCAGAATCCGCCGCGGAAAAGCCGCCAGAAACTCTCTCGAGAGCAGGCGCATGTAACCTGCGAGACAAACAAGATCTACGTTTCTCGCTTTTAACTCGGTCACCATTTCGCGGTCGTGTTCTGCTCTTGGCCGGCCACTCCTCTCGATGACGAGCGTTTCGATTCCGCGCTCGCCGGCTTTCAGCAGGCCGGCGGCGTTCGCCTGGTCGCTGATTACCACCGCCACCTCGGCGTTGGGTATCGTTTCGTTGCGAACTGCGTCGGCCAGGGCAATCATGTTTGAACCACGACCGGAAATCAGAATTCCGATTCGAGCTCTGCCGCGGGCATTACTTTGCATATCGTTTCGCAGCGGTAAGATGGAAACGCATCAGCGCGAAGTTCCGCCTGGGCTCAGGAGACGTCTTCTGTCGATGGTTTTTCATGTTTCGTGCCAGCTAACTGCGCGCAGCAGGGTTTTTGACCTCCAGGCGGAAGACATCTATCAGCCTGGGGTTCAAATCGCGACCGTCATATTTGCGCGCTTCGCCGGGAACAGGTTTTCCGATCATGCTGACCTCATCGAGCGCAATCACGTACCCGGTAATTCCTTTTTTGTCGATGCGAAAACGAATGAATTGTTTGAACTCTTCGATACGGGCAGCTCCGCCGACTTCGTTGTTGTGTCCGTTGAAAATGAAACACACAGCCAGGTACCACCCGAACCACAAACAGCACATGACCGCGCCGACTGCCGCGGCGAGGAAAGAAGGCCACAGCCCCGACCATCCATTCCATGATGGATTGGCGAAAGGCGCGCGAAGCTGTAAGTACGAAGTCAGCCAGGGTAAAACCAGAACGAGGCCGCCCAGAAGAACCCAGAAGAACGCCAGGCCGGCCTTGCTGTTTTTTTTCAAACAGGCCGTTCCAATAGGAATCGAGAGAAATACGATCGCCCCGGCGACGATCCACGTAACCCAATCGCCACGCCTGATCAGCAAAAGCGGGATCGCCAATTGCAAAACCGCATGCCAAAATCCAAATAGTGCAGTGCCAATGTATCTTACCGGTTTTGACACGCCGCGATTCTTGAGTAGCTCTCCACCGATTAGGAAAGGCAAGAACCACAGCAGAAAAAAGACCCCAACGAGAGTAACAATAAACGCGATATCCGAAATCAAAAAGGCGGCTGGATTGTTCTTGCCGAAGAACCAGAATCCCATGGCCAGACTCAACACAGCGATAGCTGTGAGAACCCACGGTAGTATCCAGTCGAAATTGTCGATGTAGGCCTTGTGGCCCTTTTTGAATAAGTATTCGCTGTAGCGAACGCTGAGCATTATTGCCGCCACCGCCCAGATAATTGAGAAAAGCACCAGCAAGCTGTTGACGAATGGGCTGATGTGTCCTCGGTATGGATTGAGCGTCAACAGCCCAAGAAACACGGCGAGGCTGGTAGGCGTCAAAATGCCAACTAGCCACTTATTCGGTTCGGCGTGAATCTCAGGATCAGTTTTCCGGGGCTTGATACGTTTTTCGCCGCCTTCGATTACCTCTTCGCTCGGTTGGGCCTCAGCACCGAGTGAATCCTGATCCGTAGTCCCGAAGATTCTGTTACTAAAGATGAAAGTAAGAAGGGTAGCGATCAGAGCAGCCAGGACCAGCAGCGTTCCGATTTGAAAGTCTGCGGGCCAATCACCAAGGTCACTGATGCTGGTGAGAAAGAAATATTTCGTATTTTCCGGGCGACAAGGCCCGGGCGGCAGCCACTTGTCCGAAATACCAGTCCACCGCCAGATGAAAAAAGAATTCACTTCTCCGCACGCACTTTGATTCAAGGCCTCCGAAATTTTCGTTGCGGAATTCGACGGAACGGAAAGCGCACCCGCGGTAATCGTCTCGCGGTCCATCTGTAGGACCCAGGCAACCGGCCTGAGATTGCTCAGAAACTGGCGGTTGCTCGGTGTGACGAAGGCGCCGAAATAGATAATAAACGCGATGATCGCGCCTGCGAGCCAAACATAGCCGCCACCCCAGATGTTCCAGAATTTGAAGATGCGTTCAGCGACCGCGTCACGAGATTTGGTTTCGGATGGATAAAGAATCTGTTCCTGCAGCTGATCGTCGTATGTGGTCGAAGGATGGTGAAAGGCGCCACCCAAACCGGAAACGACCGATGCATAGCTTTCGGCGCTTTCGCGAGGAGCTTTCGCATCGGCGCGACTCTGCTCGGCAGGCGGAGCTTTGGGTCCCCAATAACGGGCGTATTGGTGCACGTCGCCTGAAAGTTCCAGGCGGCACTGTCCCGGGTCGATCTTGCTGTCACCAGTGGTGGAAAGATCATAAGTACCGTCATCGAACTTCTTGTCGGGCAGGAATGGCTGGCTCAATCCCAGCTGACCAATCGCATCGGCAGCCTTGTAATCTTCCTTTTCAGCGATCTTCCCGTGGAACGTTGTGGGTGAGCACGTCGCGATGATCAGCTTCGCCGGTGGCTCGATGTCGTCTGGCGCGTCGGACTTCTTGGCGCCCAATCGGCGGAAGAATCTTTGTTGCCGCCGGTCGATTTGCCCCACCTCAGTGTCAAGCCCCCAGAACCACCATCCGAAAGGAAGTTGCACGGCCACGTAACTCGCTTCCTGAACGCGGCGAAATCCTGCCACCCCCAGTTGCGCCCGATCTATGTTGGCGGCGTCTTCGCCAGGTATTGGTTCGTCTCTGGTCGGCTGGCGGAACTGTCTGCGGAAACCATCGAGCTGATCGTAATAATCATGATTTCCGGGTATGCCGAATACCGGGCGGGCAGGCCCTTCCCGGGAAATGCCGTCGTTCCTGGCCAGGTCTTCATAGGCCCACTCGAAAGGCTGATGAAAACGGCTGGCTAAGGTCATGTAGTCCGCTGCGTGATACGCCGTGTCGCCGCCGATAAAGAGAAACTCTCCGCGCGGCAAGGATGTCTCGAATCCCTCGTGGCCTGCTTTCAACTTGATCTCGCGCTCGCCGGCAGTCGCAGGAAGCTCTGTAACTAAGTTTTTCACCCAAAGATTACTCAGGCATAAATACGCGAGACTGTACATCGCTCTGGTGCCGTCACCTGCGTCTGCCAGGTAATCGAACCAAAACTCATCTCGTCCGTTCCAAAAAGCCTCGTTTCCAATTGCGGGATCTGCCGCCTCTTGCGGGTGCGCCCGTTCGTAAGCCACCCGCCACAATTTCAACGACTCAATGGGATCAGGATCAGGATAGACACTGGCCTGCATCCAATCTCGCGGATCGAGTTTTTTCCCGTACGCCGCGTAGAGCAGGATGCCTTTCACGCTGCCGATGAGCTGTCGCCCAAGCAACCAGGCGACTGGTTTCGAGTGCTTTCGGTCAGGGGTTGCGGCTGGAGTTTGATTCGACATGAGGAGCCACCTTTCTTGTGAGAATGCAAGGTTAAGAGAATAACCTTCTGGACGCTGTTGCGCGTCTGGCTAAGGACAAGGAAACCGGGGGCCTCAGGGCTGCGCAACACTTAGCTTCGAGGGGAAAGCAAAGCGAACCGTCACTCACGATCAAGCCGCGACCCTCGCCTCAATTGGCCCTGTGCCGAGTCGAGACGTATATCAGCCTTAGCCGATTTTGTAAAGAATCTTAAGCTCGAATAATTCGGGAATTGCCTACGAGTCAGCATCGCCAAGAATCTGGCCGAGGTGATGTTTCAAGTGCACCACGTAATCCGTCATCAAGTATTCAAGCGTAACCGGCTCGTTCGCGCTCACAGTTTCAAAAGCAATTGTTTGCAGACTGTGCTGCGTGCAGGGCGTGGTTAACTTTTCCCTCGGCACTGAGCTCATCACATGCACCAGGTGAAGGTTGTATGCGCGCCATAAATCGACAAGCTGGGGCCATGGTTCGTTTTGGTATTGCTGGACGCGCACCCAGCCGTCCTGTTCATAGCCGGGAAACAACAAGTCGTCTTTGAGCTGCGCCAGCACAAACCGCGCGTGATTGTTGGTGGCCGAATCGATCAAATGACCGATGATCTGTTTTGCCGACCAATGATCTTCTGCACTGGGTTGCCGGCTTTGCGCTTCGCTGATTTGCATGAGTCGCGCATTCGCGGACTCAATTGTTTGTTTGAAATCTTCCAGCCAGTGTTCCATGGGAATTTTTCTTATTAATCTAACGAAACTGTTTTCTCGCCTTTGGTGACTCGACCAATCTCATGAGATGTCTTGATAACCGTTTTGATCTCGGAGGCGTCATGCGGAGTGCAAACGATGACCATGCCTATGCCCATATTGAAAGTACGAAACATTTCGCGTTCGTCGATTTTGCCGATCCGCTGCATGATTTCGAAGATTGGCAAAACGGGCCAGGACCCGCGTTTGATCTCTACCGCCGTTCCTGCAGGCAGAATACGCGGAATATTTTCCAGCAAGCCGCCGCCGGTGATGTGTGCGAGTCCTTTGATTACTCCCGCGTCGAGAAGGCCATCCAGATTGGGTAGATAACTAACGTGCGATTTCAAAAGCGCCTGGCCGATAGTCTCGCCAAGCTGATCGAGATGAGTATCAGCAGTGTAGCCGGCGACTTCGAAGAATAGTTTGCGGGCCAGCGAATAGCCATTTGTGTGCAAACCAACTGAAGGCAATCCGAGCACGACATCGCCCGGTGCAATCGTCTTTCCGTCAATGATCTTTTCCCGATCAACCACGCCGACGATGAATCCCGCGACGTCATATTCACCGTCCCCATAAAAGCCGGGCATTTCGGCTGTTTCACCGCCGAGTAAGACACATCCGTTTTCCCGGCAACCATTGGTGATGCCTTCAATGATGCCGGCGACTGTGTCGGGCGCGAGCTTGCCGGTGGCCACGTAATCCAAAAAGAACAAGGGCCGCGCGCCTTGAACCAGGATGTCGTTAACGCAATGATTGACCAGGTCGCGTCCAATGGTGTTGTGGATTCCGGTCGCGAACGCAATCTTCAGTTTGGTGCCCACGCCGTCGGCAGATGCGACCAGCACAGGTTGCTGCATCTTCGGAAACGCGCCATCAAACATGCCGCCGAAGCTGCCAATCTCTGAAAGAGTGCGCGCGTTGAAAGTTGTGCGCGCGAGTTCTTTGATTTTCTCAGTCGCGCGATTAGCGGCGTCTATGTCGACTCCGGCCGACGCATAGGTTGCAGGTTGTGTCATCAGTTCGAAACGTAATTGCGGCTTGCCGCCTGATGTGCGGAAAGGCTCTGCCTTTCCGGCGATCACAAAATGAATCTGAGGCTCTGCCTCAGCGAAGACGAGGCGTAGCCGCGACGAAAATCAAAAGTTCCTTCACCGGTAAGGCCGAGCCTTACCGCACATCAGGCGGCAAAGCCGCGCACGAATTATTTTTTCTTTGGTTTCTCAGTCTTCGGTTTCGGCGGCGGTCCAAAATCTCCGTAAGCGATAAAGCCCGTGCGCGACGCGTCGTCCTTTTGCGCTTCCCGGCCGGCCCAAACATCTGCCGTAGGTTCTTTCGCTCCCTTGATCTCGTAAAAGCGGGACGAGTCGGCGCGCCCTTTGGTCGTAATCGTGATTTCACCTTGCAGGTCCGTGCGATACACCTTGGCGTTAGCGGCTTTCAGCCGATCGAGCACGGACTGTGCCGGGTGACCATAACGGTTCCACCCACCATCGGAAATGATTGCGGCCTCAGGCTGCACGCGCTTCAGAAAATGTTCCGACGTCGCATATTTCGATCCGTGATGCGCGATCTTGATTACTCGTGCTTTCAACGAATTCTGTTCGAGATCTTTTCCGATCAACCTGTCTTCAGTCTGACTTTCGGCGTCGCCCATAAAGAGCATGGTAAAGTCACCATAATCCAGACGCAGGACAATCGAATTGGCATTGGTGTCGTTGCCGCCGGTCTTCATCTGGTCTTTGGTAAAGAAGGGTTCGGTCGGCGCCAGGACTGTCAAGTACGCGCCACCGCCCAGGTCGTACTTCTTTCCTGCTTCCGCTTTCTCGTGCTGCGCGCCGGACTTCTCCAAAGCCTCTCTGTACTCGTCAAAGAAGCTGGTCACAGTCTTGGCCCGGTTCTTCTTTGCCGGCGTCGGCGTCGGTTTCGGTTTCGCGCCTTTCTTTGTTGGCGGCGCAGGCGGCGCGGGTGTGGAGAGATCTACGCCGTTGTCGATCACCGTCCCGACCTTGATTCCATTCATCACTTCATCGGCGCCGCCGATATGATCAGGATGAGGATGCGTAGCAATGAAGTAGTCGAGCTTTTCAATTTTGTAGCGCTTCAACGCTTCCAGGATGATCTTGCCTTTACCGGCGTCGCCGGCATCGATCAAAACGGACTTGCCTCCGGGCGCGACAATCAGAATTGAATCGCCTTCGATTGGCCCGACGTCGAGCACGTGCACTTGCAGTTCACCCGTAGGTTTTGGAGGCAGCGAACGCAGCCGGGGCAAACCCCATTTCCAAAATGCCGCGCCGCCGGCGCCCAGCAGAACCACGAGCACCGCGATTGCGCAACCACATCCTCTGGTCGAACGCTTCATGGTTTCCTCAGCTTCAGAGGTATGATTAGCGGACCCTTTTCGCGATCGTCTTTATTGGCGACAGCCTTCACTTTGGGAACGATATCATGCTGGCCGCGAGAATACGCCCGGAGAGCCTTTTCGGCATCGACAGCGCGCCAGATCGTTTCGCTTCCGATTACTTCATCGATGGCGAGAAAAACCCGATCTCCTGTTTGGGCTTTTTCCTTGAGGTGAAGCTTAAACTGAAAGGTCTTGATTGAATAGGCGGCGAGTTCTGTCTCTTCGGACCAGGTCGCGCGCGTTCGCAGTTTTCCGGCAGAGTCGACGGTCATGAGAATCAAACGCAGCCCGAGTAACGGTTCTCCGGATCGATTCGCGACTGCGCAATGCAATGAGTGGCTATCCTGACCCTTGAACAACTTTGGTTCATCGACGCGGGCGGGAAGATCCAGCACATCGAAGAAAGAAACGGGGTCAGGTTTTTCCTGGGTAGTTTCGCTCTGCGCATTCAATGTGACCAGCAGAGCTGCACAAAGAGTCGCCGGCGCCACCAACTTGAATCTACCTTTACGCATTGACTTTCGGAGTATGCGACGCGAGGGATTATCAGCGCAAGCTTATCCGAACTTGATCCGTTCCAACACCATCAATCCAATCGATACCAGGGCCAGCACGTACATCACCGGGTGGATTTCGCGGCGGCGTCCGACCATCAGATACAAACCTACGTGCGAAATAAATCCCCAGAGGATTCCCTGTGTGATTGAGAACGTCAGCGGAATCAAGACCAGAGTCAGAAATGCGGGTACGGCTTCTTCAATCTTTGAAAAATTGATTTGGTTAACGCTGCGGAACATCGCAGCGCCCACCAGAATCAGTACGGCGGCGGTCGCGAAGGGCGGCACCATCCCGGCCAGCGGCGCGATAAACAGACATGGCAGAAAGCAAAGCGCGGTGACCACCGAAGTCCTGCCGGTTCGCCCGCCCATACTGATCCCTGCAATGCTCTCGATATAAGCAGTGCCGGATGAAGTGCCGGCCAGGCCCGCACCCATGGTTGCCAGCGAATCGACAATCAATCCCTGTCGCAGGTTTCGCGGGTGACCATCTTCGTCAAGCAAGTCGCCCGCGTGCGCCACCCCGATGAACGTCGAGATCGAATCGAAGAGATCGGTAAAAAGAATCGCGATGATCGACGGTATCAAGCTCAATTTCAGCGCACCCCAAATATCGAGTTTGAAAAACACCGTCTTGAAATCCGGCAGAGTCAGCATGCGCGGCGGCGCCGTAACCAGACCGAAAGCCCAGGCGACCAACGTGACGACCACGATCGCGCTGAGAAACGCAAACGGATTTTTCCGGGACATCAGAAAAATTGAGATCGCTACGCCCAGGATTGTGAGCAGCGCCGGTTTCCCGAGCGTGCCGATTCTTACAAAAGTAATCGGATCGGCAGCGACAAAGCCGGCGTTCTTCAGTCCAATGAAGGTGAGAAAAATTCCGATGCCGACCGCGGCCGCGATTCTGATCTCGCGCGGGATGGCCCGGGCGATCGATTCGCGAATCGGCGTAACTGAAATCAGCAGAAAGAAAACGCCGGCCCAAAAAATGATTCCCAGGGCCGTCTGCCAGGGCACGCCTTTACCCAGGATGATCGCATAAGTAAAAAACGCATTGATGCCCATGCCCGGCGCGACCGCAAAGGGCAACTTCGCATAAAGGCCCATCAGCAACGTCATCGTGAAGCAGATGAGCACGGTGGCGGTCAGGACGCCGCTGAAAGCCATGCCCGTTTTGCCGTCGGCCGAGATGATTTGCGGATTGACCACCACGATGTAGGACATCGTGAAAAACGTGGTGATGCCGTCGATGGCTTCGGTTTTTAGATCGGGCTTTTGAGTCGCGTTCGCGTCCATTCCAGTTGGCGAAGTGATTCAGATCCAAACTACGCTCCGGGTTTTTCCTTCACGGAGAAGTCCTCGGTTCCCGGCCAATTTGATCCAGCGTTTGCCGGAGAAGTTGAGGCGACACTGACGCATTAAAGCCGAAAAAAGTTTTTCGCACAGTGCCTCGGACAATTATGAAGGTGTCCGGCAACACACTGCGGCCGTTCACCGCTCGCAACAGAGAATCGCCAAAGTTTTCAGTATCCCAAACGACCTGGAAGTTGACTCCCTGATCTCGAACAAACTTGCGAACTGCGTCGAGGTCCGGATCGTTCTTCTGAGAGACAAGTCCAATCACCTCGATCGGGTGCCCCACGTAACTCCGCTTCAAATCGATCAGGTCGGGCAGGTTCATCCGGCAGGGACCACACCACGAGGCAAACAAATTCAGCACGATGGTTCGATTTGAATAATCTGAAAGCTTCAGCTGGCGACCATCAATCGTAGTGAATTCGCGATCGAGAATGCTCGAGGGCAAGCTCACTACTGATTGGGTTGGCGCATTCTGATCTTGCGCCTGAGCCCAGGCAAAACAAGAGAGAAGGACGATACCGGCCACTGCTACTTTTCGTTTTCGCGATTGCATCTCGACGTCTCACTAACACGGCCGGTACGTTGGCTTCCTCGTATAGTTGCCGTTGTCGTCGTAATAGGCGCGATTCACACAGCGCTCAAGCTGATACTGCGAGCCATCGTAACGGTAAGTTCGCAGAATGGTTTCGTTCGCTGAAGCATGACTCTCGCTGATAACGTCACGATAACCTTTCAATGATTTTTGTCCGGCTCTCACTTTGGTGGATCCGGTTCCACTCAAAAGCAGTTCATAACGATTTCCGGTTTTTCGATAAATCCAGAACAGGCAGTTCTGGGCGCCGCAGAGGCAAAGACCCGAACCTCTGACCAGAATCTGACTGGTGCGATCGGCGGCAAGCTGAATTGATTGGACATCAACTGCCTTGCCCAGGCCACCATCTGTTAGAACACAATTGCGATCTTCTTTATCGAGGATTTCCAGCAGGGCAGTTGGGGCGCTCAAGTGGCGGCGGCTCTGGCCCTGGCTCGCGCCGGGCAGGAGAGAAAACAGCGAGAAGGTTATGAGAATTCCGATCGATTTCATCTCGGTACGCACGTCTCTGGCGTGCAATAGCGGCGCCCCCCAGCACGCCAGAGGCGTGCGTACCAAACAGCACGCCAGAGGCGTGCACACCTAATTCAAGATCGCTCGCAGAGCTTTCAAAGCAGTCTCGATTCCGGTCCGCGAAACATCGAAATGCGTGACCATGCGAATCGATGTTCCAAAGCCCGAGGCGAGTACGTTGTGCTCACGCAGTTGAGCGCAGATTGCATCGGCCGACCGGCCCGTCCCCGCCACATCAAAGATGACAATGTTGGTGGCCACCTTCTCGGGGTCGATCTTCACGCCGGGAAGTTCAGCCAGACCTTCGGCCAGGATCTTTGCGTTGGCATGATCTTCCGGCAGGCGCTTGGGCGTCTCTTCCAGGGCAATCAAACCGGCAGCTGCCAGCACGCCGGCTTGTCGCATGCCGCCGCCGAGCACTTTGCGCACCACGCGCGCTTCATCGATGAAGGCTTTGGTCCCGAGCAGCATCGATCCGACCGGAGCACCCAACCCTTTCGACAGACAAAACATCACGGAATCAACCGGACGCGTAAGGTTCGCAACGGACTCATTCAGCGCTGTCGCCGCATTGAAAATTCGCGCGCCGTCCAGGTGGACCGGCAAATTATTTTCGTGCGCCCGGGTGCAGATGTCTTCGGCGCGTTCGCGGGTGAGCAGTGATCCACCTGCCAGATTGTGAGAATTCTCCAGGGCGATTAGCCCGGTCGGCGCGACATAGTACGCGGTGTTGTGGTGCAGCGCGCCGGCGATTTCGTCCCAGGTGAGAATGCCGCTGCCGTCGTTGCTCTTGACGGGCCGCGCCAAAACCCCGGCGAACGCGGACATGGTGGCCATCTCGAAATTGTAGATGTGTCCTCGTTCTTCGATGATCACTTCCTGGCCGTGCCGGGTGTGAATCTTTACCGCCGCCTGA
>Ga0105242_10003931_pt1 | contig 11548 bp, 7 predicted proteins | sample KBSM24metaG_FD_81521 | JGI IMG/M metagenome (GOLD analysis project Ga0105242, IMG submission 81521) | Miscanthus rhizosphere microbial communities from Kellogg Biological Station, Michigan, USA - KBS M2-4 metaG | ecosystem: Host-associated > Plants > Roots > Rhizosphere > Soil | place: Michigan...
ACCGCCCTCGTCCTGGCCGCGGCGGGTACGAACCGCGATCGCGACGTCGCGTTCGCACTCGATCTCGCCGGCGCCGAACCACGTCTCACACTGCTCGCCGAGTTGATCGACGACGCGACCATCCTCGACAAGGTGCAGATGGTCATCGTTGCCGGCGGGTTCAGCTACGCCGACGCGCTGGGCGCCGGGCGGATGTTCGCACTGCAACTCGAACACCGAATCGGCGACGCCCTACAAGCGTTCGTCGCCGCCGCCCGGCCGGTCATCGGCATCTGCAACGGCTTCCAGGTCCTCACCCGCACCGGGCTGCTGCCGGGCGCGCTCGGCCACAACTCGAGTGGCCACTTCCAGTGCGAGTGGGTGCGCCTGCAGGCACCACCGAGTCGCTGCATCTGGACCACCGACATCGACACCATCGACTGCCCCATCGCTCACGGCGAAGGCCGCTACACGCATCCCGATCCACGATCGTTGGCCGATGCCGGGCAAGTCGCGCTGACCTACCGAGGAAGTAACCCCAACGGCTCCGTCGACGACATCGCCGGGGTCTGCGATGCCAGCGGGGTGGTCCTCGGTCTGATGCCGCATCCGGAGAACCACGTGATCGCCAGGCAGTACCCGGGTGCAACTCGCGGGGCACGCGGTTCGTTGGGATTGGCGTTGTTCGAACAGGGCGTGCGGTACGCCAAGGAGCACTGAAGCATGCATCGACCATTCCTCGACATCGACCTGTCGCTGCCCGACCGGCGCGACGGCAAGGTGCGCGTGTCGTACGCCTACGGAGATCGGCGACGCCTCTTCGTCACGACAGACCGACTGTCCGCCTTCGACCGCGTGATCGCCGGCGTCCCGTACAAGGGACAGGTGCTGAACCAACTCAGCGGTTGGTGGTTCGAGCGCACCGCCGACGTCGTCGCCAATCACGTCATCGACATCCCGGATCCCAACGTGCTCGTCGCCCACGAAGCCCAACCGTTGCCCGTCGAAGTGATCGTGCGCGGCTACATCACCGGCGTCACGAGCACCTCGCTGTGGCGTCAGTACGAGGATGGGGCCCGCACGATCTACGGCTACCACTTCCCCGACGGATTGCGGAAGAACACCGACCTGCCGTCCGCCATCATCACGCCGACGACGAAAGCCGAGCAGGGCGGTCACGACCAGCCGTTGAGTCCCAGTGATGTCACTCGCAAAGGCCTCGTCGCCCCACCGCTGTGGCGCGAGGTCGAGACGGCGGCGATGGAACTGTTCGCCCGCGGCCAGCAGTTCGCGCAGGGCGCTGGGCTGATCCTTGCCGACACGAAGTACGAGTTCGGCCTTGGCCCTTCGGGCGACCTGATGCTGATCGACGAGGTGCACACACCCGACTCATCGCGGTACTGGGTGGCCGACACGTACGAACAACGATTGCGCGACGACCAGGAACCGGAGAGCCTCGACAAGGAAGTCGTTCGGCGTGCGTTGATCGAGGCCGGCTACGACGGCCACGGCATTCCACCGAAGCTCGAAGCCGCCGTGTGGGACGGCACGTCGCGCCGATACATCGACGCCTACGAACGCCTGACCGGGCTGACGTTCGAACCCGGCGACTACCCGGTCGACGATCGGATCAGGGAGGTTCTCGGGCATGCTGCCTAACGAGACGCCAGTGACTATTTCGACATCCGACGCACCGCACGAGGAGTGCGGTGTGTTCGGCGTTTCGACCCCTCACGGTGAGGGCGTCGCCCAGACCGTGTTCTTCGGGTTGTTCGCGTTGCAACATCGTGGGCAGGAAGCCGCCGGCATCGCGGTCAGCGACGGCAGCCGGGTGCGGTTGCACAAAGACACCGGACTCGTCGCCAACGTGTTCACACCAGCGACAATGAACACCCTCACCGGGTACCACGGCATCGGCCACACGCGCTACAGCACGACCGGCGCCAACGCGCAGCGCAACCACCAACCGTTCCTGGTCGAGACGATGCACGGGCCGTTGGCTCTCGCCCACAACGGCAATCTGGTGAATGCCCCGGCACTGCGCGACGAACTGTTGACGAAGGGCTTCGGCCGCACCGCGACCAGCGACACCGAAGTGATGACCCTGATGCTCGCCGCCGCCGGTGGACGCACGTGGGAGGACCGCGTCGAACGAACGCTGCCGGCGTGGAAGGGCGCGTACTCACTCGTGATCCTGGCCGCCGATCGGGTGATCGCTGTTCGCGATCCGTGGGGCTTCCGTCCCATGAGCGTCGGTCGACTCCCCCACGGCGGTTACGCGGTCGCCTCCGAGACGTGCGCGCTCAGCACGCTCGGTTGCCTCGATATCAGCGAAGTGGCTCCCGGTGAGATCGTCACGCTGTTCGGTGCCGAGATCAGCCGTCGGCAAGCACTGACGCCCGCAGCGCGGCCAGCGCGGTGCACGTTCGAGTTCGTCTACTTCAGCCGCCCCGACAGCGTGTGGGCCAACCGCAACATGCACCACGTCCGGCAACGGCTCGGCGAGGAACTCGCCGCAGAAGCACCGGCGGACGCCGATGTCGTGATCCCCGTGCCCGACTCATCGATCCCTGCCGCCATCGGGTTCAGCCGGGCCAGTGGAATCCCGCACAACGACGGCCTGATCAAGAACCGGTACATCGGTCGCACCTTCATCGAACCGACCCAAGACCTGCGCGAACGAGGCGTGGCGCTGAAGTTCAATGCGCTCGCCGAGAACCTCACCGGCAGACGCATCGTCATGATCGACGACTCGCTCGTCCGCGGCACGACCGCCGGTCCGTTGGTGAAGCTTCTCCGCGAAGCCGGTGCCACCGAGGTGCACGTCCGGATCACGTGTCCGCCCATCACGCACGCTTGCCACTTCGGTGTCGACATGGGTCACGACGGCGACCTGATGGCGGCGCGACTCAGCGTCGAGGAGATTCGACAGCACATCGGCGCCGACTCGCTGGCGTTCATCTCGCTCGACGGCATGATGCGGGCGATCACCGTCGATCCCGGCGACGAATCGACCGGCGATGTCGACGGCTACTGCAACGCCTGTTTCACCGGCCGCTACCCGATGGAGGTCGCCGAGGCCCAGGCCAAGCTGGCCTTCGAAGGGGTGCTCGCGTGAGGGTTCTCGTGATCGGGTCGGGTGGCCGCGAGGCCGCGCTGGCCTGGGCGTGTCGCCGCCATGGCCACGATGTCGCGATCGCGGCCTCGCTCGCGCCGAATGCACGTGCCGACCTGGTCATCGTCGGGCCGGAGACCGCTCTCGCCGACGGCGTCGCCGACGAGTGCAAGCGCCGGCGCATTCCGTGTTTCGGCCCGACTGCCGATGTCGCTCGACTCGAATCGTCGAAGCGCTTCGCTCGCGAGATGGCGACGACGCTCGACATCCCGTCGCCACGCCATTTCGCGACGACATGGATCGACGCGGCGTGCGGATGGTGGCGATCCCTGGGTGCACCCATCGTCGTCAAACAGGACGGCCTCGCCGCCGGCAAGGGTGTCGTCGTGCCGGCGGACGACCGCGAGACCGTCGAAGCGATCACCACGCTGTGCGGACTCGGCCCGATCGTGGTCGAGGAACGCCTCGCCGGCCAGGAGTGCAGCCTGATGGCGCTGTGCGATGGCACGACCGCACGCGCCCTGCCCATCGCCCAGGATCACAAGCGGATCGGCGAAGGCGACACCGGCGCGAACACCGGGGGCATGGGCGCGTACGCGCCGGCACCGATCGGACTCGATGGCGACGATCTGTGCAAGGTGTTCATTCAGCCGGTGATCGACCACCTCGCTCGGGTCGGCACGCCCTACGTCGGCGTGCTGTACGCCGGCCTGATGCTGACCGCGGACGGCCCGCGGCTCATCGAGTACAACTGCCGCTTCGGTGACCCCGAGGCCCAAGCCGTGCTGCCGCTGATCGAGTCCGACCTGGCCGAGCTCCTCCTGTCGTGCTGTCGCGGCGACCTCGGCAAATCGTCACTGACGATTCGCGAGGGAGCCACGTGCACGGTGGTCGCCGCGGCTCCCGGGTATCCCGCCAAGCCGGTCGTCGGGCAGTCGATCAAGGGCCTCGCCACCGAGTTCAACGCCCAGCATTCTCTGGTGTTCAACGCCGGGTGCGACGGTGCCACGGTCACCGGCGGACGGGTGCTCGCGGTGACCGGGTTGGGGGAATCACTGGCGGCGGCTCGTTCCCACGCCTACCAACGGCTGTCGTCCATCCACTTCGACGGCATGCAGGTTCGCCGCGACATCGGATGGCGAGCGCTCGGCGCAACGGTCACGTCGTACGCGGCCGCCGGCGTCGACATCGACGAAGGCACCCGCGCGGTGAGTCGCATGAAGCAGGCGGTCGAACGAACCCACGGCCCTGCCGTGTTGCGTGGCCTCGGTAGCTTCGGCGGCGCGTTCAGCGCGAAGGCGATCAAGTCGATGGACGACCCGGTCTTGGTCGCCTCGACCGACGGGGTCGGCACGAAGGTCGAGCTGGCGGCGCGGCTCGGCCGCTACGACGGTGTGGGCACCGACATCGTCAACCACTGCATCAACGACGTCCTCGTGCAAGGGGCCCGGCCCCTCTTCTTCCTCGACTACGTCGCCTCGAGCAAGATCGACGCCGACAACGTTGCCGAAGTCGTGGCAGGCATGGCTCGAGCGTGTGAGAGCGCCGGTTGTGCACTGCTCGGCGGGGAGACTGCAGAGATGCCCGGCGTCTACGCACCCGACGCGTTCGACATCGCCGGCACGCTCGTCGGTGTGGTCGAGCAACGCGACATGTTGCCTCGCGGCGAGCTGACCGCAGGCGACGTGCTGATCGGCATCGCCTCCAACGGCCCGCACACCAACGGCTACTCGCTGCTGCGCAAGATCTTCGAATGGCTGCCGATGGACTCGATCCCGCCCGGCTTCGACCGACCGCTCGGCGACGCGCTGCTGCAGCCGCATCGCAGCTACCTCGGCGTGCTCGAGGCGGCCCTTGCCACTGGTCGCGTCAAGGCCCTGGCCCACATCACCGGCGGCGGCCTTCCCGAGAACGTGCCACGTGTCCTGCCGGACGATTGCGACGCCGACATCGATCTCGGTTCGTGGCCCGTCCCGCCGCTCTTCCAACTCGTCCGAGAGGTGGCGTCTCGGCTCGACACCCACGAGCTGTATCGCACCCTCAACATGGGGATCGGCATGGTCGTGGTGTGCGCGCCCGACAACGTCGATTCCGTGCGCTCGGCGATCGACGAACCGACGTGGGTCATCGGGCGATTGATCCCCCACACCGACGACGGCCCGCGGGTGCACCTGCGATGACCCGGCTCGTCGTGCTGGCCTCGGGAGCAGGGACTAACCTGCAAGCTATTCTCGACGCGTGCGCCGACAACACGTTGCCCGCACAGGTCGTCGCCGTCGTGTCGAACAAGGCGGGAAGCGGTGCCCTGCAACGAGCCGGGGATGCCGGTGTGCCGCACGTACACGTTCCCGTCCACGCGGGTGAGCCGCGGAGCGAGTACGACGCCCGGCTCGCCGACATCGTCAGTGGGTTCGACCCCGACTGGATCGTCCTCGCCGGCTGGATGCGTGTGCTGTCGATGAGCTTCCTCGGGTGGTTCCCGAACATGGTCGTCAACTTGCACCCCGCTCTGCCCGGCGAACTTCCCGGCACCGACGCCATCGAGCGGGCCTGGCACGAGGCCCGCGCCGGACGCCGGAACCACACCGGAGTGATGATCCACATGGTGCCCGACGAGGGCGTCGACGACGGTCCGGTGCTGGCCACCGCGACCGTACCCATCCATCCGTCCGACACACTGGACGTGTTGGCGGCCAGAGTGCACGCCACCGAACATCGACTGTTGGTCGAAACGCTCGCCACCTTGAGTACGACAGGAGCACACGCATGAGCACATCGGAGTTCTTCGACCGGTTCGAAGCCCTCACGTTCGACGACGTCGTCATCGTCCCGGGTTACAGCGACGTGCTGCCCGACACCGTCGACACCGCGGCAACGTTCGCTGCCGACATCGTCCTCAACGTGCCGATCGTGTCGGCGGCGATGGACAAGGTCACCGAGGCGCGCATGGCGATCGCCGTGGCCCGCGAGGGCGGCATCGGCGTCATCCACCGCAACCAGTCGATCGAGGATCAGGCGGCCGAGGTGCAGAAGGTCAAGCGCAGCCAGAGCGGGATGATCACCGATCCGGTCACGCTGTCACCGAGCGCGACGCTGCACGACGCCGAGGCGTTGATGAACCGCTTCAAGTTCAGCGGGGTGCCGATCACCGACCCGGACGGACGGCTCGTCGGCATCCTCACCAACCGCGACACGCGGTTCTGCTCGGGCACCGACTTCGACCGCCCCGTTACCGAGTTCATGACGTCGACCGGTCTCGTCACTGCCGGCGAGGGCACCACGTTGGAACAGGCCAAGGCCATCCTGCAGAAGCACCGCATCGAGAAGCTGCCGCTCGTCGATGCCGACAATCGACTGATCGGGCTCATCACGGTCAAGGACATCCTCAAGCGTCAGGAATTTCCCAACGCAACCCGCGACACGGCCGGCCGGCTCCGGTGTGCCGCCGCAGTCGGCGTCGGCGCCGATCTCGAACAGCGCGTCGAGGCCCTGTTCGCCCAGTCGGTCGATGCGGTGGCCATCGACACCGCGCACGGCCACTCCGCCGGGGTGATCAAGGCGATCGAACGGATCAAGTCGTCGTGGCCGACGCTGGCGGTCGTGGCCGGCAACGTCGTCACCGAGGAGGGTGTCGACGCACTCGCCGCGGCCGGCGCCGACGCGATCAAGGTCGGTGTCGGCGCCGGGTCGATCTGCACCACCCGAGTGGTCAGCGGTGCAGGGATGCCGCAGCTGTCGGCGATCTACTTCGCTGGAAGGCAGGCCCGCAAGCGCGGCGTGCCGGTGATCGCCGATGGCGGCATCACGTACTCGGGCGACATGGTCAAAGCACTCGCCGCCGGCGCCGACACGGTCATGCTCGGCTCGCTGCTCGCCGGCACCGACGAGGCGCCCGGCGAGCTCGAACTGTTCGAGGGCCGGCGCTACAAGAGCTACCGCGGTATGGGTTCGATGGGGGCGATGCAAGGGCTCGGGGCAGACCGCTACGCAAGCGCCCAATCCAACGTCGCCGCGTCCACCCGCAAGCTCGTGCCGGAAGGCATCGAAGGGCGGGTCGCCTACGCCGGCACGCTCAGCGACGTGATGTACCAACTCGTCGGCGGCCTGCGCAGCGGGATGGGGTATGCCGGCGCGGCGACGCTGCAGGCGCTGCGATCGGCGCGGTTCATGAAGGTCACGATGGCCGGTCGTGAGGAGAGCCATCCGCACGATGTCACCATCACCAAGGAAGCGCCCAACTATCAGCGCGGCGGCTGACCGTTCGGCTGTTGCGATTCGACGACCGCGAGCAACGCATCGCCGTAGCGTTCCAACTTCACCGGGCCCATACCTTTGATGTTGCCGAGTTCGGCCAACGTCGACGGCCGGAGGCGGGCGACGTCGTGCAGCACCTGGTCGGACACCACCGTGTAGGCCGGCTTGCCGCCGGCGAGATGACGGCGCACCGCCCGCAGCTCTTCGAACAGTGACGATTCGTCGGCAGTCAGGTCGTGGCCGGGCCGACGGACCTCCGGTGCCGGTTGCCGTTTCGACTCGACCTCGACCTGGGGCCTGCCGGGCTGAGGCGCATTGAAGCACTCGTCGACGAATGGCGACGCCTTCGACCCCGGCACGACGTGCACCTGCGAGCGTCCGCGGGTGACCGCCACGTGGAAGACACGGCGCTCCTCTTCGACGTCGGTGGCCAGCCGGTGCGGGAACTGATCGGCGGACGCCTGATGGACGACGACGATCGGCCACTCCTTGCCCTTGACGCGGTGAACCGTCGCCAAGGTGACACCGTCGTCGCGGCCGGGTCGACCCAACTGCTCGCGCAGCCATGATTCGAACAACACGGGATCGGGCTGCAGCGCGGCGAGCTGCGCGACGGCGGTGAGGTCGTCGCTCTGAGCGGCGCGGTTCATCCCCTTGCGATGGACGTCGAGCGTCGACAGTGTCGATGCCATGCCCATCGAGTCGTGCAACCGGGCGAGGATCGTCGACGTCGTGGCCCCGGCCGCGGCAAGTTCGCGGAGCTGTTCGATGTCGGCGACGAAGGCCTCGACCCGTTCGGCCTCCCGCGGCGTGTTGAGCCGAGCGGCGAGTCGTCGCAGACCGGCGATCGAATCCTGCTCGGCGACCCAGCCGGCCACGTTCGGTCGCAGTGGGCGCGACGGATTGCGCAAGGCCTCACCGACGTCGACCTTCGACAGCGATCGGGTCGTCGTGGCCAGTCGCAGCCATGCCAGCGAGCCGCGCACTGCGGCACGGTCGGTGAACTCGACGCCGACACCACCGGTGGACGCGACTCCCACGAGTCCCAGCGCGACCTGGACGGGTGCGAGCAACGAGTTGACACGCGTCAACACGGCGATGTCGCCCGGCGCGCAACCGGCGGACAGCGCGTGCGACACGACTGCCGATGTCGTGGCCACCGCATCGTCGCCGACGTCGACCGAGAAACCTCTGGCCGCCGATGCCGCCCGAATCTGCTTGGGAACGCGTCGGGCGTTGTGTTGCAGCAACATCGAGGCGGCGGCAACGACATCGGCGGGACACCGGTAGTTGACCTCCAACGGGTGATCCCCGGCGCCGGGAAAGTGGCGGCCGAAGTCGATGAGCCACTGCGGATCCGCTCCGTTGAAGCCGTAGATCGTCTGGTCGTCGTCGCCCACCCCGAACACGCAACCGTCGGGCCCGGCCAGCAGCCTCACCAGCAGGAGATGGGCCGGCGTGAGGTCCTGGAACTCGTCGACGAGCAGCACGCGGCAGGCGTGCTGGGCGGCAGCGCGGGCCTCGGGTTCCGTCAGCAGGATCTCGATCGCTCGCACGACCTGTTCGTCGAAGTCGACCGATCTCGCTGCAGCGAGCGCGGCGCGATACCGGGGCAGCATCTCGGTGAAACCATCGACGTCGCCGTCGTACATCGCCTCGACCTCGGTCGGGTCACGCAGACCGAGGCGGGCCACCGACAAGGCCTCGATCCACAGCGCGACCGGATCGCTGTTGCGGCGCCGCGGGAACTCGACGAGCTTGCCGATGATTCGGCGAACGTCGAGCTCTGTGATCGTCGTCAGCGTCGTCGGCCGCGCCGCAAAGGGCGCGCTGCCGTTGACGATCGCCAACGCGATCGCGTTGAGCGTGCGCACCTGCAGGCCGCGCAGGTCGGCAACGCGAGCTGTCATCTCCTCCTGCGCACGCTTGTTGAACGCCACAAGGCACACCGCGCTGCCGGGCAGCCGCCACCGCGTCAGCAGATGTCGGGCGCGCTCGGTCAACACCCTCGTCTTGCCCGACCCGGCAGGTGCGATCACCCTCGACGCGCCACCGGGGTGGGTGACCGCGGCCAGCTGATCGGCGGCGAGTTCGGCGACGGAAGCGTTGGAGGCGAACGGCAGGATCGAACGATGCTCGATGGCGACGCGGTGCACGACGGCGATGCCGTCGATGGGGTCGGTGTGGCGCACCGGCCCGCCGTCGATCCACACGGGTGTGCCGTCGGGTAGGACCACGTCGCCCGCCGACGTCGCCGCTTGCGGCGTCGCGCCGAGCGCGACCGCGGCGCTGCCCAACGGCCAGACGAGGTGATCTGAGTCGCGTCCGTCCACCGAGTTCGCCCACAGCAGGTGGTGCAGCACCGACAACTCGAACGTGAAATGCGGTCCGACCAGATGGAGCGCTGCGGTGTTGGTCTGCGGAGCAGCCAGGCCGGCCGCGATGTCGTCGGCGATCACGAAGACGCAAGCGGTTCGTTCGTCGGCCCGTTGACGCAGCAAGGCGACGACCTCCCCGGGTGAGCGGAGATCTGTCTCCCCGACGACACGCACCGGGGCGTCAGCCCAACCGACGGGGATCTCCTGGCCCGGTCTCACGACGATGTTGCGCCCGAGTGCGGGCATCGCCAGAGCGATCGGTGGTCGCGGCCCGACAGTCTCCACGACGGTCGCGACGCTACCGGGGGGCGAGTCGGCCGGTGCCTGACGCTCCGACCAGCATCGTCGCACGTCATCAGCGGTGTCATGGCTGCCGCCGCAGTAGACACACGAGATCGCCATGATCGTCCACCGTATCGGCCGTACGGTGGCGCACGGCGGGTGCACCGAGGGGCCCGGCACCAACGCCGGGTCCTCAGGACATCAACATCCGATCGATGGCGATTCGGGCGGATCTGACTGGGTCGTCCATGGCCGTCGCGAGCGGTGGGTCGGAGGACCTACCGCAGCCGGCAAAGCTCAAGAAGTCCTCAGGTGGTGCCGATGACCTAAGTGTTATGGCGGACGTCCAATTCGCACCCCCGATCCAGCGGCTGACGTCGCCCCCTCGCGTCTCGGCGGCGCCTCCCCCACCCCCGCCGCCGATTCCGACCCCGGTCGCTCCCGCTCCGGTGGCGGCCGCACCTGCATCGTCGATCCGGTTGTCGGCCCCTGTTCCTGTCGTACGCGACACGAGCACCGTGCCGGCGATCAGTTTCCAGGATCTCCTTCAACCCAAGGTCGAGGCTCGACCCGTGAAGCAAAAGAAGAAGAAGCGGGGCAAGAAGTTCCTCAGCATGATCTTCCTGCTGGCGCTCCTCGGCGGCACGGCATACGTCGTTCGCGACACCGGCCCCGTGCAGAAGCTGCTCGGACACGATCCGGCGGCCGCCCCACTTCCTGCCACCCCGTTCGTGCGCCCGAACGTGACGAGTGCCGAATACACCGTCACGCTGTCGGCGGTCGAGAACGGCGTGCCCAAGAACACCACGACGAAGGTGCAAGAAGACTTCGCCAACGGTCTCGGTGAGAGCACCGTCGACAGCCAGGTGGGCGGAGCGTTCACGTCGACGCAGGAGATCCGCACCCCCGATTCGATCTTCCGTCCCGGCCAGGCGTACGGCAAGGAGTGGTCGCGTCAACCTCGTGTCGCCGAGACCCCGAGCCCGTTCGACGTGGCCGAGTTCATCCCGATGGTCAGCGACATCATCGACCAGCCGTTGCGCGATGCGATGAAGCCGACGACGTCGAAGGCCGTCACGACCAATGGCGAGACGATCAGCACGCTGACATATGTCATCGATCGGGCCAAGGTGCCGGAGATCGCACCGGCGATCTTCGCTCGGGTTCCGTGGCTGTTCGACGTGCCCAACGCGACGACGTTGACCGTCGAGGTCAGCTACGACGACTCCGGTCTGGTTCGTCATCTGTTCTTCGGCGTGGACCCTCCGCAGCCGGGGACGGGTAGCGGCGCAACCTGGGTGACCAGCTATCTGCTCGACGTGGCCGCGATCAATGCTCCGGTGACCGTCGTGGTCCCGCTGGACGTCGTCGACGTCCCCGCCGGCACTCCGTGATCACAGGCGTGTCATGCGACCGATGGACGAGCTCAGTGGTGGTGGAGGCACGACCCGTCGACTTCCCGCGCCGTCGGGCCTGAGGGTCCCGACCGGACAAGTTCCCGTCGAACTCCCACCGGGCCCGATGCCCGAGCCGAAGTCCG